>Ga0207655_1000398_pt1 | contig 60382 bp, 52 predicted proteins | sample KBSM44metaG_FD_184398 | JGI IMG/M metagenome (GOLD analysis project Ga0207655, IMG submission 184398) | Miscanthus rhizosphere microbial communities from Kellogg Biological Station, Michigan, USA - KBS M4-4 metaG (SPAdes) (version 2) | ecosystem: Host-associated > Plants > Roots > Rhizosphere >...
CGCCGCCTGATTAGACTGCGCCGAAACTCGTACACACAGCCCTTTCAAGGACTTATATGATCAAGAAATGCTTGTTCCCAGCAGCCGGTTACGGTACTCGCTTCCTGCCAGCGACTAAAGCCATGCCCAAAGAAATGCTGCCGGTGGTAAACAAGCCACTGATCCAGTACGGCGTCGAAGAAGCACTGGATGCCGGGTTGACCGAAATCTCCATCGTTACCGGTCGCGGCAAACGCGCCCTGGAAGACCACTTCGACATCAGCTACGAGCTGGAAAACCAGATCAAGGGCACTGACAAGGAGAAATACCTGGTCGGCATCCGTAAACTGCTCGACGAGTGCTCGTTCTCCTACACTCGCCAGACCGAAATGAAAGGCCTGGGCCACGCAATCCTGACCGGCCGTCCACTGATTGGCGACGAACCTTTCGCCGTAGTACTGGCGGACGACTTGTGCGTCAACCTCGAAGGCGACGGCGTACTGACCCAGATGGTCAAGCTGTACAAGCAGTTCCGCTGCTCGATCGTGGCCATCCAGGAAGTCGATCCTCAGGAAACCAACAAGTACGGCGTGATCGCCGGCGAGATGATTCGCGACGACATCTATCGCGTTCACAGCATGGTCGAGAAGCCAAAACCTGAAGATGCACCGTCGAACCTGGCGATCATCGGCCGTTACATCCTGACCCCGGACATCTTCGACCTGATCGAGCAGACCGAGCCAGGCAAGGGCGGCGAAATCCAGATCACCGACGCCCTGATGAAGCAAGCGCAAAACGGCTGCGTCATGGCCTACAAGTTCAAAGGCAAGCGTTTCGACTGCGGTGGCGCCGAAGGCTACATCGACGCAACCAACTTCTGCTTCGAGAACTTCTACAAGACTGGCAAGGCTTACTGATAGCGCCTGAGCTGCTTGTATTGAAAAGCCACCTTCGGGTGGCTTTTTCATTTTTCGGCCCCAAATAGTTTGCAACGCTTGCCCAAAGGGCGCTCGCAGGTATGCTGGTGTCCTGCCGAGGAGATAGTAATGGCCTACGATTTTGACCTATATGTGATTGGTGCCGGTTCTGGCGGTGTGCGGGCTGCGCGGTTCGCGGCCGGTTTTGGTGCGAAAGTCGCCGTGGCCGAGAGCCGCTACCTGGGCGGTACATGCGTGAACGTTGGCTGTGTGCCGAAAAAACTGCTGGTCTACGGCGCGCACTTCGCCGAAGACTTCGAGCAATCGCAAGGTTTTGGCTGGACTCCGGGTGAAGCGACGTTCGACTGGGCGACGCTGATCGCCAACAAGGATCGCGAGATCAATCGCCTGAACGGCATTTATCGCAATCTGCTGGTCAACAGTGGTGTGACCTTGCATGAAGGTCACGCGAAAATCGTCGATCCGCATCAGGTTGAGATCAATGGCGAGCGTTACACCGCCAAAAACATCCTGATTGCCACCGGTGGTTGGCCGCAGATCCCGCAGATTCCGGGGCACGAGCATGCCATCAGCTCCAACCAGGCATTCTTCCTTAAAGAGCTGCCCAAGCGCGTTCTGGTGGTCGGTGGTGGTTACATTGCGGTGGAGTTTGCCGGGATTTTCCACGGGCTGGGCGCTGAGACCACGCTGCTGTATCGCGGTGATCTGTTTCTGCGTGGCTTCGACGGCGCAGTGCGCAAACATTTGCAGGAAGAGCTGACCAAGCGCGGCATGAACCTGCAATTCAATGCCGACATCGAACGTATCGACAAGCAGGCCGATGGCAGCCTGAAGGCGACGCTCAAGGATGGTCGTGAGCTGGAGGCGGATTGCGTGTTCTACGCCACCGGTCGGCGTCCGATGCTCGACAACCTGGGGCTGGAAAACACCGGGGTCAAACTCGACAAGAAAGGTTTTGTCGAGGTCGATGAACAGTATCAAACCGCTGAACCGTCGATCCTGGCCCTCGGTGATGTGATTGGTCGGGTACAACTCACGCCGGTTGCTCTGGCCGAAGGCATGGCCGTGGCGCGGCGCTTGTTCAAGCCTGAGCAATATCGCCCGGTGGATTACAAGATGATCCCGACCGCCGTGTTCAGCTTGCCGAACATCGGCACTGTCGGGCTGACTGAAGAAGAGGCGCGCGAGGCTGGGCACGATGTGGTCATCTTCGAAAGCCGTTTTCGGCCGATGAAGCTGACCCTGACCGAATGCCAGGAACGCACCTTGATGAAACTGGTGGTGGACGCCAAGACCGACAAGGTCCTGGGCTGCCACATGGTCGGTCCGGACGCTGGCGAGATCGTGCAAGGGTTGGCGATTGCCCTGAAAGCGGGCGCGACCAAGCGCGACTTCGACGAAACCATCGGCGTGCATCCGACGGCCGCCGAAGAGTTCGTCACCATGCGCACGCCAGTCGCGGGTTAATCGTTCTTCTGTGGCGCTGATGCGTCTGGCGCTGTCGCAACGACAGCGGCCAGGCGCACGCTTTCATCCAGGCTTGCCTGCAACTTGATCAGTTCAACTTCCAGCGCTTTGTTGATGTGCGACTGCTCGTCAATGTTCTGCTTGAGCGACTGGCTTTCCAGCAAGGCAATGCGCAAGCGTTCCTGGAGGAGGGTGCGTTCGCTGTCGATGCGGGTGACCTGTTCCAGTAACTGATCCTGTCGGCTGTTGGTGTGCTTGAGTTGCTCCTGCAACAGGCTCAGCTCCCGCAGCGTGCCACGGTTTTCGGTCAGCAGACGCTCATTGTCGCGATGCAGTTGGGTGATTTCATCCTGGCGTACCAGTGCGCTTTGCTGGGCCTGACGCAATTCCATCTGAATTTGTTGTACCTGGCCTTCGTGGCGTCGCTGTTCCTGCTCGCGCTGGTCTTTGACGGCATTGCGGTAGTGCTCCAGTGCTTCGCGGGCGTGCAGGTGTTTTTCTTCCAGTGAGCGGATCTGCTCGTCCTTGTCCTGCAAGCGCAACTCGAAATCGGCCAGTGCCTGGTTCAGCCCGGCGTTGCGGGTTTGCTCGGATTGCAGCATCGAGCGGGTGTCGTGCAGTTCCGCCGATTCCTGGGTCAGCGCCAGGCTTTGAATTTCGTATTGCTGTTGCAATTCGGTATTGGCCTCGCGGGCCTCGTGCAGCTGGGTTTCCAGCTCTTTTCGTTGTTGCTCGAACTGCGCGCGTGCCTGGTCGATGGGTTCTTGCGCCTGTTCTTTCAGGCGTTGCGCCAGTCGCGCCACCAGCGCTGTCAGCTCATCATCGATCGGTTCGGAAGGTGCTGGCGCGGGTTCGGTGCCGTCATCGAGCTCTTTCAGATAGCGATGGATCGTGGTTTTCGAGCCGGTATTGCCCATTTCGATCCGCACTGCGTCGATGCTCGGGTGTTCGCCCCGGGCGAGGATTGCCGAGCGTGCCGCTTGCACCAGTGCCTTGTTTACGCCGCCACGTGCCATGTGTTCTCCTACGATTTGATACTGTGGTACGTACCACTAATATACACAATGTACCATGCCGTGAATAAAGTTAAAAACTTGTGATAACTGATGCGGGATATACTGGTATTACCCCGTGTGATGAGCTGTAGACCGGGTATTCAATCGCCAACGCGGTACGTTTTCGAGCACTGAGCCCATGACCGATCTGGATCGCTACCTGCAAGCCGCTACCCGCGACAACACCCGTCGCAGCTATCGCGCGGCCATCGAGCACTTCGAAGTCAGCTGGGGCGGGTTCCTGCCGGCGACCAGCGATAGCGTTGCGCGGTACCTGGTTGCACATGCGGGCGTGCTGTCGATCAATACCTTGAAGTTGCGCTTGTCCGCGTTGGCGCAGTGGCACAGCAGCCAGGGGTTCGCCGATCCGACCAAGGCGCCGGTGGTGCGCAAAGTATTCAAAGGCATTCGCGCGCTGCACCCGGCCCAGGAAAAACAGGCTGAACCCTTGCAGCTTCAACATCTGGAGCAAGTGATCGCCTGGCTGGAGCAGGAAGCACAGTCCGCCAGGGCGCAGGACGATCGCGCGGGATTGCTGAGAGCCAAGCGCGACACCGCACTGATCCTGCTGGGCTTCTGGCGTGGTTTTCGTAGTGATGAGTTGTGCCGCGTGCAGATCGAGCATGTACAAGCCAGCGCCGGTTCAGGCATTACCCTCTACTTGCCACGCAGCAAGGGCGATCGCGAGAACCTCGGCCAGACCTACCAGACACCCGCCTTGCAGCGCCTGTGCCCGGTACAGGCCTACATCGAATGGATTACCGAAGCCGCGTTGGTCCGTGGCCCCGTGTTTCGTGGCATCGATCGCTGGGGCCATTTGAGCGAGGAGGGCTTGCACGCCAATAGCGTTATCCCGTTGTTGCGCCAGGCACTGGAGCGCGCCGGCATTGCGGCCGAGCACTACACCAGTCACTCCCTGCGTCGTGGCTTCGCCACCTGGGCCCATCAGAGCGGTTGGGATTTGAAGTCGTTGATGAATTACGTGGGCTGGAAGGATGTGAAGTCAGCCATGCGCTATGTTGAAGCCAGCCCATTTCTCGGGATGACCCGAATCGCTGAAAAGCCGTTGGCGCTGTAGATCACGTTTTCTTCTATTAATACGCTCGGCTAATAGCGAAAACAAATCAGCAACATCAGGTTTGCCAATGAGCCAACTGGCGATCGGGTGGGTAGGATTCACCACATCAACTTCTTAACCCCTGACGGAGAGTCACCGATGCCTATCATCAACAGCCAAGTTAAACCGTTCAAAGCTACCGCCTACAAAAACGGCGACTTCGTACACGTGTCGGACGCTGACCTGAAAGGTAAGTGGTCTGTCGTTTTCTTCTACCCAGCTGACTTCACCTTTGTTTGCCCGACCGAACTGGAAGACCTGGCTGACAACTACGCCGAGTTCCAAAAACTGGGCGTCGAGATCTACAGCGTTTCCACCGATACCCACTTTGCCCACGCTGCCTGGCACAACACTTCGCCAGCCATCGGCAAAATCCAGTACACCATGATCGGCGACCCGACTCATGTCATCTCCCGCAACTTCGACGTGCTGATCGAAGAAGCTGGCCTGGCTGACCGTGGCACTTTCGTGATCAACCCTGAAGGCCAGATCAAAATCGTTGAACTCAATGATGGCGGTGTAGGTCGTGACGCTTCCGAGCTGCTGCGCAAAATCAAGGCCGCTCAATACGTCGCCGCTCACCCGGGCGAAGTGTGCCCAGCCAAGTGGAAAGAAGGCGAAGCCACTCTGGCTCCGTCCCTGGACCTGGTCGGCAAGATCTAAGTCTGTGACGCGCTTCATCAGGGCGGAGCTCCGCACCTACTAAGTAAGCTGCACCGCCCCATAAAACGCCCGGGCGAGATTCGCTCGGGCGTTTTTTTATGTCTGATTGCTCTCTATTCAAACAGCATCTAAGGAAATCGCCCGTATGTTGGACGCCAATCTTAAAGCCCAGTTGAAATCGTACCTGGAACGGGTCACTCAGCCGATCGAGATCGTTGCATCCCTCGACGACGGTGCGAAATCCCAGGAAATGCTCGCGTTACTCAAAGACGTTGCCAGTCTTTCCACCCAGATTACTCTGCTCGACAACGGTAACGATGCGCGTAAACCATCGTTCTCGATCAATCGCCCGGGAGCCGATATCAGCCTGCGTTTCGCCGGCATCCCGATGGGCCACGAATTCACATCCCTGGTGCTGGCCTTGCTGCAAGTCGGCGGCCACCCATCGAAAGCCAGTGCCGACGTTATCGAGCAGATCCGCTCGCTCAAAGGCGAGTTCAACTTCGAGACTTACTTCTCGCTGTCCTGCCAGAACTGCCCGGATGTGGTTCAGGCGCTGAACCTGATGGCTGTGCTGAACCCGAACATCCGCCACGTCGCCATCGACGGCGCGCTGTTTCAGGCCGAAGTTGACGAGCGCCAGATCATGGCCGTGCCAAGCGTTTACCTGAACGGCGTGAACTTCGGCCAGGGTCGCATGGGCCTGGAAGAAATCCTCGCCAAGATCGACACCAGTGGCATCGAGCGTCAGGCCGAGAAGATCAGCGCCAAGCAAGCCTTCGACGTACTGGTCGTCGGCGGTGGCCCGGCCGGTGCTTCAGCGGCAATTTACGCCGCTCGTAAAGGCATTCGCACCGGCGTGGCGGCTGAACGTTTTGGTGGCCAGGTGCTCGACACCATGGCCATCGAGAACTTCATCTCCGTGCAGGAAACCGAAGGGCCGAAACTGGCCGTGGCACTGGAAGAACACGTTAAGCAATACGACGTGGACATCATGAACCTGCAACGCGCCGACAAGCTGGTGCCGGGAAAAAACGGTGAATTGCACGAAATCCATTTCGCCAGCGGCGCGTCCTTGAAAGCCAAGACCGTGATCCTCGCCACCGGCGCGCGCTGGCGTGAAATGAACGTTCCGGGTGAGCAGCAATACCGCAACAAGGGTGTGGCGTACTGCCCGCACTGTGACGGTCCGCTGTTCAAAAGCAAGCGTGTGGCGGTGATCGGTGGCGGTAACTCCGGCGTCGAAGCAGCCATCGACCTGGCCGGGATCGTGTCCCACGTAACCCTGCTGGAGTTCGACGTGCAATTGCGCGCCGACGCGGTACTGCAGCGCAAGTTGCACAGCCTGCCGAACGTTACCGTGATCACCAGTGCGCAAACCACTGAAGTGACCGGCGATGGCCAGAAGGTCAACGGCCTGCGCTACAAGGATCGTCAGTCGGACGAGCTGCGCACTGTCGAGCTGGAAGGGATTTTTGTGCAGATCGGTCTGTTGCCTAATACCGATTGGCTTAAAGGCACCATCGAGCTGTCGCCGCGCGGCGAGATCATTGTCGATGCCCGTGGTGAGACGTCGATCCCCGGCGTGTTCGCGGCCGGCGACGTGACCACCGTGCCGTACAAGCAGATCGTGATTGCGGTGGGCGAGGGCGCCAAGGCTTCCCTGAGCGCATTCGATCACTTGATTCGCACCTCGGCGCCGGCATAAACGCCGAAGCTGAAAACACAAAACCCCATGAGCGATCATGGGGTTTTTTGTGTCTTGCACTGATCTTTACTACACAGAGCGTGGGAGCGATCAAGGCTGCGATCGTTTTACAACGGTGCCGGCTGAATGATCTCGACCCAGTAGCCATCCGGGTCCTTGATGAACGCCAGGCTCTTCATGCGACCGTCGTTCAGGCGTTTCTGGAAATCGCAGCCCAACGCTTCAAAACGTTCGCACGCGGCACGGATGTCTGGGACCGAGATGCAGATATGGCCGAAGCCGCGCGGGTCGGTGTTGCCGTTGTGATAGGCGAAATCCGCGTCGTTCTCGGTGCCGTGGTTGTGGGTCAGTTCGAGAATGCCGGGGATCGATTTCATCCACTCGGTGCGGGCAGCGGCATCGGCCGGGATCTGGTTTTTATCGACCAGCGCCAGGAAGTACAGGCTGAACTCGGCTTCCGGGAAATCACGCTTTTCCACCAGCGAGAAACCCAGGACGCGGGTGTAGAAATCCAGGGACCGGGTGATGTCCTTGACCCGCAGCATGGTGTGGTTGAAGACGAACTTCTGGGTGGCGGTGTCAGGTTGGGCGGTCACGCCAGGAAATGTATTGAGTTCGTGCAGGCTCATGGGCCCTCCGGAAATTCCAAGAATGCTCACAATGATACGCAAGGGCCCTGGCATCGCCAAACCAAAACCGCAGGCTTGCCTGCCGGGCGGGTGAAGCTCAGACTTCGCGGCTCAATCCGTGAGTGTTCATTACAATGATCCGACCCTGTCAATTGATGTTCGTCCTGATGTGTCTGCTTTCAGGTGTTACCCGTGCTGATGCAGAAGCTCCGGTCGTGACCTGGCCCAATGGATGGACTGTCGAGACCGTTCCGCAAGACGAGGCCAAGCCTCAGGTTTCCCGGCAGCGCGCGGTAAAAAACGACCAGGACGGGACACCGGTAATGGTGATGGAGTTGACCATGACTCAAGTGGAAAGCGGTCATCAGGTGAATCTGGAAGGTGTGTTGCTGGAAATGCGCAAGTCTGTGCAGAAGGACTTTTTTCAGGGCGGCTATCAGAGCGTCTGCAACAAAATTCATCCGACTGCCTTGAGCCGGTTATCGGCGCTGGAAACTACCTGCACCATTACCCAGAACGGTCGACATGTGTTGTCTCAAACATTGGTCGCCGCAGTCGACGGCGATAAAGCCTATGTTCTTTCCTACGCGGGGCAGGCTGAGGTTTATAAGGCAAGTCAGGGCGACATAGAGGCAGCTCGAAACAGCTTGAAACTTTAGTTTAAGGTTTCTGTACCCACGCTTTTGAGCATGGCCCGGATTTTTAGATAGCCAAACGGATTAAGCACAAAGTTAGTCAGTCTATAGCGAGTTGATCGGCGACTATCGTCGCATTTTAGACGGCATCCATGAAAAAGCCCTGCATTGGCAGGGCTTTTTTATTACCGTGAGCGCTTAGGCACGCAGCCAGGAGTCAACGGTGGCTGCACCGTATTGTTCCTTCCAGGCTTTCAGGCCGCGGTGATTGCCGCCCTTGGTTTCAATCAGTTCACCCGTGTGCGGGTTCTGATAAACCTTGACCACGCGAGCGCGGCGGGTTTTAGGGGCGGTTGCCTGCTGCAGGCCGGATTTCGCCGGGTGCGGGTCGAGGATGGCGATGATGTCGCGCAAGCTCTTGCCGTAGGTTTTCATCAGCCCCTGGAGCTTTTCTTCGAATTCGATTTCTTTTTTGAGACCGGCATCGTTCTTCAAAGATTCCAACTGCTTGAGCTGTTCTTGAAGGGCCTTTTCAGCTGCACGGAATTCAGCGAGTCTGGACAATATCTTTACTCCAATAGTGTGTTTGGCTGAAACCAACCGCAAACAAAGCTATAAGCCAAGAGCCTTGAAGCGACTCGGTGATAATGGCACGCCTGCCGATTTTGCACAGGTATGAAAAATTGTAGTAGTTAATTGGCCAAGAGTAAATCCTGACTTTTTCTTCATGTAACAAGAGTAGTCTTTTGATTCAATTTGGCGCGCATCATCATGATTCCGGCGCTTAACGTGGTTAGTTAATGATCACTTAATGCTCTAATGAACTCTGCGCCGGGCATCGGCCGGCCGAACAGATAACCTTGCAGAAAGTTCACGCCATGGGCAGTCAGATAGTCACTTTGCTCCTCGGTTTCCACCCCTTCGGCGACGATGCCCAGATCGAGTTTGGCCGAGAGTTCGATGATGCTGTCCAGAATGTGCCGGGAGAGGGCGTCGACACCGATCATGGCGACAAAACTCTGGTCGATTTTCAGGAAGTCCACATTGAACTGACGCAAGTAACCGAGGCTTGAATGGCCGGTGCCAAAGTCGTCGATGGCGATCATCACGCCCAGCGCGCGAAGCCGTTCGAACAACAGCAGGGTGATGGCTGTCGGTTCGACCAGTTCGCGCTCGGTCAACTCCAGCACTAAATGGACACTGCCCGGTGCAAAAGCACTGAGGAATTCACGGCAGTCTTCGACCAGCGCAAGATCCCGGCAATGACTGGCGGTGATGTTGATGCCAATGTGGAATGGCCCCTCGAACGATGCCGACAAGGGCGCCAGCAATGTGGCGGTCTGTTGCATCAGCGAGCGGGTCATCGGCACGATCAGACCGGAATGTTCGGCAAACGGGATAAACAGATCCGGACGCACCAGGCCTTCCCTGGGATGTTTCCAGTGCATCAATACTTCGGTGCCGGACCACAGCTTATTGTCGCCATGCACCACGGGCTGAAAGTAAGGAATGAATTCTGCTGCCTCCAGCGCCCGCTGCATTTCACGGCTGGGCGACATCGAGCGCTTCTGCAGCACATGCCCGATCGAACCTGACACCACGCCGAAGAACATCAACAGACTGAACAGTGGCGGGTATTCACTACGCATGTAACGCCAGGTTTCTCCTTCGGGGAAACCTGCGGCCACCGTAAAGGCATAACGCGAGGACGTCAGCGTACTTTGTGCTACCGGCAAGGCGGGCAGGGCGTCCTCGTGAACTTTGCCGTCGGCGGACAACCAGTTGGGACCGACTTGTAGCAACAGTAATGTCTTGCGGCCGATCAGGCGCAATTCATTGCTCAGGTGATAACCGTTCAGCGTGGTCAATGCCCCTTTATTTCCTTCGCTGAGCCGGTACACCAACAGCGCGGTATTGGGCGTGACCGGGTTGCCGTTCATGAGCCATAACTGGCCTTGGGTGTAGTCGCCGGGATTAACCTTTTCCTGATATTCACCGAACAACGAACTGCAATAGAGGTTGTCGTCCCACACCAGGTTGGTCGAGCGCACGAAGGGCCGGCGCGTAACTTGTTCGCGCAAGGCCAGTTTGACGTCATTGCAGTTTTTGCCAGCCAGCGGCAGGAGCTCCTGCGCCGCTTGGGCGGTGTTGTCGAGCATCAGTTCGAACTGGCGAATGGATTCTTCGCCAGTCAGTTCAGTACTTTGCTTGAGGGTACGTTCAGCCTGCAGATAGAGAATGGCGACTCCCAGCAACACCGGGAGCAATCCGCTCAAAACAGTCACAGTGATTCGGGTGCCACGCTTGCGGCGACTTTTGACGTTCAGTGGCATTCGCAAATCCATCGCGATAAAAGAGGGCTCTCAAAGGTTGGCAGGTCGACATGCCTCCCAAAAGAGTTCAGCCATGATAGTTGGCTATCGGCCCTTATGCCGCTCAACCTTTAATCAATCTTGAGGCCAGTTTAATAAAGGCCAGCGTCGCGGGGGATGACTGACGCTGATCGAGCACCGCCAGACCGACTTGGCGGCTGATGGGGGGCGACAGCGGTTTTTTCACGTAGCGGTTGTCGTGGTCGTCAGGCAGTGAGCTTTCGGCGACGACAGTCAAGGCATCGCCACGGCCTACGACGTCCAATGTGCTGAGCAACTGCGAGCAGCGATAACGAATGTTCGGCGTCAATCGCGCCGTATTGAACAGGCGCGACACCAGCTCCGAAGACCCGGCTTCGGTCAGCACAAAAGGGTCGTGGCACAAGTCGTTCAGGCGCAAGCTGCCGCGACCGGCCAGTACATGGTCGGCAGGCAGCAGCGCGACCATCTGGTCCTCGATCAAGGCCACGGTGTCGAAACGCTCTTGGGGCAACACCACGAAGCCGATGTCGATACGCCGTTCTTCCAGCCACTGAATCACCTGGCGATCCGGCCCTTCATCGATATGAACCTCGATGCCCGGATGCGAGGCGCGGTAGTGCTGCAAGATCCTGGGCAACAGCTTGATCGATGAGGTCGGGCCGAACGAGCCTATACGCAGAGTGCCGGTTTTCATCCCGCGTGAATCGGCCGCCTCCTGACGCAAAGTGTTGGCCAGCCCGAGCATTGCCCGAGCGCGCAGTAATAGCTGCTGGCCGATATCACTGAGCTCGACCTGGGACTGATGCCGACGCAGCAGTTCGACGCCCAATTCCTGTTCCAGCGACTTGAGTGCGTGGGAGACCGCAGACTGGGAAATCTCCAAACGATGGGCGGCCGCCGTGAAGCCGCGCAATTCGGCCACCAGCGAGAAAATCTCGAGTTGAGTGAGGGTCATGAGTTTTTACTCATTTTACGATGATCGATCATTAGTCGAATGATACGCCACATGCCCGATTTCTGGCGGTGGAGACTTATGACTACGTGTGAACAGACCCTTGCGAACTCTTCGGATGTGCCGGTTTATCTGAAACTGGCGGCGGTCACCATGATCTGGGGCGGGACGTTCGTCGCCGGGCGGTTTCTGGCCGACAGCCTCAGTCCGTTATTCGCTGCGAGTCTGCGGTTCCTGCTGGCGAGCGTGGCGTTGCTGGTGTTCCTGCTGCTGGCGCGGGTGCCCTTGGTGCGACCCAGCCCCAGGCAATGGTTGCAATTGGCGCTGTTGGGATTCTTCGGGATTTTCTTCTACAACCTGTGCTTCTTTTACGGGCTGCATTACATCAACGCGTCCCGGGCGTCTTTGATCGTGGCGTTGAACCCGGCGGTGATCGGCCTGGCTTCTTGGCTGTTGTTCAAGGAGCGGCTGAGTCGGGCGAAAGTGGCTGGTATTGCGATCTGCATTGCTGGCGCCAGCCTGGTGATCGTCAGCCGCAATCCGCAGTTACTGGACGGCAATGCCGATGCCTGGATCGGCGATCTGTTGATCTTCGGCTGCGTGCTCGGCTGGGGCATTTATTCGCTGTTCTCCAAAGGCCTGAATCAAACACTGGGGCCGGTGCAGACGGTGACGTACTCGATTTGGCTCGGCACGCTGATGCTCTGGGTGACCAGCGCCGTGCGGGGCGAGTTGAGTGTCGCGGCGCTCACCGGGCTCGGCGCGCAACAATGGTTGAGCCTGATGTACCTGGGCGTGCTGGGTTCGGCATTGGCCTACATTGGTTATTACGACGGCATCCGCAAAATCGGTGCGACGCGCTCGGGCGTGTTCATCGCCTTGAACCCGTTGACTGCTGTTCTTCTCGGCGCGTTGTTGCTGGGCGAACAGCTGACACTGGCGATGTGCCTGGGCGGCGGGCTGATCTTGGCGGGGATTTTCCTGTGCAACAAACCGCTTGCGCAGGCCACGAAAAAGGGGATTGTATAAGAAGGCGGACAAACTGATTTACGCTGTGTAGAATCCGGTTACGCATATAAGAATAATCGTCTTCTGGCAGCAGAAGCCTCGCCCGCAAGAGCCTTGGGTCGACAATGAAGATATTTGGGTTCCAATTGATCTACGGTGACTTCCTCGCCCGCAGCGTGAGGGGCATCTCCTGCGCGCCACCCGCCGGTCTCAGCATTGCTAGCAACTAACGATCCGTTAATTCTAAAAGCATGATGAGGCGCCAAAATGGCAGATTTATACGAAAACCCAATGGGCCTGATGGGCTTTGAGTTCATCGAATTCGCATCGCCGACCCCGAACACCCTGGAGCCGATCTTCGAGATCATGGGCTTCACCAAGGTCGCGACCCACCGCTCCAAAGACGTGCACCTGTATCGCCAGGGCTCGATCAACCTGATCCTCAACAACGAACCCCACAGCGTGGCCTCGTACTTCGCGGCCGAGCACGGCCCGTCGGTGTGCGGCATGGCGTTCCGGGTCAAGGATTCGCAAAAGGCCTACAAGCGTGCCCTGGAACTCGGCGCCCAGCCGATCCACATCGAAACCGGTCCGATGGAATTGCACCTGCCGGCGATCAAAGGCATCGGCGGCGCGCCGCTGTACCTGATCGACCGTTTCGGTGAAGGCAGCTCGATCTACGACATCGACTTCGTATTCATCGAAGGTGTGGACCGCAACCCGGTCGGCGCCGGTCTGAAAATCATCGACCACCTGACCCACAACGTGTATCGCGGTCGCATGGCCTACTGGGCCAACTTCTACGAGAAGCTGTTCAACTTCCGCGAAATCCGTTACTTCGACATCAAAGGCGAGTACACCGGCCTGACATCCAAGGCGATGACCGCGCCGGACGGCATGATCCGCATCCCGCTGAACGAAGAGTCGTCCAAAGGCGCCGGGCAGATCGAAGAGTTCCTGATGCAGTTCAACGGCGAGGGCATCCAGCACGTGGCGTTCCTCACCGATAACCTGATCGATACTTGGGACCGCCTGAAGAAAATCGGCATGCGCTTCATGACGCCGCCGCCGGACACCTACTACGAAATGCTCGAAGGCCGTTTGCCGAACCACGGCGAGCCGGTCGATCAACTGCAAGCACGGGGCATCTTGCTGGACGGTTCGTCCGAACCTGGCGACAAGCGCCTGCTGCTGCAGATTTTCTCGGAAACCCTGATGGGGCCGGTGTTCTTCGAGTTCATCCAGCGTAAAGGCGACGATGGTTTCGGCGAAGGCAACTTCAAGGCTCTGTTCGAATCCATCGAACGCGACCAGGTTCGTCGCGGTGTGCTCTCCACCGATTAAGCCGTTCCTGATGTGAAAAAGCCCGGTCAGCAGCAATGCTGGCCGGGCTTTTTTTTGAATCATGCAATTACATTGGCCGGCGTCGTTGCCGGACCAGATGCTTGAACCCTTCAAACACCAACGCCGCCACCGCCAGCCAGATCGGAATGTAAGTCAGCCATTCGCCGGCCTTGATGCTTTCCCCCAACAGCAACGCAACGCCCAGCAACAGCACGGGCTCGACGTAACTCAACAACCCGAACAGGCTGAACGGCAGCAGCCGGCTGGCAATGATGTAGACCACCAGTGCCGAAGCGCTGATCACCCCGAGCAGGGGAATCAACAGCGACAGCCAAGGATGTTGATCGAACACGCCAAAACCTTGTTCACCTCCCTGCACGAACCAGAACGCCACCGGCAGCATCAACGCCATGTCCAGCCAGAGCCCGCCAAGGTTGTCCGTGGCCAGGCGTTTGCGCAGGATGAAATAGATCGGATAGCCGATCACCACCAGCAACGTCGCCCAGGAAAAACCGCCGACCTGATACAACTCGTTGAGCACGCCGAGGCTGGCGAAGAACACGGCTATTTTCTGCAGATAGGAAAGGCGCTCGCCATAGACGATTCGCCCGGTCAGGACCATGGACAGCGGCAACAGGAAGTACCCCAGCGACACGTCAAGGCTATAGCCGTTGAGTGGCGCCCACATGAACAACCAGAGTTGCAGGCCCAGCAGCACTGCCGAGCCGATCAGGGCGATGAGCAACTTCGGCTTGGCGGCCAGCCGCCGAAGAATCTCGACCACACGTTTCCATTCGCCGGACACCACCATGAACACGGTCATGCATGGTGCGGTCAGCAACATCCGCCAACCGAAAATCTCCACGCCACTCAAGGGGGAGAGCAGTGAGGTGTAGTAATACATGACGGCAAACAGCATCGAGGCTGTGACCGATAGAGCGATACCTTTAGACAAACTGTCCTCGCGGGTTGAAGGTCAAACGGGGCGCGCAGGATACGTGGTTTTTGTGCTGAATATTGGCCAGGTGATTGATATTTTCAACATCGCGGTGGATGTTGAATCGCTATCGCAGGCAAGCCTGCTCCCACAAGTAACTTCGTCGAAGCATAGTCAGCAGATCGACACAGAACCTGTGAGAGCGAGCTTGCCCTTGATAAATCTCAAGCCGAACGCGGTTTGCGTCCCGGCACAAAATGGCTCACATCATTGAACCCCGGTGTCGACGCATGCCCCGGTGTCACCAGCGAATCGATAAAGGCTTCATCTTCCGCCGTGATTTTCACCGCCTGGGCCTTGGTGTACCCATCCCACTGTTCTTCGGTGCGCGGGCCGACGATGGCCGAGGTGACGGCGCTGTTATTCAGCACCCAGGCGATGGCGAACTCAACGATGCCCACGCCACGGTCCCGGGTGTATTGCTGGATCTGCTGGGCAATGCGCAAAGACTCAACCCGCCATTCGGTTTCCAGGATGCGTTTGTCCTGGCGACCGGCGCGGCTGTTGGCGTCCGGTGTCACATCCGGCGCGTACTTGCCGCTGAGCACACCGCGCGCCAGCGGACTGTAAGGCACCACGCCGAGGCCATAGTTTTGCGCGGCGGTGATCTGCTCGGTTTCCGCCTGACGGTTGACGATGTTGTACAGCGGCTGGCTGATCACCGGCCTGTCGACGCCGAGTTTGTCGGCCAAACGAATCACCTCGGCGATGCGCCAGCCGCGATAGTTCGACAGGCCCCAGTAGCGGATCTTGCCTTGACGAATCAGATCGCCGATGGCCGACACCGTGACTTCCAGCGGCGTGTTGTGGTCTTCGCGGTGCAGGTAATAGATGTCCAGATAATCGGTGCCCAACCGCGTCAGGCTGGCGTCGATGCCATTGAACAGGTGCTTGCGGCTCAAACCGCTGCGGTTCGGCACACCGTCCACTGGACCGAAGCCGACCTTGGTGGCGAGCACCCATTCGTGGCGGTGGCTGGCGATCGCTTCGCCGACGATCTCTTCGGAGCGGCCATTGGTGTACACGTCCGCGGTGTCGATGAAGTTGATGCCCTGGTCCCAGGCCTTGCCGATGATCCGCAGGGAATCTTCGGTGCTGGTCTGTTCGCCGAACATCATGGTGCCCAATGTGAGGGTCGACACCTGTAAACCCGAATGACCCAGCGTGCGATAGCTCATGACGAAATCCTTTTACCGGTCAGAAAGCCCTAATCAAATACCAGAACCGCTGCGCGGAGCAATCTGAATTATCGACGCAGTGCCTCACAACGCTCCTGCAAGAACGTTTGCAACACCTTGACCCGCTCCGAAACCTGCACCCGATGCGGGCAGAGCAAATTGAATGGCACGCTTTCGCCTTGCCAGTCATCGAACAGCGTCACCAGCCGCCCGGCCTGCACATCGGCGGCGACGTCGAGCCAGGCCTTGTAGGCGATGCCATGCCCGGCCAAGGCCCAGCGGCGGGCAACTTCGCCGTCATCGCTCAGATAGTCGCCATGCACATCAACCTCCAGCACCTCATCGCCACGGCTGAAACGCCAATGGTTGTAGGGTCGGCCATTGCGCAGGTAGAGAAGGGCACTGTGTTCGCCCAGTTCCTCGGGATGCTGCGGCGTGCCACGGCGGGTCAGGTACTCGGGGCTGGCACAGGCCACGCGCCGATGCTGCGGCAGAATAGGTAGCGCCACCAGCGTCGAGTCACTCGGCACACCGAAGCGCAGGGCCACATCGACCGTCTCGCGGAACAGGTCGGCATGTCGATCGTTGAGCAATAGTTGCAATTGAATGTTGGGGTGTTGGCGCTTGAAATCATCTAGCCACGGTAACAGCACATTGCGCCCGAAGTCCGACGGCGCCGCCAATTGCAGTACACCACTCAAGCCTTGGGTCTGTTGCTTCAACGCCTGCTCACCTTCGGCCAGCGCGGCCAGTGCCAGGCGCACGCTATCCAGATAGCGCCGGCCTTCTTCGGTCAGGCGCATGCTTCGCGTGGAACGGGCCAGCAAGCGGATGCCGAGGCGGGTTTCCAGGCGTTTGAGGGCGATGCTGGCCGCCGCCGGAGTCAGCTCCAGGGCGCGGGCGGCGGCGGAAATGCTGCCGGAGTCGGCGGTGCGAACGAAGATCTCCAGGTCGAGAATCGAGCTCATTGGTAAAAATCCTTTAAAGATCCTTCTGATTTACCGGGATTTTTCTTCGATTGGCAACCGGAGAAGATTGAATCTCCCTAACCCGACCGGAGATCAGCTCATGACACAACTCAACGCTTGCTTGCACCATCAGACCGTCGTGGTGATCGGTGGCAGCAGTGGAATAGGCGCCGCCGTCGTCCGGGCCGCAGCCGAGCGTGAGGCCCGTGTGGTCGCGGCGAGTCGCCGCCAGCCAGCGGTCGACCATGATGCAAAGATTCGACACGAAGCGGCGGACGTCACCGATGAAGCGTCGTTGCGACAGCTGTTCGAGCGTATCGGCCCTTTCGATCATCTGGTGATCACGGCCGGTCCGAGTGTGAGTGCCAAACCGTTGGCTGACAGCGATTTGCAGCACGCCCAACAGGCCTTCGATGTCAAATTCTGGGGCGCGCTGCGGGCGATTCAGGTCGCGCTGCCATACCTGAGCGCACATGGCAGCATCACGCTGACCTCGGGTTTGTTGTCGCGCAAATTTGTCGCCGGGCAGTTCATCAAAACCACCTTGAATGCGGCGCTGGAGGCATTGGGCAAGCAACTGGCCAAGGAACTGGCACCGCGCCGGGTCAACGTCATAAGTCCCGGTGTCACCGACACCGAGGCTTACGCCGGAATGGACGAAACGCAACGCGCCGCGATGTTTGCCCGTACCGCCGCCGCATTGCCGGTGGGCCGGGTCGGCACCCCACAAGATCTGGCGGCAGCGTTTATTCTGGCGATGGAAAACGACTTTATCAGCGGCACCGTCATCGACGTCGACGGAGGAGGGTTGCTATGAGTTGGCACTTTGATCATCTGGCCTTCAACACCCCCGACGGGCAACCGTTGCAGGAGGCCTTCGGTTCGTTGTTGGGATTGGCGCCGGGACGCCGCCCGCCATTCCCGTTCCCTGGACGCTGGTTGTATCAGGATGCGCAGGCGCTGGTGCATGTAATCGAACAGCCGACGTTCGATGAAACGGCGTTGAGCCACATTGCCTTTCGCACCGATGAGGACGCTGCCACGGTGTTGCGACGGGTGCAGGCCAGCGGTTTGCCGTATCAGGTGGCGCAGGTGCCGGAGGACGGGATCTGGCAGATTTTCGTGCAGATGCCGGGTGGTTTGGTGATTGAGCTGGATGCCAAGGCGGGGAGTCTGGTGGGCGTTTAAGGACGATGTTTAAAAGACATTTCCAGATACTCACTAAGGCTACATATTCTTGCGCCGCTGCCTACGACTGCGCCAGAATCCGCCGGCTAGTGCATCTTTGGCCTGGGCTATATCGTTTCTCTGTCGCTGAAAAACAGCGATCGGGTTTGGTAGCCCGGGTCTCTAATTGCAAAGCACTGCCTTTTGCCGAGCCTTTTCGTCTCGTCTTTATGGTGGTCATGCGCAGGGCACCTTCGGGTGCGCCGTTTTCCTAGAGCCCGGTCTACCAACCTGCGTATGGCCTCCACCCATCGTTTGGTAGCGAGGGTGATGGCTCCTTTTAAGCGCTTTAGGAGTTTCATCTATGTTCAAACCAACGCCAAATCCACCTGAAGTGGACGACGTTTCCCCCTACGAAACCCCCGATTCCAAAAAACTCAACGAAGCCGCCGAGCGCGCCCTCGACCATTACCTCAAACCACCCACCCCCAAAGTCACCAAGCGCAAACCCAGCACCATTTACCATGTCGGTGAGAAAGTCGATAACGAAACCCTGCTGGTCAACGCCTGCGAATCCCTGGCGTCAGCGAGCATGATGCTCACTGAATTCGCCGGATTGATGGACATGCCCCATCGCAACATGATGCTGGGGATTCAATCGGTGGTCATGCTTGGGGAGCTGGCTGTCAACCGAGTGCTGGATAACCTCGATCCGCAAGGCTGACGAAAGTCTGTAGTGAGAGCACTCCTTGTGGCGAGGGAGCTTGTCGGATCGCCGCACCGTCCCGCTCGGCTGCGCAGCAGTCGCAAAGCCTGGGCATGCGGTATGTCTGAAAAACCGCGATCACCGGGATTGGGGTCGCTTCGCAACCCAGCGGGAGCAAGCTCCCTCGCCACAGAAGCAATTGCGAACGCATGGAATGAGAAACGGCCCGGGAGGGCCGCTTTTGTTTTCGCTGCACCTTAAACCCGCAACGTCCGGGTCATGCGCAACGCCAGCAAACTGCCGCACACAATCACACCCGCCAGCAGGTACAACGCCGCATCGGTGGACCCGGTGCTGTCCTTGACCCAACCCACCAGATACGGGCTAAGGAAACCCGCCATCTGCCCCATGGAGTTGATCAACGCCAAGCCACCGGCCGCCGCGCCGGCGCTGAGCATCGCTGTCGGCACCGGCCAGAACATCGGCAAGCCGGTGAGGGCGCCCATGGTGGCGAGGGTCAGGCCGAGGATTGCAATGGCTGGGGTGGTCGCGAAGTTCACGGCGATCAACAGGCCGACCGCGCCCATCAGCATCGGCACCACCAGGTGCCAGCGACGTTCTTTGCGCAGGTCCGCCGAGCGACCGACCATCAACATGAACACCGCTGCCAGCAGGTACGGAATCGCGCTCAACCAGCCAATCACCAGGTTATCGCTGAAACCCAGGTTCTTGATGATCGACGGCAACCAGAAGTTGATCGCATAGACACCGCTCTGGATGCAGAAATAAATCAGGCCGAACGCCCAGATCGCCGGGTTCTTGAACACTGCCCGCAAGGAGTCGGTGGTGGTTTTCGGTTTACTGGCCAGGTCTTCGGCGTGGTCGGCTTCAAGCACTGAACGCTCGTACGGGGTCAGCCACTTGGCGTTGGCGTAACTGTCGCTGAGCAGGAAGTAGGCGAGGGCGCCGAGGATCACGGTCGGGATGCCTTGCAGCAGGAACATCCACTGCCAGCCGGCCAAACCGGCCTGGCCTGCGCCGAAGTGGTTGAGGATCCAGCCGGAAAACGGGCTGCCCAGCAGGCCCGACACCGGGATCGCCGACATGAACAGCGCCATGATGCGGCCACGGCGGAACGTCGGGAACCACTGCGAAAGGTAAAGCACCACGCCCGGGAAGAACCCGGCTTCGGCGGCACCGGTGAACAGGCGCAGGGTGTAGAACTCGGTGGGTGTAGTGACGAACAGCAGACACGTCGAGAGCGCGCCCCACGTCATCATCATCAACGCGATCCAGCGTCGTGGGCCAAACTTGGTCAGGGCCAGGTTGCTCGGCACGCCGCACAGGACGTAGCCGATGAAGAAGATCCCGGCACCGAGGCCGTATACGGTTTCGCTGAATTTCAGCGCGTCGAGCATCTGCAGTTTGGCAAACCCGACGTTCACCCGGTCGAGGTAGTTGAACAGGTAGCAGATGAAGATGAAGGGTATCAAACGCAAGGTAATGCGTTTGTAGACGGCGTTCTTGTCGTCAGCGTTGGCCAGGGTAGCGGTGGCGCTCTGTGACATGGCGGGCTCTCTCTTTATTATGATTTTTTGCGACGCAAGGGTAACGTTGATCGCCCGGTGAGTCTCGGCCACCCCTTGGGTGGTTGTCTTTGTGCCTGAGCACAGGGTTTGCGACCCTGGCCTGTGCGGCTGAACAAGCCGCCCCATCACGCTTTCAAGGATCCCCGCTATGTTTGAACTCGATCACGACCTGGCCCAGGACATCGTCGACCGGGCGATGGCCATCCTGCCGTACAACGTCAATGTCATGGACAGTCAGGGGCTGATTCTTGGCAGCGGCGAGCCGGAGCGGATCAACACCCGTCACGAAGGCGCGCAACTGGTGTTGGCCAACGGGCGCGTGGTGGAGATCGACGCACAAACGGCGATTCATCTCAAAGGCGTGCAGCCGGGCATTAATCTGCCGCTGTTGCTCGATCAGCGTTTGATCGGCGTGCTGGGCATTACTGGCGAACCGGAGCAATTGCGCACCTACGCCGAACTGGTGCGCATGACCGCCGAGATGCTGGTCGCCCAGCGCAATCAGCAAGCCGAGCAGCAATGGCGGCGCCAACGTTGCGACGATCTGCTGGCATTGCTGTTGAGCGAAGCAGGGGATTCGCCACGGTTGCTGGACGAAGCGCAGCAACTGGGGCTCAAGCCACAGCTGACACGGGTGCCGTATCTGTTCGAGTTGGGCATCGAACACGGCCCGAGCCAGACCGTCGAAGCGCTCAGCGCCTGGCTGATGTCGCGCTACCCGGACAGTTGGTGCGTGAGCTCGGCCAAATCTTCGTTGCTCTGGTGCCGCCCGGCGACGCCTGCGGTCGAGAACGAACGATTGCTGGAAAAGCTCGATGGCCTGGGCTGGAACATTTTGCGCATCGCCGTGGGCGGGCAGGCCGACGGCTTGTCGGGGTTGCGTCGCTGCTATCGACGGGTCGGCGATTTGCTGGCCTACGGGCGCGATGTGTTGCCGCATTCTCGCTTGTTGATCCTGAACCGTTATCGGCTGCCGGTGATGCTCTGGCGGCACCGCGACGACGATGCGCTGGATGAACTGCTGCGGCCGCTGCGTAAAGTCATCGCCAAGGATGGCAACGGCCAACTGCTGGCGACGTTGCGCAGTTGGTGCGAACACGACGGCCAGAGCCAGGCCTGCGCCGATGCCCTGGGTATCCACCGCAACAGTTTGCGTTATCGCATGGAGCGGATCGCCGAACTCAGCGGCGTCGACCCGCTGAAGCTCGACGGAATGCTCGCACTGTACCTTGGCGTCCAGCTCCTGCCACAAACCGAGCTGCCGACCACCGCTCCGTAGCAGCTGCCGAGCCTGCGAGGCTGCGTTCGGCGACGCAGTCGTCGTAAATTCTATAAATACGGCTTACCTGACACACCGCGCCGCATGATTTCACGACGGCTTCGCCGCCGAACGCAGCCTCGCAGGCTCGGCAGCTGCTACGACGACCAGTGCGGACAAGGGTTTTGTGGAAATGAACAATAATCCACATGGCCGCTTGTGCAGCGGACCGGCGTTATTGTTCAGGCCTGCTGGCAGCATGGACGCATTGGAACTGGAGAATTCGCATGAAAATCGTCATTGCCCCCGATTCGTTCAAGGATAGCTTGAGTGCCCAGGGTGTGGCCGAGGCCATTGCGCTGGGGTTGGCGCAGGTTTGGCCAGATGCACAATTGCTCAAGTGCCCGATGGCTGATGGTGGCGAAGGCACGGTCGAGTCGATTCTGGCCGCGTGCGACGGAGAACTGCGCCGCACCCGTGTTCGTGGGCCGTTGGGCGCCACGGTCGATGCCGCCTGGGGCTGGTTGCCGCAGAGCCACACCGCGATCATCGAAATGGCCGAGGCCAGTGGCCTGCAACGGGTGCCGCCGAACCTGCGCGATGCCTGCACCAGCAGCACCTTCGGCACCGGCGAATTGATCCGCGCTGCGCTCGATGCCGGGGCGCAACGAGTGATTCTGGCGATTGGCGGCAGCGCCACCAACGACGGCGGCGCCGGGGCGATGCAGGCCTTGGGGGTGAAACTGCTGGATGTCCAGGGCCAAACCCTGGCGCCGGGTGGTCTGGCGCTGGCGCAACTGGCCCGTCTCGATTTGAGCGACATTGATCCGCGTCTGGCCGGCGTGCGTTTCGACATCGCCGCCGACGTCAATAATCCGCTGTGCGGCCCTCAGGGGGCGTCAGCAATTTTCGGCCCGCAGAAAGGTGCGTCGCCCGAGCAAGTCCAGCAACTGGACCTTGCTCTCGGGCACTTTGCCGAACTCTGTGCGCAAGCCTTGGACAAGGACGTGCGCGATGAACCGGGCAGTGGCGCGGCGGGCGGTCTGGGGTTTGCCGCGAAGGCGTTTCTTGGCGCGCAATTCCAGGCCGGTGTGGAAGTGGTCGCCGAACTGGTGGGGCTGGCCGAGGCGGTCAACGGCGCCGACCTGGTGATCACCGGCGAAGGTCGTTTCGATGCCCAGACATTGCGCGGCAAAACCCCGTTTGGCGTGGCGCGCATTGCCCGGCAGCAGGGCGTGCCGGTCATCGTCATCGCCGGCACCTTGGGCGAGGGGTATCAGGCGCTGTACGAGCATGGCATTGATGCGGCTTTTGCATTGGCGAGCGGGCCGATGACCCTGGAGCAGGCCTGCACCGAGGCGCCGCGATTGCTGCGTGAGCGCGCCAGTGACATCGCGCGGGTTTGGCGGGTGGCCGCCCGCAAGGCCTGACACTGTCTTCAGTAAAAAGAAATCTCTGTGGCGAGGGAGCTTGCTCCCGCTCGGTTGCGCAGCAGCCGTAAATTTTTTGGGGCCGCTACGCAGCCCAGCGGGAGCAAGCTCCCTCGCCACAAAGGCTACTGCGCAAAGCCGACCTCCGCGCAACATCTGTTTCACCGCTGAAACACTCTGCCGCCCTTGAAAAATATTTCTCCAGCCCCCCTGCAAAAATCCTAAACCCCGGCCGATACAGCCAATAGGCGTACACAAACCAATTACAACAGTGGCGCCAAACTGAAAGGTGCGCGCCATCGCCCGCCCGCCAGTGATCACCGCAAGGATGCTCGCCGCCTCAATTATCGAGATCATCCTATGTCACTGCGTAATCTGAAAATCGCGCCTCGAGCTTTCCTCGGTTTCGCTTTCATCGCCTTGCTGGTCATTGTGCTGGGTGTGTTTGCGGCGAATCGCATGTCGATCATCCGACAGGCCTCTGTGGATATGGAAAGCAATCAGCTACCCAGCGTCGGCTTCCTGGGGGTCATGACCGAAAACGTGCTGCGTCTGCGAATTCTCTCGTTCCGGGTTCTGGTGAACCGTGAGCCCGCGAGCCTGCAAGAAGCAGAAACCCGAATCGGGATACTGGTGGACAAGGTCAAGCAGGCACAGGCTGCTTATGGGGCATTGCCGGCCGGCGATGAGGAAGCGGCGTTATTCAAGACATTCTCGGCCACGCTGGACAAATACCTGCAAGCGGTGCGTGAGATGATGGAGCTTTCGCGGCAGAACAAACTGGATGAAATGCTCAACCTGATTAATACCCGGATCAAGGACGGTACCGATCAGATGGGCGAGCAGTTGAACAAGTTGATTGCCATCAACAAGGCTGGCGCGGCTGCGGCCGATGCCCAGGCCAAAGAGCAGTTTGCCTTTGCCACCAATGGCATCATCGTGGTCTCGGCGGTCGCTGCCCTGATGACCGTGCTGCTGGCCTGGCTGTTGACCCGCAGTATCGTCACGCCGCTGAACCGTGCGGTGCTTGCGGCCGAAACCATTGCCAGCGGCAACCTGAGCAAGGTCATCGAAGTCGATGGCAACGACGAACCGGCGCGTTTACTCGGCGCCTTGGCCACCATGCAGACGAACCTGCGCAAGACCATCGAACAGATCGCCGGCTCCGCGACGCAACTGGGCGCCGCCGCCGAAGAACTCAGCACCGTGACCCAAGAAGCGTCCCGTGGCCTGCAACAACAGAACAACGAAATTGAACAGGCCGCCACCGCCGTCAACGAAATGACCGCCGCCGTGGAAGAAGTGGCACGCAACGCGGTATCGACGTCCGAAGCCTCGAACCAGTCGACCCAGGCCGCCCGTGAAGGTCGTGACCGGGTGGTGGAAACCGTCGACGCGATCCAGACCATGACCCACGACGTGCAAAACACTGCATTGATGATCGAGGGGCTGGCCACTCAGGGCCGCGACATTGGCAAAGTGCTGGACGTGATCCGCGCCATCGCCGAACAGACCAACCTGCTGGCCCTCAACGCTGCCATCGAAGCGGCCCGTGCCGGGGAGGCCGGGCGTGGCTTTGCGGTGGTGGCGGACGAGGTCCGGGCGCTGGCCCATCGCACTGCGCAATCGACCCAGGAAATCGAGAAAATGGTGGCCGGCATTCAGAACGGTACTGGTGAAGCGGTTTCGTCGATGCAACAAAGCAATCAGCGCACCCAAAGCACCCTGGAAATGGCCCGTGCGGCGGGTGTCGCCCTGGAGCAGATCACTTCATCGATTCAGCTGATCAATGAACGCAATCTGGTGATCGCCAGCGCCTCGGAAGAACAGGCCCAGGTGTCCCGTGAAGTCGATCGCAACCTGGTGAACATCCGCGACCTGGCCACCCAGTCGGCCGCCGGTGCCAACCAGACCAGCGCCGCCACCCATGAACTGTCACGACTGGCGGTAGATTTGAACGCAATGGTGGCGCGTTTCGTGATTTGAGATAGGGTTGAAACTGGAACTCGCGCGTTAGGAGAAGTACATGCGCTATTCAGCCTTGACCCAACGAATCGACGGTGATGGAGCGGCAGCCTGGAAGATTCACGATCGAGCGCTGGAATTGCGCGAGCAGGGCGTCGACGTGCTGCTGCTGTCGGTCGGCGACCCGGATTTCGATACGCCGCTGCCGGTCGTCCACGCGGCCATCGACAGCCTGCTGGCCGGCGACACCCATTACTCGGATGTGCGCGGCACCCGTACATTGCGCAGCAGCATCGCCAGCCGTCACCAGCAGCGCTGCGGCCAAGAGGTGGACGCCGACCATGTGATCGTGCTGCCCGGCGCTCAATGCGCGGTGTATTCGGTTGCCCAGTGCCTGCTCGACCCGGGTGACGAAGTGATCATCGCTGAACCGATGTACGTCACTTATGAAGGCGTGTTCGGTGCCTGCGGGGCGAGCGTGGTGCCGGTGGCGGTGCGTCCGGAGAACGGCTTTCGGGTCGAGCCGGCGGATGTCGCAGCGCTGATCACCGCTAAAACCCGGGTCATTCTGCTCAACAGTCCGAACAATCCCTCCGGTGCCAGCCTTTCCTTGAAAAGCTGGCAGGAACTGGCGGCGCTGTGTGTGCAACATGACCTCTGGCTGATCAGCGATGAGGTCTATAGCGACTTGTTGTATGAGGGCGAGCACATCAGCCCGGCCAGCCTGCCGGGCATGGCCGAGCGCACCGCGACCCTTAACAGTTTGTCCAAATCCCATGCCATGACTGGCTGGCGGGTAGGCTGGATGATCGGCCCGAAACCACTGGCCGATCATGTGATGCATCTGTCGTTGTGCATGCTGTTCGGCATTCCGGATTTCGTTCAGAAAGCCGCGCAAGCGGCACTCGATAAGGATTTGCCGGAAGTGGCGCTGATGCGTGAGGAGTATCGCCAGCGACGCGATCTGGTGTGCGCGAGGTTGAGCGGTTGCCCCGGTATCCGGCCGATCAAGCCCGATGGCGGGATGTTTGTGATGCTCGATGTGCGCCAGACCGGGCTCGGCGCCCAGGATTTTGCCGAGCGGCTGCTGGAAGGTTATGGCGTGTCGGTGCTGGCCGGCGAAGCCTTCGGGCCGAGTGCGGCGGGGCACATACGCATCGGGCTGGTGGTGGACCAGCTGAAGCTGGCGGAAGCGTGTCGGCGGATTGCGTCCTGTGCGGCGGATTTGCTGCAGATGCGACGGGCCTGATCGTTCCCACGCGGAGCGTGAGAACGATCAGTTCCTTACCCCTTCCACGCTCCGGCATTCACCAGATTCACTGGCCGCTCACCCGCCAACGCCGCCAACAAATTTTCGACCGCACAAGTCGCCATCGCCTCCCGTGTCTCATGGGTCGCCGAGCCGATATGCGGCGTCGCCACCACATTGTTCAACTGCAACAGCGGCGAGTCATGGCGCAACGGTTCGCGCTCGAACACATCCAGTCCGGCAGCGCGAATCCGGTTCTGCTGCAACGTCTCGATCAACGCCTCTTCGTCCACCACCTTACCCCGTGAAATGTTGATGAAGATGCTTTGCGGGCGCATCAAGGCGAACTCCCGGGCGCCGATCAGTTTTTCAGTTTCGGCGGTCAGCGGCAGGGTCAGGCAAATGAAGTCGGCCTGCTGCAACAACTCGGTCAGGCTGCGGTATTGCGCATTGAAGCGCTGCTCCACCGCCGGTTTCGGCGAATGGCTGTGGTACACAACCGGCATGCCAAAACCGAAATGCCCACGCTGCGCCAACGCCTCGCCAATCCGCCCCATGCCGATGATGCCCAGCGTCTTGCCATGCACATCGCTGCCGAAATGCGCCGGGCCAATGTTGCGGTTCCACTGGCCGGCGCGAACCATGTTCGCCAGTTCCACCACGCGTCGGGCGGTGGCCAGGATCAGCGCGAAGCCGGTGTCGGCGGTGGTCTCGGTCAACACGTCGGGGGTGTTGCTGAGCAGGATCCGCCGTTCGGTCAGGTAGTCGATGTCGTAGTTGTCGACGCCGACGGACACACTGGCAATCGCTTCCAGGTTCGGTGCCAGGTCGAGCAACCCGGCATCGAGTTTCAGACTGGCGCCGAGCAACCCTTGGGCACGGGGCAGGGCCTGCCGCAGCTTGGCCAGGCCTTCGGCGTCGAGGCTGTCGATCAGTGTCACCTCGGTCTGCTCGTGCAAGCGAGCCATCAGCAGCGGCGAGAGTTTCTTGTACAGCACAACCTGCTTTTTCATATCTACATCCATTCAGGAATGAGCCGCCACCGGCCGGGGCGCGGCGGTTTTGGCCACGACCCGGTCACTGGCGCCGGGCTTGAGGAAAATCGTCAGCACCACCGACACCAGCAACGCGCCGCTCATCAACAGATAAGACGCACCGGGCGATCCGGTGGAGCTGTTCAGGTAACCGACCAGATAAGAGCCGCCAAACGAACCGAGCGCACCCATGCTGTTGATCAACGCCATGGCTCCACCGGCCACGTTGGCCGGGAGGATTTCTGGAACGATGGCGAAGAACGGCCCGTACGGGGCGTACATGCAGGCACCGGCAATCACCAGCAGGGTGTAGGACCACCAGAAATGCTCCGCGCCCAGCGCGTAGGAGCCGTAGAACGCAATCGAGGCGATCAGCAGCGGAGGCCAGACGAAGCGTTTGCGCTTCTGCAACTTGTCCGAGCCCCAGGACACCAGCAGCATGCCGATCACTGCCGCCAGGTACGGCAGCGCCGACAGCCAGCCCGCTTCGATCATGTCCATTTGCGCGCCGGCCTTGAGGATCGATGGCAGCCACAGCACGAAACCGTAGACGCCGATGCTCCAGCAGAAGAACTGCAAGGCGAGGATGATGACTTTTGGCGAACGGAAGGCTTCGGCGTAGTTTTTCACTGCCTTGATGCCGACCTGTTCGGCGGCCAAGGCACTTTCCAGGTCCTGCTTTTCCTGGTCGTTGAGCCACTTGGCCTGAGCCGGACGGTCATCGGCCAGACGCCACCAGATAAACGCCCACACCACTGCCGGCAAGCCTTCGATGATGAACATCCAGCGCCAGTTGAAATGCTGGATCAGGTAGCCCGAGACCACCGACATCCACAGCATGGTCACCGGGTTGCCGAGGATCAGGAAGGTATTGGCGCGCGAGCGTTCGGCACGGGTGAACCAGTGGCACAGGTACACCAGCATCGCCGGCATCACCGCCGCTTCGACCACTCCGAGCATGAAACGAATGACGATCAGCCAGTAGGCGTTGGAGACGATCCCGGTCAAGGTCGCCAGGGCACCCCAGAGAATCAGGCTGACGAAAATCAGCTTTTTCACGCTGTGCTTCTGGGCGTAGATCGCGCCCGGAATCTGGAAGAAGAAATAGCCGAGGAAGAACAGTGCGCCGAGCAGGGAAGACAACCCCGGGGTGATCATCAGGTCCTTGGCCATCCCGGAGGCGGCGGCGAACCCGTAGTTGGCGCGGTCCAGATACGCCAGGCTGTAGGTGATGAACACGATGGGCATGATGTACCACCAGCGGCGGGTGGCCAGTGTTGCGGTTTTCATAGTGATGCTCCTGAGCTTGTTGTTTTTGTCGCAGCAGGTAACGGTTTAAATGCGGTGGTGACTATGCGGGCCTTATCTCGGGCAAGTCGGCATACATTTCGGCTCGGGTAGGCAACCCCTCCATATCCCCACGGCTCTGCACCGCGCGGCTGCCGATCCAGTTGGCACGTTGTACGGCTTGGGCAACGCCGTGGTTTTCCAGCAGGGCGCTGATCAGGCCCACGGCAAACCCGTCACCGGCACCGACCGTATCGACCACGGTTGCCACGGGTACGCCTGCGACGAAACCTTCATCCTGATGCGTGCGGTAATACGCGCCGTGCGGGCCAAGCTTGATCGCCACGGCTTCGGCGCCCTGGTCGAGGTAAAACGCCGCGATGTCGGCGGGGTCTTCGAAACCGGTCAGCAACCGTCCTTCGCTCAACCCCGGCAGCACCCAATGGGCGAGGGCGGCGAGGCGGTTGATCTCGCTGATCATCTGCTGTTCGCTGGCCCACAGGCTCGGGCGCAGGTTGGGGTCGAACGACACGCTGCGCCCGGCATCGCGCATGCGGGTCATCAGTTCGAAGGACATTGCCCGGGCCGACGCGGATAGCGCCGGAGGAATGCCGGTGGCATGCAAGTGCCGGGCGTTGAGCAGCGACGGGGAAATCGACTGCACCGACAAGTGACTGGCCGCCGAACCGCGACGGAAATACTCGACCACCGGATCGCTGCCGTCATCTGCGCGGGATTTGAGTTGAAACCCGGTGGGGTGGGCCGGGTCGATGTCGACGTGGCTGCAATCCAGGCCTTCTTTCTTCAGCGTATCGATGACGAAACGGCCGAGAGAATCGGCGCCCACCCGGCTCAGCCAGGCGACGTTAAAGCCCAATCGCGACAGGCCAATGGCGACGTTGCTGTCGGCCCCGGCAATGCGCTTGTGGAAGTGGCCGACGTCGGCCAGTTCACCGTTCTGCTCGGCAACGAACATCGCCATGGTTTCGCCGAACGACAGAATCTCGATCTCAGACATGCGCAGGCTCCAGGCGGGATTGGCCGAGGCAGGCGAGGGTAGCGACGTGTTCGGTGGTCAACTGCACCAGGTCATCGCCTTGCAGCGGATATTCCGCCGCGCGCATTACGTTATGGGGCATGTGCCGCAGCAATTGTTGCCACAGGTGCAAGTCACTGGCCGCCGGTGGTACCGCCACCAGTTTGCCGTCGACCCGACGCGCCACTGCTTTGCAGTGCACGTAGCCGACATGTCGACCGAGCATTCGCGCGGCGCTGGCGGCGGACTGGTCCTGCCATTGCCAGTTGCCGATATCGAAGGTCATTTTTATTGGCAACTGATGCTGCTCGACGTCGGCGAAGAAACGCTGGAACGGCTCGATGCGGCCGCCGTGCAAGGTCTGGTCGTTTTCCACCAGCAATTGCACCGGGCTCTGCTGCAACACATGCGCCAGTGTTTGCAGGTCATTGTTATCGGTGAAATAACCCAGGGAGACTTTCAGCCATTGGGCGCCGAATGCCTCGGCGCGTTGCAGGGTCGAGAGCAATTCAGGGTTGGGTGCCGATTGCCCGGCCAGCCACAACTCCAGCGGCGAGGAATACACGCTTTCCAGGCCCCGGGATTGCGTGGAGTCGGCCAATTGCGCGGGGTCTTCAAGGGTCAGCAGCTCTTCGCGCCATTCAATGTGCGTGGCACCGGCAGCGGCCAGCACTTCGACAAAACTACCCTGGCCACGTTGGCGCACAAGCTCGGCGCCGTAGCTGGACAGGCTGATGGAAACGGGTGGTTTGTTCATTGTTATCACCTCTGAAACCGGTTTCATTTCTGTTCAAAAAAAATGTTCAAAGAAATATCAGTGGTCGATGCCGTTCTTTCAGTCACCGAAAATGCCCAAGAGTCGACCCCCGCACGATCAACCGCGCCGCAAAATCCAAAGTCCGCACCTGCCCGCCATCCCCGCGCAAACGCTTGAGCAAACACTCGAACGCACTTGCGCCAATGTCCTCGGTCGGCTGGGCGAGGGCGGTAATCCCGCTACCCACCAACGGATACCAATCCAGATCATCCAGGGCGATCAGCCCGATATCCTCAAACAGGTTGCACTTCAATTCACGCAACGCATGGGTGCTGGCCAGCGCAGCGATGCCGTTGGCGCAAAACAGCGCTTTCGGGCCAGGGGTTTCAAGAAAGGTTTTCAAGCGGCTGGTCAGATCGCCGCCGGTTTCAACTACCGCGCCTGAGAGCGCCGGACGTTGCGCAATCTGCGCCTTGAAACTGCTGACCCGCTCGATCCGTGAACTGGTGCCGTCATACGGCTCGGTCACCAACAGCACATCGCGATAACCGCGCTCTTGCAGGTGGGCGAGGGCCATTTCAACGGCGGCAGGATTGTCTAGCCCCACCAGATCGCTATCGAACTGTTCGACCTTGCGATCCACCAGCACCATGGGCATTTCCTGCTGCAATTCGCGCAACTCATCCACGTGGTGGCCGAGGGTGTTCACGATCAAGCCTTCAATGTTGTACGAGCGCAGCAGCGCCAGGTGCTGACGTTCCTGCTCGTCATCGCGATCGGTGTTGCACACCACCAGGCTGTAGCCGTGCCGACGGCAGGCGGTTTCCACGCCATGCATCACAGCAATCGAATAAGGGTTACGGATATCGGCCACCAACATGCCGATCAGACGCGTGCGCCCACGTTTCAGGCCGCGGGCCATCTGGTTAGGGCGGTAGCCCAATTCGGCAATCGCCTGCTCGATGCGCAGGGCCGTGGCATCGGAGAGCAGGGCGCGGTCATCGCCGATGAAGCGCGAGACGCTGGCCTTGGAGACGCCCGCGTGTTCGGCGACGTCGAGCATGGTGACGCGGCTGCGCTGGGCGGCGGAGAAGTCGTTCACGGATAGACAGCCTTCTTATTGGAATTATTCAGGGGCGACCGCAAGGTCTGAAACCGGTTTCAGGTAACCGCATAACCCATCGGCTCGTCAAGCTTGAAAAGATCTGAACCCGACGACAGGGCCGGAGTATTCCGACCAGCGGTAGTTAAACCTGTCAGATCTGACAGTAGGCGAGATCGCGATTACTGCGTTTAATTTCTCCCGAAGCAAAGGGTTTTCAAGGCCTCTGGAGAACGGCGAATGAGCACAACGACACCCATCGGAATATTCGCCGCGCCATTAAGCATTGACGGTGTCGGTGCCGATAAGGTGCTTCCGCCGGACGCGCACCTCAATGGCGTGACACTGCGAATCCCCCCTTGGCTCGCACCTTCGCTCAAACCTGGCGAGAGTGATTTGCTGCAGATCTGGATTCGAGAGCCTGGGGCAACGTCCGACACTCGTTTTTACAACAACCTTTTTCCCGTCCCGGTGGTGTTTCCGACCTCGATCCACTTGCCCTCGCAGTTCCTGCAACTGATAGGTGACATCACTCTGACCTACAAGGTGACGTCTGGAGATACCAAGAACGAGGATGACTCGCTGGCGCAGGTGTTCATCCTCAAACGCCCGGTCCCGGTCAACCTGAAGGAACCGGTCTTTCCCAACGCAACCTTGTGGGGTTACCTGAATTGCAGGACGTCTCCAGCGATCTGGGTGGTGGTCACTGTGCGTGTTCCGGCACAACCGGGGCGGTTCCTTGCAGGCGATGTGTGTGAACTGGGATGGGTAGGCTTCAGCAGCCTCAACGGCAGCGGTAACGCCATTCCAGGCACGGCGCTGAGCTTGCGCAAAACATTGACGCAGCAGGAAGCCGATTCAGCGCTGGGCTTCGACTTCAGGCTCGAAAGCGACAAATACGAAAAACATATCAAGCCTATGGTCATCAACGCATCGGCACTCGCTCAGTACACGCTTTATCGAAAGGGTGTCGCTCTGGGTCGATCGGCCCCGGGCCTGGTAAAGATCGACCGGGGCGTATCGGGGAATCCACCTTGCGGCCCATAACTCAAGGAGTCTCAAGTTCAACCGTTGTAGAACACACAAACGCAAGAAAAACGTCAATCCCAGGGACATGCAGCCAGGAGTCGCGAGATTTTTCATTGGGACACAACGTTGATGGTTCAACGATTAATTCATCCATGGAGCATACAAACATGAATATGCAGGTTAAATCTGGCGGTGTCCTTGCCTTGCCTCCGACTATTGTCGGTGTGTTGCCTGATGGCCGAATTCCCTATCAACAACTGAAAGTCGACAGACGGGTCACATTTCAATTGGCCGATGTCGATGACAAAACGCCTGAAGGCGCTCACAGAATCGAACTTCACGTGCACCCGAAAGGGGTCAAGCCCATAGAGTTCGACCCGACATGGGTGGTTTTGGAGTTGTTGAAAGCCAATCAGCCAGCGGCTGACTGGACGTTTCCGATCGATTTTGACGTGACTGGAGCTGCACTCGATCGACTGGTCGACAGGTTTGATATGAACGGCGAATACGCGGAATACGGCGCGACATTCATTATTTATGACGCCCACACCAACCCCGATATATCTGATCCACCTCTTGAGTTCAAAGTCGATCTGACCGCGCCTTACCAGCGCCAACCCGGTACGGGCAACGGCACCGGCACACGGCCTGTGTTGATCAGCCAGACTGGCTTGCCTACGAGGATTGACGACGCCTGGCTGGCGGATCCCGCCAACGCCGGCGGTCTCGATTTGCCCATTCCTACCGGCTATACAAAATTCGAAGCGTTAACCGATCGCGTCAGTATCTATGTTTCTACGCAAACAACATTTACAGGGATGCAGGGCGACGTCAACGGAGCCTCTGTCATCGATTTTCCGCTGCCGGTTGGCGGGGTCATCAACATTCCTCTGGCCGATCTGCAGGCGTTGAGGGATGGTTCGTACTTTTATTCCTATAACCTCAAGGATGCGCCAGGAAATATCAGCAACAACTCGGCCATCACGTTGCTGTTCAGTCGGGTAAGTGCCCCCGCCCCGGTACTGGGCGTGCCAAGGATCCCGGTCACCGGTCCTAATGGTCAAACGCCTATTACGCTTGGGACGTCAGCGTTTCCCACCAAAGCTGTAATGGAAGTCGATTTTCCGTTGAACGGGCTTCCCGGTGATCGGATCGTTCCAGAAGTCTTTGATTCGAATGGTGTTCCTTCACCGACAATCCCTGAACAACAAATTCCGCCTGTCGGTACACCGGGTCCACAGACACTGTTTTTCGACCTGGACGATGCGTTTTGGGCCGCTGTGTATGCGGACCCCAATCGCCAGGATGAGGAGCAGTTCACATACAGGTACAGATTGATTCGTCCTACGATTTCATCTGATCCGGTTTCGCAGCCGGAGCAATTCGGTATTCTCGATCGATCGTACGCCGGGCCTGAGCAACCGAACCTGCCAGACCCGCTAAACCCCAACATTCAGCCGGTGGCGGTTCAGGGCGCAGGCACTCCGGTACCCGCCCCCAACACGCTTGGCACGGCACAGGCAGGCCTCGACGCCACCATGACCTGGCCTTTGTGGAGGGATCCAAACCGGCCGGTGACAGACCGTGAAATCGTGACGTTCTACTACCAGGGCAAGCAAGTGGGGAGCCCGGTGGGCGTGCGGGGTGACCAGCCGACGGTCACCACGACATTGCCTTGGGCCACGATCCTGGCCGAAGGCAACGGCAGTGGTGCAACGGCGCGAGAAGCCTACATCACCATCGGATACCCTGGCAGCGCGAACGTGATGACGCAGACGCCCGTGACCCCGGTCAACGTGACAGCCATCGTGATCAATCTGCCTGCGCCACAGATCATTGTTTCAGCCTTCAGAACAGCCACCGGGACCCTGGTGCCGGAGCGTGTCGCGACTTCCATCAACTGTCCAAGCATGGATCACCCGACTGTAGCGAACGGGCCGATGCCGCCTTACGCGGCGCGCAGCCTGCGGATCAGGATCCTGCGTGATCCCAATATCCCTACAGGCGCAATAGTGAACCTGGAATTTGAGGGCCGGGTCACCAACACGGCGGGTGGGGCTGCAATTCCCGGCACTCAGATCACGGATTCGAGGCCTATGCCAGCGACCGGAGTGCTGGAATTCAACCTGACGGACTACACCGCCATCAGGACGATCCAGCTGCCAAGCCCCGGCCCGGGTCAGCGACCTGCCACCCGTTTTGCGCGCATCGCGTATACGGTCAACGGAATCACTTCCGAGGTCATCGTCCCCGTGGCGCTCTTGAACTCGAGCCTGGTGTATTGCGAGCAGAACCGTCCTTGATAACGGATCAGCAGCGCTTCGAATGAAACTTCCCAGGATAAGGGCGACAGCAATTGTCGTCCTCATCCGAGGAGGTGAAGTCAGATACGTACGAGCTTACGAATCAAGGGGATAAATCGTACAAAGACGGAGATTGATCCTACATATCCCCGGGAAAGTTATCCGTAGTCTGGCGACCGTTTTAGTCCGGCTCGCACACCGTTTGAGTCGGAAACTCGTTCCTGATGGAATGCAATCGAGTAGGACTCAACTATGTTGCCAAAGTCGCAATTTCCTTTTTTGAAAACATCGATCAGCTTCTGGGTGGCAACCCTGATGCCTCTTCTGATGAATTCATCGATGACTCAGGCTGCCACTGTTCCGGCGGGCACCACTCAAGCCATCGACGCCACGACACCCCTGCAAACCTGGCAGCTTCAAAGCAACGCTACGTTGAACGCCACCAATGCCACAACACTGCAGATGACCAGTGCTGCTGGTGGTGTGTTCAACTTGACTGGCTCAAACGTCAGCGCCGCAACGGGTTCAGGTATTTCCCTGACCAACGCCAGCGCCAACCTGGACAACTCGAGCGTCAACAGTGCCACCGGCATCGGCATCTCTGCGGTACGAAACGTCGCCAGCGTCGGTGGTTCGAATGTGATATTGCGCAATGGGTCTGTCGTTCGAGGTTTGCAAGGAGGTATCGCGGGCAACCGGTTCAGCGTCCTCAATCTGCGAAATTCCACTGTTGAAGGGACTGGCGCCACCAGTTTCGGGATTCGGATGCTGGAGGGTTCACTGTCGGCCACCGGAAGTACGATCACCGGCGGCCTCAATGGCGTGACGGTGGGCACCGACACGCAAGTATCGACTGTCATTCCAACCACCATCGTTCTGGACGCTACCCGTGTCGAAGGCAAGACAGGGTCGGCGTTGGTGGTCGGCATCAACGCGCCGAACTTTCCGACCGTGGCCAACATCGAAGTGCGTAATGGCTCGAGCCTGGTCTCAGGCAACAATACGTTGCTGGAAGTCAGGCGAGGCGCCTCGGCTGGTTTCCTTGTGGATAACAGCGCATTGACCGGTAATGTAACGGTGGCTTCCGGCAGTTCCGCCAACGTCACGCTGCAGAACAATGCATCGTTGACCGGGGACCTGCAAAACGTCACGACCGCCGTGTTAAATAATCAGGCACGTATGACCGGTAATGTGCTGGGTGCTTCAAGTGTCGCGCTTGATAATGGTTCGACACTGAGCGGTAACCTGGACAATGTCGCCAGCGTGTCCATCAACAACCAGAGCATCATGACCGGCAACGTCAACGCTGCGACGGGCAGTGCTTCTGGCTTGACACTGGATAACGGGGCGAGCCTGACGGGGCAAGTGAACAACGTCGCCAATTTCGCCATCAGTAATCAGGCGCTCTGGCAGATGACCGGCAGCCAGTCGGTGAACAACCTGACACTCAGCAATGGCGGCGGAGTCCGATTAGGCACTAATCAGGAATATTTTCAACTGAACGTGGCCAACCTGGCGGGCAACGGTACATTCAGGATGAGTACCGATTTCAACCAGGGCATCAGTGATTTGTTGAATATCACTGCAAGCGCTGCCGGCAATCATCAGTTGCTGGTTCGCAGTTCGGGTTTCGATCCGGTCAATGATGCTTCGATCAAGGTGGTGCAGAGCGTTGCTTCAAACGCGCAATACGGCCTCGTCAACAACCAGGTCGATGTCGGGGCGTTCACCTATAGACTGGTGAAGGACGGGAATGACTGGTACTTGCAACCCGACAAGGAAGTCGTCAGCACACCGACCCGCTCGATATTGGCGATTGCCGGCACGACGCCTGCGGTGACCTACGGCGAAATGGCTCTATTGAACAACCGGATGGGCGATCTACGTGTCAATGGCGGGCAAACCGGCGGATGGGTCCGGTCTTTCGGCAGTCGGTACAGCATCGGCAACAATGCCTACGGGAACGGCTATAGCCAGCGCCAGTACGGGTTGTCGATGGGGGTCGATACCCCGGTGGAGATCGCGGGCGAGCGCGTGTTGCTGGGTGTATTTGCCGGTTACAGCAAATCCGATCTCGATCTGAGCCGTGGCAGCTCCGGTGAAATCGGCAGTACATCCCTCGGCGTTTATGGCACCTGGCTGGGTGATAGTGGCTATTACCTGGATACGGTGGCCAAGCTCAATCACTTCCGCAATGAAGCCAATGTCGCACTGAGCGATAACACCAAAACCAAAGGCAACTACAACAATCTGGGGGCCAGTGCATCGGTCGAGTTCGGCAAGCGCATCGACTTCAAGGACGGCTATTACGCAGAGGTGTTCACTCAATGGCAGGCAGCCTCCGTGCAAGGCAAGGACTTCGGTCTGGACAATGGCCTGAAGGTCGACGCCGACACCACACGTTCCATGCTCGGCAAGGCGGGTGTAACGCTGGGACGTGGCATGACGCTGTCTGACGGCAGCGTCCTGCAACCTCATGTGCGTGTTGCTGGCGTTCATGAGTTCGTGAAGACCAATGAGGTGCGCGTCAATAACAATAAATTCAACAATGATTTGTCCGGCAGCCGGTTGGAGGTTGCCGCCGGAGCATCCTGGACCCTCAATGACCGCTGGCAGCTACACGCGGAACTGGATACCAGCAAGGGCGATGGCGTTACCAAGGACTTTGGCGTGAACATGGGGGCGCATTACAAGTTCTGACGCGAATGAAAAAGGGAAGCGCTGGCTTCCCTTTTTTTGACTGTGTGTCCCGTCCTGAATAAGGTTTACACAGCGGTTAATATTTCAAAACTTGAAAATCACCATTGAGCTGAAATGTAGTTTCGTCGGCATTCTCTACGACCACCTTGAACCTGGCTTTGACGTTAGCGCTGTCGACAGCCGGTTCGATTTCGATTTCGCCTGAAATGGCTTCACTTACCACGGTGTCGTCTTTAAAGCTGAGTGCCACATCGGGACTGCTTTTGATCGCATGTTTGCCCACCGGGAAGTCCTTGGGGAGGATGATGATAATTTCACGTGCCGGATAGCTTTTGGCTTTAGTATTCGAAGCGGGTCGATCGATGGCCGTAATCTGTACGGCATCAAGTTGTTGAACGCCGACTTTTACCTGGTCTATCAGTCGGGAAGTGGCAATGAAATCCTCGATGGGTGTACCAGTGTTGGCGAAAGCCTTCGCAGTAACATAGTTACCTGGGGCAAAGCTGATTTGTTTGATTACAGCGTTCATGAATAGGATCTCCGTTCACTAAAAGGAAGTATCCAAAGGCCGTCCGACCCTAACTCTGGATGCACCATGGAAGCGTTTTCCTGACGGGTTGTAAACTGTCAAACCTGACAGGTTACAGCTGTCAAAATCTGTGAATGGATGGCCTCAGCATGCAGGCACAAAACGCTGGTATCCAGGCTGAACAGAGCAGGGTGCGGTCGTCAGCTGAACAAACCGGCGGCAATGTTGATGGAAAACCCCAATATCGCCGTGTTGAACACAAACCCGATCAACGATTGCGCAAGCACGATCTTGCGCAACTCCCGCGTGGCCACGCCGACATCCGCGGTCTGCACCGCCACGCCGATGGTGAACGAGAAGTACAGGAAGTCCCAGTAATTGGGGGTTGTCAGCCCTTCGGCAAATCGTAGCGCAGGTTCCTTGCCTTCCCAGGTGTAATACAACCGGGCGTAATGCACGCTGAAAATCACCCCGATCAACAGCCACGAGCCGATCACGGTCATCCCGGTAAAGCCGTAGTGCAACAGCCGGTGATAGGTGTCCAGATCTTTGCTGCCTGCTAGTTGGAGGGTGATGGCGGCGAGGCTGGCCAGTGCAGCCATGCTCACGGTGAACAGCACCAGCCCGGCGTTTTCGTCCTCGACTTCGGCAATGCGTTTCACGTCGTCGGCTTTGGAGCGCATGGTCAGCCAGATGATCAGGGCCAGATACGTCCAGACCCCGGCATTCCAGCCGATGAGGATTTTGCCGAGGATCGAATCGGCCGGAGCCAGAATGCCTGCCGCGACGCCAAGGGTGGCGGCGGCGGACAGGCGAGGGTGGGTGCGGGCGAGGAAGGGCATGGAGACTCACTTTGATGGTGCGTTCCAGCACCATAGCGCACGCGACGTCGCTTTTGTAGGAGCTGCCGAAGGCTCGGGCCGCGTTCGGACGGTCTTTTGATCTTGATCTTTAAAAGCAAAGTCAAAAGATCGCAGCCTGCGGCAGCTCCTACAGGTGGAGTCAGTGGGGTTTGGCGGATTTGCGCACCCACTTCATCACCACCACAAAAAACACCGGTACAAACACCACCGCCAATGTCGCCGTGATCATCCCGCCGATCACCCCGGTGCCGATCGCCTGCTGGCTTGCGGAACTGGCTCCGGTAGCAATCGCCAACGGCACCACCCCAAGAATGAACGCCAGCGATGTCATCACAATCGGCCGCAACCGCAGGCGCGCCGCTTGCAGCGTGGCATCGATCAGGTCATGACCTTCGTCATACAGGCTTTTGGCGAACTCGATGATCAAGATTGCGTTCTTCGCCGACAGGCCAATGATGGTGATCAGCCCGACCTTGAAGAACACGTCGTTGGGCATCCCGCGCAGGGTCACAGCCAGGACCGCGCCGAGCACACCCAGCGGCACCACCAGCAGCACCGAGGTCGGAATCGACCAACTCTCATACAGCGCCGCCAGGCACAGGAACACGATCAGCAGCGACAGACCGAGCAGCATCGGCGCCTGACTGCCGGACAAGCGTTCCTGCAACGACAACCCGGTCCATTCCTGACCCAACCCCGCCGGGCCTTGCGCCACCAGCCGTTCGATTTCCGCCATGGCTTCGCCGGTGCTGTAACCGGGCGCCGGTTCGCCGGAAATGCTGATGGCCGGGTAGCCGTTGTATCGGGTCAATTGCGCCGGGCCCTGGGTCCAGTTGGCCCGGACGAAGGCCGACAGCGGCACCATTTTTTCAGCGTTGTTGCGTACGTGAATCTTCAGCAGATCGGTGACCTGGCTGCGTTGATCGCCTTCAGCCTGGACCACCACTCGCTGCATTCGCCCCTGGTTGGGGAAGTCGTTGATGTAAGCCGAACCCACAGCGGTGGACAGTACGTTGCCGATGTCGGCAAAGGAGATGCCCAAGGCGTTGGCTTGCTTGCGGTCCACGATCAGCTGAACCTGTGGCGCTTCGGCCAGGGCACTTTCGCGCACGTTCATCAGGATCGGGCTCTTCTCGGCGGCCGCCAGCAACTGGCTACGCGCCTGCATCAGCGTGGCATGGCCGAGGCCGCCACGGTCCTGCAAGCGGAACTCGAAACCGCTGGAGGTGCCGAGACCGTCAACCGGCGGCGGCAGCACCGAGAAAGCCATGGCATCCTTGATCTGGCTCAGCGCGATGTTGGCGCGATCGGCGATGGAACTCGCCGAGTCGTCGCTGCCCCGATCCGACCAGTCCTTGAGCGTGGTGAACGCCAGCGCAGCGTTCTGCCCGCTACCGGAAAAACTGAAGCCGAGAATCACTGTGCTGTCGCCGACGCCCGGTTCGGTGGCGTTGTGTGCTTCGATCTGCTCCACCACATTTATTGTGCGATTCTTGCTCGCGCCCGGTGGCAGTTGGATGTCGGTGATGGTGTAGCCCTGGTCTTCCACCGGCAGGAACGAGGAGGGCAGACGACTGAAACACAGTCCCAGGCCGACTAGCAGCACGCCATAAATCAACAGGTAACGACCGGTGCGTTTCAACGCATAGGCGACCCAGCCCTGATAACGCTCGGTCAGTTGTTCGAAGCGCCGGTTGAACCAGCCAAAGAATCCGGCTTTTTCGTGATGCTCGCCTTTGGCGATCGGCTTCAACAGCGTCGCACACAACGCCGGGGTCAACGTCAGGGCGAGGAACGCCGAGAACAGGATCGACGTGGCCATGGACAGCGAGAACTGTTGGTAAATCACCCCGACCGAGCCCTGCATGAACGCCATCGGAATGAATACCGCCACCAGCACCAGGGTGATGCCGATGATCGCGCCGGTAATCTGCTTCATCGCCTTGCGCGTCGCTTCCTTGGGCGACAGGCCTTCGGTGGCCATGATTCGTTCGACGTTCTCCACCACCACAATCGCGTCGTCCACCAGAATGCCGATGGCCAGCACCATGCCGAACATGGTCAACACGTTGATCGAGAAGCCCAGCGCGAGCATGGTCGCAAACGTGCCCATCAACGCCACCGGCACCACCAGCGTCGGGATCAGCGTGTAGCGGATGTTCTGCAGGAACAGGAACATCACCGCAAACACCAGCACCATCGCCTCGCCGAGGGTGTAAACCACTTTGGTGATCGAGACCTTGACGAAGGGTGAGGTGTCGTACGGGATCTTGTATTCGACACCGGCCGGGAAATAGCGCGCCAGTTCGTCCATCTTTGCTCGCACCAGCGTTGCGGTGCTCAGGGCATTGGCGCCCGGCGACAGTTGCACACTGACGGCGGTAGACGGTTTGCCGTTCAGGCGTGTGGAGAACTGATATTCCTGGCTGCCGATCTCGACCCGCGCCACATCACGGATGCGCACGGTAGAACCGTCAGGATTGGCCTTGAGCACGATGTCGGCGAATTCTTCAGGCGTCGACAACTGGCCTTTGACCAGAACGGTCGCGGTGATTTCCTGAGTGGTGCGGGTCGGCAAGTCGCCGATGCTGCCCGCGGAAACCTGAGCGTTCTGCGCAACGATGGCTGCGTTGACGTCGGCCGGAGTCAGGTTGAAGCCGATCAGCTTCTGCGGGTCGATCCAGATCCGCATCGCCCGTTCGGCGCCGTATAACTGGGCCTTGCCGACGCCGTCCAGACGCTTGATCTCGTTCATCACGTTGCGCGCCAGGTAATCGCTGAGCGCCACGTCGTCGAGCTTGCCGTCGCTGGAGGTGAGGGTGATCAGAAGCAGGAAACCGGCGGAAACTTTCTCCACCTGCAAACCCTGCTGGGTGACCGCTTGAGGCAGGCGCGACTCAACCGCTTTGAGGCGGTTTTGCACATCGACCTGGGCCATTTCCGGATTGGTGCCCGGCTGGAACGTCGCGGTGATGGTGGCGCTGCCGAGGCTGCTCTGGGATTCGAAGTACAGCAGATGGTCGGCGCCGTTGAGTTCTCCTTCGATCAGGCTGACCACGCTTTCGTCCACGGTCTGCGCCGAAGCGCCGGGGTAGGCGGCGTAGATTTCGACTTTCGGCGGCGCAACGTTCGGGTATTGCGCCACGGGTAACTGCCCAATGGCCAACGCACCGGCCAGCAGGATGAACAAGGCAACTACCCAGGCGAATACCGGGCGGTCGATAAAGAACTGCGGCATAAAAAGCGTCCTGCTTACTGACCAGAAACCTGGGCAAGTGGAAGAGGGGTGTTGTCGATCTGGACTTTTTCACCGGGGCGCGCGTGTTGCAGGCCTTCCGTGACGATGCGGTCACCGGGCTTGAGGCCGCGGGTGACGATCCAGCGATCGTTCTGCACCGGGCCCAGCTCTACCGGTTGCTGGCCGACTCGCTGCTCGGCGTCGAGCAATAGCACTTGGGCGACACCGGCGCTGTCACGCTGAATGGCCCGTTGCGGCACGCTGATGCCTTGCTGATTGAAGGCCTGCTCCAGACGTACGCGAACGAAGCTGCCCGGCAGCAAGTCGAGGTCCGGGTTGGGGAACTCGCTGCGCAGAATGATCTGACCGGTGCCCGGGTCGACGGTGATGTCGGTGAACAACAACTTGCCGGGCAATGGATAAAGGCTGCCGTCGTCCTGGATCAGTGTGGCTTTGGCCTGGCCTTGGCCCACTTCCTTCAGTTGGCCGGAACGGAAGGCCCGGCGCAGGTCGTTGAGTTCACGGGTCGATTGGGTCAGGTCGGCGTGGATCGGGTTCAACTGCTGAATCAGCGCCAGCGGCGTGGTTTCGTTCTGGCCCACCAGCGCGCCTTCAGTTACCAGCGCGCGACCGATGCGCCCGGAAATCGGCGCGGTGACGGTGGCATAACCGAGGTTCAATTTCGCCCGCTCCACCGCGGCTTTGTTGGCGGCGACATCGGCGGCGGTCTGCCGGGCATTGGCTCGGGCATTGTCGTAATCCTGAGCGCTGATGGCGTTGCCTTCGATCAACTGGGCGTAACGCTGCTCCTGCAATCTGGCCTGGAACGCGTTGGCTTCGGCCTTGCGCAGCGCGGCTTCGGCGCTGTCCAGGTCGGCCTTGAAGGGGGCCGGGTCGATACGGAACAGAACGTCGCCTTTATTCACGTCGCTGCCTTCGCGGAAGACCCGCTGCAACACCACGCCGGCAACCCGGGCACGCACTTCGGCAATTCGTGGCGCGGCAATCCGCCCGCTCAAGTCACTGCTGATTGACAGAGGACGAGCTTCGACGGTTTCGATGCGCACCGTGGCCAGCGGTGCCGATTCTTCGGCGGTCGAAGACTGGTCACAAGCGCTCAGCGCCAACGCCAGGGCAATCAGGCTGAGCGTGGCAAGCAGGTTCTTTGACATGGAAATACCCCAATAATGACTACCCGCATCCTACGGGGAGTCGATGAGGGTAGCGGTGAAGCTTTGTTGGTGCTGTGTGAAATTGTGTAAGGGTTTTGCTCGCGTATGCATGAGGGCGTATATCCTTCGCAGCTTGAAACTTTTTGCGACGGTCAGGCCGCCTTCGCGGGCAAGCCCAAGATGAGGCCCCGCCAGTCGCCACAGCACTTTCTGGAAACACCCATGCCCAACATCCTCCTGGTCGAAGACGACACCGCACTCTCGGAACTGATTGCCAGCTACCTGGAACGCAACGGTTATTCCGTCAGCGTGATCAGCCGCGGCGATCATGTACGCGAACGCGCGCGGGTCAGTCCGCCGGACCTGGTGATTCTCGATCTGATGCTGCCGGGGCTCGACGGCTTGCAGGTCTGCCGCTTGCTGCGGGCCGATTCGGCGACGTTGCCGATCCTGATGCTCACCGCCCGTGACGACAGCCACGATCAGGTGCTGGGCCTGGAAATGGGCGCAGACGACTACGTCACCAAACCTTGCGAGCCCCGTGTGTTGCTGGCCCGCGTACGCACGCTGTTGCGTCGCAGCAGCCTCAGCGAACCGCAGACCGCTAATGACCGTATTCTCATGGGCAACCTGTGCATCGACCTGTCCGAGCGCACTGTGACCTGGCGCGGGCAACTGGTCGAGCTGTCCAGCGGCGAATACAACTTGCTGGTGGTGCTGGCCCGGCATGCCGGCGAAGTGCTGAGCCGCGATCAGATTCTGCAACGCCTGCGCGGTATCGAATTCAACGGTACCGACCGCTCGGTGGATGTGGCCATCTCCAAACTGCGGCGCAAGTTCGACGACCACGCCGGCGAGGCGCGCAAGATCAAGACCGTGTGGGGCAAGGGCTACCTGTTCAGCCGCTCCGAGTGGGAATGCTGAAGCATGTTCAGAATCCTGTTTCGTCTGTACCTGGTGACCATCGTTTCGTTCAGCGCGGCGATCTACCTGGTGCCGGACCTGGTGATCAAGGTCTTCCATGAGCGTTTTGTGACCTACAACCTCGATTACTCCCGAGGTTTGCAAACGCTGATCGTCAAACAGTTTCGTACGGTGCCTGTCGAGCAGTGGCCGGCGCTGGCGGCGGAGATGGACAAGGAGTTCCAGCCGCTGCACATCATTTTGACCCGCAACGACGATACCGAATTTACCCTGGATGAGCGCGAACGCTTGCAGCGCGGGGAGAACGTGGTACGCATCGGCGACTGGGGCTGGCGCACCCTGGCGGTGACACCGTTGAACGAGCAGATGGTGGTGGAGATGGTCGTGCCACCGGACCCCACGGATGTCAGTTGGTTGTACTGGAGCATCAACGTGCTGATCGGTGCGACGATGCTGGCCTGCCTGTTGTTGTGGCTGCGCCCGCACTGGCGCGACCTGGAACGTCTCAAAAGCACCGCCGAACGCTTCGGCAAGGGCCACCTGAGCGAGCGCACGCAGATTTCCCCCAGCTCCAACATCGGCAGCCTGGCCAACGTGTTCGACACCATGGCCGGCGACATCGAAAACCTGCTCAACCAGCAGCGCGACTTGCTCAACGCCGTGTCCCACGAATTGCGCACGCCGTTGACGCGGCTGGATTTCGGCCTGGCCCTGGCGCTGTCCGACGACTTGCCGGCCACCAGCCGGGAACGCCTGCAAGGCCTGGTCGCGCACATTCGCGAACTGGATGAGCTGGTGCTGGAGCTGCTGTCCTACAGCCGATTGCAAAACCCGGCTCGGCTGCCGGATCAGGTCGAGGTGTCGCTGGATGAATTCATCGACAGTATTTTGGGCAGCGTCGATGAAGAGCTTGAGTCACCGGAAATCGTCATTGATGTGCTGCTGCACGGTCAGCTCGAACGCTTCTCGCTGGACCCGCGATTGACCGCCCGGGCGATCCAGAACCTGCTGCGCAACGCCATGCGCTATTGCGAGAAGCGGATTCAGATTGGTGTGCAGGTGTGCGCCAAAGGCTGTGAGATCTGGGTGGACGACGATGGCATTGGCATTCCCGATGAAGAGCGGGAGCGGATCTTTGAGCCGTTCTATCGGCTGGATCGCAGTCGGGATCGCGCCACAGGCGGGTTTGGCCTGGGGCTGGCAATCAGCCGCCGAGCACTGGAAGCGCAGGGCGGCACGCTGACCGCGCAGGCATCACCATTGGGCGGCGCACGGTTCCGTTTGTGGCTGCCCACCTCAGCCTGACGCATTCGTTGTAGCAGCTGCCGAGCCCGCGAGGCTGCGTTCGAGTGCGCAGCACTCGTAAAACCAGGCAACCGGTTCTTCCAGGAAAACCGCATTCGCAGGACTTGCGAGGACTGCGTCCTCGGACGCAGCCTCGCGGGCTCGGCAGCTGCTACGAGCCAGGTGAGGGAACGATCTGCAGTTCAGTCGAGCAGTTCGGCTGACTCAATCAACCCAACCCCCGCCACCTGCATCCGCTCAATCGCCGCCGCCAGCGACCCTTCCAGATCAATCGCGCGGCAAGCATCCATCACCACAAACGCATTGAACCCCGCCGCCCGCGCATCCAGCGCAGAAAACATCACGCAGAAATCCAGTGCCAGCCCAACCATGTAAACCGTGTCGATGCCGCGTTCTTTCAGGTACCCGGCCAAACCGGTGGTTGTGGTTCGATCCGCCTCCAGAAACGCCGAATAACTGTCGATGTCCGGGTTGCAGCCCTTGCGGATGATCAATTGGGCGTGGGGCAGGTCCAGCTCCGGGTGGAACTCGGCGCCGGGCGTGGCGCGAACACAATGCTCCGGCCACAGCGTCTGTTCACCGTAAGGCAACTGAATCACGTCGTAAGGCTTGTGCCCAGGGTGGCTGGAAGCGAACGAGGCGTGGCCGGGCGGGTGCCAGTCCTGGGCAATGATGACCTGTTTGAACTGGCGACCCAGACGATTAATCAGGGGCACAATCAGGTCACCCTCCGGCACCGGCAATTGACCGCCGGGAATGAAGTCGTTTTGTACGTCGATGACCAGTAAGGCAGCGCGTGAAGAAATTGGCATGGGGTAGGTTCCTCCTTGGAAAGTCGGGTGCAAGCATAGTGACAAGTTCGCTGGAGTGCTAAGCCGGCTTCTCAATAACTTCGCCGGGCCCTCCAGTGCTGCCGCCGGGTTATGCCCGATCAGCATCAAGGCGTGTTCCATGCTCGCCCAATAGACAACGGTCATGGACCTCATGGGCGATGGACGGTGAACACCGCAGTGTGAACAATTATTCATTTTTTTCTGACAATCATTGCAAGGAAAGCGCAAATCGAGGCGCTATCCTCGACAGCGTTCGTTGTCCATTTGGAGAACTGCCATGAAAGATCAGGTCCATCCCTCTGCGGCCGCAGGGTATAAAACCGGTGCCGACACCTATGTCCGTGGTCGTCCGGATTATCCACCCCAAGTGGCTGACTGGCTTACGGTTACCCTTGAGTTGAACGCCGATAGAACCGTGCTCGACCTAGGCGCCGGCACCGGCAAGTTCACCGGGCCGTTGGTGGCGACCGGGGCGCAGGTGATTGCGGTGGAACCTGTGCCGCAGATGCTGGAGAAACTGTGCGAAGCCTTTCCTGAGGTACTGGCAGCGAGCGGCACCGCCACCGACCTCCCGCTGCCGGATGCGTCGGTGGACGTGGTGGTCTGTGCTCAGGCCTTTCACTGGTTTGCCAGCACCGAGGCGTTGACCGAGATTGCCCGGGTGCTCAAGCCCGGCGGCAAGCTGGGGCTGGTGTGGAACCTGCGCGACGCCAAGGTCAGCTGGATGCCAAAACTGGATGCGATTGTCAACGCGCTGGAAGGCGACACACCGCGTTATTACACCGGCGCGTGGCGCGAAGCCTTTCCACATCAGGCATTCGGGCCGTTGCAGGTGCAGTATTTCAGTCATGGTCATACGGGGTCGCTGGAGGATGTAATTTTCAATCGGGTGCGCTCCATCAGTTATATCGCTGCGTTGCCGGTGGCGGAGCGGGCGAAGGTTGATGCACAACTGCGGGCATTGATTGCCGGGGAACCGGCGCTGAGGGGGCGGGATGTGGTGACCGTGCCTTATGAAACCGTAGCGTTTGTGGCGGTGAAGGGCCGTTAGATCGGCGGTGCGGCCTTCGCGAGTAAGCCCACACACAGGGAATTTGTGAGCGCCAAAGACCCCCTGTGGGAGCAGGCTTGCTCGCGAAAGGGCCGGTCCAGACGCTAAAAAAACCTGAAGCCAGTCCCGCATTTGGCCGAACCGCTGCCTTACTGCCGGCACGGATGCCTTGTTATAGTTCGGGCTTCATTTTCTGCCCGGTAAAGGATCACTGCCATGTCTCAATACACCGCCTTCAGCGTCGAACTGGCCGATAACATCGCCCATGTGCAGATCAACCGTCCGGACAAGATCAACTCGATGAACGCCGCGTTCTGGAGCGAGATCATCGAGATTTTCCAGTGGATCGACGATACCGATGAAGTCCGGGTGGTGGTGCTCAGCGGCGCTGGCAAGCATTTTTCTTCCGGCATCGACCTGATGATGCTCGCCGGTGTGGCCAATGAGCTGGGCAAGGACGTCGGCCGCAATGCGCGCCTGCTGCGGCGCAAGATCCTGGCGCTGCAAGCGTCGTTCAACGCCGTCGACAACTGCCGCAAACCGGTGCTGGCGGCGGTGCAGGGTTATTGCCTGGGCGGCGCCATCGACCTGATTTCCGCCTGCGACATGCGTTACGCGGCTGAAGACGCGCAATTTTCCATCAAGGAAATCGATATCGGCATGGCGGCCGATGTTGGCACTTTGCAACGCTTGCCGCGGATCATCGGTGACGGCATGCTGCGTGAACTGGCTTACACTGGTCGCACCTTTGGCGCCGAAGAAGCGCGTAACATTGGCTTGGTCAATCGCGTCTACAGCGACACCGCCAGCCTGATTGAAGGCGTGATGGGGATTGCCCGCGAAATCGCCGGCAAGTCGCCGATTGCCATCACCGGTACCAAAGAGATGATCAGCTACATGCGCGACCATCGCATCGACGACGGCCTTGAATACGTCGCCACGTGGAACGCCGCCATGCTGCAGTCCACCGATCTGCGCGTGGCCATGGCCGCCCATATGAGCAAACAGAAACCCGAATTTCTGGATTGATTAACCATGACTTCACGCTGGACCACTGCAGTACTGGACACCGATCAACCCGGCGGCTGGGCCGTGGCGCGCAGCCCCGAAGGTTTTTTGTTCGATGACAATGGCGCCCTGTTTCCACGGGAATGGCTCAAGCGTCAGGACTTGTCGATTCTTGCCGAGCACGGCATCGGTCACCTGGATGGCGAACCGGTGTACCTGCTGGAACTGCGCGGTCACAGCGACGTGCCGGGTTGTAACTGGAAAGGCCTGCGGGCGTTCATGCTCGATGGCGATCACACCGTCTACAAGGTTCTGGGCTATGCCGCGCAAATCGGTACCTGGGCCCGTGAGCACCGTTTTTGCGGCAACTGCGGGCAGGCGATGATCCAGGTGCCGCGCGAGCGGGCAATGTACTGCGAGCCATGCGATTTACGCAGCTACCCGCGTATTTCGCCAAGCATGATTGTGCTGGTGACCCGTGGCGACGAGGTTCTGCTGGCCCGTTCGCCGCGTTTTGTCACCGGGGTCTACAGCACGTTGGCGGGGTTTGCCGAGCCGGGTGAGTCGGCCGAAGATTGCCTGATTCGCGAGGTTCGCGAAGAGGTGCAGATCGAGGTCAAGAACATCCAGTACATGGGCAGTCAGTGCTGGCCGTTCCCGCATTCGATGATGCTCGGTTTTCATGCCGAGTACGCCGGTGGCGAGATTGTCTGTCAGGAAGACGAGATCGAAGACGCCCAGTGGTTCAACGTGCACGAGCTGCCGCCGTTGCCGGCGTCACGCTCGATTGCCCGCTACCTGATCGACGTCTACGTGGCGCGGCGCTTAGGCCACGCTGAACCAGTGCTGCCAGGCTAGGCGCACGGTCAGGCCGAGCACCACCGTAATGAACACCGGACGAATGAATTTCGCACCGCCGCTGATGGCGGTGCGCGCGCCAAAGAAGGCGCCGACCATCACCGACAGGCCCATGCTCAGGCCGATAATCCAGTCCACTTGCCCGGAAAAGATGAACACCGACAGCGCTGCAATGTTGCTGACGAAGTTCATGCTGCGCGCCACGCCGCTGGCCTTGACCAGGTCGATGGGGTAGAGCAGCAGGCTGCTGACGGTCCAGAACGCCCCCGTTCCCGGGCCGGCCACGCCGTCATAGAAACCGAGGCTGAAGCCTTGGCTCGATTGCCACTTTTTCTTGATGGGTGCATCGCTGTCCAGCGGCGCTTTCGGTGTGCCGCCGAACAACAGGTACAGGCCGCAGGCGAACACAATTACCGGCAGCATTTTGTTCAGCCATTCCGCCGGCAAATAATGAGCGACGATGGCGCCGCTGAGCGCACCAACCAACGTGCCGACGATGGCATGCATCCATTGCCGTGGATGAAACAGCTTGCGCCGGTAGAAGGTGAAGCTGGCAGTGGCCGAGCCAAAGGTCGAACTGAGTTTGTTGGTGCCCAGTACCAGATGCGGCGGCAGGCCGGCGGTCAGCAGTGCCGGGGTGGTCAACAGACCGCCACCACCGGCGATGGCGTCGATGAAACCGGCAATGAAAGCGACGAGAGCCAGAACGGCCAGGGTAGTGAGGTCAACGCTGAGTTCGAAAGGCATGGAATGGGGCTTATTCGGCAGGGCGCAGAAGAGGGCTGCGGGGAAAGGCCGGTATCTTACTCATATCCAACTTCTGCGGCGACCTGAGCCGATCGTTCCCACGCTTCCGCGTGGGAATGCATCTTGTGACGCTCTGCGTCACGGCGGACGCGGAGCGTCCGTGGCGGCATTACCCCGCAGAGCGTGGGAACGATCGGTGAGGTGATGTTACAGACCTAGGTCAGACAACCCGGGGTGATCATCCGGCCGGCGACCCAGTGGCCAGTGGAATTTGCGCTCGCTTTCCTTGATCGGCAGGTCGTTGATGCAGGCGTAGCGGTTGAACATCAGGCCGTTCTCGTCGAACTCCCAGTTTTCGTTGCCGTAGGAACGGAACCAGTTACCCGAATCGTCGTGCCATTCGTAGGCGTAACGCACGGCGATGCGGTTGTCGCCATGGGCCCAGAGTTCCTTGATCAGCCGGTAGTCCAGTTCCTTGGCCCATTTGCGGGTCAGGAAAGCTTTGGCTTCTTCGCGGTTGTGGGCGAACTCGGCGCGGTTACGCCACTGGGTGTCCAGGGTGTAGGCAAGAGACACCCGTTCCGGGTCACGGGAGTTCCAGCCATCTTCGGCCAGGCGAACTTTTTCGATGGCCGATTCACGGGTAAACGGCGGCAATGGCGGACGAACTTCGGCAGTAGACATATTAAGTCTCCCTATCAAATTAACGTTCAAACAAGTTGTCGGGCTTATTTAAAGTGTTACAGGTCCAATAACTTTCGCGCCATGCATTGCGCATTATCGGCGGCACTGTGATCACCCATCACAAGCGCTACGGTAATGGCACCGTCGATCAGGATCAGCAGCTGTCTGGCCAGCGTCTCCGGGTCTGTTGCGCCATATTCGGTACAGAGCTCGCGCACGTAGTCGAGCAGTTTCTGTTTGTGGTCTTTGGCGACCAGGCGAACCGGGTCTTGCGGGTCGCCGGTTTCGCCGCTGGTATTGATGAATGCGCAGCCGCGGAAGCCTTCGGAGACGAACCAGGCCTTGAGCACGGTAAACAGGTTGAGCAGCCGCTCGGCCGGGGTTTGGGCCGTGCCGACTTCGCTCCGGTACCAGTGCATCCAGCGCTCATCACGGCGTTGCAGGGCCGCGACGACAAGCTCCTCCTTGTTGGTGAAGTAGCGGTAAATACTTTTTCTGGAAACGCCGGCGGTTTTCACCAGAAGATCCATGCCGGTGGCAGCAATGCCACTTTTGTAGATCAACTTTTCGGTGACATCCAGAATGATGTCGCGTGTGTCATTGCTAGTGATTTCGTTCATGTGGCAAACAGTAGAATGATCGTTCTTCATGGTCAAGTAGTTATTTGTAGCGCCTATGAAATTGCCTTCGCGGGCAAGCCTCGCTCCTACAGGATTTGTGTTCCAAACGACGAAAAACCGTAGGAGCGAGGCTTGCCCGCGAAGAGGTCTTTACAGACAGTAACAAGACCCAAACCCATCCATGGTGTAAGCTCTCAGGCTCTTCGGATTCGACCCTTTGCGAGCCCTATGCCGTTGCTTTTCAAACGTTCTCTGCTGCCTAAATTGCGCAGTTTTCCGCTGACCGCCGATGCCGTCACCATCCTCTCTGGCGCTGCCGAGTTCCGTCGTTGCCTGCTGGAAAAAATCGCTCAGGCGACCCGGCGTATCTATATCGTTGCGCTGTACCTGCAACAGGATGAGGCCGGCCAGGAAATCCTCGATGCGCTGCACGCGGCCAAACTGGCACGTCCGGAACTGGACGTGGTGGTGGTCGTGGACTGGCTGCGCGCCCAGCGCGGCTTGATCGGTGCCGGCAAGCAACCGGGCAACTCGGCCTGGTATCAGGAAACCACCCGCACCCACGAAAGCGAAGTGCCGGTGTACGGCGTGCCGGTGCAGACCCGCGAACTGTTCGGCGTACTGCATTTGAAAGGCTTCGTGATCGACGATTGCGTGATCTACAGCGGCGCGAGCCTGAACAACGTTTACCTGCACAAATTCGACAAGTACCGCTTCGACCGTTATCACCTGCTGCAGAATCAGGCGCTGGCCGATTCGATGCATCACCTGATCCAGCACGGTTTGATCACCTCCAAAGCGGTGCATCGTCTAGACCTGCCGAACCTGCCGACCACCCGCAGTCTGCGCCACGACATCGGCGACCTGCGCAGCCGTCTCAAGCACGCGGCGTACGACACCACGGCGGGCAGCACGGTAAAGGGCGGTTTATCGGTCAGTCCGTTGCTCGGTGTGGGCAAGAACAACCCGTTGAGTCGAGTCATCTGCGAGCTGATCGCCAGTGCGCAGCATCAGCTGACCATCTGCACGCCGTACTTCAACCTGCCGCTGGCGGTGACCCGGGAAATCAATCGGGCCCTGGCTCGCGGCGTGAAGATCGACATCATCGTCGGCGACAAGACCGCCAACGACTTCTACATCCCGCCCAGCGAGCCGTTCAAGGTGATCGCGGCGCTGCCATACCTCTACGAAATCAGCCTGCGACGTTTCGCCAAGCGTCATCAGCGCAACATCGACAGCGGCAAGCTGAACCTGCATCTGTGGAAGGATGGTGACAACACCTATCATCTCAAGGGCATGTGGATCGATCAGCGCTACACCTTGCTGACCGGCAACAACCTCAATCCACGGGCGTTCCGTCTCGACCTGGAAAATGCGTTGCTGATTGATGATCCGAAAGGCGAGTTGCTGGAGCCGCGTGGCAAGGAACTGGCAGAGATTTTCCAGCACACCCGCCGTATTGAGCGTTACCTGGATCTGCAAACGCTGCCGGATTACCCGGCGGGAGTGGCCAGGTTTCTCAAGCGTGTGAGTCGGGTGCGGATCGAGCGGTTGTTGTATCGGATTTTGTAGGGCTCAAAAGCAAAGATTGCAGCCTTCGGCAGCTCCGCGCCTGTGGGCGCCGCCGAAGGCTGCGATCTTTTCACAGACAACGCCGATATTCAGTTCAACCCCAACTTCCCCCGCAACATCGACAAGTCCTCAGCCAAGGTATTCACCGGCCCGACCAGCGCTTTGCGGTCGCTGTCCTTCACCTTGTCATACGTTTCAAAACCACCCCCTGTAGTTTTGTACTTGGCTAACGTCTTGTTCACCGTAGCGAAGTTCTTGTCGACTTTGGCCATGAATGCCGCGTCTTGCTTCTCGATCTGCGGACGGAACAGGTCGACGATTTTCTTCGCGCCGTCGATGTTGCCCTGGAAATCATAGAGGTCGGTGTGGCTGTAGCGATCTTCCTCGCCGGATATCTTGGTGGCGGCCACTTCTTCAAGCAGCGCAGCGGCGCCGCCGACGACTTTTTCCGGTGGGAAGGTCAGGCCGGCGACGCGGGTTTGCAGGTCTTTCACGTCTTTGTTCAAGCCGTCAGCCAGCTTGTCCAGACCCTGGGTGCTGTTCTCTGAAAACAATGAATATTCGATGCGATGGAAACCGGTGAAGTCTTCGGCCTTCACGCCTTTTTCGTGGTCGTCGACCCGCGAGTCGATGGACGCATCGAGGTCACTGAACAACTCGGCAATTGGTTCGATCGACTCGTAATAGACGCGGGTCGGTGCGTAGAGCTTTTTCGCGGTGGCCAGGTCGCCTTTTTTCACTGCATCGGTGAATTGCTGAGTGTGGCTGGCGAGTTCATCCAGTTGTTCGGTGACGTAGATCTTGTAGTCAGAGATCGGCCCCACCAACTCCAGTGGCGCCGTCGCCGCGAAAGCCGAAAACGGGGTGTTGAGCAAACCAAGGGTCAGCAGTAACGCGAGGGGCGACTTTTTCATGGGACGGTTCCGTGGAGTGGTAAGGGTCAGACTGAGGCTTTGGGTTGTGTGGCGTTGAGCAGCGAGCGGCCGATGAAGTCCTTGTCGCCGGTCACACCCGGCAGGGTGAAGAAGTACCCGCCGCCAACCGGTTTCAGGTATTCCTCCAACGGCTCGCCATTGAGTCGGGTCTGCACGGTGATGAAGCCTTTTTGCAAATCCGCCTGGTAACAGATGAACAGCAAACCCATGTCCAGCTGACCGTTCTTGTTCACGCCGTTGGAGTAGTTGAACGGTCGGCGCAGGATCAGGTTGGCCTGGGTTGCGGCGGTGCGCGGGTTGGCCAGGCGGATGTGGGCGTCGAGTTTGGTCAGCTTGCCTTTCGGGTCTTTGGCGTAATCCGGGACTTGGGTTTCATGCGCACCATCCATCGGTGCACCGGTGCTCTTGACCCGGCCGATAATGCTTTGCTGTTCTTGCAGCGGCGTGCGGTCCCAGCGCTCGACGAAGTTGCGGATGATCCGCACCGCCTGGTAGCTGCCGTTGACCGCCCAGGCCGGTTCGTCGCTGCCGGGCTGGACCCAGACGATGCTGTCCATGGCCTTGGCATCGTTGGAGTCGGGGTTGGCCGAGCCGTCGCGAAAACCCAGAAAGTTGCGTGCGCTTTGCGCCGGCACACCGGGTTTCGTCGGGGCTTGCGGAGGCACGCTGCCTTCCTGCTTCCAGCGCACCAGCAACAGGTCCGGCAGGTTTTTCACGATGTCGCGCAGGGCGTGGATGTTGGTGTCGGCGGTGTTGGAGCAGAACTGCAGGCTAAGGTCGCCGTGGCAGCAGTCGGCCTCCAGTGCGTCGTTGGGGAAACCGACCATGCGGATCAGCCGCTTGGGCTTGGCGCCGGCCAGACCGAAGCGCTCGTCGAACAGCGACTCGCCCACCGATACGGTGATGGTCAGGTTGTCCGGTGTAACCACCGGGCCAAGAATCCCCGAGTCCAGCGGTGGCAGTTTGGGGGCGACCTGGGCCACCGGACCGCCCTGCATCAGGAACGCGATACGCTCGTTGAGCGTGCGAAACAGCCGCTCCAGATCTGCGCGGTCGCTGGCCAATACGTCGAACGACACCAGCATGCCGGATGTTGGGCGCGGGGTGACGATGCCGGTCTGGTGCTGGCCGTGGAAGGCGTGGCGGTCCTCGGTCTTGTCGCTGCTCGGTGCTTCGGTGACTTGCGCCGGGGTCGCGGCCATGACCGGGCAACTCAGGGCCGAACCGGCTATCGCCACACCGGCGGCTCCCATACCCATCAATACACGACGGCGTTGTGCTGAAAACTGTTCTGAGTCGTTCATCTGTCTGAGGTCTTCTGCTTACAGGCCGGAAAGGCCAAGGCGGGATCGATTCCATCGAGTGCATCGGCCAGAACCTTGGCCTTGTCGGCGATACGTTTGCGCTGTTCGGCGCTGACAGTGTCGTAGCTGGCGTAGCCATCCTTGACCTTGAAACCGTTGAGTTCGGCGTCGAAGGCCGTGACCGCGCTGTCGATTTTCGCCAGTAGTTCAGCGGCAGGTTTGCTCAGCAATGGCCGCAACAGGTCGACGACTTTGCGGGTCGCGTCGAGGTTGGCGGCGAAACCGTTCAGGTCGGAGTGGCTGTAGCGTTCTTCTTCGCCGCTGCTGGCACGTACCTCGGCGAGGCTGTTGAGGTTGCGCACCAGCATGCTCACCAGTTGTTCCGGTGGCAGCGACTGGGCCAGCAGTTGTTGTTTGAGATTGGCGACATCGATGCTCAGGCGTTGTGCAACTGGCGTCAGACCGTCGAGGTTGCGTTGTTGGAACAGCGCGTATTCGAGGCGGTGGAAGCCGACGAAGCCCGGATCCTGCTCGCGCTTATCGAAGTAATCGGCGCGGGAATTGATCGCGTTGTCCAGCTCCGCGAGGCGCTGGGCTGCTGGAGCCAACCGTTGATAGACCGCACGAGCCGGCACATACAAGGCTTGTGCCTGGCTCAGGTCGCCGGCCTCGATCGCTTGCTCAAGCGCGGCGACGGCTTTGATCAATGCGGTGCTCTGGCTGCTCAGGTACACGCGAAATTCCGACAATGGGCCAATGAACGCCACCATCGACGGACGCGCCTTGGCCGCCGCATCGGATGCGGTGGTCGGGGTGACATGCAAGATGCCGCGCGGGTTGCTCAGCAAGCCGCAGGTGATGGCGTAGTCGCCGGGCAACAGGTTGGCGTTGATCACCTGGCTCAGGTCAGGGGCGATGTTCTCGCGCTCTTCGACCACCAGCACGCCGTCAAGAATTTCCCATTCGACGGCACGGTCCGAGCGGTTGACGATACGGAAACTGGTGCGACCGGCCGGAACCGTCAACGCATTCGGTTCGCAGCTGTGCGGGTGAAGGGTGACCAGCACTTGGTCGTGGTTGCTCTGGCGCTTGGCGGCGGCCATTTTCGAGGCGTAGTAGAACAGGCCACCGGCGGCGATCATCACGATCACCGAACCGGCTACCGCCCAGCGCAAGGCGCGGGGCGGGGAAGCCACTGGAGGAACTGGCGTTGACATGAAGGCCCTTACTGGCTGGAAACGGAGGAGGGTGTTTGCGCAGACGTGGCTACGGGAGCCGGGAGAAAAAACATCACCAGTGCCACCAACAGATAAGTCAGATATGCCCCGAGGGTGCTGACGGTCGGCGCGTCCTGGTAGCCGAACATGCCGGCCAGCACCGAGCCCAGCGGGCCGTCCATCGGCAGCGTGGCGCTGAAGTCGAAGAGCACGGTTTGCAGGTGATTCCACACGCCGGCTTCATGCAGGGCTTGCACCGAGTTGGAGAGAATCCCGGCGGCTACCACCAGAATGAACAGACCGGTCCAGCGCAAGAACGCCGAGAGATTCAGGCGCAGGCTGCCGGTGTAGATCAGGAAGCCGACGATGATCGCCAGGGCCAGGCCGAGCAGGGCGCCGAGCGGTGCGGCCGGGCCTTCGCTTTGCTGGAACACGGCGAGCAGGAAGAACACCGTTTCCAGGCCTTCCCGGGCGACGGCGAAAAACACCATGGCGATCAGCGCGGTCACTTGATGCCTGGAGCCGGTCAGCGCCTGATCGAGGGAAACGTGCAGCGAATGCTTGATCGAACGCGCCACCTTGCGCATCCAGAACACCATGGAGCTGAGAATGCCGACGGCCAGCAAACCGACCACACCTTCAAACAGCTCTTGCTGCTTTTGCGGGAATTCAGCACTGACCAGTTCCAGGCCACCGCCGACCAGCAGGGCCAGCGCGGCGGCGAGGAATACACCGACCCACACTGCCGGCATCCATTGGCCGCGACCGGTCTGCTTGAGGTAACTGGCGATAATGCCAACGATCAACGCGGCTTCGATGCCTTCGCGCAGCATGATCAGAAAAGGAACGAGCATTCAGCACCGGGGAGTAATTAGATAGGGTGCTAATTTGTAACATGATGAAACTCATTCTCATATGGTAGTTATTGCTAATTGCCTGAACCTAAGCTGAACAACCCTGAAGATCCCACCATCCCTTAGGAGCGAGCGGTGCGCTAATATGCCCACCACTCCAATAACAAGGCTCACCCCGGTCAATGTCGGAAAAAGACACCATCGCCATTCAACTGGTGCGTGAAGCACTGTTGCAAAGTTGCGCCCCGGGCGCTGCCACCGCAGAGGTGTTGAACAAGGTCGGCATCGATCCAGCGCTGTTGGACAGCACCGACGCGCGTGTCCCGGCCGCCGCCTATGCGCGCCTGTGGCGTTTGCTGGCCCGGCGTGGGGACGATGAGTTTTTTGGCATGGACCCGCGCAAGCTCAAGTCCGGCAGCCTGGAGTTCCTCTGTCACTGCTCCATGGTCCAGCCAAGCCTGGCCGCCGGGCTGACCTCGGGCCTGAGCTTTCTGTCGTTGATGCTCGAACGCCTGCCCGCGCAACTGGTTCGCCAGCAAAGCCTGGCGGAAATCGTCCTGCTGGAGGACGACGAAGAACCGCGCCGCGCCTTCACCTATTTCACTTACTGGATGATCGTGCACGGCGTTGCCTGCTGGCTGGCGGGGCGGCGGATTCCGATCCTGGCCATCGAACTGCGTTGCCCGGAGCCGGATTTTTGCGATGACTATCGGGTGATGTTTTCCGAGAACCTGCGATTCGACCGGCCGCGCACGCGGATGATTTTCTCCGCCGACTGCCTGGATTTGCCGATCAAGCGCAGCGCTGAAGAGCTCAAGCGCTTTCTGGCCCATGCGCCGGCGAACATTCTGGTCAAGTACCGCGACCCCGAGAGCCTGGCCAGCCGGATCAAGCACGATCTGCGGCAATTGCCCGCCGAGCGCTGGCCGGAAACCGAAGCGCTGGCGCAGCAACTGTGCATGTCGGCCTCAACGTTGCGCCGCCGCCTGGCTGAAGAAGGGCAGACGTATCAGGGGCTCAAGGACAGCGTGCGCAAGGAACTGGCCATCGTCTGGCTGGCCGAGCCGGCCATCAGCTTCGCTGAAATCGCCACCCGTTTGGGGTTTGCCGATGCCAGCTCGTTCTACAAGGCGTTTCGCAAATGGTCGGGGTCCAATCCTGGGCATTATCGGAGTTTGATTCTGAACGAGGCTGACTGATCCGGATCCTGGGGGGCTGACGCCATCGCGGGCACGCCCTCGAACCTTGGCCAAACCAGTCACACAACTTGATAGCTTTGACCATTGTCCCGCTCCCCGCGCAGAGCGAGTATTTCCTTGTTGATTACGGTTCCCCCAACCTAATAAAAATACAGAGGGATTCTGGCAATGCGCGATTACTTGTCTGCTACGTCACAGTTCAATTATCAGCACACCGTCGATGCCGCGCTCACAGGGTCGTTGACAGCGCTCAACGCCTGCGTCGAGTGTTGCGACCGGCATGCCTTGCCGGGGCGCATTGCGCTGTTCTGGGAGGGTCGCGATGGCAGCAGCGCGACCTACACCTTCAGCGACTTGCAGGACAAGGCCGCGCGTTTCGCCAACTTTCTGGTGGCCCAGGGCGTGAAGAAAGGCGACAAGGTCGCAGGCCTGCTGCCCCGCAACTTCGAATTGCTGATCACCGTGTTTGCCGCCTGGCGCATCGGGGCGGTTTATCAGCCGCTGTTCACCGCCTTCGGCCCCAAAGCCATCGAACACCGTCTGAACAGTTCCGGCGCCAAAGTGGTGGTCACCGATGCGGTCAATCGCCCGAAACTGGCTGAAGTGGCCGACTGCCCGACCATCGTCACCGTCGGCGGTCCGAAAGGCCAAGGTATTGTTCGGGGTGATTTCAGTTTCTGGGCCGAACTGGCCAACTATTCCAGCGTCTGCGAACCGGTATTGCTGACTGGCGAAGACCCGTTCCTGCTGATGTTCACCTCGGGCACCACCGGCCCGTCGAAAGCGCTGTCGGTGCCGCTCAAGGCCATCGTTGCGTTCCAGAGTTACACCCGCGACGCTGTAGACCTGCGCCCCGAGGACGCCTTCTGGAACGTCGCCGATCCGGGTTGGGCTTACGGTATTTATTTCGGTGTCACCGGGCCGATGGCGATGGGGCATCCGATCACCTTTTACGATGGCCCGTTCACCCTCGAAAGCACCTGCCGGGTGATCAACAAATACGGGATTACCAACCTCACTGGCTCACCGACCGCCTATCGCTTGCTGATTGCCGGTGGCGATGAATTCGCCCGTTCGATCAAGGGCAAGCTGCGCATCGTCAGCAGCGCCGGCGAGCCGCTGAATCCGGAAGTGATCCGCTGGTTCGCCGACAACCTCGGCGTGGTGATTCACGACCATTACGGCCAGACCGAACTGGGCATGGTCCTGTGCAATCACCATGGCCTGGAACATCCGATCCACATGGGCGCCGCCGGTTTTGCCTCGCCGGGCCACCGTATCGTGGTGCTGGATGAGGAATACAAAGAACTCGGCGTTGGCCAGCCAGGAATCCTGGCCATTGACCGTACCCAGTCGCCGATGTGCTGGTTCGGTGGTTACGAAGGCGTACCGACCAAAGCGTTCGTCGGCAATTATTACCTGAGCGGCGACACCGTCGAGTGGAACCCGGACGGCAGCATCAGCTTCGTCGGCCGCAGCGACGACGTGATTACCACCTCGGGTTACCGCGTCGGCCCGTTCGACGTGGAAAGCGCCCTGATCGAACACCCGGCGGTGGTCGAGGCGGCGGTGATCGGCAAGCCCGACCCGGAGCGCACCGAACTGGTGAAAGCCTTCGTCGTGCTCAGCCCGCAATACCGCGCCGAGCCTGCGCTGGCCGAAGAACTGCGGCAACACGTGCGCAAGCGTCTGGCGGCGCACTCGTACCCCCGTGAAATCGAATTTGTCAGCGAATTGCCGAAAACCCCAAGCGGCAAATTGCAGCGCTTTATCTTGCGCAACCAGGAAATCGCCAAGGCTCAAGAGGCCGCCGCGAAGAACGTTTCAGCTTGAATCCAAGGAAACAATGATGCAGATCGAAAACA
>Ga0207655_1000400_pt1 | contig 60326 bp, 44 predicted proteins | sample KBSM44metaG_FD_184398 | JGI IMG/M metagenome (GOLD analysis project Ga0207655, IMG submission 184398) | Miscanthus rhizosphere microbial communities from Kellogg Biological Station, Michigan, USA - KBS M4-4 metaG (SPAdes) (version 2) | ecosystem: Host-associated > Plants > Roots > Rhizosphere >...
CCATCACGACGCGGGAATAGCTCAGTTGGTAGAGCACGACCTTGCCAAGGTCGGGGTCGCGAGTTCGAGTCTCGTTTCCCGCTCCAAATTCGATCCTCAGTGCGTCGCTGGGATCAAAAAGAAGAGGCCTTAATGGCCTCTTTTTTTTTGGGGATTTTTTACCTATGGCTGGGTTGGCGGCTGCTTACCCGGCAATTTCAGCACTGGTTAGATCAAGCGCCGCTTCAGAGCCCCAGGCGTGCGCTGGGTTACACCCACAACGCCAGCAGCGCGGCAGCCAGGGCAGGGGGCATCACCAATAGCCCCAGGCGTAAAAAGTGCCAGGCCCCCACGTGCTCTCCTTCACGGCGGATCGCGACCAACCATAGCAGCGTGGCCAGCGATCCGGTAATCGACAGATTCGGGCCCAGGTCCACGCCGATCAGCAAAGCCGCGGTAGTTTGCTGCGGCAACTCGACGACCGACCCCATGGCCCCCGCAATCAGCCCGGTCGGCAGGTTGTTCATCAGGTTGCTGGCAATAGCAACCCCTGTGCCCGCTACCCAACTGGCTGTGTTCGGCGAGCCCTCGGCGAGCGCCGCCAGCGCATGGGCAAGACGCACCACCAGGCCGGTTTGGGCGACCGCTTCGACCAGCACGAACAAGCCTGCTACAAGTGGCAGCACGCCCCACGCGACATGGCGCAACACTGGCGTCGGGCTGCGCCGCTGGCGCAGGTGGATCAGGGCGGTGGTCGCTACCCCCGCGCAGAATGTCGGCAGCCCCAGCGCCTGGTCCAGCGCCGAGGCGCCCAGCAGCAAGACCGCGGTGAAGGCGATACCCACTGCGCACAACCGTGCGCCCGCGCTCAGTGGCAGGGTTTGAACGTTCAAGGCCAGCGGCTGGCGGATCTGTCGGCGCTGGGACAGGCGCAGGGCCACGTAGGTCAGGGCAATTGCCGCCAGTGATGGCAGGCTGAACTGTCTTAACCAGTCCAGTAGCGGCGGCATCTGGCTGCCAAATACCACGAGGTTGGCCGGGTTCGAGATGGGCAGCACGAAGCTGGCGGCGTTGGCGATGAAGGCGCAGATGAACAGGTACGGCAAAGGCTCGGCCTTGGCGGCCTTGCACGCAGCGTAGACTGCTGGGGTCAGCACCACCGCCGTGGCATCGTTGGACAAAAAAACAGTGACCAGCGTCCCCACCAGGAACACCAGGTCGAACAGCCGTTGCCCCGAGCCTCGCGCGTGCTGGACGGCATAGTGGGCCAGCCAGTCGAACAGGCCTTCCTGGCGAGCAAGCTCGGCCAGCACCATCATGCCGATCAGGAACAGGTAGACGTCGCTGCCTTCGGCCACCGCAGCCAGCGCGCTGTGCGGCGTGATCAGGCCAAGAGCGGTCAGCAGCAGTGCGCCGCCCATGGCCCAGGCGTACTCCGGAATACGCCAGGGGCGCAGGATGACGCCGCAAGTGGCGAGGGCGGCTACGACCCAGATGATCGATGCGTTTTCGCTGACAGGCATGGAGGGGCGGTTTCCGGGAGGGGGCGCGCCTGCTGGGCGCATGCGAGCAGTGTTTGGGCGGCTGAAGCGAGGATCAGGCCCAGAAGCCGAACAGTACCAGGGCTGTAACGCCAAGCCCCACCGCAATCGAGCAACCACCCAGCGACAGCGCAGCCCGGCCTTGCCGATACCAGCCGTCGTGGCCCAGCTGTCGTGCCGGTGCCAGCAGGCTGCGCCAGCGTAGCTCTGTCTCATGAAACGCTTGCAAGTTAGCCGGGTCCGCATCCAGCCAGCGGCGGAAGTCGATCCGCTCGCACGCTGTCACCTGTGGGCTCTGCAAGCGCACATACCATTGCCCGGCAACACTCGCCAGTACATCCCGGCGCGAGCGGCCCACCTGCAGCGCTTGGTCCATGTTCCGTTCAATGCTTGCCAGTGGTAGATCAAGGCGGGTAGCGATCGTGGCAAAGTCCAGCTGGTCCAGGCGGTTGAGCAGAAACACCTGCTGCACGCGCCGTGGCAGCCGTTTCAGGGCATGTAGAAGGGCATCGTCGGCATTGTGTTCGGCGGCAGTGTTAGGGTGTTCAAGGGGCAGCAGCAGACGGGTCATGGACAGCTCCTTGCTCTATAAAGGGAGGGGTGGGGGCATCTTCCCTGATGCGTGATCAGCGTAGGCGAAACGAGATTGATTCTCAAGTGCTGATTCCGCAAAGTTTTGTAATGAGCGTTCACGCCCTGAAACACCTTTGCTATCATGCGCGCCATCACGATCTTCATTAGCCTGAAGAGCCAAAAAAAAGACCCGGCAAAAAGCCGGGTCAAAAACCGTGATTAGCCTGATGAGGAGATAATCTGAGAGCGACCTAAGCTCCAGGTTATCCAGCAGATCTCGCGATCTGCTGAGTGCAATAATAATCGTTATCATTTGCCAGTCAAATGAATTTTCGCTAATCCGGTAAAAAAGTTTTACCGATGCGCTTCCTTGTCCCGGCAATCGGGGCATTTGCCGTTCCAGGCCATCACGTTTTCTCCCTTCTTCATTACTTAAAAACCGGTTCTCCGGCGCCTTTGTGCTCCAGCAGTGCGCGCGCCATGTCCATCATGTGCATCAGGGCGAAGGTCAGCTCGCGCTGGCTACCGTGCTGGTGGCTTGCGGTTTCCTGGGCGGTTGCAGCGGCGCAACGCAGCAGGGCGATGGCATGCTGCTGGGCCTGGTCGTTGGTTACGCCTTCGTGCAGCGTCCAGATCTTGTTGTCCAGGCTGGGCCGTGGCGGGTTCGGGTTGAGGTAGTAATCGAGAGCGCGGCGGGCCGCTTCGCTGTCGAGATCTGTTTCGTCGTTTTTCGGTGGTTTCATCGCGATACCTTCTGATTTCCCTTCAAACACACTGGAAATACAGGATAGGTCAATCTGTACTGTTAGATACCAGATAAATAATTCAGATTGTGTATTGCTGTGGGTAATACAGTCCGTATTGTTGCCGCTCATGGAAAACTGGAACGCATTTCTCAAGCGCTACAAGCGCGAACATAACCTCAGCCAGCTCAAGCTGGCTGAACGCCTGGGCATGACTCAGGGCGGCGTGGGGCATTGGCTGCGCGGCACGCGGCGGCCGACGGTGGAAACCATCAACGAAAAGCTCGAGAAACTCGGCCTGGTGTTTTTGGAAGCACAAGTCATGGTGGTAGAGCGCAACATCGTGCGCGAAGCCCCTGGGCGTTATGCAGTCGAGCAGCCGGTGTCGGGCGAAGCGCTGCTTTATGCAAGCTTTCGCTTCCCGGTGTTGGCTTGGTCCGACTTGCAGGGGCCTTTGCCTGAAACAGCCAAGTCCAACGAGCAGACCGATTACATGCCAGCAGGTAATGCGTTCTGGCTGTTGGTTGAAAACGACTCGATGAATGCAGCCAGCGGCAAGAGTGTTCCTGAGGGCATGCGCGTATTGGTGGATACTGGCCTGCCGGTAGAGCCCGGCAGGCTGGTGATTGCGCGCCAGCCGGGGCGGCCTGCTGTGTTGCGGCAGTTGGTCGAAGAGGGTGGCGACAAGATGCTCAAGCCGCTGAATACGCGCTATCCGACAATCCTGTGTGAAGAGGGATGCGAGTTTATCGGTGTGGTCGTGCGGGTGCATGGCGCCTTCTAGAATGCCGGGGCCGCAAAGCGGCCCCCGTACCCTTACTCCACCAGTTCGACCAGCACCGTCCCTTCGCTGACCATATCGCCTTCTTGGCAGAACAATGCCTTCACTGTGCCTGAATGCGGCGCACGAATGCTGTGCTCCATTTTCATGGCCTCCAGCACCACCAGCGCGGTGCCTGCTTCCACCACCTGTCCCGGTTCCACCAGCACCCGCACGATGCTGCCGTTCATGGGCGCACCCAGCCCGCCCTGATGACTGTGGCTGGCTTCCGCCTGCGCGATCGGGTCGAAGGCTTCGATGGCATGCATCTCGCCATCCCACTGCAGATACAGCGTGCCACCCCGGCGGATGGCCAGGTGCTGACGACGTACGCCGTCCTGGTCATGCAGCAGTTGTTCGCCCGTTAGCTGCCAGGTAGCCGCAGCACTGCGTTCCAAGGCAACCGCCTGATCCTGCCCGCCGCTCACCAGATGCAGGCTGCTACGCGCTGGCAGGCCCAAGCGCAGGCCGTTGCGCTCACCCCACGGCGAATGGCAGTCGTCATCGCGGTGATGGCCGGCCTGGCCTTGCAGCCATGCCTCGGCCGCCGCCTCCCAGAAACCTGCTGGCATTGCCTGTGGTGCCGGCAGCAAAACCGCCTGGTGGCGCGGAATGAAGCCGGTATCCAGCTCCGCCGCCGCAAACGCCGGGTGGGCCAGGATGCGGCGCAGGAAGGCGATGTTGGTCTTCAGCCCGCCAATGACGAACTCGTCGAGCATGGCCAGCAAGCGCAGGCGCGCCTGCTCGCGGTCTTCGCCCCAGGCGATCAGCTTGCCCAGCATCGGGTCGTAGAACGGCGACACCACATCGCCTTCGCTGACCCCGCTGTCCACCCGCCGGCCCTCGCCTGGCGCCGACTCCCGATACAACATCAGCTTGCCGGTTGCGGGCAAGAATTCGTTGGCCGGGTCCTCGGCATACAGGCGCACCTCGATGGCATGGCCGATCAGCGGCACCTGCTCCTGGGTGATCGGCAGGGCTTCGCCGCAGGCCACGCGAATTTGCCAGGCCACCAGGTCCAGGCCGGTAATGGCTTCGGTGACCGGGTGCTCCACCTGCAGGCGCGTGTTCATCTCCATGAAGAAGAACTCGCCACGGGCGTCGAGCAGAAACTCCACGGTGCCGGCGCCCACATAGCCGATGGCTTGTGCCGCGCGCACTGCGGCTTCGCCCATGGCACGGCGCAGTTCTGGCGAGAGGCCGGGGGCGGGAGCTTCTTCGACCACTTTCTGGTGGCGGCGCTGGATCGAGCAGTCACGCTCGTTGAGGTACAGGCAGTTGCCGTGTTGGTCGGCGAACACCTGGATCTCTACGTGGCGCGGTTTGAGCACGTATTTTTCCACCAGCATGCGCGAGTCGCCGAACGACGATTGCGCCTCACGCTGGGCCGAGGCCAGGGCGTCGGCCAGCTGGCTTTCTTCCTCGACCACCTTCATGCCCTTGCCACCGCCACCGGCGCTGGCCTTGAGCAGCACTGGGTAGCCGATGCGTTCGGCGGCGGCGCGGAAGGTGTCCAGGTCCTGGGCTTCACCGTGGTAGCCCGGCACCAGCGGCACGCCGGCAGCCTCCATCAACGCCTTGGCCGCCGATTTGCTGCCCATGGCGTCGATGGCGCTGGCCGGTGGGCCGAGGAAAATCAGCCCGGCTTGTTCGATGGCCCGGGCAAAACCTGCGTTCTCGGACAGGAAGCCATAACCTGGGTGGATGGCCTGGGCGCCGCTGGCCTTGGCCGCGGCCAGCAGTTTGTCGACCTGCAGGTAGCTTTCGGCAGCCTTGGTGCCGCCGAGGTCGACGCGGATGTCGGCTTCGCGGCTGTGCCGGGCGTCACGGTCGGTGGCGCTGTGCACGGCCACGGTGGTCAGGCCCATGGCCTTGGCGGTGCGCATCACCCGGCAGGCGATTTCGCCGCGGTTGGCGACCAGCAGGGTGGTCAAAACGGGGCGGCTCATGGGCGCGGCTCCTTCTTGTCATCGGTTTGCCAGGCGGGGCGGCGTTTTTCCAGGAAGGCGCGCAGGCCCTCCTGGCCTTCGGCGCTGACGCGGATACGGGCGATGGTGTTTTCGCAGTAACGGCGCAGGGCCGGGCTGAGTTCGCCATCGTCCACTTCGCGCAGCAGGTCCTTGGTGGCGCGCAACGCTTGTGGGCTGTTCTGCAGCAGGTTGTTCACCCAGGCTTCGACGTGGGCGTCCAGCTCGCTGGCTGGATACACCTCGGCCAGCAGGCCCAGCTCGCGGGCGCGCACGCCGCTGAAGCGCTCTGCGGTGAGCGCATAGCGGCGCGCGGCACGCTCGCCAATGGCCTTGACCACGAACGGGCTGATCACTGCCGGGGCCAGGCCGATGCGTACTTCCGACAGGCACAGCTGGGCGTCTTCGGCGCCGATGGCCATGTCACAGCAACTGATCAAACCCAGCGCGCCGCCAAAGGCTGCACCTTGCACCACCGCCAGGGTAGGGGCCTTGAGGCGGTGCAGGGCGTACATCAGCTCGCCCAGTTCGTGGGCATCATCCAGGTTGGTATTGAAGTCCAACTGCGCCGATTGCTGCATCCAGGCCAGGTCGGCGCCGGCGCTGAAGTGCCGGCCGCGGCCGCGCAGCAGCACGAAGCGCAGGCTGGCGTCTTCGGCCAACTGGTCGATGGCCACGATCAGCTCGCGGATCATCTGCGCGTTGAAGGCGTTGTTCTTGTCCTCGCGGCTCAGCCACAGGGTGGCGAAACCGCGCGGGTCGCGGGTCACTTCGAGGGTGCTGAAGTCGCTCATGGGTCACATCCGGAAAATGCCGAAGCGGCTCTGTTCGATCGGCGCGTTCAGCGCGGCAGACAACGCCAGGCCGAGCACGTCGCGGGTCTGTGCCGGGTCGATGACACCGTCGTCCCACAGGCGGGCGCTGGAGTAGTAGGGGTGGCCTTGATGCTCGTACTGGTCGAGGATCGGCTGCTTGAGCCTGGCTTCATCCTCGGCGCTGAACGGCTGGCCGCTGCGTTCGCTTTGCTCGCGCTTGACCTGGGCCAGAACCCCGGCGGCTTGTTCGGCGCCCATCACGCCGATCCGTGCGTTGGGCCACATCCACAGGAAGCGCGGGTCGTAGGCGCGGCCGCACATGCCGTAGTTGCCGGCGCCGAAGCTGCCACCGATGATTACCGTGAATTTCGGCACCTGGGCACACGCCACGGCGGTAACCAGCTTGGCGCCGTGCTTGGCGATGCCGCCTTCTTCGTACTTTTTGCCGACCATGAAGCCGGTGATGTTCTGCAGGAACAGCAGTGGGATGCCGCGCTGGCAGGCCAGCTCGATGAAGTGCGCACCCTTTTGCGCCGCTTCGGCGAACAGAATGCCGTTGTTGGCCAGGATCGCTACCGGGTAACCGTGCAGGTGGGCGAAGCCGCACACCAGCGTAGTGCCGAACAGGGCCTTGAACTCATCGAAAACCGAGCCATCGACCAGCCGCGCAATCACTTCGCGCACGTCGAACGGTTGCTTGGCATCCGCTGGCACCACGCCATACAGTTCATCGGCGGCATACAGCGGCGCCACCGGTGCCAGGCGTTGCAGCTTGCCCAGCTTGTGCCAGTTGAGGTTGGCCACGCTGCGCCGGGCAATGGCCAGGGCGTGCTCGTCATTGTCGGCATAATGGTCGGCCACGCCGCTGGTACGGCAATGCACATCGGCGCCACCCAGGTCTTCGGCGCTGACCACTTCACCGGTTGCGGCTTTCACCAAGGGCGGGCCAGCCAGGAAGATGGTCGCCTGCTGGCGCACCATGATCGCTTCGTCGGCCATGGCCGGTACGTAGGCGCCGCCAGCGGTGCACGACCCCATCACCACGGCAATCTGTGGAATACCTTGCGCGCTCATGTTGGCCTGGTTGAAGAAAATCCGCCCGAAATGCTCGCGGTCGGGGAACACTTCGTCCTGGCGTGGCAGGTTGGCGCCGCCCGAGTCCACCAGGTAGATGCACGGCAGGCGGTTTTGCAGCGCGATGGTTTGCGCGCGCAGGTGCTTCTTCACCGTCAGTGGGTAGTAGGAACCGCCCTTTACCGTGGCGTCATTGGCCACGATCATGCATTCCACGCCTTCGACGCGGCCGATGCCGGCAATCACGCCCGCAGCCGGCACGTCTTCGCCGTACACCTCATGGGCGGCCAGCTGGCCGATCTCGAGGAATGGCGAGCCAGGGTCCAGCAGGCGGTCGATACGCTCGCGCGGCAGCAGTTTACCGCGCGAGGTATGCCGTTCCTGGGCCTTGGGGCCGCCGCCCTGGGCGACCTGGGCGAGCAGGCCGCGCAGGGCCTGGACCTGTTCGAGCATCGCCGCACTGTTGCCGGCGAATTCCGCCGAACGTGGGTTGATCTGGGTGTGCAAGGTAGCCATGTGCGCCCGTCCCTTTATGCTCAGCGGGTTTCGTTGAACAGTTCGCGGCCGATCAGCATCCGGCGAATTTCGCTGGTGCCAGCGCCGATTTCGTACAGCTTGGCGTCGCGCAGCAGGCGGCCAGCCGGGAATTCGTTGATATAGCCGTTGCCACCGAGAATCTGGATCGCCTCCAGGGCCATTTGCGTGGCGCGTTCGGCGGTGTACAGGATGACGCCGGCAGCGTCCTTGCGGGTGGTCTCGCCACGGTCGCAAGCCTGGGCCACGGCATACAGGTAGGCGCGGCTGGCATTGAGCTGGGTGTACATGTCGGCGATCTTGCCCTGGATCAGCTGGAACTCGCCGATGCTCTGGCCGAACTGCTTGCGGTCATGGATGTAGGGCACCACCAGGTCCATGCAGCTTTGCATGATGCCGGTCGGGCCGCCGGACAGCACCACACGCTCGTAGTCCAGGCCACTCATCAGCACGCGCACGCCGCCATTGAGTTGGCCCAGGATGTTTTCTGCCGGCACTTGCACGTCGTCGAAGAACAGCTCGCAGGTGTTGGAGCCACGCATGCCAAGCTTGTCGAACTTGTTGCTGCGGCTGAAGCCTTTCCAGTCACGCTCGACGATGAAGGCGGTGATGCCGTGCGCGCCCTTGTCCAGGTCGGTCTTGGCGTAGATCACGTAGGTGTTGGCGTCGGGGCCGTTGGTGATCCAGGTCTTGCTGCCGTTGAGCACGTAGTGGTCGCCGCGCTTTTCCGCACGCAGTTTCATCGACACCACATCGGAGCCGGCATTGGGCTCGCTCATGGCCAAGGCGCCGATGTGCTCGCCGCTGATCAGCTTGGGCAAGTACTTGAGCTTCTGCTCGTGGGTACCGTTGCGGTTGATCTGGTTGACGCACAGGTTGGAGTGGGCGCCATAGGACAGTGCCACCGAGGCCGAGCCACGGCTGATTTCTTCCATCGAGACCACATGGGCCAGGTAGCCCAGGCCAGCGCCACCGTATTCTTCCGGGACGGTGATCCCCAGCAGGCCCATGTCACCGAACTTGCGCCACATGTCGGCGGGGAACAGGTTGTCGTGGTCGATTTGAGCGGCGCGCGGGGCCAGTTCGGCGGCGACGAAGGTACGCACCTGGTCGCGGAGCATGTCGATGGTCTCGCCCAGGGCGAAGTTCAGGGAGGGGTAATGCATGCTGGGGCACCTTCTTGTTCTTGAAATGGGGTTACACCGTAGCGTCAGGGCAATCCGCCGGCCCTGCGAGACCCGGTGTCGTTCATCACCTTTACGTTAACGTAAACCTGCGTGCGATCACTGTCAATCCACTCATCACCTTTACGTAAACGTAAATCTGCGCCAGAGTATTCCCGCTTGCTTCAGCCGTGCCCAGAACAACCACAAGAAGGGACACCCATGAGTCAACCGAGTTATACCCGCGGTCGCCAGGACCAAGCCTTGCTGACCCAGACCATCGGCCAGGCCTTCGATGCCACCGTGGCCCGCTGTGCCGACAGCGAGGCGCTGGTGTCGCGCCATCAAGGCCTGCGCTACAGCTGGCGGCAGTTGGCCGCACAGGTCGAAAACCATGCACGCGCGCTCATGGCCCTGGGCGTGAACACCGGCGAGCGTGTCGGTATCTGGTCGCCCAACTGCGCGCAATGGTGCATTTTGCAACTGGCCAGCGCCAAGGTCGGGGCCATCCTGGTCAACATCAACCCTGCCTATCGCGTGGGCGAGTTGGAATACGTGTTGCGCCAGTCCAGCTGTCGCTGGCTGGTGTGTGCCGATGCCTTCAAGACGTCTGATTACCATGCCATGGTTCAGGAACTGGTGCCTGAATTGGCCAGCGCCAAGCCAGGTGAACTGGCCAGTGAGCGCCTGCCAGCGTTGCGCGGTGTGATCAGCCTGGCCGCCAACCCGCCTGCCGGCTTCCTGCCCTGGCACGCATTGCCCGCGTGGGCAGGGCAGACCTCGCCAGAGGCCTGCAGCGCTCGCCAGCAAAGCCTGCAGTTCGACCAGCCGGTGAACATCCAGTACACCTCCGGCACCACCGGCGCGCCCAAGGGTGCCACCCTCAGTCACTACAACATCCTCAACAACGGTTTCATGGTCGGCGAAAGCCTGGGGCTGACCGAGCGCGACCGTATGGTGATCCCGGTGCCGCTGTACCACTGCTTCGGCATGGTCATGGCCAACCTCGGTTGCATCACACACGGCAGCACCATGATCTACCCCAACGACGCCTTCGACGCCGAGCTTACCCTGCGCGCCGTGGCCGAGGAGCGTGCCAGCATCCTCTATGGCGTGCCGACCATGTTCATCGCCATGCTCGACCACCCGTCGCGTGCGCAGATGGACCTGTCGACCCTGCGCAGTGGCATCATGGCCGGTGCCACCTGCCCGATCGAGGTGATGCGCCGGGTCATCGACCAGATGCACATGGCCGAAGTGCAGATTGCCTACGGCATGACCGAAACCAGCCCGGTGTCGCTGCAGACCGGCCCGGACGACGACCTGGAACTGCGCGTGACCACCGTCGGCCGCACCCAGCCGCAGCTGGAAAACAAGCTGGTGGACGCCGACGGCTGCATCGTCCCGCGCGGTGAGATCGGTGAACTGTGCACCCGTGGCTACAGCGTGATGCTCGGCTACTGGGACAACCCCCAGGCCACGGCGGACGCCATCGACCCGGCGGGCTGGATGCATTCGGGCGACCTGGCGGTGATGGATGAACATGGGCACGTGCGCATCGTCGGGCGCAACAAGGACATGATCATTCGTGGCGGTGAGAACATTTACCCGCGTGAGCTGGAAGAGTTCTTCTATACCCACCCGGCGGTGGCCGATGCGCAGGTGATCGGCATTCCGTGCAGCCGCTATGGTGAAGAAATCGTGGCCTGGATCAAGCTGCACCCAGGGCATAGCGCCACGGTCGAGGAACTGCAGGGTTGGTGCAAGGCACGCATCGCCCACTTCAAGGTGCCTCGGCATATTCGTTTTGTTGAGGAATACCCGATGACGGTGACCGGCAAGGTGCAGAAGTTCCGCATGCGGGAGATTAGTGTGGCGGAAATCTCGGCGGTATCTGCGGGTTGATGGGTTGGGTCAACCGGCCCTTTCGCGGGTAAACCCGCTCTCACAGTACGGCGCCACTTGCAAGGTTGGCGCAATCCCTGTGGAAGCGGGTTTACCCGCGAAGAGGCCGGTCCTGCCAGTACACAATCCTGGTCTACCCTTAAGCCTTCACCGGTGGCTCCTGGCTCGGCGGGTCGCCCACCGTCGGTGGCATGGTCGGCTTGATCGGCAGCTCGTCCGGTTCTTCTTCTGGCACGGGCGGCGGCAAGCTCGGGTCGTCGATGTTGGGATCGGGGGTTTCCGGTGGAATGGGAATGTTCATGGCCTGACCTCGCGTGGGTGAATGAAGAGGTGCTGCAGGCTCTGACCGCTGGCAGCTGCCGTTCGCTCAATTTTTTTGAACCCCGCGCTTGTGCCTGGCTCTGAACCCTTACCGCCACCAGCCTGAGGGAGCAAGGTCGATGTCACGTAACGAGCCCTTTGAAAACGTGCCCACGGCGAACGATCACCCGGACCAGGCCATCAGCCTATCCCAGGCGTTGCTGGCGCCACGCATCGTGATCGAAGACACCCAACCGGTGCTCGAAGCCGGCACCTTCGCCGCCAAGGCCATCAGTGGCCAGCCGGTGGTCGTCGGCAGCAAGGTCTATTGCGATGGCCACGACCGCCTGGCGGTGATGCTCAACTGGCGCCAGGCCAACAGCCGCCGCTGGCATTGCGTGCCCATGCACTCGCCGGGCAACGACCTGTGGTTGGCCGAGTTCACCCCCACCGAACTTGGCCCGCACCTGTTCAGTATCGAGGCCTGGATCGACCCGTTTGCCACTTATTGCCACGACCTGGAGAAAAAATACCACGCCGGCGTCGAGGTGAAACTGGAGCTGGAAGAGGGCCGTTTGCTGCTGAGCAAAGGCCTCGAACTGTGCAGCGGCGCCCTGCACGAGGAACTTGAGGCCGTGCAGCAGCGCCTGGCTACACTCGGTCCCGACGACCAGGTGGCGTTGTTTCTCGACCCAACCACCGCCCGCCTGATGAGCGAAGCCGAACACCGCAGTTACCTGGCCCGCAGCCGTGAATTTCCGGTCGATGTCGACCGCCCGGCGGCGCAATTTGCCAGCTGGTACGAACTGTTCCCGCGTTCGATCACCGACGACCCGCAGCGCCACGGCACCTTCAACGACGTGCACGAACGCCTGCCGATGATTCGCGACATGGGCTTCGACGTGTTGTACTTCCCGCCCATCCACCCCATCGGCATGCAGCACCGCAAGGGCCGCAACAATGCCCTGCATGCCGAACCTGGCGACCCCGGCAGCCCTTACGCGATCGGCAGCGCCGAAGGCGGCCACGATGCGATCCACCCGCAACTGGGCAGTCGCGAAGATTTTCGCCGGTTGGTCGCCGCTGCGGCGGAGCACGGCCTGGAAATCGCCCTCGACTTCGCCATCCAGTGTTCGCAGGACCACCCCTGGCTCAAGGAGCATCCGGGCTGGTTCAGCTGGCGCCCCGACGGCACCATCCGCTATGCCGAAAACCCGCCGAAGAAGTACCAGGACATCGTCAACGTCGACTTCTATGCCCCCGACGCGGTGCCGAGTTTGTGGCTGGCCCTGCGCGATGTGATCATCGGCTGGGTCGAGGAGGGGGTCAAAACCTTTCGCGTCGACAACCCGCACACCAAGCCACTGCCGTTCTGGCAATGGCTGATCGCCGATGTGCGTAGCCAGCACCCCGACGTCATCTTCCTTGCCGAAGCGTTTACCCGGCCGGCGATGATGGCGCGTCTGGGCAAGGTCGGCTACGCGCAAAGCTATACCTACTTCACCTGGCGCAACACCAAGCAGGAGCTGCGTGAATTCTACGAGCAGCTCAACCAGCCGCCGTGGAGCCAGTGCTATCGCCCCAACTTCTTCGTCAACACACCGGACATCAACCCGTACTTCCTGCACACCTCTGGACGCGCCGGCTTCCTCATTCGCGCGGCGCTGGCGACCATGGGCTCGGGCCTATGGGGTATGTACTCGGGTTTCGAGCTGTGCGAAGGCACGCCGCTGCCTGGCAAGGAGGAGTACCTGGATTCGGAGAAGTACGAAATTCGCCCGCGTGATTTCACCCAGCCCGGCAACATCATTGCCGAGATCGCCCAGCTCAACCGCATCCGCCGGCAGAACCGTGCTTTGCAAACGCATCTGGGCGTGGCGTTTTTCAACTGCTGGAACGACAACATCCTGTACTTCGCCAAGCGCACGGCCGAGCGCGACAACTACATCCTGGTGGCGATCAGCCTCGACCCGCACAACGCCCAGGAAGCGCACTTCGAGCTGCCGCTGTGGGAGCTTGGTTTGGATGACAACGCCGAAACCCATGGCGAAGACCTGATGAACGGCCATCGGTGGTCGTGGTACGGCAAGACCCAGTTCATGCGCATCGAGCCTTGGCACCAGCCATTCGGAATCTGGCGTATCGAAAAGGCTAGGTGAAAGTGGGAGCGGGCGTGCCCGCTCAACCTGGAAAATGCAAGGAGTCGCACATGGCCAAGCGTGCCCGCACGGCAGCCTTCATCGACGACCCGCTGTGGTACAAGGACGCCGTCATCTACCAGTTGCATATCAAGTCGTTCTTCGATTCGAACAATGATGGTATCGGCGACTTCGCCGGCCTGATCAGCAAACTCGACTACATCGCCGAGCTGGGCGTCAACACCCTGTGGCTGCTGCCGTTCTACCCCTCGCCTCGGCGCGATGACGGCTACGACATTGCCGATTACAAAGCCGTGCACCCCGACTACGGCAGCCTGGGCGATGCCCGGCGTTTCATCGCCGAGGCACATAAGCGCGGCTTGCGGGTGATCACCGAGCTGGTCATCAACCACACCAGCGACCAGCACCCGTGGTTTCAGCGTGCCCGCCATGCCAAACGCGGCAGCAAGGCGCGCGATTTCTACGTGTGGTCGGACGACGACCAGAAATACGACGGCACGCGCATCATCTTCCTCGACACCGAAAAGTCCAACTGGACATGGGACCCGGTCGCCGGCCAGTACTTCTGGCACCGCTTCTACGCGCACCAGCCAGACCTCAACTTCGACAACCCGCAAGTACTCAAGGCGGTGATCGGCGTGATGCGCTTCTGGCTCGACCTGGGTGTCGACGGCCTGCGCCTGGACGCCATCCCGTACCTGATCGAACGCGACGGCACCAACAACGAAAACCTCGCCGAAACCCACGACGTGCTCAAGGCGATCCGCGCAGAAATCGACGCCAACTACCCCGACCGCATGCTGCTGGCCGAAGCCAACCAGTGGCCGGAAGACACGCGTCCATACTTCGGCGAAGGCGAGGGCGACGAATGTCACATGGCCTTCCACTTTCCGTTGATGCCACGCATGTACATGGCCCTGGCCATGGAAGACCGCTTCCCGATCACCGACATCCTGCGCCAGACCCCGGAAATTCCCGCCAACTGCCAATGGGCGATTTTCCTGCGCAACCACGATGAGCTGACCCTGGAAATGGTCACCGACCGCGAGCGCGACTACCTGTGGAACTACTACGCCGAAGACCGCCGCGCGCGCATCAACCTGGGTATCCGCCGGCGCCTGGCGCCGCTGCTGCAGCGTGACCGTCGGCGCATCGAGCTGCTCACCAGCCTGCTGCTGTCGATGCCCGGCACGCCAACCCTGTATTACGGCGACGAACTGGGCATGGGCGACAACATCTACCTGGGTGATCGCGATGGCGTGCGTACGCCCATGCAGTGGTCGCCGGACCGCAACGGCGGGTTCTCCCGCGCCGACCCGCAGCGCCTGGTGCTGCCGCCGATCATGGACCCGCTGTACGGCTACCAGACCGTCAATGTCGAAGCGCAAAGCCACGACCCGCATTCACTGCTGAACTGGACCCGGCGCATGCTGGCGGTGCGCAAGCAGCAGAAGGCCTTTGGCCGCGGCAGCCTGCGCACCCTCACGCCCAGCAACCGGCGCATTCTCGCCTACGTCCGCGAGTACACCGATGACGACGGCAACACCGAGGTCATTCTGTGCGTGGCCAACGTGTCGCGCGCTGCCCAGGCGGCAGAACTGGAATTGTCACACTTCGCCGACAAAGTACCGGTGGAGATGCTCGGCGGCAGCGCCTTCCCGCCCATTGGCCAGTTGCCGTTCCTGCTGACCTTGCCACCCTATGCCTTCTACTGGTTCCTGCTGGCCAGCCGTGACCGCATGCCCAGCTGGCATATCCAGCCCACCGAGGGGTTACCTGAATTGACCACGCTGGTACTGCGCAAGCGCATGGAAGAACTACTGGAAGCACCTTCAAGCGATACCCTGCAAGCCACCATCCTGCCGCAATACCTGCCCAAGCGGCGTTGGTTCGCCGGCAAGGAAGGGCCGATCGACGCCGTGCGCCTGTGTTACGGCGTGCGTTTTGGCACTGCCACCACACCGGTGCTGCTCAGTGAAATCGAAGTGCGCAGCGACGGCACGGCCACCCGCTACCAACTGCCGTTCGGCCTGCTGCGCGAGGAGCAGATCACTACCGCGCTGCCGCAGCAGTTGGCCTTGTCGCGGGTGCGCCGCGCCCACCAGGTTGGCTTGATCACAGATGCCTTCGTGCTGGAGCCGTTCATCCGCGCCGTGATGCTTGCCTGCCAAGATGGCCTGCGCCTGCCATGCGGCAACGCTGAGGGTGAACTGCGCTTCGAATGCACGGCGCAATTGGCCGGCCTGGCGCTCGACGAGGAAAGTGAAGTGCGCTACCTCAGCGCCGAACAGTCCAACAGTTCGGTAGTGATCGGCGACCGGGTGGTGCTCAAGCTGATCCGCCGGGTCAACCCAGGTGTTCATCCAGAGCTGGAAATGAGTGCCTACCTGACCGCCGCCGGCTTTGCCAACATTTCGCCGCTGCTGGCCTGGGTCAGCCGAGTGGATGAGCAGCAGGCACCGCACCTGCTGATGATTGCCCAGGGTTACCTGAACAACCAGGGCGATGCCTGGGGCTGGACCCAGAACACCCTTGAACGGGCCATTCGCGACCAGATGGAGCCCACCACCAGCGACCCCGAGGCGCACACCGACGCACTGGCCGAGCTCAGTGGCTTCGCTGCCTTGCTTGGCCAGCGCCTGGGCGAGATGCACCTGTTGCTGGGCGCGCCAACCGAAGACCCGGCCTTCCAGCCACGTCCCAGCAATGCGCAGGACAGCCAGCGTTGGAGTACGCAGATCAGCGCCGAGCTGACCCACGCTCTCGACCTGCTGGCCCAACACCGCGACACGCTCGACCGCGATAGCCAGGCCCTGGTCGATGACCTGCAGCAGCAGCGCGACGGCCTGGCCCAACACATCGACAACCTGACCGACCAGGCCCAGGGCGGCCTGTTGATGCGGGTGCATGGCGACCTGCACCTGGGCCAGGTGCTGGTGGTGCAAGGTGATGCCTACCTGATCGATTTCGAAGGCGAGCCGGCCCGGCCGCTGGAAGAGCGTCGGGCAAAACACAGCCCGTACAAGGATGTCAGCGGCGTGCTGCGATCCTTCGACTATGCTGCTGCGATGATCTTGCGCAGCGCGTCTGCGGTGGACCTTTCAGACCCGGCGCGGCAGGCCCGGCAACGGGTTGCCCGGCAGTACCTGCACCAGTCGCGGCATGCCTTTGTCGAAGCCTATGGCCTGGCCACCGCCGCCATGCCCCACGCCTGGCAGCGGGCCGAGGGCGAGCGCGCGGCTCTGGAGCTGTTCTGCCTGGAAAAAGCCGCCTACGAGATTACCTACGAAGCCGAGAACCGTCCGAGTTGGCTGGCCGTGCCTTTGCATGGCCTGCATGGATTGATCAGTACCTGGGGAGAGTCAGAATGAACGTTACATTGCGTGAAAACGGTGGCCTTCGGCAACGGGACCTCGATGCCCTGGCCCGCGCCGAACACGCCGATCCATTTGCGGTACTCGGCCCCCATGGCGACGGCGCAGGCGGCCAGGTGGTCCGCGCCTTCCTGCCCAGTGCCCTGAATGTGCGCATCCTGGCTCGCCACGATGGGCGCGTGCTTGCCGAAATGGTGCAGGGCAGCTTGCCCGGGTTGTTCAGCGCGCACCTTGATGAGGCACAACCCTACCAGTTGCAGATCGGTTGGGCCGGTGGCGATCAGATTACCGAAGACCCCTACAGCTTCGGCCCACAATTGGGTGACATGGACCTTCACCTGTTCGCCGAAGGCAATCATCGAGACTTGTCCGGGCGCTTTGGCGCCCAGCCTACCCAGGTCGATGGTATCGACGGCGTGTGCTTCTCGGTGTGGGCGCCGAACGCTCGGCGGGTGTCGGTGGTGGGTGACTTCAACAACTGGGATGGGCGTCGCCACCCCATGCGCCTGCGCCACAGCGCCGGGGTGTGGGAGCTGTTCATTCCGCGCTTGGGTGTGGGTGAAACCTACAAGTTCGAAGTGCTCGGCAAGGACGGCATACTGCCGCTGAAAGCCGACCCGCTGGCCCGTGCCACGGAACTGCCGCCGAGCACCGCGTCCAAGGTGGCCGGTGAGCTTGGCCACGCTTGGCAAGACCACGACTGGATGGCGCAACGCGCGCAGCGCCATGCCTACAACGCGCCACTGTCGATCTACGAACTGCACCCAGGGTCATGGCGCTGCGAGCTGGACGAGGCGGGTGAAGTCGGGCGCTATTACAACTGGCGCGAACTGGCCGAGCGGCTGGTGCCCTATGTGCAGGAACTGGGCTTTACCCACATCGAGCTGTTGCCGATCATGGAGCACCCCTTCGGCGGTTCCTGGGGTTATCAGCCACTGTCGATGTTCGCGCCCACCTCGCGCTACGGCAGCCCGGAGGACTTCGCAGCCTTCATCGATGCCTGCCACCAGGGTGGCATTGGTGTGCTGCTGGACTGGGTGCCGGCGCATTTCCCCACCGACGAACACGGCCTGGCGCGGTTCGATGGCACTGCGCTGTACGAATACGATAACCCCCTGGAGGGCTACCACCAGGACTGGAACACGCTCATCTACAACCTCGGCCGTAACGAGGTGCGTGGTTTCATGATGGCTTCTGCGTTGCACTGGCTGAAGCACTTTCACATCGACGGCCTGCGCGTCGATGCAGTGGCTTCGATGTTGTACCGCGACTATTCGCGCAAGGCCGGTGAATGGGTGCCCAACCGCCATGGCGGGCGCGAGAACCTGGAAGCCATCGACTTCATCCGCCACCTCAACGGCGTGGCTGCCCACGAGGCCCCTGGGGCACTGATCATCGCCGAGGAGTCCACCGCCTGGCCCGGCGTCAGCCAGCCGACCCAGCAGGGCGGCCTGGGCTTTGCCTACAAGTGGAACATGGGTTGGATGCACGACACCCTGCATTACATCCAGAACGACCCGGTGCACCGCACTTTCCACCACAACGAGATGAGCTTCGGGCTGATCTATGCCTATTCCGAGCACTTCATCCTGCCCATCTCCCATGACGAAGTGGTGCACGGCAAGCACTCGCTGATCGACAAGATGCCCGGCGACCGCTGGCAGAAGTTCGCCAACTTGCGCGCCTACCTCACCTTCATGTGGGCGCACCCGGGCAAGAAGCTGCTGTTCATGGGGTGCGAGTTCGGCCAGTGGCGTGAGTGGAACCACGACAGCGAACTGGACTGGTACCTGCTGCAGTACCCCGAGCACCAAGGCGTGCAGCGCCTGGTGGGCGACCTCAACCGCCTGTACCGCGAAGTGCCGGCGCTGCACGAACAGGACTGCCAGCCGCAGGGCTTCCAGTGGCTGATCGGTGACGACGCGCAAAACAGCGTCTACGCCTGGCTGCGCTGGAGCAGCAGCGGTGAGCCGGTGCTGGTGGTGGCCAACTTCACCCCGGTGCCGCGCGAGGGCTACCGTATTGGCGTGCCGTTTGGCGAGCGTTGGCAAGAGCTGCTGAACAGCGATGCCGGGCTGTATGCCGGGTCCAACGTGGGCAACCTGGGGGCAGTGGCCAGTGAGGCATTGCCCAGCCATGGGCAGCCATTGTCGCTGGCGCTGAACCTGCCGCCGCTTGGGGTTCTGATACTGAAACCGGCCTGAGATTGTTGGGGCTGCTGCGCAGCCCATCGCGACACAAGGCCGCTCCTACAGGCTGACGCGATCCCTGTAGGAGCGGCCTTGTGTCGCGATGGGCCGCGCAGCGGCCCCAGCAATGGCACAGGCCTACCACCGCATCCGCACCCCAAGGCTGCCAATCAACCCGTTCAGGTCATTGTCATCCACATCGCTGCTGTAGTCGGCACTCACGAACAAGGCCACTGAAGGTGTTACCCGTGCCACCAGCCCCAAGCCCAGTTCCACCGTGGTCGAATAGCGCGAGCTGGAGATTTTGTCGACCTGGTCCAGCTTCACTTCATCGGCATTGCTGAAGTCATACCACACGTTGGTCCGTACATAGGGCTCGATGGGCATGCCACGCACTTCGTAGCGCCCGGACAATTTGGCACCCACACGGCCGCTCCAGGTTGGCTGGCTGTCAAATGCCTGCAAGGTCTCTTCCTGCACCTGGTTGCCAGGGAAGAACTGTTGATTTATCAACTGTGCCTGAGGTTCGATCACCCAGTTGCCGCCCAGGCGGATCGGGTAACCGCCCTCCACCGAGAAGGTCATCGCGTGGCCGCTGTCGTCCAGTCGTTGGCCGCTTTCGCCACGGCCCAGCACATCGATGCGCGAGCCCATGGCCACGGCGTCCAGGTGCCAACCCTGTTCATGGGTCATGCTCCAGTAAACGCCCAGGCTTTCCCCACTCAGGTTCACGGCATTGCGCTGCTTGTCGCCCAACAGCGGGCGCATGCCGTTGAAGCTGCTTTGCAGGTTGTTGTGCCCCACGAAAATCCCTGCGCGGTGCACATTGCCCGCTGCAGTTTCGCGCACGAACAGGTCCGGGCCGATTGTCAGTTGCTGGCTGGGTGCCTCCAGTTGGTCTGGGGGCTGTGAAACACTGCGCGAGGTGGTTGGGAAGAACTGCGCCCACTGGCTGGCGACCAGGTCCGGTGCCGCCTGCCCGTGACGTGCAGTCATGGCTTGGGAGAACGCGTTCAGGGTGCCGATGCTCAAGCCACTGGCGCTGATCGGGTCGAGCGACAGCTGAGGCACTGCTGTCTGCTGCAGAAAGCCGGGCGAAATAGGGTCATCCTGCAGTTCGTACGCGAAAGTTTCCACCGGGGTTGCCAGAAGCAGCGACGTGGAAACCGCGTAGAAAATGCTGTCGAAGCGCAAGGGGTTCGAGGTGCTTTTCATGGCGGATCTCCTTTGTTTTTGTGGGGTACAGCCCGAGGACCTGGCCTGTTGTCACGAGCTGTACGGCAAAAACAGTGGGCGACCCAAACCAGCACGCCGGCTTTCGCAAACGCGCACGAAGGCGCGAGCTAGAGGCCCGGCGCGAGATCTTTACTACTTGGTAATGTTCAGCTAAGGAGAGGTGGCCGCTTGCGTCAAGAAAGCGTGAAGGAAGTGTTGATGATGTGTGGTAATGCTCAACCTCTTGTTTTGTTGAGCAAAACAGTAGGGTATAGCGGGGTTCGCTATTTGCCGTGCCCTGGCTATGAAGAATGATTGCTAGAGGCGCACTTCAACCGCCAACGGCAGGTGATCTGACAGGTGCGACCAAGGTTTGTGCCCCAAAATCCGCGGCCCATGGCTTTCGGCGTTACGCAGGTAGATGCGGTCCAGGCGCAGCAGCGGCAGGCGGGCAGGGTAGGTGCGGGCGAGGTGCCCATGGTGGCGCTCGAATGCCTCGTGCAAGTCGCGTTGCAGGCCGAGCGTGCGGTTGCCGTGGGTTTTCCAGTCGTTGAAGTCGCCGGCGATGATCACCGGGGCATCGGCGGGTAAGGCGTCCAGCAATTTGCGCAGCAGTTGCAGCTGTTTTTGCCGGTGGCTTTCCAGCAACGACAGGTGCACGCAGATCGCGTGTACCTGGCCTTGCCCCGGTACATCCAGCACGCAGTGCAACAGGCCACGGCGCTCTGGCCCGGTGATTGACACATCAAGGTTGCGGTGCTCGATGATCGGGTATTTGGACAGCAGTGCATTGCCGTGATGGCCGTCGGGGTAAACCGCGTTGCGGCCATAGGCGAAGTCGCTCCACATGCTGTCCGCCAGGAATTCGTACTGCGAAGTCTGTGGCCAGCCGGGGTAACGGGCGGCGTGGCGGTCGTGGCTACCGAGCACTTCCTGGAGGAAGACGATATCGGCCTGGGTGCTGCGCACCGCCTCGCGCAGTTCCGGCAGGATGAAGCGCCGGTTGAAGGCGGTGAAGCCCTTGTGGGTATTCACCGTCAGCACCCGCAGGCGTTTTACGGCCGGGGCCTGGTTGATGCTGGCGAAACCTTCACTGCCGGCTTCGGGGTCCACGGTAACTCCTCGAACAATGGGTTTACACAAGGCCGCTTCTACAGATAACGGACATGCGCCAGTTACTCAGGTTCACTCCTCGTCGCGCTGCAGCACCATCAGCAGCATCGACCGCCCCTTGACCTCGAACGTGCTGTCGAACTGCAAATGCTGCCCTTTGCGTAACTCTGGCCGGTCGGTATCCACCAGGCAGCTCCAGTACTCGCCTTCAGGCACGGACGGCAACTTGAAAGGCACGATGTCATGGTGGGCATTGACGATCAGCAGCACCGTGGCCTCGGCGCCCGGCCGGGCGATGCCGCTGACCTGTGCGCGGCCATCGATCAGCATGCCCAGGCAGCGCCCGTGCGGGTCTTCCCACTGCTCCACAGTCATCTCGCTACCATCCGGCGCCAGCCAAGTCACATCCTTGACCCCGATCGCCTCATTGTAATCGCCCACCAGGAAACGTGAGCGGCGCAGCACCGGGTAGGCCAGGCGCAGACGGGTCAGGCGCTTGACGAAGGCCAGCAGCTCTTCGCCTTGCTGATCCAGGTCCCAGTTCACCCAACCGATCTCGCTGTCCTGGCAGTAGGCGTTGTTGTTGCCGTGCTGGGTGCGGCTGAATTCGTCACCGGCGACGATCATCGGCGTGCCCTGGGCCAGCAGCAGGGTAGCGAAATAGTTGCGCATTTGGCGCATGCGCAGGGCATTGATCCCCGGGTCGTCGGTCGGCCCTTCGACGCCGCAGTTCCACGACAGGTTGTTGTCGGTGCCGTCCTGGTTGTTCTCGTCGTTGTCTTCGTTGTGCTTGTGGTTGTACGACACCAGGTCGCGCAGGGTGAAACCATCGTGGGCGGTGATGAAGTTGACCGAGGAGTACGGCCGCCGCCCACGGTTGTTGAACATGTCGCCCGAGGCGGTCAAGCGTGCGGCAAAATCGGCGAGTTGGCCTTCATCGCCTTTCCAGAAGGCGCGTGCGGTGTCGCGGAAGCGGTCGTTCCATTCCGCCCAGCCAGGGGCAAAGTTACCCACCTGATAGCCGCCGGGGCCGCAGTCCCAGGGCTCGGCAATCAGCTTGACCTGGCTCAGCATCGGGTCCTGGCGGCAGGCGACGAGGAAGCCATGACGCTCGCTGTAGCCGTCGTGGTAGCGGCCAAGGATGGTCGCCAGGTCGAAGCGGAAGCCGTCAACGTGCATTTCACCCGCCCAGTAACGCAGCGAATCGGTGACCAGCTGCAGCACGCAGGGGTGGCTCAGGTCCAGGGTGTTGCCGGTGCCGGAGTCGTTGATGTAGTAGCGCTTGTCGTCCGGCATCAGGCGGTAGTACGAGGCGTTGTCGATACCGCGCATCGACAGGGTCGGGCCGCGCTCGTTGCCTTCGGCGGTGTGGTTGTAGACCACGTCCAGGATCACCTCGAGCCCGGCGTCGTGCAGGTGGGCGACCATTTCCTTGAACTCGGCAATCTTGCCGCTGGCCAGGTAGCGCGGGTGCGGGGCGAAAAAGGCGATGCTGTTATAGCCCCAGTAGTTGTTCAGGCCTTTGTCCAGCAGGTGTTGGTCGTTGACGAAGGCGTGAATCGGCAGCAGCTCGATGCTGGAGACGCCCAGGTCCTTGATGTGCTTGAGCAGTTCGTCATTGGCCAGGCCGGCAAAAGTGCCGCGCAGCGCTTCCGGTACCGCCGGGTGGCGCATGCTGATGCCACGGGTGTGCGCCTCGTAGATGATCGTGCGTTCCCAGGGGATCAGCACGCGTTGGTCGCGGCCCCAGGTGAAGGCCGGGTCGATCACCTTGCACTTGGGGACGAAGGGCGCACTGTCGCGCTCGTCGAACGACAGGTCGCCATCGGGGTGGCCGATGGTGTAGCCAAACAGCGCTTCGGACCATTTCAGGCTGCCGACCAGTTGCTTGGCATAGGGGTCGATCAGCAGTTTGTTGGGGTTGAAGCGGTGGCCGTTTTCCGGCTCGTACGGGCCGTATACCCGGTAGCCATAGACCAGGCCAGGGTGAGCGTCGGGCAGGTAGCCGTGGTAGATCTCGTCGGTGTATTCGGGCAGCTCGATGCGCTCGATTTCCTGTTCGCCGGTGGAATCGAACAGGCACAGTTCGACCTTGGTGGCGTTGGCCGAGAACAGGGCGAAGTTAACCCCAAGGCCATCCCAGGTGGCACCGAGGGGAAAGGGCATGCCTTCGCGGATGCGCGACGGTGCGACCGAGCGGGTTTTCTTTGGGGTGCGGGGGCTCATGGCGGTCCTCGTATGGCCGTGGTGGAGGGGGTTGTGCAGTCCTGCCCCGGCCTCTTCGCGGGTAAACCCGCTCCCACAGGTTCATCACCGGTGCTGAAAGCCGTGCAGTACCTGTGGGAGCGGGTTTACCCGCGAAGAGGCCAGTACAGGCTTAACCAGCAGAAGGCTTTTTCACCGCCCTGGGCTTTTTCGCCGCAGCCGGTTTAACCCCTGGCAGCGCGGCCACCTTGGGTTCGGCAGGTGGCTTGGGCTTGGCCGGTGCCCGTTTGCGTGGCGCCGCCTTGGGTGCCAAGGCTTCAGCCTCGGCCAACTTGCGCGCCATATCCCAGTGGCGGTCTTCCTGGCCGGCGGGTTTACCTTCGGACTCCCATATCTGGTAGGCAAATTCGCGAATACGCTTTTCATCGACACTCATCATGACGCTCCTGATGCTCAAGATTGTTGTATCAACAGGTTGACCGGAAACTCCGCCAGCACGGCGCTCAACATCAGCTCCCTGGAAGAGCTGACCGCCGCACAGGGGAAAAGTCCCGTCGAGTTGGCAGTTGACAAGGCAAACGGCAATACCAGCCGGGTGTCGTCCCAGTTCTGTGCCGGGATCAACGGGGTTGTGGCGCCACCGAGCAGGCTACTGGCCAGGCGTGGCGCGACGATGACGGCCCGCTCGCCCTCTCCCAGGCGGGCAAACGCAATCACGTTGTCTGCGTGCCGGCCCTGCACGCTCAGTGGCAGGTAGGCACCACGGCGGAACAAGTCGGCGTGTGCCTGGCGGCAGTCCAGCACTTTGGCGATCAAGGCCTGCTTGATGCGGCCATCGCGCCAGTGCGTCAGCAACTCGGCGGGCGCTGTGGCGTCGTCGAGGGTACGACGCCTGCAAGCGTAGTCCACGGCGCGGCGGTTATCCGGGTCGACCAGGCTGAAGTCCCAGTATTCATTGCCCTGGTACAGGTCGGGCACGCCTGGGGTTGTCATGCGCAGCAGGGTTTGGACCAGGCCGTTGAGGGCGCCTGGGCAGGCCAGCAGTTGTGCGGCATCGGCCACGGACTTGCGCAGTTGCTGGTTCTCGCTGTCCAGCAGCAGGCCATCGACATAGCGGGTGCAGGCGCTTTCATAGGCTTCGTTCGGTGCATTCCAGCTGCTGCGCAACTTGGCTTCGCGCAGGGCCTTCTGCTGCCATTGGCGAATGCGCTCGGCGTATGTGCGCAGGCCGCCCGTGTCCTGCAGGTCGAGCGCTAGCGGCCAGCTGCCGAGCAAGGTCTGCAAGAGCATCAGCTCGTCGCCAGGGCTGGGTGCTGGGCCGTCGTCCAGCAGTGTGCGCAAGGGGGCAGCCAATTCACGCCAATGCTCCACCCGACTGGCCAGCCACGGCCCGCGCTCGCTGAGTACGGCCAAGCGCGCTCGGGTGTCTTCACCGCGCTTGTGGTCGTGGGTGGCGGTGGCCAGCAGGTTGTCGGGGAAGTCGCGCAGGCGCCGCTGGGCTTCGTTGTGGAAGTGCGCAGGTGCTGCGCTGAAATGCTCGGCCTCGAAGCCCACGTCATTGCGCGACAGCAGCCGCGCGTTGCGGTAGAAGGCGGTGTCTTCCACGGCTTTGGCGGCGCTGGGCGCGGTCAGTTGCTGGAAGCGCACGCAGGCATGGCGCAGCTGCTTGCGGGCGCGGCCCGGTGGCAGGTGACGCCAGGCTTGCCCGCCCAGCCATCGTTCAAGTTGTTCCAGCAGTGGCCAGTCGGCTTCGCCAAGGTCTTGCCGGGCGTTGACCAGCGCCTGCTGGAAAAACCTTTCGTCTTCAGCCGGGCGCCCGCAGGCGTTGAAGTAGGTACGGTAGACAGGGTAATGCGCCACCAGCGCCTGCAAGGCCCGGCGAATCGCGCCCAGGGTCAGGTCGCGGGTCATCAGGTCGTTGCGTGCCACTTGCAGCAGGGCCAGGGCCACCGATTCGCAGTCACCGGCCAGGCTGGCGTTGAGTACCAGGTGACGAGCCTGGCGCACTTCTTCGGGGAAGTCCGGGCGCTCGCTGAGGTTGGCCCACAGCTCGCTCAGCGGCGCTTCGCCGGCCGGGTCGTGTTGCAGCAGCGACACCTGGTTCATGAACTCGTAGCCGGTGGTGCCGTCGGTGAGCCAGTCGCGGTGCAGGTGCTCGTCAGCGCCAAGAATCTTCTCCACGTAGATCGGGAAGTGCTCCAGTGCTGCACTCAGCGGCCGCTGTGCCAGCAGGCCATCGACCCGTCGGCGCAGTTTGCGGCAATAGCCGCGCGGGTCGGCAAGGCCGTCGATATGGTCGATGCGCAGGCCGTCCACCAGGCCGCGTTCGATCAGTTCGAACAGCTTGGCGTGGGTGGCCTCGAACACCACTGCGCGCTCCACCCTCAGACCTCCGAGCTCGTTGATGTCGAAGAAGCGCCGCCAGTTGATGTCGTCGGCGGCGGTGCGCCAGCTGGCCAGGCGGTAGGTCTGGCGCTCCAGCAGCAGGTGCAGGCGCTTGAAACCATTTTCGGCGCGGCTGTCGAATGCCACTAGCGCTGATTCCAAGTCGGCACCTTCGCGCACCAAGCGTGCCAGTTCGGTGTGCAGCGCAAGGGCATCGGCCAGTGGGGTGGTCGATTCGGCCAATGCCGTGAAGTGCTCGGCCAGGGCCTTGAGTGCCGGCTCTGGGCTGAGGGCGAGAATCCAGCCATAGTCGACCGGGCAGATTGGGAAGCGGTGATCGTAATGGGCGATTTGCAGCGTGCCTTGCTGCTTGTCGAATTCAAGCGGTATGTCGCCGTTCTTCAGCGCCACGCCATAGTCGCTGCCGAGAAACGGCAACAGCAGTTGCCCGGCCAGCAGCGGGTCGCTGGAGTGCCACTGGATGTCGAAGAACTCCGCATACGGGCTGCGCCGGCCCCAGGCCAACAGGCTTTGCCACCAAGGGTTGTCGGCACCGCCCACGGCCATATGGTTGGACACAGTGTCAAGGATCAGCCCCATGCCATGCTGGCGCAGGGCGGCGACCAGCCGCTGCAGTGCCGCCTCGCCGCCAAGCTCCGGGTTCACGCAGGTAGGGTCGACCACGTCGTAGCCATGGCGCGAGCCCGCGCGGGCCTTGAGGATAGGCGAGGCATACAGGTGGCTGATGCCCAATTGAGCGAAGTACGGTACCAGCGGTACGGCGTGATCAAGGGTGAAGTCGCTGTGAAATTGCAGGCGCAGGGTCGCGGTCAGTGGCTTCATCGGTCACGCTCCCAGGCTTGTTCGCGGGCCTGGGCCAGCAGCTCCAGGCGGCGGGCGGCGTGCTCGTCGTCGAGCAGTTCGCGCACTGGCTGGGCGAAGCGCCGCCTCCAATTGGGGTGGCCGCTGGTGGTCCCCGGCAGGTTGGGCTGCTCGTCGCAACCCAGCAAGTCTTCCAGCGGCACCAGCACCAGCGGTGCGCGGGTATGGCCAACGTAGCGGATGGCGGCGTCGATTACCGCGTCATTGTCCTTCAGCTCGCCATAGTTGGCCTCCAGGGTGCGGCGCAGGCCGTCGTGTTCTTTCTGGCGGTCGTGGCGCCAGTGCAGCTCGGTAGCGGCGTCGATCAGTTGCAAGCGCTGGCTCCAGTCGATGTCGCGGTTTTCCAGCCAGCCGGCCAATGGCGCGAGGTCATGGGTGCCCGTGGTGGCCAGGGCGTTGTCCGGCCAGTCGAGAATCGGCTTGAACTGGCCGGGCTGGGTCTGCTCGAAGGGCAGCACGCGCATGCCCAGCACGGCTTTTTCGGCCAGTGTCTCGCGCAGGCCATCGGGTACGGTGCCCAGGTCTTCGCCAAGAATGATCGCCTGGTGGCGCACCGATTCCAGCGCCAACAGGCGCAACAGGTCGTCCAGCGGGTAATTGAGGTAGGCGCCTTCGCTGGGCTTTGCCCCCTGCGGGATCAGCCACAGCCGGCGCAGGCCCATCACATGGTCGATGCGCAGGCCGCCAGCGTGGGCGAGGTTGGCCCGCAGCATCTCGATGAAGGCGCGGTAGCCGTTGCGCTTGAGGCCCTCGGGCGAGAAGGCGCAGATACCCCAGTCCTGCCCGGCGCGGTTGAGGATGTCGGGCGGCGCCCCCACTTTCAGGCCGGCCAGCAGTTCATCCTGGCGGCTCCAAGCCTGGCTGCCGGCGCCGTCGGCGCCCACCGCCAGGTCGGCGATCAGGCCCACGGCCATGCCGTTGCCACGGGCTGCCTCGTGGGCACGCTGCAGGCCGCGTTCGGTCAGCCACTGGCAAAAGGCATGGAACTCGACCTTGGCCGGGTAGGCGCTGGCAAAGGCTTCCACTTCCGGGTGGTACGGGTCGTGCCAGGCCTTGGGCCAGTTGCGCCAGTCGGCGCCCAGGCCATGCTCGACTGCCTGGGCCTGGAGCACCTCGAAGCGACAGTGGTGTTCCAGCGCCTGGCCACCGGCTGCGCGGAAGCTGTCGAAATCGCTGCGTAGCGGGTGGTTGCCTTGGCTGAAGCCCTGGTACAGCGCTTCTAGCAGGCGCAGGCGGGCGCTGGCGGCGCGTGGCCAGTCGACCAATGGGCGTTGCTCCAGCTCCTCCAGTTGCTGTTCCAGGCCGCAGGCCTCGATGGCCATGCGCACCTCCCGTTCACCCAGCAAGGACGCGGGGCTGGCGTACAGGGTGTTGAGCAGCAGGCGACTGGACGGCGAGTAGGGGCTGTAGTGTTCCTGGTCGATGGCCGACAAGGCGTGGATCGGGCTGATGGCCAAGGCATCGGCGCCGCGCTCGGCTGCCGAGCGTGCCAACTGCTCCAGTGCCAGGCAGTCGCCGTAGCCACCATCGCCGGGGCGACGCAGGCTGTACAGCTGCACCGCCAGGCCCCAGCAGCGTGGTGGTGGTTGTTGCACATCGTCCTCCAGGCTGTGGCAGCGTGGCGGGGCAATGGCCACAGTGAAGCGGCGGCTGTCGATTTCTACCTGATGGTAGCCAATCGGCAGATCACCGGGCAGACGCGCCTGCTGGTCAAGGCTCAGGGTAAGCGAGGCCTGGTCTTCCAGGGTGCAGTGGGCGACACTGGCGGCGCTGAAGTAGCGCGCCAGCGCCAGCGGTTGGCCCTGCTCGGCGGTCAGCAAGGGCGGCAGGTGCTCACTGTCCTCGGCGGCTTCCACCGCACGCAGGCTGGCGGCAATGGCCGTGTCATCGCTGGCTGGGTGGCCAAGGCCTGCGAGGATATTGCGCAGCACTTCGTCGCTGACACGCTGAGGCCGGGCATTGGCGTCGATCCAGTCGCGGCTGAGCCCGACGAGGGTCGCCAGACGGTGCAGGGCGGTTTCGCTCATAGGCGCTCCTGGGCAGGGGGAAGCAGGCTGACCACACAGCTGTACGCAGCCAGGTGGGTATCCGGGTGCCGGGTGTCGCTGCTGTCGAACAGCCGAGCGGGTGGCGCGGGCAGCTCGACGGCTTGCGCGGTGTCGGCCAGGTTCAGGTCGATGCGCAATGTGTTGCCATTGCCTAGCCGCCAGCGTGCGGTCAGCGCCTTGTCGCCGTGCACCTCGGCGCCCAGTGCACGGCTGCCGGGCAAGTGCGGGATGACGTGGCGGCGGCGCAGGTCGAGTAGCTGCTGGTACAGGCCGTGCCAGCCGGCGATCACCTCCTTGTTTTGCGGGCGCGAAGACTCGAAGGTCTGCTCGGCGTTGGGGTCGGGAATATGCTCACGCTGATCGGGGTCGGCAAACGCGGTGAAGTGGGCGAATTCACCTCGGCGGCCTTCGCGCACGGCATCGGCCAGGGCATCATGGAAATCGGTGAAAAACAGAAATGGCCGGCAGCTGCCGTCGTCATCGCCCATGAACAGCAGCGGAATCATCGGTGCCAGCAACAGCAGGCCGGTGGCCGCACGCAGGGCCGGTGGCGAGCACAGGCGGGTCAGGCGTTCACCGAGCGCGCGGTTGCCGATCTGGTCGTGGTTTTGCAGGAACAACACAAAGGCACTGGGCGGCAGATGCGCGCTGGGTTCGCCGCGTGGCGTGCCATGCCGGTTGGGTTCGCCCTGGAACACGAACCCTTCGCCAAGGCAGCGCGCCAACTGGTCGATGGGGCGTTGCTGGTAGTCGGCGTAGTAACCCTCGGTTTCGCCGGTCAGCAGCACGTGCAGGGCATTGTGGCCGTCGTCGTTCCATTGGGCGTCGAAGCCTTGTTCCAGCAGGCCGGCTTGGTTGTGCTCGTTTTCCAGCACCAGCCACACCTGGCGGCCAGGTTCCACTGCAGCGCGTACGCGCTGCGCCAGTTCGACGAGGAAGTCCGGCTGGTCGATGGCGTGCACGGCGTCCAGGCGCAGGCCGTCGCAGCGGTAGTCGCACAGCCACATCAGGGCATTCTGGATGAAGTACTCGCGTACCTGCGGGCGGCGGAAGTCGATGGCCGCGCCCCATGGCGTCTGCCGGTCTTCGCGGAAGAACGGGCTGGCGTACTGGTGCAGGTAATTGCCGTCGGGGCCGAAGTGGTTGTACACCACGTCCACCAATACCATCAGCCCTTCGCCGTGGGCCTGGTCGACCAGTGCGCACAGCTGTTCGGGGCTGCCGTAGGTGTTCTGCGGCGCGTAGGGCAGCACGCCGTCGTAGCCCCAGTTGCGTTCGCCGGGGAACTGCCCCAGCGGCATCAGTTCGATCGCGCTGATGCCGAGTTCGGCCAGGCGCGGCAGTTGCCGAGCTACCCCGGCGTAGCCATCGAGCAGGCCAACATGCACCTCCTGGATCACCGCTTCATGCCAAGGCCGGCCTTGCCACGGGTGTTGCCAGGCGTAACCGGCCACATTCACCACCTGGCTCGGCCCTTGTACGCCGTCGGGCTGGTAGCGTGAGGCCGGGTCGGCCACCAGCAATTCACCGTCGATTCGGTAGTGGTAACGGTCACCGGCCTGGCATGGGGCCACGCCGGTGTACCAGCCATCGTCGCCGGGCAGCAGCTCGATGGCCGGTTGCTGTTCCAGTTCAACGCTCACGCTGCGCGCATCGGGTGCCCAGAGGGCGAAGCGCGCCGACGTGGCGTCCAACAAGTGTGCGCCATGCCTGTGCATCTTCCAGCCCCCGCTCAGTAGTGGCTCAGTTGTGCCTGCTTGACCAGGTCCTCGTACAGGCGGGCGTAGGGCTCCACCGCCTGGCACCAGTTGAATGGCTGGGTCATCGAAAGGCAGCGCATGGCGTTGAGCAGGTCCTTCTTGCCGTATACATAGAAGGCGCGGCTCAGTGCCTGGCGGTAGCTCTCGACGGTCGATTCGTTGAACAAGAAGCCCGTGACGCCGCACTCGATGGTGTCGGCCAGGCCGCCTGTATTGCGCGCCACCGGCAGTGAGCCGAAGCGTTGCGCGTACATCTGGCTGAGGCCGCAAGGCTCGTAGCGCGACGGCATAAGCAGGAAGTCGCTGCCCGCGAACATCCGTCGAGCATCGGTTTCATTGAAACCGATGCGCACACCGATACGCCCTGGGTGGCGCAGCGCCAGTTCGCGCATGGCTTGTTCTTCTTCCGGCTCGCCACGGCCGATGATCGCGATCTGCCCACCTTGTTCGACGATGTAGTCGGCCACGCCCAGGGTCAGGTCCAGGCCCTTCTGATAGACCAGCCGCGAGACCACGGCGAACAGCGGGCCTTCGGAATCTTCCAGGCCGAACAGCTCGCGCACTTCATGGGTGTTGCGCGCCTTGCCTTCCCAATCGTTGATGCTGAAGTTGTGCTGCAGGTGCTTGTCGGTGGCCGAGTCCCAGCTTTCGTCGATACCGTTGGGGATGCCACCTAGCAGGCCTTGCTGGGCCTTGCTGGCGAGGAAGCCGTCCAGGCCGCAGCCGAATTCCGGGGTGGTGATTTCCCGCGCATAGGTGGCGCTGACCGTGGTGATGTGGCTGGAGTAGGCCAGCCCAGCCTTGAGGAACGACAACTTGCCGTAGAACTCCATGCCTTCCTGCTGCATGGCGTGGTCGGGGATCGCCAGCTCCGGGCTGCAGCCGCGGCTATATACTCCCTGGTAGGCCAGGTTGTGGATGGTGAACAGGGTGGGCGTGCTCAGCCCGCGCCAGTGCATGTAGGCCGGGGCCAGGCCGGCGGGCCAGTCATGCGCGTGCACCACTTCCGGCGTCCAGTGGATCTTGCCTTCGCCAGCGGCGATTTCGGCGGCAGCCAGGCCCAGGCGAGCGAAGCGAATGTGGTTGTCAGGCCAGTCTCGGCCGTTGTTGGCACCATAGGGTGTGCCGTCGCGTTGATACAGTTCGGGGCAGATCAGCACGTAGATGACCAGGCCGTCGGCCATGTCCATGCGCCCGATCTTGCACGGCGGCAGGGCCGCGTGGCCGCCCAGTTCACCCACGATATGGATCGGGTTGTCGCTTTCCATGACCTGGCGGTAGCCGGGGATGAGCACCCGTACATCGTGCAGGTGCGCCAGGGCACGGGGCAGCGCGGCGGACACGTCGCCCAGGCCGCCGGTTTTCACCAGGTCGGCGATTTCCGAGGTCACGAACAGAATCTTGCGCATGTTCGGGTTGTGTTGGCGCTGGGCGCCGGGTGCCTTGCCTGTCGTGGCGAAATCCGGGGTGAGCGGCTCGCGGTTGTCCGGGTTGAATGAATCTACGTGAGGCTCGACAGCGGCACTGATCATACTTCTCTCCGTCCCTATGCTTGGCCGGGTGCTGGCACCCGTGGCGATGTTTCGTGTTGGTTCTCTCTAATTTTGAATCTGCGTAGTGCGTTCCTTGCCCCAGGGTCGTGCGCGCAGGCACAGCGCGATCGGCGCTCCGGCCGAAGGCGATTGGACTGGTTGGGGTTGTAGGCTGAGGATTGGGAGTAGCCCAATGCGTCTGGCCTTCTTTGTTCATGACCCGCCGGCTTTCCTGAAAGTTCGACTTATTTTGGTCACTCTTCCTGATGAGCAAATGGCGGGCCGAAAACCGAGTGTAGGAGAGAAAGTGCTAAAAAGGTGACCCGCTGGTCACTATTGTTATGTGCGGAATAGACGCAAACGTTGGCGTATGTGACTGGATGTGAAAAGGTTTGTCGGGGGTGTTTGGCGGGTGCGCCAATTTGTGGCCAGCAGGGGGGGGGCGTGCACCAAGTTGGTGCTTGGTGGAGGATTAAAAAGCTACGTCGGGGAGATCAGCAGGTGGGAGCCTTACAGCCCCCACTGGAGGAAGGGAAGATCAGAGGCTGACAGCTTTATCGCCATCACGTTGTTGCGCCAGCAGCAGGTTCAGCTGGGCGACCTGTTGGCGCAGTTGGTCACGTTCGTCCTTCAGTTTACGCAGCTCATCACGGCGCACGGAGACATAGAGTGTCTGGGGTGGGGTTGCAGGCATCAAGGTACCCATGAGCACACCTCGCGGTTTTGGCTGGTGACAAGTCAAAGCGTAGACGCTTCACGCGGGGCGCATTTTGAATTCTTTCGCAGGCCTTGGGAACTTTTTTGTTTATCGTGGTCTTGCCGTTCGTCGCTGAACCCTCGGGCGGCATGCTGGACTAATCTGAAAAGCTGGACTGTGTTGTCATCCATTTCGAAAGGGGAGCATCGGCTCATGCAATTGGGAATCGTCGGGCTGGGCCGCATGGGCGGCAATATCGCAAGGCGCCTGATGCGCGCCGGCCACCGCACCGTGGTGCACGACCGCAACCGTGAGGCCATTACCGGGCTGGAGGGCGAGGGCGCCCAAGGCGCGCACGACCTTGGTGCGCTGGTACAAAAGCTCAAAGCGCCGCGCGCAGTGTGGGTCATGCTGCCGGCCGGTGAGCCCACCGAGCAGACCATCGCGCAGCTAGCCGAGCTGCTGGAGCCGGGCGATGCGATCATCGACGGCGGCAACACCTTCTACAAGGACGACATGCGCCGCGCCGCGGAGCTGGCAAAACGCGGCCTGCATTACCTGGACGTCGGCACCTCTGGCGGCGTGTGGGGCCTGGACCGTGGCTACTGCATGATGATCGGCGGCGAAAAGGACGTGTTCGAGCGCCTGGAACCGCTGTTCAAGGCGCTTGCGCCGGGCGTGGGGGACATCCCGCGTACCCATGGCCGCAGCGGCGAGCACCAGCGCGCCGAGCATGGCTACATTCACGCCGGCCCACCCGGGGCCGGGCACTACGTGAAAATGGTGCACAACGGCATCGAGTACGGCCTGATGCAGGCCTATGCCGAAGGCTTCGACCTGCTGCGCAGCAAAGGCGGCAACGAGCTACCCGAAGACCAGCGGTTTGACTTGAACGTGGCCGAGATCGCCGAAGTGTGGCGGCGTGGCAGCGTGGTGACCTCATGGCTGCTCGACCTCACCGCCGATGCGCTGGTGGCCGACCCGCAGCTGTCGCAGTTCAGTGGCTCGGTATCCGACAGTGGCGAAGGCCGCTGGACCATCGACGCCGCCGTCGAGCAGGCGGTGCCGGTGCCGGTGCTGTCCAGCGCACTGTTCGCGCGCTTCCGCTCGCGCCAGCAGCAAGGTACGTATGGTGACAAGATCCTCTCGGCCATGCGCCTGGGCTTCGGTGGCCACGTCGAGAAGAAAGGCGAATGACTAAGCAGACCATTCCAGCCGCTCCCCCTTGTACCCTGTTCCTGTTTGGCGCCAATGGCGACCTGGTCAAGCGCCTGCTGATGCCGGCGCTGTACAACCTCAGCCGCGACGGTTTGCTGGACCGCAACCTGCGCATCGTTGGCGTCGACCACAACCCGGCCAGCGCCGAGGAATTTGCAGAGCGGCTGCATGCGTTCATGCTCGAGCGGGACAAAGGCGGCGAGGGCAGCGCCAAGTGCCTGGACGAAAAGCTTTGGGCACGCCTGGCCAAGCGCCTGGATTACCAGACGGGCGATTTCCTCGACCCGGCGACTTACCAGGCGCTCGCCAGGCGTATCGAGAAAACCAGCCATGGCAACGCCATTTTCTACTTGGCCACCTCGCCGCGCTTCTTTCCCGAGGTGGCGCAGCGCCTGGGCCAGGCCGGCTTGCTCGACGAGTCTGCCGGCGGCTTTCGCCGTGTAGTGATCGAAAAGCCGTTCGGCACCGACCTGGCCAGCGCCGAGGCACTCAACACCTGCCTGCTGAAGGTAATGGGTGAGCGGCAGATCTACCGCATCGACCATTACCTGGGCAAAGAGACGGTGCAGAACATTCTGGTCAGCCGCTTCTCCAACGGCCTGTTCGAATCGTTCTGGAACAACCACTACATTGACCACGTGCAGATCACCGCTGCGGAAACGGTCGGCGTCGAAACCCGGGGTGCGTTCTACGACAGCACCGGGGCCCTGCGCGACATGGTTCCCAACCACCTGTTCCAGTTGCTGGCAATGGTGGCCATGGAGCCGCCGGCCGCGTTCGGCGCCGACGCGGTGCGCGGCGAAAAAGCCAAGGTGGTCGGCGCCATCCGCCCATGGTCGGCGAAAATGGCCCTGAAAAATTCAGTGCGCGGCCAGTACAGTGCCGGCAAGCAGGGGCGCAAGCAGCTGCCCGGTTACCGGCAGGAGCCCAACGTCGCGCCTGACAGCCAGACCGAAACCTACGTGGCGCTGAAGGTGATGATCGACAACTGGCGCTGGGCCGGCGTGCCGTTTTACTTGCGCACCGGCAAGCGCATGAGCGTGCGCGACACCGAAATTGCCATCTGCTTCAAGCCCGCGCCGTATGCGCAGTTTCGCGAGTCGGAGCTGGAGCGGCCCAAGCCCAACTACCTGAAAATCCAGATTCAGCCCAACGAAGGCATGTGGTTCGACCTGCAGGCCAAACGGCCAGGGCCGGAGCTGGTGATGGAGAACGTCGAGATGGGCTTTGCCTACAAGGACTTCTTCAAGATGACCCCGGCGACCGGCTACGAGACGCTGATCTACGACTGCCTGACCGGTGACCAGACCCTGTTCCAGCGGGCTGACAACATCGAGAACGGCTGGCGGGCGGTGCAGCCGTTTCTCGATGCCTGGGCCCAGGATGGCGAGGTGCATCAGTACCCGGCCGGTGAAGACGGGCCTGACGCTGGCAATGAATTGCTGACCCGCGACAAGCGCGAGTGGCACCGCTTGGGCTGATGCTTTTGTAAAGCCTGTGCCGGCCCTTTCGCGGCTAAAGCCGCTCCCACAGGGTTATCACTTCCCTCAGGCCCGATGTGATACCTGTGGGAGCGGGTTCACCCGCGAAGAGGCCGGCACTGGCGATCACATCAAGGAGACTTAATGCCCGCCCATATCGAAGACTACGCCCTGCTGGGCAACTGCCGCAGCGCCGCTCTGGTCAGCCGCGATGGCTCGCTTGACTGGCTGTGCCTGCCCCGTTTCGACGCCCCCGCCGTATTCGCCGCACTGCTGGGCAACGAAGAAAACGGTCGCTGGCGCGTGGCCCCCTGCGACCCGGTCGAGCACAGCAGCCGCCAATACCTGGGCGACACCCTCGTGCTGGAAACCACCTGGGTCACTGCCACCGGCCGTGCCCGGGTGCTCGATTTCATGCCACTGGGCGACGTCAATTCGGTGGTGCGGATCGTCGAGGGTCTCAGTGGCGAAACCAATTTTGAAATGGACCTGGTCATGCGCTTCGACTACGGTCGCAGTGTGCCATGGGTGGAACGGCTCGCCCCACTGACCCTCAGCGCCGTTGCCGGCCCTGACCGGCTGATCCTGTGCAGCACCGTCCCCCCGCATGCACTCGACCACCATACCGTCGCGCGCTTTCGTGTTGGCACGGGCGAGCGTCAAGTCTTCAGCCTGCGTCACCAACCCTCGCACCTGCCAGTGCAGCCCGACTGCGATATCGACCAGGCTTTTGCCCAAACCGTCGAGCAGTGGCAGGCCTTCGCCGCCCGCTGCCCGCAGGTAGGGCCATACACCGCCCTGGTGCGCCGCTCGTTGCTCACCCTGAAGGCCATGACCTACGCCCCCACGGGTGGCATCGTCGCCGCCGTCACCACCTCGCTGCCCGAGCGTGTGGGTGGGGAGCGTAACTGGGACTACCGCTTCTGCTGGCTGCGCGACGCCACCATGACCCTGCTGGCGTTCATGAACCTCGGCTACTTCGACGAGGCCCAGGCCTGGCGTGAATGGCTACTGCGCTCAGTGGCCGGTAACCCCGAGCAGATGCAGATCATGTATGGCCTGGCCGGTGAGCGCGACCTGCAGGAATACACCCTGCCGTGGCTGGCCGGATACGAGCATTCGCAACCCGTGCGGGTAGGCAATGCCGCGTCGCAGCAGATGCAGCTGGATATCTATGGCGAACTGGCCGATGCCATGTCGCAGGCGATCAAGGGCGGCTTGCCGCGCCACCCACGCAGCGCCGCCATCTCCCGCCTGATAATGCCTTACGTCGAAGGCATCTGGCGCGAGCCGGACGAAGGCATCTGGGAAGTGCGCGGCGGCCGGCAGCAGTTCGTGCACTCCAAGGTCATGGCCTGGGTCGCCTTTGACCGTGCTGCGGGGTTGGCCGACACCACTGAAGAAGGCCGCGAGCGCGGGGACCATTACCGCCAGGTGGCCGACGAGATTCACCGCGAAGTCTGCGAGCAAGGCCTGGACCCCAGCGGCCAGTTTTTCGTCCAGGCGTATGGCTCGACCGAAATGGACGCCAGCCTGTTGCAGATCGCCTTGACCGGCTTTCTGCCGGCGGATGACCCACGCTTTTTACGCACACTGGAGCAGATTGAACAGCGCCTGCTGAAGAACGGCCTGCTGATGCGCTACGACAGCGACAGCTGCAGCGACGGCTTGACGCCGGGGGAGGGCACCTTCCTGGTGTGTTCGTTCTGGCTGGCAGACGTTTATGTTTTGCTGGGCCGCCAGGCTGAAGCCGAAGCGCTGTACCAGCACCTGACCGGCCTGAGCAACGACCTCGGCCTGCTGGCCGAGCAATACGACCCGGCCGGCCAGCGCATGCTCGGCAACTTCCCCCAGGCCTTCAGCCATATCGGCATCATCAACACCGCACTCAATCTTCATCGCGCACAGTGCCCGGTGCGTGATCGGGCGAGGTGCGGGTAGTAAATGAGTGGAGCAACTGCCAACCGCCTTACTCAAATCTCCAACACAAGAGATCCTGTGGGAGCGGCAAGCCTTTGGTTACCCGGTTGTTTCAGGCCAGCTGATATAAAAGTGTGGAGCGACCGGAGTAGACTAGGCCAAACCCCTTCGGCACGGAGCACACATGGGCATTCGCTGTACTGACCGGCAGATCGACAACATCGAGTTCAGTGACGGCCGGCTGACCGGTGGCTTGGCGGTGTGGACGGCGCAAGCCTGATGGCCAACCACAAGATCGAAATCCGCCGACGCAATATCGAGAAAATCTTGCAGGCGGCGGAAAAGGTGTTCGCCGAGAAAGGCTACGGCGCCACGTCCATGGGTGATATTGCCGAGCAGGCCGAATTGCCGCGCTCCAACCTGCATTACTACTTCAGCACCAAGGACGAGCTGTTCCGTGCGGTGCTGCAGGACCTGCTGGATGTGTGGAAGCAGGACGCACTGTGCTTCGAGAACTTCGACGACCCGCGCGTGGTGCTGACCAGCTACATCAGGGCCAAGATGGGCCACTCGCGCTCGCGGCCGCTGGGCTCGAAGATCTGGGCCGAAGAGATGCTGCATGGGGCACCGGTGCTTGGGGTGAACCTGGATGACAGCCTGGTGCCCTGGGCGAAATTGAAGGAAGCCAAGATCCGCCGTTGGGTTGAGGAGGGGCGTATTCTGCCGGTAGAGCCGTCGGCATTGCTGTACATGATTTGGGCGTCTACCCAGCACTATGCCGACTTTGGTTACCAGGTGCAGTTGCTCAACGGCGGCGAGATGCTGTCGGACATGGCGTTCGAGAGTGCGGTGCAAACGGTGACCAGCGTGATCTTGCGGGGGATCGGGCTGGAGCCCTGACTCGGCGATAGGGGCCGCTGTGCGGCCCTTCGCGGGCTTGCCCGCTCCCACAGGGACCGCGCAAAACCTGTGGGAGCGGGCAGGCCCGCGAAGGGCTGCATGGCAGCCCCCATTGCTTCAACTGGCCTCGCGGTAGGGGTTACGCGGGTCCTGCGTCCAGTTCAGGTACGGCTTGCCGGTATCCTGCGCCTGCATCTCGATGCAGTTTTCGACCGGGCAGGTAATCTGGCACAGGTTGCAGCCCACGCATTCCTCTTCGATCACGCTGTAGGCATGCGTGCCGTCTGCCTTTAGCGTGCTGGCAATGGCCTGGTGCGAGGTGTCCTCACAGGCGATGTGGCAGCGCCCACAGCCAATGCACGCCTCCTGGTCGATGTGCGCCACCGATTTGTAGTTGATGTCCAGGTACTTCCAGTCGGTGGTGTGCCCCACCGCCTGCCCACGGAACGCCTCGATAGTGCGATGCCCATGCTGGTCCATCCAGCGCGCCAGGCCGTCCTTCATGTCCTCGACAATACGGAACCCGTGCAGCATCGCCGCCGTGCACACCTGCACGGCGCCACTGCCCAAGGCCATGAACTCCGCCGCATCACGCCAGTTGCCGATGCCGCCAATGCCGCAGATCGGCAAGCCGCGCGTTTCCGGGTCGCGGGCAATTTCTGCCACCATGTTCAGGGCGATCGGCTTCACTGCCGAGCCGCAATAACCACCATGGGTGCTCTGGTCACCGACGATGGGGTGGGCCACCATGCGGTCCAGGTCGACGCTGGTGATGGAATTGATGGTGTTGATCAACGACACCGCATCGGCCCCGCCACGGTGGGCGGCGCGGGCCGACTGACGGATGTCGGTGATGTTGGGCGTAAGCTTCACGATCACCGGCAGCGAGCAGTAGGTCTTGCACCAGCGGGTAACCAGCTCCACGTACTCAGGCACCTGGCCGACCGCCGCACCCATGCCGCGCTCTGGCATGCCATGCGGGCAGCCGAAGTTCAGCTCGATGCCATCGGCACCGGTGGCCTCCACCAGCGGCAGGATGAACTTCCACGAGTCCTCGACGCACGGCACCATCAGCGACACGATTAATGCGCGGTCGGGCCAGTCCTTTTTCACCTGGGTGATTTCGCGCAGGTTGATTTCCAGCGAACGGTCGGTAATCAGCTCGATGTTGTTGATGCCCTGCACCAGGCGGTTGGCGCCGTAGTGCGCCGAATAGCGCGACGACACGTTGACCGCCGCCGGGTCCTCGCCCAGGGTCTTCCAGACCACGCCGCCCCAGCCCGCCTCAAAGGCGCGGACCACGTTGTAGGCCTTGTCGGTTGGCGGTGCGGAAGCCAGCCAGAACGGGTTGGGTGCCTTGATGCCGGCAAACACGATAGACAAGTCGGCCATTTACGCTGCCTCCACGTTGAGCATGAGTTGGGCATGGATGGCTTCGGCGGCCAGCTTGCCGTGCTGCACGGCCTGAACGGTAAGGTCCTGGCCCAGGGCGGTGCAGTCGCCGCCGGCATATACGCCTGGCAGGCTGGTCTGCAGGTTTTCGTCAACGCGAATGCGCTCACCCTCGCGGGCCAGTTGCGCAGCCACCGGGTCGACCAGGCAGGCATCGTCGAAGCGCTGGCCGATGGCCTTGAAGATGGCATCGGCGGCCAGTTCGAAGGTTTCTCCGGTGTCGCGCAGGCGGCCGTCTGCCGGTTCGGTGCGGGCAAAGCGCATGCCGCGCACCTTGCCGGCGTCGTCCAGCAGCACGGCGTCGGGGCGGGCCCAGGTGTGCAGGCGCACCTGGTTGGCCTTGGCGATGTCCTGCTCGTGGCCGGTGGCGCCCATGTCGGCGTGGCCACGGCGGTACACCAGGTTGACGTCGCGGGCCCCCAGGCGGCTCATCTGCACGGCCATGTCGATGGCGGTGTTACCAGCACCGATCACCAGGCAGCGGTCGGCCAGGGGCAGCTGGCTCAGGTCATCGGCCTGGCGCAACTCGCGGATGTATTCGGTGGCGGCGAGCACGCCAGGGGCTTCTTCATCGGGCAGGCCCAGCTGGCGCACGGCGTTCAGACCGAGGCCGAGGAACACTGCATCGTACTGATCGCGCAGTTCGCCCAGGCTGAGGTTGCCGCCCAGGCGCTGGCCATGGCGCACTTCGATGCCGCCAATGCCCAGCAGGAACTCCACTTCACGCTGGGCGTAGTCGTCGACCAGCTTGTAGCGGGCGATGCCGTATTCGTTAAGCCCGCCGGCCTTGTCGCAGGCCTCGAACACCACCACGTCATGCCCGTGCATGGCCAGCCGGTGCGCGCAGGCCAGCCCGGCAGGGCCGGCACCCACCACGGCGATGCGCTTGCCGGTAGCCGGTGAGCGCTTGAACGGGTGCTCGGTGAAGTGGGCGTTGTCCAGGGCGTAGCGCTGCAACTGGCCGATCAGTACCGGTGCGCATTCCTGCGCGTTGTTGCGCACGCAGGCTTGCTGGCAGAGGATTTCGGTGGGGCAGACGCGGGCGCAGCTGCCTCCCAGGATGTTGGCCGAGAGGATGCGCTCGGCGGCGCCTTGCAGGTTTTCGTCGCTGATGCGGTGGATGAATGACGGGATGTCGATGTCGCTGGGGCACGCGTTGACGCAGGGGGCGTCGTAGCAGTACAGGCAGCGTGCGCTTTCGACGGCGGCCTGGCGGGCGGTGAGGGGTGGGGCCAGGTCGCTGAAGCGCTCGGCCAACTGGTCGGCACCGGCCCGGGGGCGCGGCAAGTGGTTCAGGGCGTCGATCACGGTTGTAGCCTCTCTCTTTATTATATTTGGCTGGAAACGTGGGGCGCTGTGCGCCCCAATCGCCGGCAAGCCAGCTCCCACAGGAGTCCCACAGGGCTTGAGAGTTGCGCGGTCCAGGTGGGAGCTGGCTTGCCGGCGATGGGCTGCGCAGCAGCCCCAATGGCCTTAGCGCTGAACGGGCGTCGGGCGCTGCTGTTCGGCGCGTCGCCCCAGCACCTCATACACCGACGGATACGCCGGCCGTTCCACATACCGCCCCGCACCGGCCTCGGCGCGCAGGTCGCCATCGGCCCAGAGCACCTTGCCCTGGCTGATGGTGTGGCTGGGGATGCCGCGCACCGTGCGGCCTTCGAAGATGTTGAAGTCCACCCGCTGGTGGTGGGTCTGGGCCGAGATGGTGCGGGTGCCTTGCGGGTCCCACAGCACCAGGTCGGCGTCGGCACCTACGCGGATGGCGCCCTTGCGCGGGAACAGGTTGAAGATTTTCGCCGTGTTGGTAGAGGTCAGCGCCACGAACTCATGCATCGACAGGCGCCCGCTGTTGACCCCGGCATCCCACAGCACCGCCATGCGGTCTTCGATGCCGGCGGTGCCGTTGGGGATGCGGCTGAAGTCGTCGCGGCCCATGGCTTTCTGCTCGGCGCAGAAACAGCAGTGGTCGGTGGCCGTGGTGTGCAGGTTGCCCGACTGCAAGCCGCGCCACAGCGCCTCCTGGTGCTCACGCGGGCGGAACGGCGGGCTCATCACGTAGCCGGCGGCAGTGGCCCAGTCCGGGTCCCGGTAGACGCTGTCGTCCAGCAGCAGGTGGCCGGGCAACACTTCGCCGTAAACCGGCTGGCCCTTGGCCCGTGCATAGGTGATTTCATCCAGCGCTTCCCGGCTGGAAATGTGCACCACATACAGCGGCGTACCAATGGTTTCGGCAATACGGATGGCGCGGCTGGCCGCTTCACCCTCCACTTGCGAAGGGCGCGAAAGCGGGTGTGCCTCTGGCCCGGTCAAGCCCTGGGCCAGCAGTTTTTTCTGCAGGTGGTACACCAGCTCGCCGTTCTCGGCATGCACGGTGGGCACCGCACCCAGTTGCAGGCAACGCTCGAAGCTGGCCACCAAGGTGTCGTCGGCGGCCATGATTGCATTCTTGTAGGCCATGAAGTGCTTGAAGCTGTTCACCCCATGCTTGGCCACCAGTTCGCCCATCTCCTCAGCTACCTGCTCGCTCCACCAGGTGATGGCCACATGGAAGCCATAGTCGCTGGCGCTCTTCTGCGCCCAGCCGCGCCAGGTGTGGAAGGCCTCCAGCAGCGACTGCTGCGGGTTGGGGATGACGAAATCGATGATCGACGTGGTGCCGCCGGCCAGGCCCGCAGCGGTGCCGCTGAAGAAATCCTCGCTGGCCACGGTGCCCATGAAGGGCAACTGCATGTGGGTATGTGGGTCGATGCCGCCGGGCATCAGGTACTGGCCGCTGCCGTCGAGGATCTCGCAGTCGGTGGGAGGTTCGAGGTTTTGCCCAATGGCACGGATGAGGCCATCGGCACACAGGACATCGGCGGGGTAACTCTCTTCGTGGGTAACCACGGTGGCGCCACGGATCAACAGGGACATGCCGTTTTCCTCGCAGGCTGACCGGTCTTGGCCGGTTCTTGGAATTGTCTGGGGTGCAGGACGGGCAGGGCGGTTAATCCTGTCAGGCCTGACAAGATTCGAGGCTAGATGCTGATCAGGAAATCATCAAGAAAATTTTCCTAGAAATTATGTGGTCATTAACTGTTTGATACTAAACGATTAATTTTTGAAGACCCGCTGACTACGGGGCTTTCAGCGGTTATTGACTGACTTGACAAGATGGAATTCTGGTCAAGATTTCTAAGCACTAATACGCGTGTGTACTCCGGCCATCGAATTAGCCCGATGAGCAAACAACTACAAGAAAATCTGGAGAAGGGCCCATGCAACAGAGCAGATCGGAAGTGGTCGAGCAGGATGGCCTGTTCGAGCTGTCCGAGGGCAGTGATGTCCTCGACAGCCCGCGCTACAACCACGACATCGCACCGACCAAGGTGCACCAGCGCACCTGGAACAAATGGCACATCACCGCCTTGTGGGTGGGCATGTCCATCTGCGTGCCCACCTACACCCTGGGTGGTGTGCTTACCGCTTACTTCGGCCTCAGCGTTGGCGAGGCGCTGCTGGCGATCCTGCTGGCCAACGTGATCGTGCTGATCCCGCTTACCCTCAACGCCTTCCCCGGCACCAAGTACGGCATCCCGTTCCCGGTGCTACTGCGTTCGTCGTTCGGCATCCTCGGCTCCAACGTACCGTGCCTGATCCGCGCAGTGGTTGCCTGTGGCTGGTTTGGTATCCAGACCATGTTCGGCGGGCTGGCCATTCACCTGTTCCTTGGCTCGGTGTTCGATGGCTGGAAGGCCTTGGCCGGTACTGGCGAGGTGATTGGCTTCATGATCTTCTGGTGCCTGAACCTGTGGGTGGTGCTGCGCGGCGCCGAGTCGATCAAGTGGCTGGAAACGCTGTCGGCACCGCTGCTGGTGGCGGTGGGCGTCGGCCTGCTGTTCTGGGCCCTGCCACACATGTCGATGACCGAACTGCTGGCGCAACCACCCAAGCGCCCGGAAGGGGCGAGCGTGGTCAGCTACTTCTGCGCCGGTCTCACTGCCATGGTCGGCTTCTGGGCCACCTTGTCGCTGAACATTCCCGACTTCAGCCGCTACGCCCGCAGCCAGAAGGACCAGATTCTCGGGCAGATCTTCGGCCTGCCGCTGACCATGTTCCTGTTCGCTTCGCTGGGTGTGGTGCTGACGGCCGCCTCGGCGTCGCTGGTGGGCGAGACGGTGTCCGACCCGGTCAGCCTGATCGGCAGGATCCACAGCCCGTTCTGGGTGGCCCTGGCCATGGCGCTGATCGTGATTGCCACACTGTCGACCAACACGGCGGCGAACATCGTGTCGCCGACCAACGACTTCCAGAACATCGCCCCACGCCTGATCGGGCGCAGCCGCGCGGTATGGCTGACCGGCTTTATCGGCCTGGCGCTGATGGGCCATGAGCTGCTGAAGAAGCTGGGCCTGATCGTTTCCGACCTGAGCTTGGAGAGCGTGTATTCCAACTGGCTGCTGGGCTATTCCAGCCTGCTCGGGCCGATTGCCGGGATCATGGTGGTGGACTACTTCCTGATCCGTCGGCAGCAACTGGACCTGGCCGGGTTGTACCGCGACGACGTGTACCCGGCGTGGAACTGGCCCGGGTTTGCGGCCTTTGCCTTGCCGGTGGCGCTGACGGTAATGGCGATTGGCAACAGCAGTTTCAGCTGGTTCTACGACTACGGCTGGTTTACCGGCTCGCTGCTGGGCGGCGCGCTGTACTACGTCTTCGCCAGTTTGGCTGTGGGCGCGGGTTCACCCGCGAAGCGGCCCGCAGCGACAACAAAAAAAGCCTGAAGGAGAAACCCGTGACCCCAGTCAAAGAGATCCTCAAGACCACCGCCCGGCATGTCGACAGCAACCGCCTGTGGCAATCGCTGATGGACCTGGCCCGCCTCGGTGCCACCGCCAAGGGCGGCGTCTGCCGCCTGGCCCTGACCGACCTCGACCGCCAGGCCCGCGACCTGTTCGTGCAGTGGTGCGAGGCTGCCGGTTGTACGGTCAGCATTGACGCTGTCGGCAACATTTTCGCCCGCCGCCCTGGGCGTAACCCCAAGCTGCCCCCGGTAATGACGGGCAGCCATATCGACACCCAGCCCACGGGCGGCAAGTTCGATGGCTGCTTCGGGGTGATGGCAGGGCTGGAGGTGATCCGTACGCTGAACGACCTGGGTGTGGAAACCGAAGCGCCGCTGGAAGTGGTGGTGTGGACCAACGAAGAAGGCTCGCGCTTTGCACCGTGCATGATGGGTTCAGGGGTGTTCGCCGGCAAGTTCACCCTGGAGGAAACCCTGGCCAAGCGTGATGCCCAGGGCGCCAGCGTGGGCGAGGCCTTGAACGCTATCGGCTATGCCGGCACGCGCGCGGTGCTGGGCCATCCGGTCGGGGCCTATTTCGAAGCCCATATCGAACAGGGCCCGATCCTTGAGGACCAGGCCAAGACCATCGGCGTGGTGCTCGGGGCGCTGGGGCAGAAGTGGTTCGACCTGACCCTGCGTGGCGTTGAAGCCCACGCGGGGCCGACACCCATGCACCTGCGCAAGGACGCCCTGGTCGGCGCTGCCGCCGTGGTGGAGGCGGTCAACCGTACCGCCCTCGGCCACCAGCCCCATGCCTGTGGCACTGTGGGTTGCCTGCAGGCGTATCCAGGCTCGCGTAACGTGATCCCGGGTGAGGTACGCATGACCCTGGACTTCCGCCATCTGGAAGGTGAACAGCTGAACGCAATGATCGCCGAGGTGCGCGGGGTGATCGAGGCAACCTGTGCCAAGCATGGCTTGAGCCACGAACTGGTGCCTACGGCCGACTTCCCGGCATTGTACTTCGACAAAGGCTGTGTCGATGCGGTGCGCGCCTCGGCGCAGGCGCTGGGGTTGCCGCACATGGACATTGTCAGTGGCGCGGGGCATGACGCGATCTTCCTGGCCGAACTAGGGCCAGCGGGGATGATTTTCGTGCCCTGCGAAAACGGCATCAGCCACAACGAAATCGAGAACGCCACGCCCGATGACCTGGCGGCGGGCTGCGCAGTGTTGCTGCGGGCGATGCTGGAGGCGTCGGAGGCGATTGCCAGCGGGCGGTTGGCGGCATAGCCAGAGATTGATGTTGCCTGCACTGGCCCTATCGCCGGCAAGCCAGCTCCCACAGGTACAGCGCCGCCCTCAGGCCCGGTGATACCCCTGTGGGAGCTGGCTTGCCGGCGATCAGGCCGGAACAGGCAATGAAAGGCTCGCCAGAAACGCCGCGATCTGCCGCTCACCGCGCAGATGCACAACCGGCACCTGCGGCCCAATTGCCTGGCGGTTGGCTTCGATACCTGGCCGATAGCCCCGGTCGAACGTCCACACAAACTTCAGGAAGGTCAGAAACGCCCGGTCCAGCCGCTCGGTACACCCAGCCGGCAGGTCTGGCCGTGGCTTGTTCAGCACACTGCGCAGGATGACCCGCTTCAGGCATGTCAGCCGGGGTGTGTCCAGCCAGATCACCAGGTCGGCCCGTGGCAAGCGCAGGTCCAAGGTGCGGCGGCTGTAGTTGCCCTCGCATACCCACGCTTGCCCGCTAACCGCATCGCGTACTCGGTTGCGAAAGGTCTCGGCATCCGGCTCTACCCAACCGGCCTCCCAGAACAACGTGTCGAGGTGTACCACCGACGCCCCCAGGCGGGCGCCGATCTGCCGGGCCAGGGTCGATTTGCCACTGCCGGCGTTGCCCAGAATCACGATGCGTTGCATGGCCAAGTCCTTTTGGAAAACCGGCCATGTTAATTCATCCGGTCAGCTCAAGACAGCCATCCCGGCCAAGGTGATAGCGCTGCAGGTCCTGCGCCAGGGTCAAGTGCCCGTTATAGTGGGCGAGGGCTTCGTCACGCACATTGTCGATATTCGGGCTGCGCCTTGGGTCGCTCTGGTAGCGGGCGCTGAAATGCGTCAGTACCAGGTTGCGCACGCCCGCCGCTTCGGCAAAGCGCGCCACCGCCGCTGCAGTACTATGGCCGAAGGTGACCCCCGTACGTTCGACCACTGCCTGGGTGAACGTGGCTTCGTGCACCAGCACATCCGCGCCTTGGGCAGCGTCGGCCAGCAGCTCGGGGGTATCGTTGTCGCCGCACACGATCACCCGCCGCGGTGGCCGGGAAGGGCGCAGGTAGTCGTTGCCGTTCAGCAACTGCTCGCCATGCTGCACCGTCAAACCCCTGGCCAGCTCGCCCCACAGCGGGCCACGCGGTATGCCTTCGGCTTCCAGGCGGGGGATGTCCAGGCGCGGTTCGGGGTTGCGTTCGGTGAACACGAACCCGACGCTCGGCACGCGGTGTGACAGCTGAACGGTCGTCACCTGCAGAGTATCGTTGCGCCATTCGACCAACTCTTCCACGGCCAGCAGGCGCAGTTCGAACGGCAGGAAGGTGTCGCTGGCTACCAGGCCCTGGCGTACCCAGTCATGCAGCGCAGCCGGCAGGATCAGCTCCAGCGGTTGGGTACGCCCGCTCATGCCGGCACTGGCCAGCAGGCCGGGCAGGCCGAAGCAATGATCGCCGTGCACGTGGGTGATGAAAATGGCGTGCAGGTCGCGGATCGACAGCGGGGTGCGCAGCAGCTGGTGCTGGGTGCCCTCGCCGCAGTCGACCAGGTACCAGCCGCTGCCACTGGCTTCGATCACCGCCGTGGCGCTGACATTGCGTGCCTTGGTGGGCACCCCGGCGCAGGTGCCCAGGAACAGCAGGTCCATGTGCAACCTCCTTGATTCAGCCCAGCAGCGGTTTCAGGAAGCTGCGCTCGTAGCTGAGGATGAAGCGTTGCTCTGTAGCTGTGGCTACTGCAGCGATGCATTCCGGGTCGGTTTCGGCCTGCCTGCGGTACTGCTCGTAGGCCGCCAGGCTGGGGAAGCTGAACAGGCAGTACGCGATGTTGTTAGCGCCTTCAGCAGGCAGGAAGTAGCCGTGATGCTGGCCGCCCATGCGCGTGACGAGGCCTATCCATTGGCGTGAATAGGCCTCGAACGCAGGCAGCTGGAAAGGGTCGACGATGTATTTGACGTGGCAGGTGATCAATGTGCTCGCTCCTTCGAGGTATGACGGGCGCACACCTTAGCCGCATTGCCGCCTGCCGTCGACGGCTTGCTAGTCTCCCTGCCTCCAGATGAGCTTGCTGGTGTCATAACCTTGCTCCCGGGCGATGGTCAGCAGTTGCTCGCGCTGCTGGTCGGTGACCGCAGGCGTGCGTGAAAGCAGCCACAGGTACTCGCGGTTGGGGTGGCCCACCAGCGCCACCCGGTAATCCTTGTCGTGATACAGCACCCAGTACTCGCCCTTGGTCAGGCCTGGTGCCAGGCGGCTGAACCAGTTGTCGAAGCGCACCCACAGCTTGTCGGTGCTGCCCGGCTGCTGGGCCTCGGCGATGCCCTTGGCTTCGTTCCACTGGCCGTCCTTCTCCTTGCAGCGGTTGGTTACGTCGATCCGGCCATCCGGGCGCAGGCCATAGTGCGCCTCGGACTGCACGCAGTTGCGCTGGAAGAACATCGGCAGCCGGCCCAGTTCATACCAGGTGCCTTGGTAGCGTTGCAGGTCCACCTGCTGGGTGCGCGGCGGTGCCGGTTGATCGTTGCCGGCGCAGCCGAGCAGCGCCAGGGTCATGCAGGAAAGCAGCAGCGTAGTGCGCAGCACCATGGTTGACCTCCTTGGAGCGGATAGGGGCTTCCTGTGTTTCGATGCCTGTGCGGGGCAAAAGTTGTATGGGCGTGGGGCATGTCTTGAAATTGCATCAAGGCTGCGGGGTGCATGTCTCAAGAGTCATTACGACCGTGAGATCGAGCGCCGCGCGGGCGGCGCTCGATCTCACAAGCGACACCACCATAAAGGCATGCACCTTGAGGCCCTGATGCAACCTCGCGCCGACCAGACGATCTCACAGCCAGTAGGTCACCGCCCACCATCCCAGCCCGCCCATCACTACGGTATAGGGCAAGGCCATCCACACCATCCGCCCATACGACAGCCGGATCAGCGGCGCAATCGCCGAGGTCAGCAGGAACAGGAACGCTGCCTGCCCATTCGGCGTTGCCACGCTGGGCAGGTTGGTGCCGGTGTTGATCGCCACCGCCAGCGTTTCGAAATGCTCGCGGCTCATGCTGCCATTGAGAAACGCCTGCTTCACTTCGGTTATGTAGATGGTGGCGACAAACACGTTGTCGCTGATTGCCGACAGCAAACCGTTGGCCAGGTAGAGCATGCCCGGTTGCTGCTCGGCCGGCAGTGTCAGCACCCAGCTGATCAATGGGCTGAACAACTGCTGCTGATGAATCACCGCGACCACCGCGAAGAACACCACCAGTAACGAGGTGAATGGCATGGCGTCCTGGAAGGCGCGGCCCAGGCGGTGCTCGTCGGTTATGCCGGTAAAGGCGGTGATCAGCACGATCACCATCAGGCCGATCAGGCCGACTTCAGCCACATGCAGCCCCAGGCAGACGATCAATATGAGCGCCGCAAACCCTTGCACCCATAGCGCGATGCGCTGGGCCTGGGTACGTGCGGCATCGTCTTCGGCCGCATAGGCGGCCAGCACCTGGCGCACCGGCTCGGGCATCAAGGTGCCGTAGCCGAACAGGCGCAGTTTTTCCAGCAGCACACAGGTCAGCAGGCCGGCACCCAGCACTGGCAGCGACACAGGTGCCACCTTGAAGAAGAAGTCGGCGAAGTGCCAACCCATCTCGTGGCCGATCAGCAGGTTCTGTGGCTCGCCCACCAACGTGCACACGCCACCCAGGGCTGTACCCACTGCGCCGTGCATCAGCAGGCTACGCAGGAAGTCGCGGAACTGGTCGAGGTCTTCGCGGTGCAGGTGGGCGATCTGCTGGTCGCTGTCCAGCGCGCTTTCCTCGCGTGGGTTGGCGCCGGACGCGACGCGGTGGTACACGGCGTAGAAGCCGACCGCAGCGCTGATGATCACCGCCGTCACGGTCAGCGCATCGAGAAACGCCGACAGAAACGCCGACAGCACGCAGAACAGCAACGCCAGAACTGCCTTCGAGCGCACCCCGAGCAAAATGCGCGAGAACAGGAACAGCAGCAGCTCCTTCATGAAATGGATGCCGGCGACCATGAACATCAGTAGCAGGATCACCGGGAAGTTGTGTTGCAGTTCCTCATACAGCGCCTGTGGCGTGGTCATCTGCAACAGCAAGGCTTCGATCAGCAGCAGGCCGCCAGGCATCAGCGGGTAGCACTTCAGCGCCATGCCTAGGGTGAAGATGAATTCGAGCACCAGCGCCCAGCCGGCTGCAACCGGGCCAACGGTAACCAGCAGCAGCGGGTTGAGCACCAGGAACAGGCAGATGACCGCCTTGTACCAAAGCGGCGACTGGCCCAGAAAACCATGGGCGAGGGCGCCGGTCAGGGAGCGTGACATGAATATGTATCCTTATGATTCGGCGATGGCGCACGGTGCCGGATTGGCGCGTCTTAGGCAAGGCGTGCAGTCCCGTTTTTGGCACAAGTGCGGCCATCGGGCTGGGTTACCATCCACGCCATGAATCCTTCACCCGCAGGAGTGCCGCCCGTGACCGAGTACAGTGCGTTCAAGGTTGAACTGACCGACAACATCGCCCACGTTCAGATCAACCGCCCGGAAAAGGTCAACGCGATGAACGCGGCCTTCTGGGAAGAAATCATCGCTATCTTCCAGTGGATCGATGACACCGATGCCGTGCGGGCGGTGGTGATCAGTGGTGCCGGCAAGCATTTTTCCGCCGGTATCGACCTGATGATGCTGGCTTCGCTGGCCGGGCAAATGGGCAAGGACGTGGGGCGCAATGCGCGCTTTCTGCGTAGCACCATCCAGCGGCTGCAGGCCTCGTTCACCGCCGTGGACAAATGCCGCAAACCCGTGTTGGCGGCCGTGCAGGGCTACTGCATCGGCGGCGCCATCGACCTCATCTCGGCGTGCGACATGCGGTACTGCAGCAGCGACGCGCAGTTCTCGATCAAGGAAATCGACATGGGCATGGCCGCCGACGTCGGCACACTGCAACGTTTGCCACGTATCATTGGCGACGGCATCATGCGTGAGCTGGCCTTCACCGGGCGCAACGTTGCGGCCGACGAGGCCCTGCGTATCGGCCTGGTCAACCGGGTCTATGATGATCAGGCCGCACTGCTGGACGGTGTCTTTGCCATCGCCCGCGAGATTGCTGCAAAATCGCCGATCGCCGTGGCCGGCACCAAGGAAATGCTCAGCTATATGCGTGACCATCGCATCGACGATGGCCTGGACTACATCGCCACCTGGAACGCCGCGATGCTGCAGTCCGAAGACCTGCGCGTGGCCGTGGCGGCGCACATGAGCAAACAGAAACCGACGTTCGCCGACTGATCGGGCCGGGGGACGCGCAGTCAAGGAACCCCCGATATGTCAGCACGCTGGACTACTGCAGTACTCGACCCGCAGATCACCGGGGGCGTGGCCGTGGCCCGCAGCCCGGAAGGGTTTCTGGTGGACGACAACGGCGCGCTGTTCCCCCGCGACTGGCTCAAACGCCAGGACCTCGACGTGTTATGCGAGCACGGCATCGGCCACTTTGATGGCCAGCCGGTATTCTTGCTGGAACTGCGCAGCGCCACCGATGTGCCCGGTTGCCACTGGCGTGGCCTGCGGGCATTCATGCTCGAAGGTGACTTCGACACCTACAAAGTGCTGGGTTATGCCGCGCAGATCGGCACATGGGCCCGCGAGCACCGTTTCTGCGGTAGCTGTGGCCAGGCGATGACACAAATCCGCTGGGAGCGGGCGATGTACTGCCAGCCGTGCGACCTGCGCAGCTACCCGCGTATTTCGCCGAGCATGATCGTGCTGGTGACCCGTGGTGACGAAATATTGCTGGCGCGTTCGCCGCGCTTTGTCACCGGGGTGTACAGCACCCTGGCGGGCTTCGCCGAGCCCGGCGAGTCGGCTGAAGACTGCCTTGTGCGCGAAGTGCGTGAAGAGGTGGCGGTGGAAGTGCGGAACATCCAGTACGTCGGCAGCCAGTGCTGGCCGTTCCCGCATTCGATGATGCTGGGCTTCCACGCCGAATATGCCGGCGGCGAGATAGTCATGCAGCCGGACGAGATCGAGGATGCCCAGTGGTTCAGCGTGCACGACCTGCCGCCGCTGCCAGCCGGGCGGTCCATTGCCCGGTATCTGATCGACCTGTACGTTGCGCGCCGTTTAGGCCTGCCCGAACCAGTGCTGCCACGCTAGGCGCACGGTCAACGCCAGCACCACGGTGATGAACACCGGGCGGATGAATTTGCTGCCGCCACTGATCGCCGTGCGTGCGCCAAAAAAGGCACCGACCATGACCGACAGGCCCATGCACAGGCCGACGACGTAATCCACCTGCCCGGAAATGATGAACACCGTCAGCGCCGCGATGTTGCTGACGAAGTTCATGCTGCGCGCCACGCCGCTGGCGCGGACCAGGTCGATGGGGTACAGCAGCAGGGTGCTGACCGTCCAGAACGCCCCGGTGCCCGGGCCGGCCACGCCGTCGTAGAAGCCCAGGGTGAAGCCTTGCGGCACTTGCCACTTCTTCTTGATCGGCGCATCGGCATCCAGCGGCGCCTTGGGTGTGCCGCCGAACAGCAGGTAGATACCACAGGCGAAGACGATCACCGGCAGCATCTTGTTCAGCCATTCGGCTGGCATGTAGTGGGCGATGACCGCACCGAGCAACGCCCCGGTCAGGGTAGCGAACAACGCCGGGCGCCATTGCGCCGGGTGGAACAGTTTGCGCTTGTAGTAGGTGAAACCTGCGGTGGCCGAACCGAAGGTGGAACTGAGCTTGTTGGTGCCCAGGACCAGGTGCGGTGGCATGCCGGCGGTGAGCAGGGCCGGAGTGGTGAGCAGGCCCCCGCCACCGGCGATGGCATCGATGAAACCGGCGACGAAGGCGACCAGGGCCAGGATCAGCAGGGTTAAGGGTTCTACGGTGAGTTCGAAGGGCATGGGGGGTCTTGGCAGGCAGGGAGGCAGGTGCGGCAAAGGGCCGCGCTAGAAGGGAGACATGGTAATCCTGGGAGGGGTGTGTTGCCAGTGCCGGCCTCTTCGCGGGTAAACCCGCTCCCACAGGTTCAGCGTAGAACCTGAGGGCAGCGCTGTACCTGTGGGAGCGGGTTTACCCGCGAAAGGGCCGTTACAGGTGATCACATCAGCTACGGATAAATGCCAGCAAATCCGCATTGATCACATCGGCATGGGTAGTCGGCATGCCATGCGGGTAGCCTTTGTAGGTTTTCAGCGTGCCATTGGGCAGCAACTTGGCCGACAGCACCCCGGAGTTTTCATAGGGCACGATCTGGTCATCGTCCCCATGCATCACCAGTACCGGCTGGTTTATGCCCTTGAGGTCCTCTGTGAAATCGGTCTGGGAAAACGCCACGATGCCGTCGTAATGGGCCTTGGCGCTGCCGATCATGCCTTGGCGCCACCAGTTGGCGATGATGCCTTCGCTGGCTTCGGCACCGGGTCGGTTGTAGCCGTAGAACGGCCCGGCAGGCACATCCCGGTAAAACTGCGCCCGGTTGCTGGCGACCTGGGCCTGGAAGTCGTCGAACACAGACTTGGGCAGGCCGCCAGGGTTGTCGGGCGTTTGCACCATCAGTGGCGGCACGGCGGCGATCAGCACGGCTTTGGCCACCTTGTCTTGAGGGTAACGGGCCATGTAGCGCACCACCTCGCCCCCGCCGGTGGAGTGGCCGACATGCACGGCGCCCTGGCTGCCCAAGTGGGCAACCACGGCTGCCACGTCGTCGGCGTAGTGGTCCATGTCGTGGCCATCCCATACCTGGCTGGAGCGGCCATGACCTCGGCGGTCGTGGGCTACCACGCGGTAGCCATGGGCGAGAAAGAACAGCATCTGGGCATCCCAGTCATCTGCGCTCAGCGGCCAGCCATGGTGGAAGTGAATGACTGGGGCGTCGCGTGGGCCCCAGTCCTTATAGAAAATCTGCACGCCGTCCTTCGTGGTTACATGGCTCATGATCGTGTCTCCTATCTGCAGGAACCGAAGGGAGCTATTGAGAATAGGAGAGATTCAGGCGCTGCAAGCGCCGGTCGTCTTCAGACAGTGTCGCGCAGTCTGTACCAGGCCTTGGCGGCGGCTTCCAGCGGTGCTGCGAGTAGGTCCCCGCCGGGGAAGCGTCCATTGTCGATGCCTTGGTACAGCGCCAACAGGTCGTCATCGCCAAGAATGGCATCGCTGACGGCTCGCGCTGCTGCCAGGGTCGGCAGTACGCCGTGGCCGGAGAACCCCTGCAGCCAATAGCGCTGGCCTTCGCGGCCGACGTCCGGGGTACGCCGCAGGCTGCAATCGATATGGCCGCCCCAGGCATAGTCGATCGCCACCCCGGCCAGTTGCGGGAACACCCGCTCCAGGTAAGGGCGCGTGGCGCTTGCGACGTCCTTGGGAATGCCGCCCAGGTAAGTGCATCCGCCACCGAACAGCAGGCGGTGGTCCGGGGTGAGGCGCAAGTAGTCGGGTACGAACTGGTTGTCGATCACGCAGCTGTTGCGCGGCAGCAGCGAACGGGCGAAGTCGGCGTCCAGTGGCGCGGTGGCTACCTGATAGGAACCGACCGGCAACAGGCGCCGCGACAGGCCGCGGTCGAGGCGGTCGATGTAGGCGTTGCAGGCCAGCACCAACACCTGGCAGCGCACTTCGCCGTTGTCCGTACGGGCGATGTAGCCGTTGCCGCCTTGTTGATAGCTCAGTACCCGGCTCTGTTCGTAGATGTGCCCACCACCCGCTTCTATGGTGCTGGCCAGGCCTTGGGCCAGCTTCAGCGGGTTGAGGTGTGCGCCTTTGGCGTCGTAGAGCGCAGCCTGGTAACGCGGGCTGTCGATCCATTGTGGCAGCTCGTCGCGGCCGATCAGGCGGAGGGCGTCGTAGCCCCATTTGTTTTCGGCATCGTGCAGGGCTTCTTCAAGCATTTTCACCCGGCGCGGCAGTACCGCAGTCCACAGGCTGCCCTGCCGGTAGTCGATGTCGAAGCCGTGGCGTTGGGGCAGTTCGCGCATTTCGTCGGCAGCCCAGCACATGCTGGCCCACAGGCGCCGGGTGCGTTCCACGCCCAAGGCCTTTTCCAGTGGCGGCATGTCGCAGGACCAGCCCAGTAGTGCCTGGCCGCCATTGCGCCCGGAGGCAGCCCAGGCTACACGGCTGGCCTCCAGCAGAGTTACGCGTTTGCCTGCCTGGGTCAGGCGCAGGGCGGTATGCAGGCCGCTGAAACCGGCGCCGATGATCAGCACGTCGGTGTCGTGGGTGCCTTGCAGGGTAGGGCGCAGCGGGATGTTGGCGGGGTAAGTCTGGGCGTAGTAGCTGGCGACGTGCTGGGCGGAGTGTTTGAACATGCAGAAGCCTCGTGAAAATTATTGTGATTATTTTCATGAAAACTTAGCAGGTTAATTTCATGTCGCCAATGTGTGGGGCGCGTTTTGTGGTTTTCCTGGTTGAGGTGGGCTGGCTGTACCGGCCTGTTCGCTACAAAGGCTAGGTTGTCGCTTTTTTCCGGGGCTGCCGCGGCTTGCTGGCCGTAGTCTTGCCGCCAGCCGCTTTACGCTTGCCGCCACCGCGACGCTTCTTCTTCCAGGGCGGCGCTGCACCGGCTGCCGGCCCGCTGATGGTCATGCGCATGCCGCTGCAACGCTCGACCAGCTTACCCATCCACGCCGACTGCCGGGCGACGAATTCTTCCAGGCTCATTTCGCCGCTTTGCACCATGTCCAGCGCCTGCTCCCAGATCGCCGTGGTGCCAGGGTCGGCGATGGCGCGGGGGACGGCATCGATCAGGCTGAAGGCCGCAGGCGTGGCCGCCAGCGCTTTGCCGTTTTTTACGAGATAGCCGCGGTCGAGCAGGCCCTGGATGATGCTGGCGCGGGTGGCCTCGGTGCCGATGCCGGTGGTTTCTTTCAGCTTCTGCTTCAGGCGCGGGTCGTCCACCAGCTTGGCCACGTTTTTCATTGCCTTGATCAGGTCGCCTTCAGTGAACGGCTTGGGCGGCTGGGTCCACAGGTCTTTCAGTTGCAGGCCTTGCACGGTGCAGTCCTGGCCTTCGCGCAGCGCTGGCAGCACCTGGGCGGGTGGTGCTTCGCGGCCTTTGGCCGGGGTCAGCGCTTCGGGCAGGGCGCGTCGCCAGCCCGGCTCGACGATCTGCTTGCCCACCGCGCGCAGGGCATGGCCGGCACAGTCGAAGTCGGCTTGGGTGCGGTCGTATTCATGATTGGGCAGGAACTGCGCCAGGTAGCGGGCGCGGATCAGGGTGTACACCGCCTTGTGCTTGGCCGGCAGGCGCGACGGGTCGCTGGCGGCGGCAGTAGGGATGATGCCGTGGTGGGCGCTGACCTTGGCGTCGTTCCACGCCCGCGACCGGCGCTGCGGCTCCAGGTGGGGCTGCAGCGGCGCGAGGCTGGCATCGGCCCGTTGCAGGACGGCGAGAATGGCCGGTGCTTCGGCGTGCTGGCTCAGCGGCAGGTAGCCGCAGTCGCTGCGCGGGTAGGTGATCAGCTTGTGGGTTTCGTACAGGGCCTGGGCAATGTCGAGGGTTTCCTGGGCGCCGAGGCCGAACTTTTTCGAGCACAGCTCCTGCAGGGTGCCGAGGTCGAAGGGCAGGGGCGCGGCTTCACGCACGCGCTCGGTCGTCACCTTTACGGCCCGTGCCGTGCCAGCGTTACCGATGGCGGCGGCGGCCTGTTGCGCCAAGCTCTGGTTCAGGCAGCGGCCCTGGTCGTCGCAGGCGTCCTCGGGCGCACGCCACTGGGCGTTGAAAGCTTGGCCTGCGTGTTCAAGCTGTACGTCGATGGCCCAGAACGGCACCGGCACGAAGTCGGCGATGCTGCGGTCGCGGTCGACCACCAGGCGCAAAGTCGGGGTTTGCACCCGGCCCACCGGCAGCACGCCCTGGTAGCCGGATTGGCGGCCAAGCAGGGTGAACAGCCGGCTCATGTTCATGCCGATGAGCCAGTCGGCGCGGGAGCGGCCCAGCGCCGAGTGATAAAGGTTGAACGTTTCGTGGCCTGGCAGGAGGCGTGCCAGGGCCTTGCGGATGGAGGTGTCGTCGAGCGCCGACAGCCAAAGGCGCTGCACCGGGCCGCGGTAGCGGCAATGCTCGACCAGCTCGCGGGCAATCATTTCGCCTTCGCGGTCGGCATCGGTGGCAATCACCAGCTCCCGCGCTTCGCCCAGCAGGCGCTTCACCGCCTTGAACTGGCTGGCGGTCTTGGGCTTTACCAGCATCTTCCACTTCTCGGGGATGATTGGCAGGTCGGCCAGGTTCCAGCGTTTGTAGCGTTCGTCGTAGCTGTCGGGCGGGGCGGTTTCCAGCAGATGGCCGATGCACCAGGTTACACAGACGTCAGTGCCTTGCCAGCAGCCGTCGCCCTTGCGGGTGGCGCCGAGCACTTTGGCGATGTCTTTTGCCTGTGAGGGTTTTTCGCAGAGGAACAGGCGCATGGCCGGGAACGCTTCATCGGGGGTGGTGGGCACTAGGATGCGCAAGCGGGGGCGCGGAGGCAAGTTTTATCTGGATGGATGTACAGGTTTCTTGTTGCCCAAGATTTGCACGATCCCTGTGGGAGCGGCCTTGTGTCGCGAATGGGCCGCAAAGCGGCCCCCCGAATTTATGCCTTAGCGCTGAAATTGCCGGGGCTGCTTCGCAGCCCTTTCGCGACACAAGGCCGCTCCCACAAGAGCGGTGCAGTGTTGGGAATCAGGCGCGCGAGTCGCGCACCATGTCCACGTGCGGGATGCCGGCTTCGAGGAATTCCTCGCTGACTACGCGAAAGCCCAGCCGCTCGTAGAACGGCGTGGCGTGCACCTGGGCGCTAAGCGTCTGCTGCTTCAGGTCACGGTTCTGTGCTTCGACGATGACCGCATTGACCAGCGCATCGCCAACCTTCAGCCCGCGCCAGTCCTTGAGCACCGAGATGCGGCCGATGGTGCCGTCGGCCAGCAGGCGCGCGGTACCGATCGGGTAGTCACCTTCCATGGCCAGGAAGTGCAGGGCGTCCTGGTCTTCCGAATCAAACTCCAGCTCTGGCGGAATGTGCTGCTCGGCGACGAACACCGCTTCACGGATACGGCGGATGTCGGCGTTGTCTTTCTGCCAGTCGGCGAGGCGAACGCTGATCTTATTCATTGGCGAATCCCAGGCTCCCTTGTTTGACCAGCTGCTGTAGAAGCATAAGGCCATCTTCGTCCTGCAGCCAGTCTGCGAGGTTGTCGATGTGCAGGGCGTCTGCCGCGCACACCAGCTTCAGCAGCTCGCGCAGTTTGCCTGGCAGCGGGCAGCTGCGGCCGCTGGCGAACAGCAGCAGGTCGTCTTCGAACTCCGACCAGGCCATGCGAGCGCTCGGGTTGCGGATCAGGATAGCGCCTTGCTCCAAGGCGTCCACCAGCTCTTCCTCGCTCAGCTCTTCGCCAACGATCTGCTCGGGGTAGCGCGGCTCGGTCATGAACTGGCCGAACCAGGTCAGCAGCAGGTCCTTGTCGCCCATGTGCTTCTCGAGCAGGGCCTTGAGGCGGTCGAGGGCGTCGTGCTGGATCTGGTGCGGGTCGCTGACCGGCTGGGCGTCGGCGTCACTGTAGCGCTCTTCGTCCGGCAGGAACTGGCCGAGGAAGTCGGTGAAGTGGGTCAGCACTTCGGCGGCGCTTGGCGCGCGGAAGCCCACCGAGTAGGTCAGGCAGTCGTCCACGGCCACGCCGTAGTGGGCCATGCGTGGTGGCAGGTAGAGCATGTCGCCTGGCTCCAGGGTCCACTCTTCGCTCTGCTCGAACTCGGCAAGGATGCGCAGGTCGGCGTGCTCCAGCAGCGGGCTGTCGCTGCTGCACATCTGGCCGATCTTCCAGTTGCGCTCGCCGTGGCCTTGCAGCAGGAACACGTCGTAGTTGTCGAAGTGCGGACCAACGCTGCCACCGGGGGCGGCGAAGCTGATCATCACATCGTCGATACGCCAGCTGGGCAGGAAGCGGAAGTTTTCCAGCAGCTCGGCCACTTCCGGGACGAACTGGTCCACCGCTTGTACCAGCAGGGTCCAGTCTTTTTCCGGCAGTTCGGCGAAAGTGTCTTCGTTGAACGGGCCGCGGCGCAGCTCCCACGGGTGGGCGCCGTGCTCGAGCACGATACGCGATTCGACTTCCTCTTCCAGGGCCAGGCCAGCCAGTTCGTCGGGGTCGATCGGGCTGATGAAGTCCGGGAAGGCCTGGCGCACCAGCAGGGGCTTCTTCTGCCAGTAGTCGCGCATGAATTCGCGGGCCGAGATGCCGCCGAGCAGCTGCAGTGGAGTATCAGGATTCATGTTCAACCTATTGAAAAAACGTAATTTTCGTCCGGGAATAAAAACGCCCGGCCAGGCCGGGCGTTGCACGCGACGGTCAGCTTAGATGCGTTTGGCCTGGGCTGCCGCGTTACCGATGTAGGTAGCGGGAGTCAGCTGCTTGAGCTCGGCCTTGGCTTCGGCTGGCATGTCGAGGCCGTCGATGAAGGTGAGCAGCGCGTCCGGGGTGATGCCCTTGCCACGGGTCAGCTCTTTGAGCTTCTCGTAGGGGTTTTCGATGTTGAAGCGGCGCATCACGGTCTGGATCGGCTCGGCCAGCACTTCCCAGCAGGCGTCCAGGTCGGCGGCGATGCGGGCTTCGTTGACTTCCAGCTTGCCGATGCCTTTCAGGCTGGCTTCGTAGGCAATGACGCTGTGGGCAAAGCCCACGCCCAGGTTGCGCAGCACGGTGGAGTCGGTCAGGTCGCGCTGCCAGCGCGAGATCGGCAGCTTGCTGGCCAGGTGCTGGAACAGCGCATTGGCGATACCCAGGTTGCCTTCGGAGTTTTCGAAGTCGATCGGGTTGACCTTGTGCGGCATGGTCGACGAGCCGATTTCGCCGGCAACGGTTCTCTGCTTGAAGTAGCCCAGCGAGATGTAGCCCCACACGTCACGGTCGAAGTCGATCAGGATGGTGTTGAAGCGGGCGATGGCGTCGAACAGCTCGGCGATGTAGTCGTGCGGCTCGATCTGGGTGGTGTACGGGTTGAACTGCAGGCCCAGTTCGTCTTCGATGAAGGCGCGGGCGTTCTCTTCCCAGTCGATCTGCGAGTAGGCCGACAGGTGGGCGTTGTAGTTGCCCACGGCGCCGTTGATCTTGCCCAGCAGTGGTACGGCAGCAACCTGGGCGATCTGGCGCTCCAGGCGGTACACGACGTTGGCCAGCTCTTTACCCAGGGTGGTCGGCGAAGCCGGCTGGCCGTGGGTGCGCGACAGCATCGGCACGTCGGCGTGGGCGTGGGCCAGGGCGCGGATGGCGTCGGCGATCTGGCGCATCAGCGGCAGCAGCACGTCGTCACGGCCGGCGCGCAGCATCAGGGCGTGGGACAGGTTGTTGATGTCCTCGCTGGTGC
>Ga0207655_1000403_pt1 | contig 59655 bp, 52 predicted proteins | sample KBSM44metaG_FD_184398 | JGI IMG/M metagenome (GOLD analysis project Ga0207655, IMG submission 184398) | Miscanthus rhizosphere microbial communities from Kellogg Biological Station, Michigan, USA - KBS M4-4 metaG (SPAdes) (version 2) | ecosystem: Host-associated > Plants > Roots > Rhizosphere >...
TATACAACCAAGAACGTCTTGAGCACGGGAATCCGGTCACCAAAGATAATTGATATCAAGCGCTGGGCTGACGGCGATAAAACGTGCTAGCGCGACACCGCGAAGCATTCCAGTTATATGACTTGCGGCACATTGATTAACACCGCAATTCTAAGTAATACCTTCATCAGAGGTGAGAGCCACTTCAAACTTCCGCTATTCGCTCATAGCGGACCTTAAAGCACCAATGATTTCTGTAGATTTTCCATTCCACATAAATGGCGACATGTCAGCGCGCATGATGGCCATACTGGGCGAAATGGCCGCAGGTCAGGAGGTTTACTCCATTGATGAGTCGTTTCTTGACGTCACAGGGATCGATAGCCTGATCCCTCTAGAAACTTTCGGACAGCAGATGCGAGAGCGCATCCGGAAGGAAACCGGGTTAATTATCGGCGTAGGATTCGGCCCAACGAAAACGCTGGCCAAATTGGCTAACCATGCCGCGAAGAAATGGACACAGACAATGGGTGTGGTAGACCTGTCCAGCCGAACCCGTCAGCGAAAACTACTGGACCTGACCGACGTCAGCGATATCTGGGGTATTGGGCCGCGCATTACTAAGCGCATGTACCAGCTGGGGATCACCACGGCTCTGCAGCTGGCTGACAGCAACATCAGCATGATACGGAAAAATTTTGACGTTATCGTTGAGCGTACTACTCGCGAGCTTAATGGTGAGTCCTGTATTGCCCTGGAAGATGCCCCGCCGCCAAAGCAGCACATCCTAAACTCGCGATCATTTGGCGAAAGAGTCACAAAACTGGAAGATATGCAGCAGGCAGTCGTGCTGTATGCCACACGTGCGGCGGAAAAACTTAGGGAGCAGAATTCGCGCTGCCGTCATATCAGTGTATCCATCGCAACGGGCCGGCATGGCGATGAGCCACAGTATTCGAATACCGCCTCGCGCATCTGCGATTATCCGACGAATGATACGCGCGACATTATTGAGTCAGCGCTCCGCGGACTCAGCACTATCTGGCTTGAAGGCTACCGGTACGCTAAAGCGGGCGTCATGCTGGGTGATTTTTACCAGTCTGGGGTCGCGCAATTCGACATGTTCAGCGAGCAGCAGCCGCGTGCAAATGCTGATGCGCTGATGGCTGCACTGGACACCATTAACCGCTCAGGTAAGGGAAAGGTATGGTTCGCCGGTCAGGGTGAGCGTGACAGTGCCTGGCAGATGAAGCGTGAAATGTTGTCACCGCGTTACACTACGCGGCTGAAAGATATCCCATCTGTTAAGTGATCACATCTCCTCAGATGAGATAATAAAAAGGGCCTCTCAGAGGCCCTTTTTTTAATTCAGCGGGTTTCCAAATTTCCGCAAATATTCCTGCCCGAATTTATAGGATGCAAAATCATTCAGGTGGCCAACGTCACGATAGACAGGAGTTCCGTCCAGTGCAGTAACACAAAAACCGTTTTCACATTGTACTTTCTTGGGATCAACCACAATTAAGGTTGGAAACTCTTTCTGTAGCTGAGCGAACAAAGGCAGCGTCCATTAATTTTCAGGACTCTGCGGGTTCTGGTTATCGCATTCATCCTGACGATAAGGCTCCCTGAAAATGACATGGTGACGGAAACAAGTCTGATAATTAACGGGCATAGGGGCAACGGTTCTTATGATCACTGGCCGCGCTCCTGATGCGATTATCGCTTTCAATGCCTGCCGTATGGCGACGTTAAAACGTTCTTTAGTCAGTGCATCAGAGCGCTCATCACTTGGCTGGTTAATGACATGAGGACCACTTACGTACCATTCCCAGACCTGCCCTAGAATGACGTAGTCATAATGATTTTTAGCGATCAGATCATAATACTTAGCTGTATTTTCATGGCACTTATCAAAGGTCTGATTCCGGAATGACCACCAGTCATAAAGGTATGTATTTGGCAGCGCTAAACACAACGCTGTACTCAACGCAGTCATCCGGATATGAGCGTCCTGGGCAAGCACATCGAAAAAGCCCCAGAAATGGTTTGAGTGAGAATCGCCAATCAGCAGGGCTGTTTTCTGACTTTTAAGATCCCCGAACATGCATTTATCCGCATTCTGAGAGCCATCCAGGCAATCTGGCCGGTGACCGGCCTGGGCTAACCCGGTACTGACATTGTGAGCAACCCGGTCATATTCAGCACCGAATCTGCCAGGCATACCGTCATGGTTCTCAGTATACTTGAATGCAGCGTTGAAAATAACGATCGGGACGATGATCAACAGGGGAATAGTATATTTCAGAGACCAGCGCAACCGTCTGCATGGCTGTTCCACGAGATAATAGCTAATCAGCGACAGCAGGACCGTCAGTGTCAGGCATAAAAGAAGCATGGAGCCAGCTATGTCGTAACCAAGGTACCTAGCTATGGCCAGAACGGGCCAGTGCCAGAGATATAACGAATAAGATATCCTGCCCGTAAATGCGACGGGCGATAGTCCTAGTAACTTTGATGCGATGCTGTTCCCGTACGTACCGGTAAACATTATTGAAGCCGAAGCAGTGACGACCAGCAATGCATAGATATTAGGGTAGAAACCGATAACGTCAGGGAGAATGGCGATATAAAGCAATACGGCAATCGATAAAATGCCTAAGACGTTAGAAGTAACTGATGGGATCGAGCTAACGTAGCGGGTCAGAAAAAATGCAGATCCCCCTGCCATGAATTCGAATATTCGAGTAAGTAGAGAGTAATAAGCAGCATCTGCCTCTCTGCTGGCCAGTATGAGTGCCAGAGCAGCTGCCAGTGGCGTCAGGATAAACCATACTGCAGCAAGTGTATTCGCCGGGTTGATGAACATCTTTTGAATGGACTTAAGACGTAAAATGGCACCAGTCAGTAAAACTCCAAGTGGGAGAAAAAGGTACCACTGCCACTCAATAGCAAGAGACCAAGTGTGAAGCAATGGGAACAGATCTGCTGTGGGTGAAGCATAAGCCGCGCTCTGACGTGCAAAAAACTGATTTGAAAGCAATAAAGCGTTATATTTACTACTATGCAGGTATGCCAGAAAGTCATCAGGAAGATAAAAGCAGAATGTTGCTATTAGGGTCGCAAGTGACATCAAGATAAAAGCTGGCTGTATACGCCAGAGACGATGTACGAAAAAATTTTCAAGACTGAAAGTGTTTTTTTCCCTTTGTTTGACGATAATCCCTGTTATCAAAAAACCAGAAATCGCAAAGAAAATATCTACACCTATAAAACCGGATGCTATCTGACTGAATCCGGCGTGAAAAAGAATAACAAGAACTACAGCGAATGCTCTCAGACCATCAATGTCGTTACGGTAAGTATCTGTAAGTATTTTGTTTGGCATAAATCGGGCTATGTAAAGGAAAAGAAAGGACGTAGTATATTATTTATAATGATGGAATAGAAGAGAATATGATTATATATTTTAGTTAATTACGTAATAAAAAATTGAATTAAGATTGTTATTCGTTCCCAAATGTACACATTCAGAGTTTATAAGGTTGCAATGATGAAAGAACTGTCGAAGAGAATATTATTAAGCACGGCAAACAATCTAAAGATCTTAACGTCAAAAATTGATATTTTATTAAGTAAGGATGACGTTGATTTAGAATGCAAATATATAGCGCTAACCCCAGCAAAAATAAAAGGGCCGAATGAATATTTTACCGCTATGGATTATGCCTTATCAAAAAAAGATGTAAGGAATATAGCAGTAACTGGAGCGTATGGAGCCGGGAAAAGCACCATAATAAGCTCTTATATGAATACATTCAGAAAAGGACGGTATATTAATGTTTCGCTTGCTGGTTTTGACCTTGAAAAAAAGGATAATGCGTCCAAGCCGCAGGAGGTGGAATTAAGCATTCTTCAGCAGATTCTTTATAAAGAAAATAGGGATGCGCTTCCTGATTCAAGAATAGATCGTATTCTTAATAGGAATCAATCTCACATTAAACGTGTTTTTATCTCAGCTTTCAAAATTGCTCTCCCGCTAGGAATATTTCTAGCCTTCATCTTTACAGACAAAGCCATAAATATATTAGGAGTGCCTGAAAATATTATCTCATGGTTTAATTGGGCAATACCATTTAAATCAGTTTTTTTACTTTTATCATTCTGCGTATCTCTTTACTTTATTTCTGAGTTTACATCAAAAATAGGTATTTTTGATAAAAAAATAAAATTGAATAAAATTTCACTTTTGAGCGGAGATGTGGAAACTGGTAGCAGTGATTCAACTTCTCTGTTGAATAACTGTCTAGATGAAATGGTGTACTTTTTCTCAAAAATTGAGAGTTACCGTATTGTAGTTTTTGAAGACATGGATCGTCTAAAAGATCATGATATTTTTGTAAAATTAAGAGAGATAAATACCATTATTAATAATAATCTTTCAGAAGATAATCCTCTTCAGTTTATCTATGCGGTTAGAGATGATGTTTTTCCTGGAGCTGAGTCACGAACGAAATTTTTTGATTTCATCATCCCGGTTGTCCCAGTTATAAATGTGAGCAATGCATATTCTGTTTTAAATGAAAAGTTGGGGAAAAGCATTGAAGGTGCTCAGGACTGCCTGCGTGGGACATCAATGTATATTAATGACATGCGTTGCCTACAGAATATAGTTAACGAATATCTTATATTCGAGAAGGTAGTAGATAATAATAACAGAAAGATTAACCTTTATAGCCTTATTTTTTATAAAAACACTTTTTCACATGACTATGGCTTAATTGACAAAAAAGTAAGTGTTCTTTATAGATTTATTAACGATTACCGACACTTGAAATTACATGAAGAATACTTCTTAGATTTACAGGAAAAGGTTTCTATTCTATCAGATAAAATGAATAGAGTTGTAAAAGAGCATTCTAATACTCATCAGGACGTAAGGGAAGACATCCTAAGGTCAATTATACCGGAAAACCTAGATGGTATTGTGGTTATTCAGTACACCACTAACAATCACAATTTTTATGCCTATGACACAAAAGAACTGATTGATAATGAAAGCAGTTTTATTGATTTCTTAGAAAGTAAAACAAAGACAAGAGTCAGTAGTGCCATGTCAACTAGTAGCTATGAACCTGGACATTCATATATTTTATCAGAAACTGAAAGATCTGCATTATTAAATGATTATGAAGAACGTAAAGTTCTAGTTGGACAGGAAAGAAGTAAAGCTCTTCAAAATGTCAAGACGGAACTGAAAGAAGCAAAAGAAACCTGGCGAAGGAAAAAGGCCATATCTCTGTCAGAATTGGTATCACTAATGTCTCTAAAACAATTTTCTGATAGAGCAGAAAGCTATCTCAATGATCTAGCTACACATAATTTTATTAATGTTGAGAAACGGACTCTTATTCGAGATGAAATGCGCTATGGCGGTACTGATGCGTTGTATTTACTGTTGTCTAGGGGATTCCTCGATCAAGACTTCATGCGTTCGCGTTCCGTTTTTCAGGAAGGAGGCCTGTCGATTGAGGATAACGAATTCATCAAAGATGTTCCCCTTGGCCTATCGTTCGAAATGTCAAATGAAAAATATGTTATTGATGATGTTAAGGGCGTTATCGATGAAATTAGTGCACAGAATTTCCTTCATTTCGATGCGTTGCTTCATCATCAAGTCTTGGATTATTTACTTAGATCAGGTGATACACGTGTCGATGATATGATAGCTGCATTGTTCAACAGAACTGGCAACACAATACTAAAAGTACTAAATGTGCTTGAAGAGCGGTTTAAAGAATCCGAAAGCTTTGTCTTACTTATTACTCGTATTATGGATAAAAACCACTATACAGATAACCTGATTACTCATCTTGAGGCCTGTGATGAGAGCGATGAAAAAACGCATTTAACTGCATTTATTTTTTCTTATGCGAAAGCTGAATGGTCAGATAATCGCGAAGGTTTTCGAGAGTATATTGAGAAAATTGGTAGCAGGATTTTTCACTCAATTGAGTCTACGCGTTTACATTCTTTCCAGGCTCTCATACGTACGCTGAAAGTACGTTATGAGAAACTCACTACTGCTGTTAATGATGAAGAGAAGGAATTCTATAGTTTCATAGGGGAACATCATCTTTATCGCCTAACCAACAATAATGTTGGTCATGTTCTCTCAGCACGACTTAGAGACCATAAATTCACCGTTAAAGATTGCCGGATGCAACCTTGGTCATTTGCATCTTTACATGATACGGAGACTCAAAAGTACTTTGAGAAGGAGCCTGAGACATTTGTCAGAGAGGTTTATTTAGAATCTCACGACACTGATGCTACAGCTGTAAGTGCCGTTCTACATCTGACACCGCTGAGTGATGAAATTAAGTTAAGAATTGTCAAAGAAATGAGTTTCTGCCTAGATAGACTAACTGATGTACCACTTGAACCAATTTCAACTCAGAAAGAAAAAACTCTGTCATTCCGTGACTTATTTTACCTCCATGATCGTGTTTATCCCCGCTGGTCAGAATTACTGTACGACTTTGATAATGGCGGGAACCGACAGGTGCTAACAGGCTTTATGGCTCGCCATGCCGACAATCTTTCTCAAAAACATTTAAATTTTGATAATGAAAAAACATGTGATTCCTTTTATGAAAATGTTATCTGTAACTACGACCTTGATGAAGAAAGTTATAGAGTTATTCTTCGGGATTTTGAGGTAGATACAAGCTTCTTCGACGCAAAAATTAGTACTGATATAATAACTCGCCTGCTAAAAAACAGTAAAATACCGTTGAATGAAAGTAATTATACTGATGTTACTGACCTGACTGGTTTTGGCGATGAGATGCTTGAAGCCATCGTCGGCTGGTTCCTTAATTATCCTGAAGAATTCTTGGCCGATAGTTCATTCTTTCTTAAGAAGTCAACAGATAATGATAAATTTGAAAAGTTATTATGCAGTGTAATAGATAACTTCAATTTCCCTGATGAATGTAAAAGAATGTTGATTATACAACAAGCAGATTTTTATCTTTCTCTTACGGAAGAGATATTGCCTCTTTCTGAAAATATTCAATTAAGTGTTTTTAGTCTTTCTCAGGATGATAAATTTAAAATGAAAATTTTGCGTTCGTTAATATCATCTGGTTTTCGTAACAAAACTGTACTTGCATCAATGGCAGATAAAATGGTTGAGAGTGAACTAAAGAAAATATTCACTCAAAAAACTAGCGCGACATTATCTCTTAATGATCCAAGCAGCTGTATTCCGTTGTTTGAGGATTTACAGAAGGCTGGAATTGTAAAAACGTACGGCATCCGTGAGGAGGGAAAAGTGTTTATAACGCTAAGGGATTCTTCTACAGGCGAGTCAGAATAGCTAGCCTGGCTGGCTGGTACGGACATGCATCCGTACCGGCCTCAACTGAACTAAACCCTTTGAAGCTTACCTGAGTAGTCTCTTTGTAATACAATTGTATTGTATATCTTGACTAAATCGGATCTATACTTGATAGTAATGAATACAAATGTATTACTTTTGAATTACTCTTAGGGGTGTTAAATGGCTGATAATGTTCTTGAAAGGCATGCTTTTGTCATCGCAGCAATGAGTAACAAAGGCGGCCCTGGTAAAACATCATCTACTACAAATACTGCTGTGGCTCTGGCGCAGATGGGGAAACGTGTGCTGGTCATCGATGCTGACCAGCAGGCGAACGCGACAGAAGTGCTGACGCATGGAAGAAAGTTCTATGCTCAGTTTGGTCCGACAATCTGCGATTTATACAATAATCAGAAGTTCGATGTGCGTGATGTCATTATTCCTGCAAAGAACGGGGAAGAGGATATTCCGGACCTTTTCCTGATCCCGTCAGACCCCTCTTTTGAACGCGTCATGGAAAACAGTATGGCAAGACCCCATCGTGAAAAGATTCTGCTGCGTCATCTAAAACCTGTAATGAGTGAGTTCGATTTTATCCTTATCGACTGCTCGCCGGCGCTGAACCTGTCATCAACTAATGCAGCGTATGTTGCCGATCACGTTATCATTCCAATCGATGGCGGTTCTTTCTCTCTGACCGGAGCCGAAACCGTGCTGGATTATCTGGATGAGATCAAAGAAGAACAGTTCTCTCATTACAGTCTATTTCGTAACGAATTTAACAGCTCCAAGAAGAAGATGAACACATTCCTGCAGGATGAGCTTAAGGGCAATGAGCGGTTTAAAAGTAACGTGCTTGAGACCCGCATTCGCGCGGATGAAAACATTGCTCAGGCTCAGGTGGTATGCAAACCTCTCTACTTTTACAAGCGTGGCGCACTGGTGTTGAACGACTACCGGGCAATGGCCAAAGAAATCATCTCTATTAAAGAAGGAGCCTACTGATGGCCGGAAAACTCGAACGTCCACAGGTACAAAGGCCTGTAGCAGCAAAGCCAGAGCAGGAAAGCCGCCTGACCAATGTGAGAACCAAGCGTAACAGGACGACCAGCGAGACGCCGAAAACGATCCGCCTGACGGCTGATGAAAAACTGATGTGTGCAAAGCTTACTGGTGCCGTTCAGGATTTAGCTCCAAGCAAAACTATTACCGACTCAACTATTTTGCGTGCTGCACTTTATCTGGCCAATCAGGCGGGACCTGAAAAGCTGCTAAAAATGGTAAAAGAATACCTGTAAATTTTTCGCATTTGACGGCCGCGTAAGCGGCCTTACGAATCGATTATACTGGTATTAGAATGCCATTTTCATACTTATACCCAACTATTTCCTGAGAGGCTGCCTCAGCAATGTGTTTCGTTGGCTTTACTGCGCCATGGTGCCAGTCAAGAATATATTCGTAGTAATCATCGACATCTTGCTGACTCAAATTAAAGTATTCTGGCCCCTGGATTCTACTTATCGCATCGGCATATTCAGATTCTGTAATATGCTCTGCACGCATTTCTTTCAGCAATATGTTGTGACAGATTACCCAAGAGGGTCTTCCTGCTTCGTCACTCAGCATAGTAATAACCCTACGGTATTTACCAGAAAGCACTTTATTTACTATCTCATTTCTGAAGCCGGAACGTATGCTTTTAACCTGAATTGCTGCTGTGTTTGTTTGATTATGAATTAAGGCAGGTTCCATAACGCCCAGAGCAGGATTCCGACGTATAAATATTATGTCTGCGTTACTTTGTGGTTCAAAATGACTGAGTAAATTTGCTTTAGTTGACAGTAATCCGGTACCAGCTGCTTTGTATTCCTTAAACGCACTTGTAGACCATCCTTCAGCCCTTTCTGTGCACCACTGATAAGCACGTAATCTGCTTGACTCATCTTGATTAAATTTATCTACAAGGTAAGCTTCAAACACAAAGCCTGCAAAAGAACTAGCTGTCTGGTTAGAATTAAACGTGTACCCATTATCTGTTGCCAAGATGTGGCCGGTTTCAAGACCGTCGGCTATGACCCTTTTTTATATTTTCCTTTCAGGATTTTCTTTCTTAATTCAGGAGCTAAACTTGGATATGCAGAATCAAATAAAACCAGCGGTACAGGAGAAAGCAGTGTGATCACCTCCTCCGTGTTTAGTTCCTGAAGAGTAACAACGATTTTATCTGACATAGTTCTTCCTGAGATACGGGATATTAATAGATAGAAATACACAGAAAACCTGTTTTTTAGATTTTTATTTTAGAGTGATTTTCTGTTTTTTCTGATTTTTAGTTTGAGGCACAAAAATGTGCTGACATCTCATGACTATGGTACGATATCTGGCTGATGTAACAAAACAGGTATACGGTTACCCGCCCTCCCCTGCCCCGCCTTTCCGGCCTCAGCCCTGACGCCGCGCGGCCTGCGTGGCCCTTCTGCGCATTAATTCCGTCCGACCGATGCCCGGGCCGCGGTTTTGCTGCGTAACAGATACCGGTATACGCCGGGTTTTGTTACCCTGCCCTTTGTACGCCCGCGATTTATTCCGGTGGCGGCAGCTTCTGTACGGGGGCAGAATAGGCGTCAGAAGGACGATTTACGGATTTTGAAATCTGACGGGGGGTTTGCCCCCGCAATTTGAAAAGAATTCGCCCAGCGCGCCGCTGTATTACCTGTGTATTACATTTATCGCGCGACGCCTGCGGCCACTGACAGTCACAGACGAGGACGGTATCAATGACATTATCACTGGAAGACATCCCGGCGGTGAGCCCGGGCGGGCTTACGCTCACCCCGGCAGAGCGCCTGACGCTCCTGGAGAGCGGCGTGCTCACCCTTGCGCAGCGCGACGGGAGCACCCTGGTGCTGTGGCTGAACGGCTCCGGCCGTCTCGCTGAGCAGTACTATCCGGCGGCGCCAGCCGCCGCGCTGGACCGCTGGCGTGAGGAGTATCCGGAGGCTACGGGCGGCTACAGGGACCATGATGAACCGGAACAGGATGACGGCTTCACGCCCTGATTTATGCGGTCGGACATTGAGTTATGTATTACAAAGGTATTTCATTTGTCATTCGTTTTTGTACGCATTCAGGTACGACCGGATCCCGGTAGCTCGACCTTTGCATTTCTTATGTGGTTCATCCGTAATACAGAGGTAATACAAATGCAGTTCAGGAGTCTGTCATGCTGATGCCTGCAGCCGGCACCACCGGTGTGGCAGCGCAGAGCTGGGAAACGGCACTCGCCCTGCGCGGCATGGCGCTGCTGCAGCCCGACCTGCCGAAGTACCTGCTGGCGCCTGAAGTGGCCGTGCTGCTCAGCTGCTTTTACGATGAGCGCCAGCGCATGCTGTTTGCGTTTCTGTGGAATACCGGCGCGCGCATCACCGAGGCGCTGATGGTGACCCCGGAAGATCTGCAGCTGGACGGTCCGCGTCCGTTTGTTCGCCTGCGTACGCTCAAGCAGCGCAGCCGTGGCCGGGGACGTCCGGCAAAGGACGAGAAGGTCGCACGCGTGGTGCCGCTCCTCGATGGCGCATTTGTCCGGGAGCTGCATCGTTATCTTGCCACCTTCCGGCCCGGGCGGCGCACCCCGCTGTTTGCGGTAACGCGGAAAACCGCATGGAGCTGGCTGCAGCAGGCGATCGAGAGAGCCGGTACATCCGGCATTGCTTTTGCGGTCACGCCGGTCAGCCCGAGAACGCTGAGGCACAGCTTCGCGATGCACCTTTTCCTGAATCACGTGCCGCCGAAAGTGGTCCAGACCTATATGGGGCACGAGCGCTATGAAAGCACAGAACAATACCTGAAGGTTTTTGCGCTGGACGTGGCGCCGCAGCTGGGGATCCGGTTTAGCCTGGATGCGCAGGATTTTGCGGGTATGCTGACGAGAAAATGAATTGCATTTGTAATTTCCGTGACTTACAAATGTATTACATAAATTGACTGCCTCCCTCTTATCCTTCGGTTGACAAGGATGCTGAATGAAAAATGTTCCTTCGCTTTTTACGTCTTTTACACACGATCAATGCCCTGCATGGCTCTGTCCGTCCTGCTACAACCAGACTCTTCGTATTCAGGCGGGTTCCTTTCACTTCAGTACGTCTGCTGCATCAAAGAAAAGATTCAATCGTAATGATTTTGATTACTGGGACGTCTCATATGTTTTTTCCGGCCTGCTTGAATGTTCAAGGCTGGGATGTCTTGAAACGATAGCCATCTCGGGTGAAGGTTGGTGCCAAGAAAAAGTTCACGAGACTCGTGAGGGCATTGATGTTGACGTAATCGATATGTTCAGGGTAAAAGTGTTCACCCCTCCTCTTCCTCTGTTTATTGAGCCTGAAGGCTGTGCGCCAAATATCAAAGAGCAGTTGAATGTCATTTCATCTCTGCTGACATTGAACAGTGCCGCTGCGGCCAATGCAATCAGACGCCTTCTCGAAATACTTATGGACGTCATGGATGTGCCCGAAGCAAAGAATCTTCATCGGCGTATTGAGCATGGACTGGAGCTATTTGGAGAGGACGCTGCAGCCATTCATGCCTTAAAGGCGGTCGGAAACGCCGGCAGTCACGGAAATGATATCACTTATCGGGATCTTGAAGAGGCCTGTCAGGTTCTTGAGGCAATCGTAAAAAAATTCTGTCATGTATCACCAGACCTTTCAGATACCGTGCTAAGACTTAATTCTGCGTTTATTAAGAGAAAATAACTTTAAAATCGCTTGTAGAGTATTTCTTATGAAATACATACGTAATACATTCGTATTCACTTAGTCTTACATGTCTTCTACACTTGCAACTGAAGGGATCGGCTGCCCGGACACGCTGATGACCTCATTACGTCAGTAAGGACGAAATTTATGGACGAAACTCTCACCTCTCTTGATATCTCCTATCTCAGCGATGAGCTGATCAGTGCAGCTCAAAACTTTGCTGCTCTTAAATTCGACATAGATATGCTCGGCAGGAGTCGACCAAAAGACATCCCTGCAGATTTGCATGGACCAATGAATGGCGGGGAGTATGGTCCTCATTTTTCCTCCAGTTTTTTCACTGCGATCATCCCTTTTTTTCCTCGTAATGTGGACTCACAGGAGGCAACTGTCTACGCGGTTCCCGTTGCGCATACACTGGGGTGTAGCTGGCGGTGGTGGCCAGACTACAAATCTTCAATAAAAGATGCCTCTGAAATCCGGACGCATATCCTTTCGGAGTTTGGTGCAAGTAGAACAGCTTACACGTGGGTCTATGAGCTTGGATTATGCCTGCCCGGAGAGGGTAAAAATCGCATTAATTTCTGTCGGCATCATGGCATCGAAACGTTGCCAGCGCGTGTGTATGTCGAACATTACCCATCAGCTGATCGTATGGAAATCATCAACCTCAGTGTTGCCGGCGGTCGGGACGTTTGGGCCATTCTGGATAACCGTTATGTACAGAAAGTCAGTCATTATACTTACGCGCTTCCATTACTTCGTGCTTATGGCGTAAAGGTATCCGAGGCGTGGCCAGAGGAGCTTCCGCCGGTGCATACACTTCTGCAACACGCGCGTAAGTGTACAAATGATTCGCTCTTTCATCGTAATGTGATCGATCTCCAGGCGGTGCAACAGCAGCTGGATAAAGCAGCTCAGAAAGCTACAGAAGGCGAGTCGTTTACTCGCTGTGGTTTATTGGACCTGCCGATTCGAAGGAAGTTTATTTCCTGTTTCGTGATGATATTTTTTTGGATGGTCAGTGCGGCTGTCTGGTGTAATTTCAGGGAGGGGATTACGGGCGGGGTCGCTCTGGCGACATTAGCATTCTGTTCAGGAGTGCTTACCGTGATGATGGCACCGGTGCTGCAGATTAAGCAGAAACACATTGAGAAAAATTAGTTAAGCTCTGCCTCGCGCAATCACTCGACCTCATTTCCGGACAGAATATCTGTTCTGTCCGATGTAGGGAAAGGAGAAACTGAATATCAGGGCGCTTCGGGTTCAAGCCACGCGGCAACGTTACCGGCACCGTTGATAAAGTCGAAAAGGAGGATCAACTGCTCAACCTCATAACAGGCGTGGGCTAACTCACGCTCAAAAGGGCGAATAAGCGCTGCTCCATCCAGAAGCTGCTGCGTGATCGCAAAATTTGCCAGAAACTCGTGCGCCATTGAATTTCGTTGCTTCGTAAAGGATTTCAGGTAAGCATTATAGTCCGTGCGTAGCCCCAGCTTTTCAAGCTGAACGCGGGTCATGCCTAACGTCAGCCTCTCAAGTTCTTCTTTACCTAGGTTATATCCGGGCAGGGAAACGAGGATTTTTTTCAGACCAAACTCTAGCAACTGCGCCTTGCCCATAAACAGCCCGAACTGCTCGATGAAGGGTTTACCCTCGTAAATTTTAAGTCCTGCAAAAATCTTGTCCTGAAGTTCGTGACCGCCCAGCGTATCTTTATGCATGCACATTTCCTTTGCCTGAAATTAATGGTCTGATATCAACTTTACTTCTCAGGGGCCGAAGATGGAACCAGACATCGAATTTAATTATCCGAACGTCATAGATTTTTTTGGCACAACTCTCTTTCATATCTGTCATTTTACAACTCATGACCTGCTGAATTACTCTGATTACGATAAATATGCTGAAGGCAATATACAGAAAAGCAATTCAGACGTTGATGAACAGATAAGCTTGCTGTTGAAAAAAAATGATGAAAGTGATCATGACGAAATCATTTGCAGCTTCAGCACTGAGTTTCAGGAGTTTGGCGACATATATCCCGCTATCCACCGAAAGTCGATGGTGATCGCGCTATACAACTTTTTTGAGCATCAGATAAAAACACTGTGCATTGAGGTCAACAGACTGCTTCCGGCAGACATGAGTGCTAAGTATCTTCGTGACGTCTGCATTAAAAGCTATCGGCGATTTCTACGGCGTGAAGCGGGGTTCGATATGAAGCCGGGAGACATACTCTGGGAAGTCTGGGAGGATATGCTTAAGGTGGAGCAAATCCGTCATGTGCTGGTTCATTCTGAGGGGGAGATAGAAGAAAACCGGGTTGACCGGCACGCCGATATTGAGAGCTACTGCAAACGGAAAAAATGCATCAGGCTTTACCGCTACCGAATTCTCATCGATAACGGGTATGTAGCAACTCTGATTTCTGACCTGATCACTCTGTTCGAAAAACTGGGTAAACACGTACAGGCTTTCATCAGACGATACGAAAACGAACATGGCCGGTACGATATCGCGTTGCCTCCTGGAGCATCAAAAATCCCGCTGTGATTGTCGCGCCAGCACTGAACTCAATTACGCCTGTGTCCAGGCGGCGCGGTGAATCAAATGAGGGGCATGAAAAAGGCCGCTGATGCGGCTTTAGAAAAAATTTACGATTAATTGTATGTGGTACGAGAATCCATCACTTCTTCAGTCTCATCTGATTCTACAGTGTGAATGGTTACATCATTCTCATGCTTACAGCGCCAACAAGTGAACTTGGCTGAGTAGGTGTAAGAGGTTAAGTGGCTACCAGCAGAACCATTGTTGCTGCATTCAACGTTGTTAACGATATTGTTGACGCGGCATATCTCACAAGCAATTTCCATTTCTTTAACCTCTAATCCTAAAGCTATACAGATGGTAAGGCCGCTAACACGGCCTTACCATCATGGGTTGGTGTGTTTTTCGTTTTCGTCCAGGAATTCTGGATTATTAAACCAATTCCGCGCTTCTGCATAGTTACCGATGTCGATTGCAGTGATAACGTGAGTAAGTGAATTCATAGCACTCTCGCGCGATAAAGTTCCGTTCTTATAACCATCAAGAGCAGCATTGATTAGGTTATCCATGCCTTTATGATCGGCGTCAGTTAAAGTTTCTTTATTCATTTTATAGACCACGTTTTAATTAGATGAAATGCGAATATGTGGGCTATTTATTGTATTTCAAGGGTTTGGCGCATTAAAAAGTGCTGCATTCAAAACCGCTGGACGGTATGACGTGAAGTGCCAAAGTGGAGCGAAGATTGCGTTATGGTGTAGGTTTTTCAGCTGCTCAGCGGCAGGCCGGACACAAAGTATGTCAGCATCTTTCAGGCTGGCTGCACCGCTACAGCTGGATAAGCGCCAGCACTGGCAGAATAACCCGAATGTCCAATGTGCGTGATTTAGCGTGAAAAGTGAGGTTTTCTTAGCATTATCAGGCCATGCAAGAAATCCCAGATAAATACTATGTAGACCACAATAGGGTGACTGCGTCACTGCCGCGATGTAGCGGCAATCTGGGAGGTGCCTATGCTTTTAGTCATTGAACTTAACGGAGCTGAATTAGTTAACGATAGCTGTGCCTATCGCATACTTTTCAGCGGGAAGTACATCGCCGTCATTTGGGCGTATTAATCAGACGGGAAGGGAGCATAGCTCCTTTCCTTCGCGCATTAATGGTCAAAATTACCTGAACACATGATAAGATGTTTATCTGCAGATGAAGCAGCAATAACTCATCTGCACAAATTTATACGTTATCTAAAAAGATAAAGGGCTTGCTTATAACACACGAGCCACAGGTATATCATCCCACCGTGTCGTCCAGGCCGGAGAAAGCATCTCTCGTTTCATCTTCCACTCTGTACTGACTCCCTGTCCTGCAAACCAAACATTGCCCAGCCCTGACTGGTTAATACCATCGAGAACCTTCATCAGCTGGGCACTATTGGCCCGCGGTTGCACATCATCAAAGAGATTCAGCTGACAGACGCCATTTGGGGTGAAGTCATCGAGTATGATGCCTGCTTTCATGTACCGGCGGTCATCTAACCAGATACGGTCAAGCGATCGCATAGCGGCCTCGATAATATCGCGTGTATCCTGAGTCGGCAGGCTGAGCTTCTCGCTGGCACTGTTACCATAGAAAATCTCATTCTCTGCGTGAGGCGAGGTACGGATGAAAATGCTGATACGCCTGCAGAACTGACGTTCTCCTCTTAGCTTCTCAGCGGCCCGGGTCGCATATTGACAAAGCGCCTGCTGCATAAGCATCTTAGAGGTAATGCGCTCACCAAAAGACCTTGAACAGCAAATCTGCTGCTTAGCAGGCGGCAGCTCCTCAAGTGGGATGCAGGATTCACCGTTCAGCTCACGCACGGTCCGCTCAAGCACCACACTGAAATTTTTCCTGATAAGGGCAGGGTGCGCGTGCGCCAGCTGCAGAGCATTACTGATCCCCATCAGGTTAAGCCGTTTACCAATACGTCTGCCAACTCCCCAGACCTCCTCCACAGGCTGTTTTGAGAGAAGTCTTTCGGTACGCCGGATATTTCCCGGCGTCAGCGCCAGCACACCACGGAACTGTGGCCATTCCTTACTCGCCCACTGAGCACTCTTTGCGAGCGTTTTAGTCGGCCCCATACCCACACCGACTGTCAGACCGGTTGTAGCCAGCACATGCGTGCGCAGGCGCCGGCCAAAATGTTCAAAATCTTCGCAGCCGTCGATACCGGTCAGGTCCAGGAACATTTCGTCGATTGAATACTGTTCCACGCGGGGTGTCATTTCTTCCAGCGCGGTCATTACACGCTGGCTGAGACTGTGGTTTATGTGGAATGGAAAATCTACAGAAATTGTTGGTGCTTTAAGGTCCGCTATGAGCGAAAAGCGAACATTGCCATTCTACTGTGAATGATCAACGTTGATTGGTACATCGTAAAATATTGCGTGAGAGCAAAGGTTTGCTCCGCCTCGGATTGTCTGACGCGCAGGTCAGGCCTGAATATGGTTTCGCAGGAAGCATAAAAATTTTTGACATCGGCCGGCGCAAACATAGCTATTCCCCTGCAGGTCCACTGAACCCTAGCCCGGGCACATCAGTGAGGGCGTAGGCAACCACGCCCCACACGGGAAGCGCCTGGCTCACATCAAGTAGGGTGATGATTTCATCCGCATCCGGCGCCTGCAGGGCGGGTACCGGATCGAGCAACAGGCGTCTCAGTGTGAGCTCTCCGTCAAACTCCGCCACGATGAGCTGGCCATGTGCCGGCGTCAGGGCGCGGTTGATGGACAGCACAGACCTTTTAACAATGCCGACATCAGGAAAGCTGCTGTCGCTGCGCATCAGGTAAGTTGAATAAGGTGAACTAGGTCACCCAGGCTCAGGTGCGTTTCGGTGTAGTTCTGGGCCGGACTCTGAAAGGACATTGAAATGCACCATTCTTACCAGCTTCTCAGCGTTAAAACGTGATCCTGTCACACCGGTATGTGTGGCACACAGGACGTATCTGTTACTCAGAATGTCAGTTATAAGTTGCCAGTTGGGGAGTTGCCTGCATTAGATCGTATTCAGCGGGGCGTAAAGAGCGGGTATATCAGGCGTTTCTGCTACTGGCACATTGGTAAATTCGTATAGAGACACGTCGGCGGAATCGGCACCTGAGCGTATAAAATATATGATGAGTACCAGAACTATGCAGTCCTGTAAAAGCCCGCCTGCAGCTCAGAGCTTACATAAGCAAGAAATGACAAAAACAGATTGGTTGATGCCATTCAGACGTTGTCGTTCGATTGATGCGCTGGAGACTGTATATGAGCATCTGAAATACTAAGGTGACTCGAAAGAAGAGTTCGCAATTAACTCAGCATATGATCATCGTAAGGCTGAATTGACAATGGGAAAGTTGTTTGATCGCGTTCCGCCACACGTATGGAAATTCGTTAAATGAGAGACTGCATGAAGTAGCAGCAAGATTTTACCGGTAACTGACGGCACGCACACAAATTCTTTGTGTGCGTGCCGTCAGTTGAACAAGCCGCAGGCGCGTTAGCAAAGAAGATCTTTTATCCACATTTGCACAGGCTAGATCCAATAACTTACCAATTTAGATCCTTATAGCTCCTAAAAGATCCCGCTGTCTCTCAGGCCCTGCCACATAAGGCCTGAAGCACTTTTATGATGTGTGGTGGCGGGATAAACATGTGTTCTGACGGGAAAAACATGTGTGCTGATGGGCTGGTAATGTGTGCTGTTGGGATGTAGTGTGTGTGCTGTTGGGATATAAGCCATTTTTAGTAACAGGAAGATCCTGTAACGCAGAGTTGAGATAACTATATGACAGATAAGTCATTCATTGGCGATGCACTTTATAGTGACATGGTCAGTAAAGAAAAACAGCTCACAGTTAATTCTAACAATACTGTTCAGCCAGTGGCACTTATGCGCCTTGGTGTTTTCGTGCCTAAACCCACAAAATCACAGGGTGAAAACAATATTGTTGATGCTTCGGAATTGTTTTCACAGCTGGAGATTGCCCGGGCTGAAGGTTACGATCATATCAATATTTCAGGTCCGCGACTCGATATGGATAGTGACTTCAAAGTGTGGATAGGAGTTATCTATGCTTTTAGCCGACACGGACTGACATCGAATAAAATTGAACTGAAATTCACTGATTTTGCTAAAGGGTGTGGTTTTTCTGCTAAACGTATAGACGGCAGGCTGCGCCTTTCGATCCATGAGTCTTTGGGGAAATTACGTAATAAATCAATCTCTTTCAAACGTGGACGTGATGCTAAGGGAAGTTATCAGACAGGGCTTTTGAAAACAGGCTACTTTGATGCTGAAAAAGATATCGTCCAGCTTGAAGCAGATGAAAAACTCTGGGAACTGTTTCAGCTGGACTACAGAGTCCTTCTTCAGCAACATGCAATCAAAGCACTACCCAAGAAGGAAGCGGCTCAGGCTATTTACACTTTCATTGAAAGCCTTCCCGCCAATCCTATTCCGGTAAGCTTTTCACGTTTACGTGAACGTCTTTCTCTCAGCAGTTCTGTAAGCGAACAAAACCGCACAATCAAAAAAGCGCTTGAGCAGTTACAAAAGATAGGTTATCTGGAATTCTCACTGGTTCGTAAAGCGCGGGAAAATTTCGTTATTATTCATAACCGTAATCCAAAACTTAAACCGGCTGACATCTGAATGTGTGCTATCGGGGGCCTTAGACAGCCCTCCACTTCAGAACAGCAATTATGCTATCCCGCCAGCGCACATGCTCAGGTAATGCATTGTTCCGGAAACCTGCCAGGGCACATATTAAGGGCTCTGACTCTTAACAGCAGCCCGTCAGCACACACTATCAGGTATTTTAAGCACAGCTGATCCCCTCCAGCACACATTAATCTCCCGCTAACGCACATAATTATAAGTCATTCAGGAAAACCTATCCTGTCAGCACACACTTTTCTGAAGTCCCTGAAGCTCAGTTTCCCTCCAGCACACATGATCGTGACTTTCGGACGGGCTTAACCGCCCATGACACATTTTTAGTTTCACCTGAACTCGTATCCCTCCAGCACACATTTCTGTATCCAAAATGAAGAAAATAGCCTGTCAGCCTGCATCTCTTTGCTTCTGCAAAGTAAATGAGCATCCACCTTATCAGTCATTTGCTGCATATAGCCCGTTATAGACGGCTTAGAGGGACTGCCTGTAAGCGTAACCGCCAGCACACATTTTTAAGTCCTGTGCTTTTTAGTACCCGCCAGCACACATTTTCTTTTGGGAAAATGACATCCCGCCAGCACACATCATCTGTTGCTTATCTGTAAATGCTCTGGGTTGTAAGTCTTCAATGGCAGACGTGTATTGTCTAAGAGGTTGAGTAAAGGAGGTTTTCATCTTCTTAGCTGAAATGACCGTACTCAGTTTTAATTAAAATTGTACCTCCGTCAAACTTACTGAAGCACGCATGAATGACCATTAAAACTTTTGAAACTGTACAGGCATCACCTGCAGAGTAACTGAAAGACATTGCTTATTTTCACTGATTGAAAGGGAATTTCAGCCTGAAATAAATTAGTAAAATACAATAAAAACATATACATGAGTGTTTTAGGGTGTGGGATAAAACCCATCTGAATTTCAGTACATTTCTAATGCTGAGAATGTGATTCATTCACTAACAGGACATCACTTTTGCCAGAAAAGACGTGATGCTGTGAGCGATATTTTTTTCTCATGTACAAGAAATTCATGTCTTTTCGAAAAATGTTGCTCTGACGTTTTTGACATGTACAATCAACATAAAAATTGACAACGGAACCGTTAAATGAAAAGTCATTATGGTGGCGTGGACGAGACTGCACGCAGAGCCAGCGCAATGTTGCGCAGTATGAGCGACGATATATCCCTCAGAAGAAATGAGTTTGGTTTGGATCAGTACTACCAGACATTCACACGTAACTCTGTGGCGAACCTGCCTAAACTTAGCCGGCGTGCAGTTGAGCAGGCGATTGATGAAATGGAAGCGCAGGGGCATGTCTTCGGCAAAAAAGACGCCGGTAATACCCGACACTATGCGCTGACCATTAAAGACGTTGTTGATATTTACGCTCACCGCAAAGTGCCTAAATACCGTGATTTGCACGTCGGAGAAGGCCCTTTTGTAATCTTTGTTGTGAATCTGAAGGGCGGCGTGTCGAAAACCGTGAGCACGGTTACGCTTGCACATGGATTACGTGTTCATCAGGACCTTCTGCAGCATGATCTTCGTGTCCTTGTGGTTGACCTTGATCCCCAGGCCTCTAGCACCATGTTTCTCAGCCAGCAAAATAGCATTGGCTCCATAATGGAGACGGCTGCACAGGCAATGCTTAACGATCTTGACGCTGAGCAGCTCCGTGAAGACATTATTAAACCCACAATCATTCCTGGTGTGGATGTAATCCCAGCTTCCATAGACGATGGTTTCATTGCCAGTCAATGGAATGATCTTGTCAGAGAACACCTGCCGGACAAGTTACCCTCAGAGGTTCTGCGCCGCACTATCATTGACCGTGTTGGCGGGGATTATGATTTTATCTTTATTGATACCGGTCCTCACCTTGATGCCTTCATGCTGAATGCTCTCGCAGCAAGCGATTTACTGCTCACACCCACGCCGCCGGCACAGGTGGATTTTCACTCCACTCTGAAATATCTCACCCGACTGCCTGAAATGATTGAGCAGCTTGAGGAGGAGGGGATCACACCGCGTATAAAAGGGAATATCGGCTTTATGTCGAAAATGACCTCAAAACGTGACCATGAGATGACGCATGGTCTGGCCCGCGATGTCTTTACGTCTTACATTCTTGATGCGGCACTGCCACGGCTGGATGGCTTTGAACGTTGTGGCGAGAGCTTTGATACAATCATCAGCGCCGATCCGGGTTCTTATCCTGGCAGTGCTGAGGCGCTCAAAAAGGCAAAACGGGAAGCAGAACGCTTTACTCAGGCTGTATTTAAAAGGATCGAGTTCATCAGGGGTGTGAAATGAAAAAAGAAATGGTGAAACTGGGTCGGCAGCTGGGTAACTCAAGTTTTTCGAAAATGATGAGTGAGTCTGACAGCGAGCGGGTGTTCACCCTGAAGTCTGGCGCTCAGGCCCGTTTTGTTCTGACAAAGTTTCTGCATGGTGACATTGAAGCACAGACTTTTGTAGACGCAGCCGTTAATGGTCGAGACCAGGCCTTTCTGACGCGCGAATCGGTCAGTGATATTTCACGTACCATCAGACTGCAGCAGTTCTTTCCCGCTATTGGCCGGGAAGTAGACGGACGTACAGAGATTCTCGATGGTTCACGCCGTCGGGCGGCCTGCCTTTACAACGGGACCGCCTTTGAAGTGCTGGTGACGCGTGATGCGTTGTCTCTCTGTGATGCCAGACAACTGGCCGCTGACATTCAGACTGCCAGAGAACATACGCTGCGTGAACTCGGTAAACGATTAAAGCTGATGTATCCTGCAGATATGAATCAGTCAGATATTGCCGCCGCAGAAGGACTATCTGCGGCCAAGGTCACCCGGGCGTTTCAGGCGGCTGCAGTTCCTGAAGAGATCATTGCGGTGTTTCCTTCGGTCAGTGAACTCTCCATCAGTGACTATCAGATTCTGCTTGAGGTGACTGAGAGAGCCCGGACGAGAGGCACCAGCACGGAGGAGTTAACTGGCCACGTCCGTGCACGTATCGAAAGTGACGCGCATTACGACAGGGGTGATCCTACCTATAAGGCAAAAATAATCAGTTATTTTCGCGCTGAAAGCGCAGAGCCCAAAAAAGGATCGGCCGGCAAAAAAGTCGTGACTGAAAAACTGGCTGAATTTGCTGATAAAAAGCAGTTTGCCAGAAAGAAAACGGATTCAGATAAACGGGTGGTTACTTATGAATTCTCGCGCCTTTCTGCAGCCTGTCAGGCTGAACTAGATGCCGCTGTCAAAAGCGTCATTGAACGTATGGTTGTGAATGAAAAAGACGCATGACTTACTGCCAGTTGCGGGAAATTCAGAAGAGGATTCCCGCAAAAAAAATGCTTTAACTATATGTTTTTTTTGAATAAAGAAAGAAAATTTCAATCTGAAATTCCCCGAATAGCATTTCCTTCAATTGTCGGCAGCTGACAGGGTCGGTTCTGGTCAAAGCAACACAGATATCAAAGCTGACAAGCCTTAAGCATGATGAAAGAACGGGTGCCTAGCGTATCAAAACTCATTTTTTAAAATAGCAATTCTCTACGAGCCTGAACACCAAAGATGGTGTATCTGGCCCACCCGTGCTGATTCAACATTCTCCCCATCCTGGATGTTTATTCATTCCCTTCGCTTTGCTTCACCTGAGACAGAATCTGCTATACGTCACAAAATCCTAATCCTCGCCTTCAGGTATTACGTCATGTTTTGAACCCTTCACAGACAGCAGGAATATTGATTACTCACGTTTATCGTATCCTCCGCTTTCCTGTTAATGAGGCCGTAGTAGATCAAGACCTAGATAGCTTTTCCCGGTTGCTTAAATCAATTGCGGTACGAAAAATCATGAGATAAAGGTGCCGGCCATTACTCATCTTATGCTTAAGAACTTCAGAAAACTCGATTCCCTGAGAATGAATTTCCAACCCGCAACAAATGTTCTGATCGATGATAATGAGTGTGGCAAGAATAGTGATCTGTTAACGCTGGATCCTGTTCTGAGTGGAAGCTGGCCCTTGGTAAAAAATTTAGCGCTGATTCCTTGCCTTGCAGCCAGACGAATATGGGGTTTTAATCTATCAGCGCCGAACCGATTTGCTGGCAGAACTCATTTTTTCCGCACCCTGCGCAAGTTTACCGGCTACATTCTCATTTCCATGAGAGCAACATTGACGGTTGAGTACCTTAACATTGTGTGAGTACTGGCTACATGCGGATGAAGAAAGAGCTATGACAAAAATATAAATAAAGCTCAAGCTTCAAAAGGTTAACGGTATTAATTACAATCATCCTCCGTTACCACTTTCCCACTTTTCAGCCCGAAGAAATTTGTACGGACACGCCTGTCTGCTAAGGCTGATGACCTTCTTACACCCCTGCTTAATATATATTTCAGCTCGGGTGCTGATAACCTCAGCTAATGATTCCTGGCAGTAAAGAATGTCATACTTTTAAGGACTGAACCTGATAAGGATATTAATTTGAAACTGCTCCGGCTTAATATCAGCAAGCTTTTTGGCCTGCTGGACTACAGCATCCCACTTGATGAGAACGAAATTACCATGCTCACCGGGCCAAATGGTTACGGCAAGACCATGATCCTCAACATTCTCCACAGCATTATAGGGAATCAACTTAACGTCCTATGCTCACTGAAATTTGAGCGCATTGATCTGCATTATCACGGAGGAAGGGTGTCTGTTTCGGGTAACGGCTCTGACAGCCTCACGCTTTGCTTCGAAGGGCGTGAGGGAGCAGAGCCTGTTCTGGAAACCATCACCCTGTCTGAAGACAGGCCGGCTGAGCCTAGCTGGCCCGGAATGATTGTATTTAACAGCGATAAGCATCTGCATAAAAGCAGACCTGTATATGCGCGTTTGGAATCGGAAGGGCTGCGCAGCCTTTTTTCTGAGGGATTTGTTTCATTTATACGCGCTGAGCGTCTGGAAAAGACGGACGACGGTACAACAGTGATTGATTACTGTGCCGATCAGCTACGCAACCTGATGGGGGCTGCGGAAGATGAGTCTGCCTCACTCAGCCAGAAACTGGATGCGACATTCCCCATCCGGCTTTTTGAGCGCCTGCAGAAGCAAAAAAATCTTTATTACTCCAATATTCAGCAGCGCTTGATCGGTATTCAAGGCAAGCGCCGCGATTACATGCAGTTTGGTTTGATCCAACAGCAGGATGAGTTGCTCCCGGATGAGGGCGGCGGAATGGAAGGCAGCCGCGAGTACCTTAACGTCTTAGACCTGTACATCCAGGATGCGATGGAGAAATTGTCACCGTTTGAAACACTGCACAAGAAAATCAGCCTATTTGAATCCATACTGCAGGAAAAGGTGCTTGCTTTCAAACAGGTACATATCAGCAGAGAACACGGGTTTAGTTTTCTCAGCGAAAACGGTGATCTCGTTGAGCGCAATCTGCTCTCATCGGGTGAACAGAACCAGATCGTCCTCCTTTTTTGCCTGATTTTTAACCTGTACACGCACAAAGTAGTACTAATTGATGAGCCGGAAATATCTCTGCACGTTGCCTGGCAGCAGACCTTCCTGGACTCGCTAAAAAAAATCCAGAAAATCAACAATTATGAAAAGGTTATCATTGCCACACACTCACCGGCAGTTATTAGTAAAAACTGGGCACTGACGTACGATCTGTTTGATATGGTGCACCGCAACGGTGAGGCCTGGCAGCCTCCAGGAGAGCCGGAATGAGTTCACTTCGTGAGGCAGCCGGTGAAGATGACTGGTTGAGTACCATGCTGATGGCCATGCGTAACGACATGAACAAGAACCGGATTCTGGTACTGGTTGAGGGTACGAGTGATATCAGTTTTTTCAACACACATCGGCTGGATGACCGGATCATTTATGAATCCCCCGAAAGCGGTAAAAGAGAGGTAATACGTGCAGTCGGCATGCTACGGAACGCAGGTAATGACGCAGTTTATGGCGTATGCGATGCCGACTTCGACCAGCTGAGCGATATCCGGCATGAAGGTATCTATTATACGGATGCACACGATCTGGAGATGATGCTGGTCGAAGGCGGCGTGGTGGACAAGTTTATCATGCACTTTGCGCAGCGCGACCTGATCCGGGGAGACCTGGCCGGACGATTCTGTCAGAATATTAAGCACACGATCCTGCAGGCAAGCTTCCGGCTGGGGCTGCTGAAATGGTTCAATTACCTGAGCCAGGGGGGGCTGAATTTCAAGGGCATGCGGTATCAGGACTTCATTTCTGTTAACGGGACCGAAGTTTCCGTTGATGAAATCGCATATATCCTTCATATTCTTGGAAAAAGTCCGTGCCGCAGAACCGTGCTGAACAGCGGAGACTTGTTGAATGAAATGCGCCGACTGGAGATGATGGCACCGGACTGTTATACAATCAGCAACGGGCATGATTTTGTCTATTTGCTCAAAATGCTATTTGAAACACCGCTTTCAGCCAGAAAGAATATGCGCATTGATGAGATCGATAGTTATATGCGGATGAGCTATGACCGCCAGGTGTTCACGAGCACACGGCTTCATTCATCGCTTTCCCGTCTTCTAACGATTCACTGACGTGCCCACCATCCTGGCAGCGTTTATCTGAGGCTCGGTGTTCCAGAGGGTAACAGAAGGTAAGCTGCTTCGTCCGGCTCCATAGAGAACCGAACCTCGAGCTGGCGAGTCACGTCCAGCGCAAACACCTGCGTATACCATTCGGTGGACTTCGCGTCCTTAGGGCCCATCAGGGACTGAATGAACTTCGGAGCTGCGCGAGATGCATTGCAAAAGAATCCCAGAATGTCTTGGGCGTCACCGGCCTGATGGAAAACGTCACACCCTCACGCGCAGCCGCCGCCACTGGCTGACTTATCCAGCTGCGCGCCGTGTCCTCACTCTTTATGTCTCAGAGCCGCGCCCCTGGGATCAAGCCTGTCGTCACAAACCATTCTATTAAGCGTTGCACGAATTCCGGATCGATAAGCGGCACCTCCCGCGGCGGGTTGTCCCGGATTTCCGCCTCTGTTTCCCGCCAGACCAGCTGCTCTTCCTTCGTCGTGCAGCCGACGCCGGAGGCTGCGCGCTACCTCTTCGAGCTTCCGTTGCTTGAGGGAGCGAAGGACCATGGACGGTGAGGAGAGCAGCGCGGCGGTGAGCGGATCGTCCAGCACGAAGTCTTCTTTAGTGAGCGGCAGGATTTCGTTAAATCGCCCGCCGTTATTCCACAGCACATCGATGAACAGACGCTTGCGGAGATCGGGCGCCTTGGAGAACAGGACGGCCACTTCGGTAATGTGACATGTCAGTGTCGTAGGAGGCGGCAGCTTTAGCAGCGCTACCGCGCAATCGTAAACAAAATAGCGTGCGGCGCGCGATATGGTCAGATTATGACCACTGACGCCGCTGTGTGAAATCTATGTCATTTCGCGGGGCAAAGTACCCAAACTTTCAACCTCCGTTGTCTGGAGATGTTTAACATTTTTCGCCGATCAATTCAGCGAAAACCACGGGAATAAATCAATTCTAAGAAGATTCAATCTGGATCTGTTTTCCGGCCTTGATCCCAAATACGGACAATAACCTTGAAAGCTTGTAATAAACAGCGGGCGTTAGCCTCTAAACCGGACTACGATCACCGTCTAACCCTATGAAAGTAAAGGGAAGGTGGAAACTGCGCAGGGAAGGGGGCGTACGAGACACTATGGGCTTTAAACTAATCATGGAGTGATAAAAAATGACTATACCTGCTTTTCTCTCTTATGAGAAAGAAGAGTAATTATTCAGCAACAGCAGGAAAAATCAGTAGTAATTGAGGTGGTGAGCGTGCAACCAATTACGCCCAGTAAGATTTAGAGGCGCATGAGTACATTCGTTTAAGCGTTATGAATATTTTGCCGTAAGCAATTGAGTCCTCATCCGCGAACACTGGAAAAGGGAAGACAGAACTGTAATGATACTAAAAAAAAGGATGACATCTATATCTATTTTTTACATAAAGTATGATAATTTATATTTAAATGGCCGCTACGAAAACTTCTTACAACGGCCTCTTTAGAATAAGTAAGTTGCGCTAAAGTTCTCTTTATGAGGTCAAACTGCGAACATCTAGTAGTCTTGACGTAGCTATTGATCCTTCATCATCAGCATGAATAAAACCTTCCTTAATCATCCATTCGTTTAACGCTTTTATATCTTCCAAGATGTCACCCCTAGATGCTTCGTCACTTAAATATGCCTCTAATACATAACCATGATTTTCTACATACGGTGGATTATGTTTTTGTATAGGTTCTTGATTTTCGAGTAATGTATTACCTAACTGACCGGTGCTCACGACGAGTGCACTGCTATCATGACATTTAAGCTGCAAATTTAATATTGCTTCAGGAGCTGAATCAGCAATATGCGGGAAGCATTTCAAGTAATAACGTCGTACTAGAAGATATAAACCATTAAAATCATAAAGCGTGTTTTTCATGTTTTTTCCTTTTTTTATACCACCACTGGAGTTGATTATGTAGCGTACAAACTCCTTTTAACATATTGGATTCTTATATATATTACCTTTTACTTTTTATAGAATACAGGAATTAAATACCTCCTAATATCATATCGTGTCTGTAATTTATAAAAAAGGGGAGTAAAACAGCAACGATTCAAAATAGTGCTATAGTCAATTCTAAAAATTGACGATAAAAAATGTTCAAAATCTGACATAAGGTTACCGACGCTCCCGTAAGTCGAGACAGTTGCACAACCAATTAGAAAACAGCATCTCTCCATGGGCAAGCCAATCAAATTTAGGAAGGAGTCGAGAATTTATGGATGCAAAATAATTGACAGGTATATAGGGTTTCAGTCCAGCAGCAAGATCGCGTTTGTATTCTTTTTCAAGAGTATTGCTTCCATACTCGGGATGTCCGGTTGCGAAAACCATCCTTCTGTCTGGACTGGAAAAAAGATAGGCTCCAATCTCTTCAGAGTCTGCTTGGATATAAAGATCAGTGTATTGACGAATGACTGACTGAGAGTATTCAGCGAACCTTGAATGAGGCGCATAAAAATATTTCCCTAAATTCCGAGTCAAAAAATCCTCGGGATCCAACGAACGATGACTATAAATTCCGGATATTTTCTCCATCCTTAAATTTACAGGGAGATTATAAAAGATTTTCAGTGCAGCTTGAACGGCCCAGCAAATGAAGAAAATTGAGGAGACGTTTGTGCGGGCCCACTTCATAATATGCACAAGTTGAGACCAAAAAGTAATATTTTCAAATTCAATATTTTCCAGCGGTGCGCCAGTAATAATCATTCCGTCAAATTTTTTTTTATGAATACTTTCAAAAGTTTTGTAAAATTTTAGCATGTGAGAAAGAGGGGTGTTTTTATAATTATGATTATCCAGGCGTAACAACTCTACCTGTATATTACTAGGCGATTTCGATAGTAAACGAAAAATTTGTCTTTCGGCTTCACGTTTATCGGGCATGAGATTTAAAATAAGAAGAGTGATTTTTTCACTATTACCATAATGTGTATAAAATCCGCGATTATAGCAACCAATATCGCTATGGATATCAACTAAAGATTCAGAACCATCAACAAGTTTAAGAGGCATGAAAACAACCTATAAAGAGAAAAAGTTTTTTAAAAAAATATTGACAAATACCAATAAGCCAACATTTTTTTCTGATATTAAGTTTATAAACATAGATCCCTAACCCGAAATTTAAATATAAACGTAGAAATATAGTGTGCGGTTTATTATTAGAAATATTAATCAAAAGCTTCAGGGAATTGACGTTTATAGTAGGTTTCATCATTGGTTTCATCATTTCTCTGCATTAAGAGATCCCGAAAATTAGGTACGAAGATTAAAGAAATCGAAGATAAAATAATACATAAACCAAATAGGATGACGCTGTTGTTAACCCCAAATGTTGGAAATAAGATACCACTCACAGAAGTTCCAATAGGAATACTAATTTGTGCGATAAAAAGTACAAAAGTTTCGATGCGCGAGCGATACTCATCTGGAATCGCTGCAGCTCTACACGCAGTAACAATTGTATTAAAAAAAGCAATAGACACGCCGGCTAGAAAAACCAGTGCAAACATTTCAATATAATATGGCTTTATAGCTATCAATATAAAACTCAAGCCCAATAAAACAACACTGGTAAAGCAGAGCACAAAATTTTTGTCTTCAGGTATTTTACAAAATGTAATGATTGTACTACCAAAAACTATGCCTATGCCAAAGAAGGCTAGAATGACACCCAGTTCAGTAGAGCTAAAATGATATTGATTAACTGCTAACAGAGGAAGAGCAACACCTAAAAAAGGAGTAATAAAAAAATTGAGCATCATAATAAAAATAGCAACAGAATATTCTGTTGGTATTTTTCTAACGGCGCGGAAACCGGCTTTGGAATCATCAAACCACTTTGATAAGTTAAAACTTACCGACCCTACATCATTATCTTTATCAATCGGGAGTTTAAAGAAAAGTAAAGATGCACATAATGCCAAACTCATGAAAAACAGTGCCATGCTAGAATGACCCATAATAACAAGAAGAATTCCGCCCAGACTTGGACCAATAAACGTAGTAAAAGAAAGTATTAGAGAGCGATACTTAAATGCACTGGCTAATTGTGTTTTGTTACTCACAAGATTAGCAGAGTAACTAATTGAAGACGCTGTGAAAACCATTGCACCAGTAGATAGCAAAACTGTGCTAATTATTATACTAGTTTTTGAAATGTCATGAATGAAATAGACAATATCGATTATCGCCATAAAAGTAATGAAACAGCCAATCAATGAAATCTTAAACTTGGATTTTATATCGACAATAGCACCAATAAAAGGAAGCGATAGGGTATAAATCCACCAGTAGACGCTTACGACCAGGGAAACAAAGAAGGCCCCATGAGATAATGAAAACCAAGTTAGAAGAAAAAAGGCGCCTCTATTCGCTGTCATCAAAAGTAACGTGATAAATTGAAAAACTTTAAAATTTATTGGTAAGTTTTGCATTACTACTCATCCATTTTGTGACGATTTACATTCTGTTTATTTGACTACAACTTTTATAAAAGGTAAAAGAGTAATCCCTCTATAACGTTATAGGTTATTCAATTTCATAATTGAAAGAATTTGAAAAAATCGCTATATCTTTTTTTATTTTATTCAGATCATCTCCACGGAAAGCAAAATAGCAAGTGAAATCTATAATAGAATGCGCAATAGTATTATCTCCTAATTTTTTACGCGGTAAAATATCAATAAGTGTATTTAAATGACGGAATTGATCAAGGTCAGGCAAAGTAATTAATTTGCCACTTTTCTGAGGGATGATACTGACGATAATAACGTGCTGTTGAGGATGTAACTCTGAAACTGTATTTTTATCGTTATTTACGATAGCTTCAAACCACGTTTCATAAATCGTCTTACCATAAACGTGTAGTGCCATATAGTTTAAATATGCACCACCGGGACGACTGGCTACTTCGGATAAGATGATATTTCCATCAGAATTAATAAAAAACTCTAAGTGACAGGCACAATTATCGATGTCAAAATATTTAATTATCTTAGTGTAAGATAACTCTATTTTATCATAAATATTTTTGTAATGAGAGCGAGTTAAATGTTCGACGCTATCATATTTCCCTTTATTTAAAATAAGATCAATGCGGGGCATGATGTACTTTGAAATCGATAACAGCTTTATTTTAGAATCAACGATAACACAATCGGCAGCAAATTCTTCACCAGTTATATATTCTTCAAGAATAATGCCATTAGCGATCAAATGTGAGTCTTTTTCATTTTCAAAAGCAGATACATAACTATCAAGGTCATTTCTATTTTCAATAATACTGGTATTAAGGGAGCCAAATCCGCATACTGGCTTAGCAACCATTGGATAACCAAACTCAGGTTCTTCTATAAAGTCTGAGATGAGATGAAATTTAGCGCATGGTAAATTTCCGTGAGTAAATGTCTTTTTCATCAAGAATTTATCTCGGGTTAAATTCACACTGCTATAACTTAGTCCTTTACATTTCAGTAGTTCGGCAAGAAAACCCGCTCCATACTGACTTAATTCGCCTATAGAGATAACCCTGTCAATATTAATATTTGCTATCTGAATAGAGTTAGCAACACCCGCCATAGCTTCAATACTGTCAACCGATTTGACTATAAACTTACCTTTCATACCACCTATGAGTTCGTGGTTGGGATCGACTTTATCAATATCGTGCTCTTCAATTATAGCAATGTAATTTGCTCCAGTTTTATCTAACGCTTTATAAGCATCAAGCCAATATTTGCAAATCAACAACATAGAAACCCCTTTAAATGATTACTTTTCTAGACACAATGATTACATTGAAGTTGAGAATTCATCCCTATCAAAAACCATCGAAACCTGCGAAAAAAAGTTTTCTAAGAATCAAAAACACGCAATTTTCATAGGTAATGCACAATTTTTCATCGTTATACAGATAATATTGAATTCAATGTGGCTTTTCAAAACCATGATTTTTTTTAATGAATAATGAAGATGCTAATCTTTAACATTCAAAATTGTTTGAATCAAGTTAAATTTGTTAATAAATATGATAAATTTTTGCAATTTATTAACGACGATTTTTTCTGGCTGGTTCAATTTATGACCATGCCAGATGGCCTGAAAGCAAAAAAAACAGCTAAAAAGAGTTTTTCATAAAATAAAGTGCGTTTTATGTTGCTATTATCAGTGGATTATTTCCTTGGTTCCTGCTGCTATGGCAAATGTAACGCTGAAAAAAACCAACACTTCATACTTTTTAATCAACAGAAAACGTAAAAGAGCGGCTATTTCAGAGTTGACTAACAGAATTATATATATTTGAGAATTATCCAGAGTAAAAATTTTGAATGTTTGCGTTATACAAAATAAATGTCTATTTTGATGTGTTATTTTCAGTAAATACTCCGGAAAAAAATAAATATCCATTTAAAACAATAATATATGGCTGATAAGTGGTTTTGCATGATTATCGCTTATATGTGTTGAAATGATTAAGTTTAATTGTTATAAAAGTGTGAATTATTCATTTGTGCACACGATGCCCAACGCATTTAACACAAAGATTAAGAGTAAGAGTAATAAGGGTTTCAAATAGAAGCACATCATTTTAAAAAGGAAAAATTAATGCGTTATGATATTTTAGACATGTCTTATACCGATTTTGTTGCATTTGTTAATCAGACTAATGTTCCGCCTGGCTCCTATTCCACATTGACTAAGTGGAAGACATTTTCTTCAATTGAAGAAAATAGTTTCGTTTTTGAAGCTGCCTGCACTACAGGATTTTCTATTCTTAATCTTGCCAAGGAAACTCAATGTAAAGGACTTGGTGTTGATATTTCTTTAGCGTCCGTAGAAACAGCTCGGAAGAATGCACTGGCGATGAATTTGTCTGATAAGGTTACATTTACACATTCAGACGCAACGAAAGTAGACTTTCACGGTAAAATAAGTCATCTAATTGTGGGCGCGGCTTTACGTTTCTTCCCTGATCCTGATGCCATGTTGCAAAAAGCATTCACTCTTTTTGGTGATAACGGATATATCCTTGCATCCCCATTCTATGTAAATGACGAAGTTCCTGAATCAATGCTCAAAAAAGCGCAAAAGGTGTTTGGCATTATTCCCACCACCGAAAAATATAAAGATGTCATGAAGCTTTACCGTGGTTTGGATGTGATGTATGAGGACAGAAATGAAATTTACAAAGAGACGGAAGAAGAACTCCATCATTACTGTGAGTCTACGCTCTCCCGCTTAAAAAACACTATCGAACTTAGTGACGAAGAGTATAACCAAGCATATAAACGTCTTTATGATATTAAGACTATGTCAAACGACCTGCGTGAATTTCAGGAATATTCAGTGCTCGTCTTAAAATATGAGAAGAAAAACTACCCTAACCGTTACACAGAGTTGTTCTAAAAATAAAAGTATAAATAGCGGACCTGCAAAATGATACTCACCGGTAATGAAATAAAGAAGCAAGTCAGTGAGAGTAATATTAAAATATCCGATTTTTCCAATGAAAGGATTAACCCAAATAGTTATAATTATCGACTTGGAAAAGAGCTGAAAATTTTTACTGGCACAGACAGCTTGGGTAATCAGATATTTGAAGAAGTGACTATTCCTGAAGAGGGTTTTGTATTGGAACCTGGAGCTATGTATTTAGGGGTGACAGAAGAAGTAATTGGTAGCTCGAAATATGCTATGTCTCTCATTGGACGAAGCTCTCTAGGAAGATATGGACTTTTTTTGCAGGTTTCCGCTAACCTTGGACATACTACGTCCTGTCACCGCTGGACGCTAGAAATATATGCCTGTAAAAAGATTAAGGTCTACCCGTTGATGAACATCGGGCAAGTTTCTTTTTGGGATAACTATGGAGAAGTAACGTGTTTTGGAAAAACGTATGCAAACTTCAACTTACCAACTGAGACGGTTGAAAAATGATATTAACTGGCAATAAAATTTCTGAAGAAATTTCTAATGAGAGAATATGTATAGAACCATTTCAAATGGATCAAATTACAACGAATTCATATGATTTGCGCTTAGGAAATAAATATCTGGTTTACACTCAGGATGTTATTGATACTAAGCAGCCGCCGACATACGAAGAGAAAGAAATTCCTGATGATGGTCTGGTAATGAAGGCAGGCGATTTCATTCTTGGTCATTCCGAAGAAATAATCGGTAGCAATCACTATGTTCCTCTTATCCACGCTAAATCGGGAACGGCCCGTATGGGACTGTTCGTTCATGTCACTGCTGACCTTATCGATATTGGTTCTATTGGAAATAGTACTTTTCAGTTATATGCAACCCTCCCGGTAAAAATTTTCAAAGGTATGCTTATTGCCCAAGTAACATTTTGGGTGCCTGAGGGTAAAATTGATTTATATCAAGGGAAATATCAGCACTCACGAGGACCGCAACCTTCAAGAACATACTTAGACCATGTTACATGAGTATAAATCATATTAAAGCAGAAAGTTAAGGCTAAATATTAAGATGGCTTGAAGAAAAAATGAATGCCTGTGAATTGCAGTGAGTCAACATAATTATCTGTTGTTCACCGGCATTTGCTAACCGATAATATCCAATCTAGATAAAACATATAAATTTTTATTATCAGATAAACCATAGAAATAGAACTAACTTGATTTAACTCTCAACCTAATTCTTATCAACATTATAACTCTCTATCAAACTCTTTCATTATAGGTCTAAAAGTTATGCATGGCACCCAGAAGTACAGCCAGATAGAAATAGACAATTTTGTAACTAATTTTACAAAAGAAGCTAAAGATTTTAGATTAACCCAGAGCGGTACGGACGATATTAAACTTTACAGTCCAGATAAAAGAGAGATATTTGGTTATCTTAACTGCGATGATGATAATAGTACGGAGTTAAAAGTAAAAATTGCAAGAAAGGCGTTTGTCGATGGTCGGTGGAGAAAAAAGTCCCTTCAGGAAAAGAGAGATATTTTTTTAAAGATGGCCGATCTGATTGAGCGTGAAAAACTTGTCTTGGCAACGATGGAGACGCTATCAGTTGGAAAACCTATAAAGCATGCTTTGGAGCACGACATCCCGGGTGCAGTGGGCTGTATCCGCTGGATGGCTGAAGCATTTGATAAGTTACGAGGTGAAACTTACATAACTGAATCAAGTATTTATGCCAAAACACTATTTGAACCCATCGGTGTTATTGTGGCTATTATGCCATGGAATTTTCCGCTGGTAAGTGCAGTTTGGAAAATGGCTCCCGCACTCATCACAGGCAATAGCGTCATCCTCAAACCCTCTGAGCACAGCTCATTAAGCACTATCAGGCTTGCAGAACTGGCACTTGAGGCTGGTTTGCCGGAAGGCGTTCTTAGCGTAGTTGTTGGGGAAGGAAAAAACTTCAATTCATCATTAATTCAATCTGGAGATACGGACTGTATCACCGCAACTTGTTCCACCGAGACAGGAAAAAGAATACTTAGTAATGCCTCTGTTAGAAAAATCAAACGTACTTGGCTGGAGTGTGGTGGTAAAAATGCAAACATAATTATGCCAGACGCCGACAATATTAGTCAGATCTTGGCTGATACAGTTGAAGAATGTACCTATAATACCGGTCAGGTTTGTACCTCCCCTTCCAAAGTAATCTTGCATAGTTCGTTCAGAGATCAAGCAAAAGATCACTTAAAGAAGCTGACTTTAGATTTTCGATACTTGAATCCAACAAGCTTAGATTGCTGTTATGGTCCTATGGCAAATCTTACCAGCTATCAAAATATTATTAACGCGACTGGTGCTAATCTTACTCCAGGAATCGAAGTTATCAAGAATAATTCCAAAGGTTCTTTAGAGAATTTATTCTTGCAACCTGTGGTTTTGTTCGGAGTTGAAAAAAACATGAAAGAGTCTACTGCAGAAATTTTTGGACCTGTTATTACTATTGAATTTTTTGACAACGATGAACAATTAAACGATATTATTCAGGCTAATCCTTTCGGTTTATCTACGGTTATTTGGAGCGAAAACAGCAAAAACCAATCTAGGCTGATTAAGAAAGTTAAATCAGGTATGATTAAATGCAATACGTTCAAGGGTGGTGGAATGAATGTTCCTTTTGGCGGAACGCGGGACTCTGGGTTTGGGAAAGATCATTCTTTTTACGCCCTTAAACAATATTGTGATTTGAAATCCATTATCGAACGGGCTTGATATGAATAGAATATATGACGCTGTTGATTTTATTAAAAAAAAGGAAAATTCGGCTTTTTACCTTTATGATTATCAGGTTATGGATGAAAAAATTGACAGTTTACATAATGCATTGGGTCCGGATATCGCTCTTGCTTACTCGTTAAAGGCTAACCCTAATCCAGAAATCGTAAAAAAAATTGGGCAAAAAATTAAATGGTTTGATGTCGCCTCTCTTTTTGAGATGAAAGTTGTACTCAAGTGTTTCGATGCTAATTTCAAAATCATTTATACTAGTCCTGGTAAATCTCTTCAGGAACTCAGCTTCGCTATAGCTAACAATGTATATGTCATTGTCTGTGAAGATATTCAAGAAATAATTCGAATTTCAGATATTGCTAAAAATTTAGGTAAAGTACAAAAAATTGCTATCAGAATTAATCCTTCTTATGATAATTCTAACTTGGATAATTCTTTTTCAAATAAACCCAGCCAAATGGGATTGGAAGAACATGTAGCTTTCTCTTTAAATAGGATATTAGAGGATAATCCATCTGTAGAATTAATTGGATGGCATTTTTATATAGGTAGCAGAAACCTTTCAGCACAATCGATAATTGAAAACACAAATTATATCTTTGTTGTTTTTCAAAAGCTATGTGATTTTTATAAGAAAAATTTTGAATTTCTAGATATTGGCGGTGGTTTTGGTGTCAATTATTTCAATGGTGAGCTTCCACTTGATTTGATTTGTCTGAAAAAGAGCTTCTCTTTTTTGATGTCTGAATTAAAACGTAAACACCCAAAATTGTTAGTCATCGCTGAGTCTGGCCGGTTCATTGTAGCAGAAAGTGGTTACATGGTGACTAATGTCATCACTGTCAAAATATCCAAGGGAGTTGACTTCGCTATAACAGACTCTGGAATAACTTCTTTTTTTCTAGCCGCTGATAATTTATCAAATTACGGCAAGAATGAGAAAAGAAACTTCCCAATATCTGTTGTGCCAGGAAATAAAAGCAGAGAAAAAATTAAAACCTATCATGTTGTAGGTCCAACACCGACAACCAGTGATGTTCTAGCAATTGATGTGCCTCTACCAGAAGTTCATCCTGGAGATATACTCGTTGTGAGTAAGGCTGGTGCTTATGGCGCAACAGCTTCGCTGTCTTATTTTATTGGACAAGGTTTTCCCGCAGAATATGCATTGAATAACGGTATTATATCTCAGATCAAACCTAGGGTAAGTGTTGATCAACTTCTAAACAGTTATAATTTGCCATAACATAACACTTGTATAAAAAGGTTTTATTTTGAAAAGAAATTTAAATGTTACTTTAGCTGAAGAAATGTTTTTGGATTGCGCGCGTTCTAACAACTTCAGCATTCATTCTGACTTGGCGCTTATTACTGATGATCCCACTCTGTTGTTCACAAATTCAACAATAGTGGCATTCAAAACATACATCTCAGAATCAAAATTAATTTCACCAGGGTTCGCTATTGTTCAACCTTGCCTCAGAACTCAAAACTTAAGAAACATTCGTAACAGCTCAGAGCTCTCTTATATGAGCTATTTCAAACAGGCTGGAGTCATTGGCGATCATCACTCTTTAGATAATATTTTAAATTTATTTGATTCTTATTTTATTGGAAATTGCAAAGTTAATGCTGAACGTATATTATTTAAAACATCCGTCACTTTGCCATTCAATCAATCTATGAAACAAGCGTTTCCTGACATTTCTTGTGTATACGACACAGAAGGTACAAGTTTCTATAGATGGAAATATGGCATGAATGAAGTTGAAGGTTATGGCTTAACTTTCTCGATAAAAAATAGTATTGATAACGAATATTATGATGTTGGCAATATCATCCAACTCCGTCAAAACAGTACAATTATTGGTTACGAGTTCGGATTTGGTATTGAGACGTTTTTATCCAGACTATATAGTACTGATACACCATTTGACTTTGCAGGAATGAAATTAGATTTCATCGAAAATCTACCAATCTTAGTTAAAAATAAATTTACAGATCTTGCGACTATTATTGCTATTCTTCTGTCATTACAGTTAAAACCTGGTAGAGGAGGAAGGGAATCAATTTTGAGGAAAGCACTTAGTGACTTTTTTTCGTTTGTTTTTACTTTCGATATTTGCTTCGAAAATGTTTTGCATTCAATAGTTATCTTTCTTAAAGATAGATCATTATCAATTAACAACGTTGAGCAACGACTTGCTGAAATTTATGCCGTTCAGCGTGATAAATATCGGCTCGCAAAAGAATATATCACTTACTGCCAACGGCATTTAAAAACACGCGATTTCATAATAGAAAATGTTTCGCGCAAATATGGCTTTGACAACTACTATTATAGTTTTCTTTTTGATAAATAAAATGAGGTGAAAATGGCGTCATTAACTATAGATAATCTTACTGCCACACTTGAAAATATCCCAGCCTCTGTTAACCTGATTAAAATTCTGGATGACGGATTTAACATTGATAATTTGACACTGCAAAAATTTTGCGAGGTTTTGCCTAACGATTTTGAATTTCATTTTTATGGAAAACCTTTACATGAAATTCAGGTATATCTACTAAATTCACTAATTGATTTACCTCACGATTCTGCTGACATTCAAATTATCAGCTCAGAGCTATTTTCACTCGTGTCGAGAGTGCTTCACTTTCTTAAAAAAAAATCTCCTCCCCTTTTCTTTAGTTTACGAAAAGTAACCCCAGATTATATATTAAAACATTCTCCTTCAGTTTCAGATTGCTTTCATCGAGACGGTGCCTGTTATACTTTTACCCGCACTTTTTACGGCCCAGGCGTCGAATGGGTTGATAATAAATTTATCGATCGTGACTATTTTCGTAAGCATTCAATTCAACGTTTCAATGGGGATGACTCTGCATTTAAGGAAAAGAACATTCCTTATAATCAGGTCGGTGAAAACGAAAGTATTATTTTGAAAGGTGAAACCTACGAAGGTATTGATAGCAGAACAGTGGATTTCATAAGTCATTTTATCGGCATGAATAGTGTACCAAACTTTAATCAAGACAATGGGCTTATCCATCGTGGTTCGTCTGAGACCAGTATTGATTTTCGTGTAGTGCTGACGATAAATATTTTTGAACCATGAAATTTTAGATAGCCAGGAGCGATTTCATTTTTTTAGCCACTCCTGGCTTAATGTTTAAACTACAATGTTAATAATTTTACCCTTTATAAATATATACCTTTTCATCAGTAAACCCTCTGTCCATTTTTGGATAATAGAATTACTCAATACAGATTTCTTTATTTCATCTTCATCTTCTGACAATGAGAACGTTAATCGTGTTCTAATTTTCCCGTTAACTGTAATCGGGTACTCAAATTCACTTTCCTGAATATACTCTTCTTTTAAAGCAGGGAATGCTTCATCCTTCACATAGCCCTTTTTAGATAGTGCATTTACCCAAAGCTCTTGGCATGAATAAACAGCAAACGGGGACAAAGCCACAATGAGAGGTTCAAGTACAGCGCGCTTTGTACATTTTATTTTTGTCAGTTCATTAACTGCAACCATGAATGCGGTGATTGCCGTATTGAAGGACAAGCGCTCTACATCGTCGGCAACTTTCTTCAGCATCAAATGTAATATCTTCAGCTCGTCATGTGTCGGTTCTTCATCCACTACAAGACACTCGTCCGCATCGCTATAAAAGAGACGCCACAATTTATTAAGGAACTTATAAACACCTTCAATACCATTAAGCATCCATGGTTTTGACTGTTGAATAGGACCTAGAAACATCTCATACAGTCTAAATGTATCAGCGCCGTATTTTTCTATGATTTCATCAGGCGATACGGTGTTATACTTTGATTTTGACATCTTTTCAATTTGCCAGTCACAATAGAATTTATCACCATCCAGAATAAATTCGCTTCTCGCGTAATCCTTTCTCCAGCTTTTAAAAGCATCGATATTTAATGAATCGTCTTTATTCACATACTTTATATCAACATTCAGACGTTGCGTTTCGAATTTATCTTTTAGGTTCGCAGAAACAAATGTATTTGTCCCTTTTACTCGGTAGGCAAATGATGTACGCCCCTGGATCATGCCTTGATTGATGATCGTTTTAAAAGGTTCTTCGAAATCTATATAATTTTGGTCGTATAAGAATAAGTTCCAAAATCTTGAGTAAAGCAAGTGGCCGGTTGCATGCTCACTCCCCCCCATATACAGATCTACTTCGTTCCAATATTTTGCTGCTTCTTTATCAACAAAGACACTATTATCATTAGGTGACATATAACGCAGGAAATACCAGCTTGAGCCAGCCCAACCCGGCATTGTGGTTAGCTCGTAGTTATATTTACCTTTGTACAACCAGTGCGTTGCACGAGCTAGCGGCGGTTGAGCATCTGCAGTAGGCAGATAGGCATCAACTTCTGGAAGTTCCAATGGCAAATCATTAAAAGAGAGTGGCTTTGGTATGCTGTTTTCATCGTAATAGATAGGGATGGGTTCACCCCAATAACGTTGGCGTCCAAATACTGCATCTCTTATTTTATAGTTTGTTTTCTTATAGCCTAAGTTACCTTCTTTAAGGTAAGAGAAAACTTTCTCACGTGCATGGCTGATATCGTAACCATTCAAGAATGATGAATTAATTATTTTTTTTGTTTCGTCATCAATGACCTGTTGAATTTCTAAATTATATTTTTCAGCGAATTTGTGATCTCTCTCATCGCTACCCGGAACAGCCATCACGGCACCGGTTCCGTAGCCAGCAAGAACATAATCGGCGATCCAGATTGGCACTAATTTTCTTGTTACAGGATTGAGCGCATAGTTGCCAGTGAAAACACCATTAACATCATCAATATTACTCAGCTTTTCAAGTTCGCTAAGTTTATTATTTTTTTCAACAAATGCTTTGACTTCTTCGGCGTTGCTTTCATTAATTAGCGAATCTATATCTCTGTATTCTGAAGATATGCACAGAAAAGTTACTCCAAAAATGGTTTCTGGTTTTGTGGTGAAAATTTCAATGCCTTCCTGCCTATTCTCAACCTCAAAGTTGATCACCGCTCCTTCTGAACGGCCTATCCAGTTTCGCTGGATTTCTTTCAAAGAGTCAGACCATTTGAGTTGATCTAAATTCTTAAGCAGGCGTTCAGCATAAGCAGTGATTCTCATCATCCACTGCTTCATTTTGCGTCGTTCAACAGGATAACCGCCTCTCTCTGAAAGCCCATTGATAACTTCATCATTAGCTAGTACTGTGCCTAATTTTTCACACCAGTTTACGGTTGCAAAAGAGAGGTATGCCAAGCGATATTCCATTAACACATCGGATTTTTCTTTTTCATTGAATGCAATCCATTCCTTTGACGTAAAGTCTGTAGCATCACTGTCTTTTGATGCTCGTGCTCCTGCGGAGCCTTGTGTTTCGAATATCTTAACTAACTCTTCAATATTCTTCGCTTTATCGTCATTTAAATCATACCAAGAATTAAAAAGCTCTATAAATATCCACTGTGTCCAACGGTAATATTCTTTTTCAGACGTTCTGAACTCCCTGTCCTTATCAAGTGATAAACCCATTTTACGTAATTGAAGATTAAAATTTTCAATGTTTTTAGCAGTCGTAACTGCTGGGTGTTGCCCCGTCTCGATAGCATACTGTTCGGCTGGCAAACCAAAGGAGTCAAATCCCATTGCGTGTAATACATTATAACCTTGTAGTTTTTTGTATCTACATAAAATATCTGTAGCAATATAACCCAGCGGATGACCTACATGCAGACCTGCTCCCGAAGGATAAGGAAACATGTCCAAGCAATAAAACTTTTTCATTCCAAAAATAGGGGAGGAAGCGTATACATGTTTCTTTTCCCACTCACAATTCCACTGCTCTTCAAATTCGCTATGGTTAGATAAACCCATTTTTATGCACCTATTCTTTATAGAAAGATAAAATTTTATTTTAAAGTATTTTGATCTTTTTTGCAACAAATATACATTATATAAAACTACAATATTTTAATTTTTTGATGATTTAGTGATAAAGTTTTCTTAAAAAGATCTCCATTTACTACAGATATAAATGCAACACTTCATAGTGTATTACATGTACTTAACAAGTGAACCTAAGCAGATTCTTTCAACGTCAAATGTATTCATTTTTTCTGTTTTTTTGAAAACTATCTGAGGTGAATATTTTTCTCTTTCATATGGTATTACATTTATGGCACTGCCAGCAGCGTTCTATTCATGCATTAAAGACTGAATGCTTGTATAAGGTCGCACCTCACACCAGTACTCTCGAACACTCAAATGGCTGGAGCAAGCGACTGTGGGTAAGTCATATGTTTGCACTTTCTGGCTGGAATAATCAATCTAGATATCAGGCTTTTATAGGCGAGTGTTTAGCTTATTAACTGAGCGCCATAACTGCGTCTGACCGTCATAGCCAGCCGCATTTTTATTGTTAATTTGAAACAGGCTTGCATTTTCACTGTATAACGCAATCGGCTTGCCGTATTTCTCGTCATAGCTATGCGTGGTCACGATGTAACCAAAGGCAGCTTCACTCTGACATAATTGCAAATGCATCATGCGTCCGATAGCATCGCCAACGTAAATCAGCATGCAGTATTTTGGTGTGTAACCTTCAAGCCATTCATAATGCGATTGTTATTCTGGATAAGTTCACCAAGGTAGTCGCGGCGTTGCCGTGGCTGTTAAATGCGGTGCTGACGGCGTGTGTGCGGGATCCAGATCCCGTCAGCCGTCATTCAGAATTTCAGTGGAGATCTGAATACCGTGTCTCTCGTGTATTTTTCTGCGTCAAGTGTGGGCCCCAATCCAACGTATTTTTAGTGTAGCAGCGTCAGTTTGCTGCTACGAATAATCTCGGCAACAATACATATCGGGTTTACCACGTCGTGCGATGATAATATGAGATTCACAATATTCTCGGTAGAGTTCATCAGCCGCTGGCTCTGACTTTCGGTAAGATTCAGCTGAGAGGCCGCATCATTGCGACGCAATCGTATTTCAATAACAGTCTGAATGACGTGAAGGCGGTTTTTTTTGTTCGGCATGATCACCAGCATCACCAGAGCTCTTCCAGAAAAGTGGCGAAAAGTCCATATCCGGATGACATTATGCAGTAGCTAAAAGAAGGGGCGGACCATTTTCTGGGATCTCAGGATATAAATTATTTATTCCGAAGCAGACCATTTAGTACAATCGAGCTGTAATTTAATTAAGTCAATAAAATTGTAACCGTTGTTCTTGAGCTGGATTATCCCATAAAACGTCATCTCCAACGCTGGTTTGAAGCGTGGAAGGTGGCTGACGAGTGTTAAATAAAAACCGCGCTTTTCCATTACGAAAAAAATATTGTTGTTATCATTACCTCACCAACGGTTTCTCCTTGGCCTTTACATGCATTGAGCTGGGCTACCGCTGCACCGCAATAGACCCGCACTGGAAATCGCCTTTGAGTGGGGGGCAGTCGCCAGCTGTTGTAAAAATAGAAGGATCCGCTTGTTAGTGATGAGGTTTTTCGTTCAATACGTAAACGCAATACAACCTCCGAAAAAGACATCAACACACTGCGCTAAGAGCGCGACAAGATCCTGAAACAAATCCTACATCGGCAGATCGAGCATGACGTACTGAATGAAAAAGGCTGATGAAATCATATAAAAAGACCTGGGCATCAGCGCCAGCACTCTGACAAAAAGATAAAAGACCACGGTCGCTGATGCCCTTAAAAATATGCATCCTTTGTCTGTATTACTGGTTATTCTTGAGTAGGCTAGCAGCTATTTTTTTACACTGTGGCGTTCTGCGTTCTGCGTTCTGCGTTCTGCTGATAAGCATGCGGATGTACGTATGACTCTATCGGATATTTGCCACGAAAACTATCGCTGCTACGGCTACGGACGTCTGCATGCGATGCTGTGTCATGAAGGCGCCCGGTTCTCGGAGAAAGCAGTGCGCAGTCTGATGACAGTGGTAAAACTTGTTGTTAGCTAAGCCCGCCGTCATTACAGCTCGTACCGTGAAGAAATCGGTCCTGTACTAGTCAATCTTTTTGCGAGGGACTTCACCGGCGTGCAGCCAAATCAAAAGTGGCTAACGAATATCACTGAGTTCTAGTAGTCCGCAGTGAAAGTGTGACTAACATCCGTATTTGACTGCTTTGATGGTAAGGTGGTGAGCTGGTATAGAGGCACATGGCCTGACGCTATGCTCGCCAACAGTATGCTGGAATACGTGATCGACACCCTATTACCCTACGAACGGCCGATCATACACAGCGATCGTGGCGGGCATTACTGATGGACGAAGTGTTAACAGCGCATATCTTCCTGTGAGCTAACACGTTCCATTTCTCGTAAAGGGTGTTCGTCAGATGATGCTGCATGTAAAGGGTTTTTCGGACGGCTGAAAAACGGGACGTACTTTGGCCGTATCTGGTCTGCCGTAACGCTTGATGACTTCATACAGCAGGTGGATAGCTACATATGCTGGTATTATTCCCATCGCTTTAAGTTGTCTCTAAGCTCAGTAAGTCCGGAAACGTACCGGCAAATACCGGGCTTTAAATAATTAATCAGTCTAGGAAAAAGTCCACACCCTTTGTAATGTCTGCAGGGATCTTCGGCATGAACACGTCTGAGAACTTGAAGATATTTAAATTGGTTATTTTAAATAGTAAGTAGTTCTGAAGTTTTTTGATCGATAACATAACTATAATTTTTGGTTTATAGGAACTAATGTGGTTAATTATTCTGATTATTATGCAATTATCCTTACATTATAATTCAGAGGTTTGGGGCGAACTAGTGTTTATCTTGAAAATGCATATATTTCAAAGGGTTAAATTAGTAAGTGACAAGTGAAAAAAATGAAGCTAAAGTAAATGTAATGTAATTAGTTGAAAGCTTATTTACATGATCTCATATTCAAAATCTATTTTCATCGCACTACAGGAAGAAATTTTTTCTACTTAAAGTAAGACTGAATTAAAAATACCTCTTTAATTATCATCTAAAAGGAAATAAAATGAAAAGGATAGCAATAGTGGGTGGTGGTATGAGTGGTATCTCATTTTTCCTGCAAATGCTGCAAACTAGCCGTAAGTATGAATTTACAATTTATGAACCCGGAAATATTTGCGTAAATAGTTCAATCAATAATTCTTCGCCCTCTGCTTTATGTAACACCTCTATCGCCGTTAACTCTCTTTATAAAGATATTCCGGAAGACTTTCTTGATTATCTCGTTTCCCAGGGGTTCTCCTATACGCCATCGTGCTTCGCTCCTCGATATCTATTAACCCAATATGCCCGAGAGCGGTATAATGCTGCCTGTCTTCAAGCCAAAAAAATGGGATGCAAGGTGACCATCATAAATGAATGCGTTGAACGATTCAGTGTTCATCACTCAGGCATGAATGAGGTCGTAACCGGCAACGGCACCACAGCGTTATACGATTATGTTTGTTACAGTATTGGCCCCTGCTACCAGCGGCAGCATGAATTGATAGATGCTGAATTGTGGTCATCAGGGAAGGTCGCATGTAGTATGAATAAGCAACTTTACTTTTTCTTACAAGGTAAAGAAAATATTAGTATTTTAGGGACAAAATTGAGCGCCATCGATACGGCTTTATATGCTTGTGCACGTGGTATTCAGGTTACTCTTTTCTCAAGTTCTGGTTTATTCCCTTCGGTTAGAACTTCACTTCTTCCTAATATAAAATGTCGTCAAGAACTTTCTCAGGAGAAAAAGCCCGAAACGCCCCTCGCTTTTATAAAAATAATTAATTTGGCTGTTAAGCGTGAAAAATTATATCAGAGATTTCATGATGATCCATTAAGAAATCTAACAAACGATATAAAGATGGCAGAAGAAGGGCGTAATACTTGGGAATCATATATTGCTGAAGTTATTGACTATATAAATAGCACATTAAAAAAAATGAATACTGCTGACATAAAAAAAATCCGTAATCGCACATTAGGATTGATTTCAAGGTACATATCATCGATTCCTTTGGAAAATGCAAAAAAAATCCTTTTTTATTATAAATGCGGACTTATAAAAGTTGAGAGAAATAATGCTAAAAACTTTAGGTGTGAGAACGATAAAATAGCATTAAATAATCACAAGCTTCATTATGATGGTTTGATTATTGCTGCTGGAATAAAAAGTCATTATATTACAAAAGATAACAGCTATTACGTTTTCACAAACGATGATAGTGCTCATAGAATAAAAGAAAGTGAATTTATCTTTTTGAAAAGAAACGGAGCATGGTTAATCGGTAATTTGAGCAGCACAATTTATCCTATTGTAAATTATTTGAAATTTTGCGTTGGACAAACTAAAGAATTAGTTGATTTTATCGAGAGAAAAGAAAATGAAAGTAGCAGTTGTTAATCCTGTTTCAAGTGGTAAGTGTCTTATAAAATCATTGGAGGATATTGGGGCTACTGTAATGAAAATCTATGAGGACCATCTCAAACCAGATCATGGGGATTTTTTTGTTTTTTCAAACTTTGAAGAAACTGTCGCTCACCTTAAAATACATGGGATTAAATCTATAATAAATGGTAGTGAATTTGGGACATTTATAACAGACAAGCTGAATTATCTTATGGGATTCGCGGGAAATGACTTCTTTAAAGTACAATCCAGAATCAATAAATATGAAATGTTCAAGCAATTACAAAAGTCTGATTTAAAATGCGCACAATCTTTCACTATTGATTCTTATGATGAACTTGAGTCTCTACATCAAAAAATTAATTTCCCTATGTTTATCAAACCAGTAGATAGTGCGGGAAGTGATGGATGTAAAAGAGTCAATGATTTCAATGAATTATCAGCATCTTTCAAACAGATACATGGCTGCTATAATTTGCTAGGTAAAAAGAATAGTTCAATACTGATTCAGGAATTTATAGAAGGAGAGCAATTCATTGTTAATTCAGTCTCCCTCGGTGGTAAGCATCTCATCAGTGAAGTTTATAGAGTAAGAATTGATCAGCATAACGGCGTTCCAATTTACCGCAGTATTATCACTCTCGATATGCCTGCTGAAGGTGAGGTTTATAGTCATATCACAGACTATGTAAAAAAATGTTTAACTTCTTTAGGAGTTGCAGAGGGCGCGGCTCATTCCGAACTAAGGCTCACTAATACAGGTCCATGTCTTATTGAAGTAAATAGCCGCATCATGGGGCCCGTGCTTGATGCCGATGCATTTTATTGTGCTTTCGGTTATAGCCAACCGTCATTGCTCTGTGAATCGATCATCCATCCGGAAATTTTCATTCGCCGCTTGGATTACAGCGTATCTACACCAAAAAAGCATTTTTCAATGGTTTTTCTAAGGTGCCGTGTTAAAGGGATTATTAGCAACCGCAAGGGGCTTGAAAATATCAGACGGCTTCCTGGATACCACTGTATCAGGAACCTTCCAAAGATAGGTTACCAGTCTGTCAATCCTTTACTTACAACCGGAGATTTTGGAATAGTATACTTTTGTCATGAGGATAGAGTTTTACTCGAGCAGTCGTTATCAATTCTCCATGATATGGAAGATGAAAATATCATTTTTGGTATGAATTATTATGAATAAATTTACTGCAGCGATAGTGCTCTCCGTTTTGATGCAGTCATTAGCTTATGGTTTTATGACAAAAAACATGGGTTCGGATTCAATATTAATATTCGTCACTGTCGCCTTTTTGACTTGTAGTGCTGTGTATTTTTCAATATCAAAACTGCGAGGAATTAAGCTTTCCAGAAAACAGGTACCTTGCATTATCAGGCTAAATGTTAGCACAGCACTAGCATTTGTCTCTTTCTATATTTCAATTACGTTGATACCTGCTTCTACTGCTACGTTGTTGGAGGCCGCAGCAGGGCCTTTGTGGATAATAATAATGGGTGTGTTTTTTTCTAAGAAAAAGATACATTTAACTTCGATTATTACATCTCTACTTGTTATGTTATGTGGTGTCCTTTCAGTCTGTATTATTAGCGAAAAAATAATATCATTCCAAGTTATGTTCGGTGTTTTTTTAGCTATAGCAGCAGCTTTAGGCGCGGCGCTTGTTGCGTGGAACAGTGAAAAAGCAGAGTTATTATCACTTTCACCAATCATTGTTCTTGCGTGGCGTTTTCACCTTACATGGTTCCTTTCCTTAGTTATATACGCATTTATACCCGTTGAGAAAATAACGAGTAGTGATATTTTTAATTCTCTCTGGTTAGTGTTAGTCGGGGTTGTTTTACCAATGTATTTTATGCAAAAAGGAATGCAAAAATCGTCGCCATTGATAACTATGATGTGTCTAAGCATGCTGCCGTTAATCACATATATTTTTGAGGTAACTTTCGGCAGCAGAGTTAACTTTTATCTTTTAGGTGTACTTTTAATCGGAGTTGGAGCCTCATTTTTCCATATATGGATAGATAAAAGATTAGAAAGCAAGCTTGCCTAATTTTTACGCCGTTGCAGTTTTACTGCAACGGCGTTCTTCATTTTGAACTTTATGGGTTATACAAAAGGAAATTTAAACATCTTGAAAATACTAAGCGAAGAATTTATTAAGAGCATACAAGATGTAACCTGCCTCCCGGATTAGATCCAATGCTCTGTTAGTAAAACTGGATCTGTGACTCTGACCCTGAATTTATTTCAGCCATCATCAGAAATAACTGACTTCATATTGGCTGCATATTCTGACAACCGGCTGATTTTTCTTCGAATTCGGATCGGGTTATACAGCCCAGCGCTGAATGGTGCGCCTCTGGTTAAAGTGTATGCACCAGGCCTCTATTTTGCACTTGGCATCCTCCAGCGACATAAACCAGTTTTCGTTCATGCACTCCATCCCCAGCTTGCCGTTTGACGACTCTACCGTAACTTTATCTTTGGGCGTGTCAGATCCTATCCTTATATAATTATGTTTATATAAGGCCAGACAAAGTCTCTCAAACCTTGTATCATGCGGATCGGGGCTGGATCCTGAACTTTAAGGCCATTTATATGAAACGGCGCAGTTCTGGACGGCGTGCGGCTGAACGACGGTGTTTAAAAAACAGGCATCGCTACGTAAAATCTGACGGGCAATGCCCCTGCTTCTTTCTCAGAATTCACGTAGCGCTGCCTTTCAGCCAAGAGTTGTAAATGGAGCAAACATGAACGATATCTCCGCTTTTACCGGTGTGACTCTTAGCGGCAGCGCCGGTGATGATCTCACTGCTAAACTGGCCGCGTTCGTCCGCCATCGAGAGGCCTTTTCGGCCAACACGTGGCGTCAGCTACTGAGCGTGATGCGGATCTGCTGGCGCTGGTCGCAGGAGAATCGTCGGTCCTTTCTGCCTATGTCACCGGATGACATGCAGGACTACCTGTTTCACCTGCAGACCATTGGCCGTTCAACTTCAACCATTTCGGTGCACGCAGCGCTTATGTCGATGTTACACCGTAATGCCGGACTGGTGCCGCCAACTATTGCGTCGGACGTCGTTCGCGCCAGGAAAAAGATACACCGTACAGCGATTATGTCGGGTGAGCGTACAGGACAGGCCGTCCCTTTCTGCCGGCCGGATCTGAACCGTCTTGATGCTGAATGGGCTCATTCTCCGCGGCTGCAGCAGTTGCGCGACCTCGCGTTTATGCACGTTGCTTACAGCACACTTCTGCGCATGAGCGAACTTTCCCGTCTGCGGATCAGAGATATCTCCCGTGCAGCAGACGGGCGTATCATTCTGGACGTTGGCTGGACTAAAACCATCCTGCAGTCAGGTGGCATCGTTAAGTCCCTCAGTGCGAAGTCATCCCGCAGGCTGAGCGAATGGGTCACCGCGGCGGGTCTCGCCAGCGAACCTGACGCTGTTATTTTCTGTCCTGTTCATCGATCTAACCGTATCGGCAGGGTGTCAGAAGTCCCCATGAGCGCACCCTGCCTTGAAGATATTTATCGTCGTGCCCGTCAGGCTGCGGGTGAGACGAAGGCTCTTGAAACCAACAAAGGGCGCTATGCAAGCTGGAGCGGACATAGCGCCCGCGTCGGCGCCGCACAGGATATGGCTAGAAAAGGCATATCCATTGCACAGATCATGCAGGAAGGTACCTGGACGCAGACCCAGACTGTCATGCGCTACATTCGTATGGTTGAAGCTCACCGGGGAGCAATGGTCACTCTGATGGAAAACGATGATGATTAGCTGATTAGCTGATTAGCTGATTAGCTGATTAAGCGATCTGCTTCTGAGGTTCAGTACTGTGTTTACCCTGACTGAAATCTGTCTCTGATGCTGAAAGAATTACTGTTCTGCGTTGCAGGCTTTAACTGACGATATGATGTATGACATGACGGTGAGCCAATGGCAGTTGATAAGTACGGGTTCATTACCCAGCCTGATTTCAAAGGGTTTCAGCCAGCCTTTTCACAGCTGGTTGCGGATGTTGTTCAGACACGGACAACGACATTTCCGGATCTGATTCATAGCGTTTATGTATACGGCAGCATTATCGACGCGACGGCCACTGAAAGGCTGTCTGACCTCGATCTTACCGTGATTTATTATCGCGAACCCGATGCAGATGCCACTGCAAAAATCGACGTTGTTAAGACTGCGCTTGAGCAGGATCATCCGGTTGTCAGTAAGATTGACATCGATCCGGGCGTGCTTGAGGAAGTGATGCTACCGGCTAACGGTATTCGATGGGGTTACTGGCTGAAGCATCACTGCGTATGCGTTTACGGTGAAGACCTGCGCGATCGCTTTGAACCCTTCAGGCCCTTAAGGGACATAGCCGTTGCCGTTAACGGTGATTTTCTCCAGGTACTGAACGGCTACGTTGCTCTGATGAAACCCACTCTGAAACCTGCGTATAGCCATGTTCTGCAGAGGTCTGCTGCACGTAAGGCCATTCATTCAACAAACATACGGAGAGAAGATAACGATCAGGACTGGCTGGTTACGCAGCACATCGACTGCTATGCCTGCTGACTGCGGTGATAGATTTCAGCAATCCACGGGGAATGTTTATCCTTTTCATAAACCATGTGCAGCTCTTTTCGGGGGCGGGTAACGCCCACATAGAACAGCCGCCTGGCCTCACGCAGGGCATTATCTGAAGCCTGGTCGCGTTTACCTGGGAAGTCATATTTATTGACCCCATACATTATGGCCACATCAAACTCACGGCCTTTTGCACTGTGAAGAGTGCTCAGCGTAACGCGCCCTGTTCCTTCCACCTTTCCTGCAAATATGCTCAGAGTCATATCGAGTCCTGAAACAGGATCGGTTCGTCTAAGCAACTCTGTCACGACGTCCCATTCCGGCTGGGCATTCTGCGCTATGTCCCGCCAGTCGGAAATAAGTTCTTTGTCGAACCTCCGAAGCCACTCATGGGCAGTTTCAGCTTCGTCAATTCCGCTTCGCAAAAATGTGATGAGCTGTACGGTCAGAATTTGCTCTTCATGGCGGCTTGCGCGACGAGCATAAACCAAAGAGAGGGCCTGGCCCAACAGCTGATTGAATGCAGGGCACGCCTCTTGCCATCCCCCCGTCACCCACTGGCTGCAGGATTCAATGAAGCGGGCAAGTCGGGACGTGCGTTTTATCAACGCATTCCCATCAGTGCGGATCAGGGGGATATTTTCGGCCTTAAGCGCTTCCGCAACTTTATCACCGAGCCAAGCTGCACGATATAGCACTCCGATGCGCTCAGGCTGAAATCCCCGAGCAGTCAGGGAAGGAATTAAATCCTTAGCGATGTAACTTGCATGGGCCTCATATTCGCCTCTGACTCCGTGAAAACCAATTTCCCCTTCAATGCAACCGTCTGGACCTCGGTAATCGCGTTCTTCTCCCAGCGCACCCATTGATGCCCTGATGATTTTCCTGCCGGAACGATAGTTGAAACGAAGGCGGAAAATTTTCACCTCAGCCCGAGCAACGAGACTGTCCAGCAGACGCGGATTCGCACCATTGAATCCATAAATAGACTGATCGCCATCACCGACTGCAAACAACCGTATTCCACCGTCAAAGCACAGCAGCAGTACAAGCTCATGAAGGGCATGACCCAAATCCTGATATTCGTCCACGAATAAGATTGGGTAGCGCGCCCGGATAGCATTACGGATCCATTCATGCTCCCTGATCATACGGAATGCAATGAGCGGCATATCATCAAAATCGATCAGGCCTGAGCGCCGAAGCTGTGCTTCATACGCTTCGATGAAGTCTGCCAGCTCCGGGTTGTTATTCCGCCAGGAGGGCAACAGCCTGTTCACGTCCCGGCGCCGCTTCTCTTCCGCAAATTTCCATCTAGCATGAGGATCCCCGATTGCGCCGAACCTTGCCTGATAAGCTTCCTCAACTGCGACACGGCACTCATCCCGGGTCGCGACCCGAAAATCATTGGGTAACAAGTCTGGTATACAACGCGAGTAGGGGATTAAAACTTGGGTCAAGGCAAAGCTGTGCACGGTACCAATAAAGTTTCGATCGCTGCCCCCAATGCCAAAGCAGGACAGGCGTTCTTCAAGTTCAGATGCACACTCATTATTGTAAGTAATACAGGCTACGCCACGAGGGTCAGTAACGTCATCCATGAGGGCACGCGCCATGGCGGTCGTCAGCGTTTTGGTTTTCCCACTGCCAGGACCAGCAATGACAACGCAGTGTCGTTGCTCAGTGGCAGCGGCATACTGCTCGTTGTTTGGTAAGAGCTCTGTAAGCGCCATTGAAAGCGCGTGGCGGTTAGACATTAGACACCACATACTGAATCGCCGCGGCAATGTAGTCAGGTGGTGCAAGTCCAGGCGCTTTTTTCTTCAGCTTTGCTGCCAGTCGGCCCTTACCAATGTCAGATATCATAGCGAGGAGTTGCGTGGGATCCGGATTCTGACCTGCACGCCATGAAGCAATCCTGTATGAACGCAATGCACCGAATCCCTGTTCATCGAGGATGCCAAGCAGCGCGTCTTTAAGACCAGTGGTGTTAGCTACGGCAACTTCAAATGTTTGATCGTTCAGAAATATCCCCATTTGCCTGAATATCGGGGCGCACTGTTCAAAACCATTTGAATTCAACCATTCTTTATTTTCTGGAGTGAACTTAAGTGCTTCTGGTTTTACAGAACAAAACGCAGCCCAGATGTTGATAGACCGGGTTTTGCCCAAGGGTTGCTTCGTACTATCCAGTGGATCCCAGTCAGTGATGACGGAAAAAGGCAATCCGAGACTGGCTGCCAGCTTCACGTAGGGTTCAAAGTTAACGCCTGCGACGTTACATACTGTGATTCCAAGTTGATCAAGGTTAATCCCCATGGCCTGAGCGAAGCTTGGAAGTAGGACTTCCTCAGCATCGCCTTCCACAAATAAAACTCCGTTCGCAAATAGCAGTTCTGCTCTGGTTGCCGTCAGATATCGTTCAATGTCGTCGAGTTCATCACTTGTCACGGGCAGTTTAGCTAAGGAAAAAGCCCGCGATCGCCCATTTTTATCCCTGCATAGACGCACTATGGAACGAAGAGGAGCAATAGTTGCCAGCGTGGGGGAATGGCTTGTTACAATCAGTGACTGCCCTTCATCGGCGCTATTGAATAGTTTGTCAAAAACAGCGCGCTGAAGTTGGGGATGCAGGTGGGCTTCGGGTTCTTCTATACAGAGCAGAGAAAAATTACGTTCATTCTTCTCACGTCGCCATGCAAACTCAGCAAGCTTAAGTGATATCAGAGCCACGTTCGCAGAACCCAGGCTCGCTTCCGTTATGCCTCTCTTTCCGTCATCAATGAACATTGAGATGGAACGCATCAGTCTTAGCGGGTCAGCGGGAGCAAAACGGAGGCGAGCATCTAAATCGTGAGCCGTACCTGCTAGGTCGAGAATGCCACCACGTAGAGAATCCTCCAGGCCCTTAACTGAAGGGAATCTCTCCATGGTTTCGGTTGCGGCCTGAAGCTCAGTTGCCACGCGATCTAAATCGGTCCGACTCAGAGATGCGAATGCATCTTCAAGTAAAGGGCGTAGCGGTGAGTTTCGCCACGAAGCAAGCTGAGCCTCGGCATCTCGTAGTGCGTCCAGCATATCAATGGATATCCGACGCCTTACACGTCCCGGAATCGTTCGATATTCCTGACCTCCACCAAATACGATAAACTCGCAGTCCTCACTCGAACGGGGTGACCCATCAACGTCTTCCTTTTTCCGGAAAACGTAGCTCAATCTGGCTACAGCAGGATTCTCTGCTATACGAAAATCGGTCAACAGCGCAGACAGTGAAGGGTCTCTGTCGAAATCTGCGAACTCTAGATGTACCTCAATTTGTGGGGCTGTGGAGAAATCGCAACCATCCCAGAAATCTGACAGTTTTAGCTGTCTGACAGAATCAGGTAGCGTGGGGTCAATTACCAGGCGGATAGCAAACAGCAGATTGCTTTTACCAACGCGATTTTCGCCCAGCAAAACAATGTTTCCTCTTAACGGAATATCTGCCGTCTCAAAATTCCGAAAGTTCCTGATTCTTAAATTAGACAGATACATCATTATCCTTCTATTCAATAAGTAAGGTTAAGTTGACGCTCGCGTGCCTGTTATCTCACGTCCAGTTCATGAAACATCGTTGCCTTTTCATAATGCGTTACCGGCTGATGTACGCTGATGTATTCGCGCGCACGTTTCACTGAGGTTGGCCTGCATGGCTACAATGACCGGCGCTGCTAAGACTTATCAGATGTCGTATTATCTATATCCCAAGCAGGTCATTGAGCATGCAAATGGCGATATCTATTGTTTGGTATCAATGCTTCCGTAGTGCTATCCAATCTAGTGGTATTAGCTTCACGCCATTGCGCCAGCGTTCTGACACCGCTTCCTGGAACCAGTCATCCTTAAGGTCGGCATGGTCCATCACGATTATCTGTAAATCAGGCGTGAGCGTTTGTGCCGCGTGGCTTATCAGGCTGAACAGCCGGTTCACCGCGTTCTGATCTTCATTTTTCAGCGCGTCAATGGAACCTTCATTGTCTTTTTCGGGCGGATAGTGGGCCTGCGAAGGCTGGTCGAGGATCAGGAAACCGGGGACCGGGCGGTTTTTTTGACGGAACCAGCGATGGAGGGCTAAGTGTGCCAGTATGTGGTAGCCGACCCAGTTTTCACCGCTGCCCATTCGGAATAGGGGTACCGGCCCGTCAAGGGTATCTGCGACTACGGTGAGTCTGCGTATATCTAAGCGCAAATTGCTGCCCTGATGTTCTAGGTCGAGTTGTTCTGAGTATTCAGTCATGTAACGACCGATTATATTCAGAAAGGCGGCGAGCTTTTCTCGTACAGCAATAGGATCCAGCTGCTCTTCCAAGAGTCTTACAGTCAGTCGCTGATTTTCCAGACGGGTGCGAAGGCTCGATTGCTGATCTGCATCGCTGACGGTATCAAGATATTGAGCGATTTTTCCAAGTATCCGCGCCTGCAGCATAAAGTTTTCCTGCTGAATGCGGAGATACTCCGTCTGCTGGATACAATTGCTTATGCTTCTTTGATTCTCACGAAGCCTGTTAAGCAGAGCGTTTTCCTGTATCTGGAGATCTGCAAGGCGTTTCTGAAGCCGTGGATTTTCTGCTTCAACCGCCTCCAGTTGCTGACTTAGCTCAGCGAGCGAGTGGGTGAGTTGCATAACAGAAGGCGGGGCGTTTTCAAGCTGGCTTTGGCAAAGAGGACAATGGTGCAAATCGTCTGATGACTTTACAAGATGGACTACGCTGAGCCTCGCACGTTGCTCTCGCATTTCATGCTCATAGCCGAATGATTCAGAGGTAAAGGCCCGGGTCTCTCGAATTTCGCGATTCAGTCTTTCAAGTTCCGAACGCATCCCTTGACGCTCTGAACGAAGCCGTACCAGGGCGTCATCATGATCGCTTACGATAGCAGCATCTGAATATATACCCCGTTCGCTGAAGCCCTGAAGCAGCGCTATACATTCTTCATAGCTTGTGGCCACAGTCCTGTCATCTGAAAGTCCAGCCATCTTTGCTTCATCAAGCAACGCTCTAGCTCGCGGAAACGTAGCGTCGTCCAGTGATTCCGCTTCCTTAACCTGTCTTTCAAGCTGTCGCAGCAGTTTTCGTTCATCGTCCAGTTGTGCTTGCTGGAGCAACCTGTCTTCATCCATAGCACCGAGAAAATAGGGCAGGGTGTCTCGGATAGCCTGTGCTATAAATCCATCATCCTGCCGATGAAACAGCCTTTGCTTACTATCAATATCATTCTGATCTTGGAAGCAAAAAAGAAGCGCATGACGGAAATTTGCTTCAAGCGGGGGGCGCGTTGGGCCGGGTGGTCGATATTCGTTCTCATTAATACCGATGACTACTCCTAGGAACGCTTCGACAGCACTGATAGTTGTGTTTTTATGGAGAGCAGCGCAACCTGGAATCTCCAGCAGACTGCCACGTGCAATATAAATATCAGGGTGAGACTGTTTGCCCGGTTCTGGATTCCGTCTCGCAATGAAAATCTGACTTTCATTCAGCTGGAAAAGAATACCGTACCACTGCGTACACTTACGTATAACGCCGTCGGCTACGTTACATTCGCTTCGACCAGTCACGTAATCGATAATATCAATGATGGCGGATTTGCCTGTTTTAGAGGCGCCGGTTAGAATGTTCAGCCGTCCGGGATGAAAGGGGATCGCTCGGCATTTGCCCTCGTGGTTATAAATCACGATGCTGGCTATCTGTAAACTCATGGTGTTATCCCCCACGCTGCATAGATAGTTGCTGTTGTGCCTGCACTAGCCAGCCAACGCCCCAGGAATGCCGAACGCTCAATGCACTCTTCGGTTTCTCTGGTAAGCAATGGCGTTCTTTTTGCTGTTGGGGCTAGCAGCTTACTACCTTTATTAATGTCTCCATTCTCATCTAAACAAAGAGCGTTTTTCCCTGCACTAAACAGGATGCTCTCTCGAGTGATGTTGCTTAGCCGTCTGACTTTGTCCGGAAAGTTAATCATGATCTCTCTGTTATCCTGGCTCCATGCCATGAGTGAGGTGACGGTTGTAGCTGGCAAAGCCTTACGTGTTTTCTGATGCAGAATTATCGGCAGGATCAGGAAGGCCAAAGCAAAAGGTAAAGGGACTCCGGTTTTTTTAGTAAATTCTGATGATGCACTTGCAATCAGTAAGCCGCAGAACGCTGGATTGAAGAGATAGCGTTCCTCAACAGGGCGGGAAGACCACAGTTGCATTTTCAGTCATTTCCTTTTTGTTCATCATAACGATCCTGCATATAGTCAGGGTGCCAGCCCACAGCGTAGCGATTTGCCAGAATATGGTAGCTGCCATGCGTCAGAAATTGTTCGCGTAGGCTTCTTAGTGGAAAACACGCTTGCTGCTCAGCCCACTTGAACAGCTCCCTGCCTGAACGTATCCGGTCGTTTTCGTTACTGTCAGCTAATAAATCATCCTGCTGTGCGGCAAAGCGCGGCTGCCAGGCCTCTACAAGCACCTGTTCAAACGTTTTAAGCTCATCATTAACTAACAGTTCTTCTCTTACCCATTTTGAGCGCTGCTCTGATGCTCGGTAATAATCACGAATGGCATACTCAATACGAGCCGATCCTAGATTTATTTTGCGCAGCTGGTGTACAAAAGGGTGACTGCTAAGCAGGGGTATTATCTCCTCAGGCGGGGAAGAGGCGCGATAATCCACGGGAAGTGATGCACGGCGAAACTCTTCACGTAACTCATCAATACGGGATTCAATTGCCAGAACAGGAAGGCTGTCCTCCCCTTGGGCGCTTAACATGCTTATCACCTGATCGAACCACCAACCTTCCAAACGTTCCGCAAAGATTTCGATTTGTTGTCTTCCGACCGCCCGATGTAATTGCCGATGGATATCTTCTTTAACATCCGTTATAGAAGCCGAACCATCAAGAACATGCAGCGACTTCAAAAGGGCATGTCTGGAGTCCATGGGTAAGCATGCATATGCGCTGAAAGCTTTGCTGAGTGCGCTGTTAGTCGAGGTAGTTGCCACTTTGAGCAACAATGCATCAGCTTCGGCTTCATCACGATCTTTCATACGCAGGAGAAAAGCTGCTGAATTTGAGGGGGCGACGCCAGTAGTGATCAGTAAATGACGGAATTTGGAGAAAACGCCTCCGTTGGATTGGGCGTTTTTTATCCAGATGAGCAGTGTTTTCCAGAGGTCCGCGCTGGCGTCAGTCAACTTTCCGGTTCTGACTTTATGATGTTTTGTCTGGATCAGATGTACCGGCTGACCATTTGACTCAAAAGCGATATCGTCGAATTTTTCGATTGATATTCTGAGCTCTGGAGAATCCAGCGTAGCCTCCAGGCCCATTAGCAACGCGTAGCGGCACTGATACAGATAGCCAGTAGCCGATGCGCTGGCTTCATGCGCGTTACTCATCCTGAAGCTCCATTAATTATTGATAATAATTTCTAACTTAAATGCCGATATTTTACCACTGTCAATGAGGGATATTCTCAAAAATATGGAATGAAAAATGGGCTTAAGACTGATTTGGTCGATCTGCTGATGCTTCTTACCGGCATCTTTATCACCAAGACGCTCAGCAGCGAGGTGGGTTGTCAGCCGTCGATCTACAACATTCTGTATGACTTTATGCCGACTAACTTCGTTCATGGTGAAAACCCCCACACCAGAAGCCGCCATATCAGGTTCCTCAACAGCTATACCTAAGCGATCTAGTTAGCCTTAGCCATAGTTAAAGATCTGAATTTAGTGCGCATAATGTAATTTATGTTAAATTGTAGCAGAAATAGCCACATCTTCAGCCGTATTGGCGGTGTTTTATGATTCCATCACTCCTCTGGCTTTGCGAACTGCGACGAAGAATGATTATGCTTCGATTATTAGAGATCGCACGATGAAGCAGTGTACCCGATAAAATTAAAAATAATCCGAACGGCTACCTGCAGGCATTGCAGATCTGTTCGCCATCAATACAGACGGTTTTCTGCCTGTGGTAACATACAGCGGTTATTTTTCAGAGCCGGGACTGATGAAGAAGAAGAAAAACCGCACACCAACTCCTCACGATGCTACGTTCCGGCAGTTTCTGACCCACCCGGATGTCGCCCGTGATTTCATGGAACTCCACTTGCCCGCAGAGCTGCGTGCTATCTGTGACCTCAGTACGCTGAAGCTGGAATCCGGCTCGTTCGTCGAGGATGACCTGAGGCAGTACTTTAGCGACGTGCTCTACAGTCTGAAAACCACAGCCGGTGAGGGTTATGTCCACGTGCTCATTGAGCACCAGTCTTCACCGGATAAACACATGGCTTTTCGCCTGATGCGTTATGCGGTGGCTGCCATGCAGCGCCACCTTGAGGCGGGCCATAAGAAGTTGCCA
>Ga0207655_1000404_pt1 | contig 59563 bp, 51 predicted proteins | sample KBSM44metaG_FD_184398 | JGI IMG/M metagenome (GOLD analysis project Ga0207655, IMG submission 184398) | Miscanthus rhizosphere microbial communities from Kellogg Biological Station, Michigan, USA - KBS M4-4 metaG (SPAdes) (version 2) | ecosystem: Host-associated > Plants > Roots > Rhizosphere >...
GAATAATTGCGACAGGTATAGCAATCGCACTCGGAATCGAGCGGGCTGGTGTCACTCTTATGCTTCGCGTTACGGATTTTTACCACGCCGTCGGTCACGAACAGATGGCCGTTACGCGCGTTACGGGTTGGCATCACGCAGTCGAACATATCAATGCCGCGACGAACGCCTTCCACCAGGTCTTCTGGTTTCCCCACACCCATCAGGTATCGTGGTTTGTCCGCCGGGATTTGCGGGCAGACATGCTCCAGAATGCGGTGCATATCTTCCTTCGGCTCACCCACAGCCAAACCGCCGACAGCGTAGCCATCAAAGCCTATCTCTACCAGACCTTTAACGGAGATATCGCGTAAATCTTCGTAAACGCTGCCCTGGATGATACCGAACAGCGCATTTTTGTTCTGTAAGGAGTCAAAACGGTCGCGGCTACGCTGAGCCCAGCGCAGGGACATCTCCATGGAACGTTTGGCGTAATCCCAGTCCGCCGGGTACGGCGTGCATTCGTCGAAGATCATCACGATGTCAGAGCCGAGATCGTACTGAATCTCCATCGATTTTTCCGGATCGAGGAAAATCGGATCGCCGTTGATCGGGTTACGGAAGTGAACGCCCTTTTCGGTGATCTTACGAATATCGCCCAGGCTGAAGACTTGGAAGCCGCCGGAGTCGGTCAGGACGGGGCCTTTCCACTGCATGAAGTCGTGCAGGTCGCCGTGGAGCTTCATGATCTCCTGACCCGGACGCAGCCACAGGTGGAAGGTGTTGCCGAGAATAATCTGTGCGCCAGTGGCTTCTACTTCTTCCGGCGTCATCCCTTTTACGGTGCCGTACGTGCCCACAGGCATAAACGCGGGGGTTTCCACCACGCCGCGATCAAACACCAGGCGACCGCGACGCGCGCGGCCATCGGTGGTATCGAGTTCAAATTTCATTTTTTCTCCGACGTCAGAAAAACAGTCCAACGTTGTAAAACGGTGCCGCGGAGTTATTCCCCGACACGCTCATTCAAAGCCAGCGGATTGTACGTGATAAACATCGCGTCCCCGTAGCTAAAAAAGCGATATTTTTGTTCTACCGCAGACTTGTAGGCGTTCATCGTATGCTGATAACCCGCAAAGGCGGAAACCAGCATAATCAGCGTCGATTCAGGCAGATGGAAGTTGGTCACCAGCGCGTCAATCACTTTGTACTGATAGCCCGGGTAGATAAAGATCTGCGTATCGCCAAAGAACGGCTCGATTAAATCCGTTTTTGCGGCCTGCGCGGCGCTCTCAAGCGAGCGCACGGACGTGGTCCCGACGGCAATCACGCGGCTGCCGCGGCCTTTTGCCGCCAGCACCGCGTCCACGACCTCCTGCGGCACTTCGGCGTATTCAGAGTGCATGATGTGGTCTTCGATGCTGTCCACGCGCACCGGCTGGAAGGTCCCCGCGCCGACGTGCAGCGTCACGAACGCCATCTCAACCCCTTTCGCGCGCAGTTTTTCCAGCAGCGGCTCGTCAAAGTGCAGGCCCGCAGTCGGTGCCGCCACCGCGCCAGGCTTCTGGCTGTAGACGGTCTGGTACAGCTCGCGGTCGGCCTCTTCGTCCGGGCGCTCAATGTACGGCGGCAGCGGCATGTGGCCGATGGCGTTCAGGATATCGAGCACCGTGCGCTCGTCGTTGAATTCCACCTCGAACAGCGCGTCGTGACGTGCGGTCATGGTCGCCTTAATGCTCTCGTCATCGCCCAGCAGCAGTTCGGCACCCGGCTTCGGCGCCTTGGAGGCGCGAATATGTGCCAGAATACGTTTATCATCGAGCATACGTTCGACCAGCACTTCAATCTTGCCGCCGCTGGCTTTACGGCCAAACAGGCGCGCCGGGATCACGCGGGTATTGTTAAAGACCAGCAGATCGCCAGGGTTGAGCTTGTCGGGCAAATCGGTGAAAGTACCGTGCGTCAGCTCGCCCGTAGGCCCGTCCAGTGACAGCAAGCGACAGCTGCTGCGCTCAGGCATGGGATAGTGAGCAATCAGGGATTCGGGTAGTTCAAAGGAGAAATCGGCGACGCGCATGACGTATACTCGTGACTTAAAAACAGGCGGCATAGTCTAGTGCTCACACCCTTTTGCTGCAACAACTAGCCGCTTCCGGACAAATAAAACGCATGAATTTTCTCGCTCACCTGCATCTCGCTCACCTCGCCGACAGCTCACTTTCGGGCAATTTGCTGGCCGATTTTGTACGCGGTAACCCCGCGGAGGACTATTCCCCCGAGGTTGTCGACGGGATTTTTATGCACCGCCGCATCGACGTGTTGACCGATAACCTGCCGGAGGTGACGGAGGCTAAAGCCTGGTTCCGCCCCGAAACGCGCCGCGTTGCGCCGATCACGCTCGATGTAATGTGGGATCATTTTCTGTCGCGCCACTGGTCACAGCTGTCGCCGGACATGCCGCTGCCGGAGTTCGTGCGCTATGCCCACCAGCAGGTCTCCATTATTTTGCCGGATTCGCCGCCGCGCTTTGTGAATCTGAACAACTATCTCTGGTCCGAACGCTGGCTGGAGCGCTACCGCGAGATGGATTTCATTCAGAACGTGCTGAACGGGATGGCGAGCCGTCGCCCGCGTCTGGACGCGCTGCGCGACTCCTGGTATGACCTGGATACACATTACGACGCGCTGGAAACGCGCTTCTGGCAGTTTTATCCGCGCATGATGGCGCAGGCGAAAAACAAACTGCTGTGACTCTATTTATATTGATAGGCGAAATCTTATTGAACGATTGTCGCCACCTCTTTGTCTTATTCCCGAACACTCTCTATACTGGCCCGCGTTGCGTTCCAAATAACCTTAGTATCTACAGGAGAATCATATGGTTCTGGTAACTCGTCCGGCTTTTACAGCTGCAGCAGTTCTGGGCAACGGTGAAATCGTTGAAAACTTCAACTTCAAACAGCACACCAACGGTAAAGCGACCGTTCTGTTCTTCTGGCCAATGGACTTCACTTTCGTTTGCCCGTCCGAGCTGATCGCGTTCGACAAACGTTACGAAGAATTCCAGAAGCGTGGCGTAGAAGTTGTTGGCGTCTCCTTCGACTCTGAATTTGTACACAACGCATGGCGTAACACCCCTGTCGACAACGGCGGCATCGGTGCGGTGAAATACGCGATGGTTGCGGACATCAAACGCGAAATCCAGCAGGCCTACGGTATCGAACATCCGGACGCTGGCGTTGCGCTGCGCGGTTCCTTCCTGATCGACGCAAACGGCATCGTACGTCACCAGGTAGTGAACGATCTGCCGCTGGGTCGTAACATCGACGAAATGCTGCGCATGGTTGACGCGCTGCAGTTCCACGAAGAGCACGGTGAAGTGTGCCCGGCTCAGTGGGAAAAAGGTAAAGAAGGTATGAACGCGTCTCCAGACGGCGTGGCTAAATACCTGTCCGAGAACGTATCCAGCCTGTAATCGGCACGGTTTACGAAAAAGGCCCGCTTATGCGGGCCTTTTTGTTTGTTGCCGATCAGTTCCCGAACCAGACGGAGGCGGAAATAGCGGGCAACGAGAGTATCCCTTCCTGAATCGTGCCCTTGCCCTCCTTCAGCTGCCACGCCTTCACGTTGAGCAGCGGCGAGTCGTCCAGCACCACTTCACAGGCCTCACCCCGATTAATCGCCACCAGCACGCGCTGCTGATTGTAGACGCGGGCAAACACCACCACGTTGTCGTGGGCATAAACCACCTGGCAGCCGCCGTAGCGCAAAGCCTGATTCTGCTTGCGCAGCGTAGCCATGCGTTGATACAGGCTGAACAGCACCTTGTCCTGCTTCTCTGGCTCCCGCGGGAAGGTTTTGCGGCAGAACGGATCGTTATTCCCATCCAGCCCCACTTCGTCTCCATAATAGATGCACGGCACGCCCGGCCAGGTGAAGAGCCAGGTCACCGCCAGCGGCAGACGCGCCACATCCTTGCCGAGCAGGGATTTAAAGCGCGCGGTGTCGTGGCTATCGAGCTGGTTAAACATCCGCAGCTGCTGCTGGTGCGACAGGCCGGCCCGGTAGTTGTCCATCCACGCCATGCAGGTTTCGGCGTCGATATGGTTCGGATCGTAAGAAATATCGGTGTTAGCGAGGAATCCCCACAGCGGGAAGGTAAAGCCGCGATAGTTCATCGACGCATCCTCCGCATCGTTCTGCAGCCACTGGCGCGCGTCGCCGAAGTGCTCGCCAAAGACGAACGCCTCCGGCTGAGCCTGTTTTGCGGAACGGGTAATGCCCGCGACGTGCTGAAGATTGTTTCGCGCCCCGCCCGCTTCGCCGAGCATATGCACCACGTCCAGACGCCAGCCGTCCATGTTCCACGGCGCCTTCAGCCAGTGTCGAACGATGCTGTCCTCCCCGCCGTAAATTTCATTCACGAGCGTGGGTGAATGGAAATCGAGCTTTGGCAGGCTGGCATAGCCGAGCCAGTCGAGCGCGCGCCCCTCGTCGTTGAAGCTGTACCAGTCGCGCTGCGGCGAGTCCGGGTTATGGCACGCGCCCCCCATCGACTGGTTATGGCGATCAAACCAGGCGTGAGAGTCGCCGCTGTGGTTAAACACGCCATCCAGTATCAGGCGCATGCCCGCGTTTTTGGTGTTCGCACGCAGGCGCAGCAGCGCCTCATCGCCGCCAAACTGTTCGTCAACGTGGCGATAATCCTGAGTATCGTATTTGTGTACGCTTGGCGCTTTAAATACCGGGTTCAGGTACAGCGCCGTCACGCCGAGCGTTTTCAGGTAGGGAAGTTTTTCGCTGATGCCGTCGAGATCGCCGCCGTAAAAGGTCGAGCCACCGGCCTGGGCGGTCACCGGTTCATCCCATTTTTTCAGGATGACGTCATGACCGGCCGCATGGTGGTAATAGACCTTGTCCTGAGCAGCAGTGCGTTTTTCGCTGCGCGCAAAGCGGTCCGGGAAAATCTGGTAAAACACCTGATCGTTAACCCACTGCGGCCCATTGTCCGGGAAGTCGACGGCAAATTGCTCCAGCCGCGCAGGGGGAAACCGGCTGAACCCCTGCGGGGTAAACCACAGCTGACGGTTGTTCCACAGCAGCTTGAAGCCGTAACGGCGGCGCGGCTGCCCGCTGCGCAGGTCGATATTCGCCCGCCACGCCGTCACGCCCGGCTGCGGCTGGCTGCGCTGTTTATGCATCTTGAGCGACGTTTCTTCATTATCGATTTCGGCGCGGAGCGTCACGCGTTCAGGCTGATTTTCCCCCGCCAGCCAGAGCGTAATCACAAGGTTGTCTTTGTTTTGCTTAACAAACGGGGCAACCGGAAGGTGCCAGGCATTTAACATCACGAATCCCCTTTGATGAAATTGACGTCACCTTGCCACAGGGTGGTTAAGGATAGCTCATCACGTTCGGGATTATTGGGGGAGGAGAAAGGAGGATGAGGCAAAATTCCCTCTCCCACAGGGAGAGGGAGAAAAAAGATTACTGCGCTTCTGCCAGCTGACGGTCGCGACGGCGCTTAAACATCCAGCCCACCAGCAGCAGGACGATCCACGCGAAGCCCACGTACAGAGAGATGCGGGTATCCGGATGGTAGCCAATCAGGCCAATAATAAAGACCAGGAAGATCAGGCCGACGATGGTCGTCGGCACGCCGCCCGGCACTTTGAACTTCAGCGCCTTGGCCTCTTCCGGCGACAGACGGCGGCGGAACGCAATTTGCGAAAGCAGGATCATGATCCACACCCACACCGTCGCGAAGGTCGCCAGGGACGCAATCACCAGGAAGACGTTCTCCGGCATGATGTAGTTCAGGTAGACCGAGAACAGCAGCGCCACGGTCATCACCACGACCGTCACCCACGGCGTTCCGCGGCGTGAGGTTTTGGCAAACACCTTAGGCGCGCTGCCCTGCTCCGCCATGCCGTGCAGCATACGGCCCACGCCGAACACGTCGCTGTTGATCGCGGAAAGCGACGCGGTCAGCACCACAAAGTTCAGAATGCTGGCGGCAAAGGCGATGCCCATATGCTGGAAGGTCAGTACAAACGGGCTACCGTTGGTGCCGACCTGGTTCCACGGGTAGATGGACATGATCACGAACAGCGTCCCCACGTAGAACACCAGAATGCGCATCGGCACGGAGTTAATGGCGCGCGGAATGGATTTCTCCGGGTCTTTCGCTTCACCGGCGGTAATGCCGATGATCTCAATGCCGCCGTAGGCGAACATTACCATCTGCAGCGACATCACCATGCCGAGCCAGCCGTTGCTGAAGAAGCCGCCGTTGCTCCACAGGTTATGGATGCCGGTCGGCTGGCCGCCGTTACCGATGCCCCAGATGATGATGCCGAAACCGGCGAGGATCATGATGATAATGGTCGCAACTTTGAAGAACGAGAACCAGAACTCCAGCTCACCAAACACCTTCACGCTCATCAGGTTGACGGCGCAGATGATCAGCACCACGCTCAGCACCCATATCCAGTGCGGCACCGCCGGGAACCACACGCCCATATAAATCCCAAACGCGGTCACGTCGGCAATCGCCACTATCAGGATTTCAAAGCAGTAGGTCCAGCCGGTGATAAAGCCGGCCAGCGGGCCCAGGTTTTCCTGCGCATAGCGGGAGAAAGAGCTGGCGGACGGGTTATGAACCGACATCTCACCCAGCGCGCGCATGATGATATAGGCCGCCACGCCGCCGATAATATAGGCCAGCAGCACGCTTGGACCGGCCATTTTGATGGCATCTGCCGAGCCATAAAAAAGGCCGGTACCGATAGCAGAGCCCAGCGCCATAAAGCGGATGTGGCGCGTGCTTAGCCCACGTTTAAGTTTGTTAGTGCTTTCCATTTAAATCTTGCCATTCAACACGAAAAAAACAAAAAACCACGGGGCCTTAAGCCCCGTGGTTAAACAGTTTGTTGCCGTTGATTAATGGGCGTTCGATGCAACCTCACGCCCTGCAGCACGGTCCCAGATAATCGCCAGAACCAGCGCAACAACGGTAGGCATCAGCCAGGCCAGGCCCTGCTCGGAGAGCGGCAGACGCTGTGTCCAGGCGGGCAGGATTTCTGCGAAGGCCGATGCTTTAATTCCGTCAAGGATACCAAAAATCAGGCTAATGAACATGGCTGGCGCAATAATTCGCGACGCGTTGTTCCACCATGGACGGGTAAAGCTCAGCACCACCAGCACGATGCACGGCGGATAGATGGCCGTCAGCACCGGAATAGAGACCTGGATCAGGTGGCTCAGACCGAGGTTCGACACCGCCATAGAGAAGATGCCGAGGATAAACACCAGCGTGCGGTAAGAGAGCGGCAGATACTGGGCAAAGAACTCTGCGCAAGCGCAGGTCAGGCCAACCGCCGTCACCAGACACGCCAGGAAGATCAGCACGGCCAGCAGCATACTGCCCGCACCGCCAAAGGTGTGCTGAACGTAAGCGTGCAGGATAGCCGCACCGTTCGCATTCTGGTCAACCAGCGTTGCGCTATCAGAGCCCAGGCGGAACAGCGCCAGATACAGGAGCGTCAGGCCAACACCGGCCATCAGGCCAGCCCAGATGGTATAGCGGGTCAGCAGGCGCGCTTCGGTCACGCCGCGAGAACGCGCGGCGTTAACAATAACGATACCAAACACCATCGCGCCCAGCGTATCCATGGTCAGGTAGCCGTTAACGAAGCCGTTAGAGAAGGCCGCGTTCTGGTACGCATCCATCGCCGTGCTGATAGGACCGGCTGGCCAGACGATAGCGGCAACCGCCAGCACGATCAGCGCGACGATTTTCAGTGGAGCCAGGAAGTTACCCACGGTATCCAGCAGCTTGCCAGGATAGAGGGAGACCAGAATCACGATCGCGAAGTACACCAGGCTGTAGATAAACAGCGGCATCGCGCCGTCACCGGTCAGGGGAGCGATCCCCACTTCGAAGGAGACGGTCGCCGTGCGCGGAGTCGCAAACAGCGGGCCAACGGCCAGATAGCAGACGGTCGCCAGCAGAACGCCAGCCACTTTGCCAATCGGGGTGCTGAGACTGTCCACGCCGCCGCCGACTTTCGCCAGCGCAACAACGGTGAGGACCGGCAGGCCCACGGCAGTAATCAGGAAACCAAACGCGGCAGTCCAGACGTGTTCACCCGCCTGTAAGCCAACCATTGGAGGGAAAATGATGTTACCTGCGCCAACGAACAGCGCAAATGTCATAAAGCCCAGCGCGATGATGTCACGCGATTTTAAGTGATGGGTCATAAAACCTTACTGCCTGTGGATGTGGTGTTGAAAACGTTGAGAATTTCGCCATCCCTCGCGGGACAATACAGCGGAAAATTTACTCAATTTCAGCGGGATATGCTCCCGTCCTGGCGTGGCGAAGAATAGTTTTTCGATTTACCACGCAAATACAGTCGGTCTGACAGTATATGGGGGGCAATTTAAACGCTTATAACGTTTAAAGGCAAGGAGGGATCGTAAAACCAGAACAATATGCCAGCATGAAAATACAGACCAGCATAATACGCCAGTTATAAGAAAAACGCATGGCTAATCATGCGAACAAAAAAGCATCAACCGTATAAAATTCACTCGCGTTTCGCTTGACCGCAAAGCAAACAGGCCAGCGTGCGCTGGCCTGTGGAAAGGTAAAATGACACGCCTGCCGTCAGGCGATCTTTTTGGCAATTAATCGTTCCGGGATGACGAAGCTAAAGCGGGTTCCCTTCCCCACCGTGCTCTGTATATCAAGACGGCTTTCATGGTGGTTCACGGCATGTTTCACAATCGCCAGCCCCAGGCCACTCCCTCCTGTCTGCCGGGATCGCGCCTTATCCACGCGATAAAAGCGCTCGGTCAGGCGTGGAATATGCTCTGGGGAAATGCCCGGCCCGTTGTCCTCAACGCTAAACTCCGCGCCCGTCGACGTATGCTGCCAGCGCACCCGAATATGCGTCCCTTCCGGCGTATGGTTCACCGCGTTATACACCAGATTGGAGACAGCGCTGCGCAACTCATCTTCGCTGCCAAGCACCTTGAGACTGTTATCAACCTCAAAGGTAAGCTCGTGTTTTTTATGGCTGAGCGTCTGCGCTTCACGCTCAACAACCCGCAGCATCATCGGCACGTCGATGGTGTCAGTCAGCGCGAGCGAAGGCGCTGCCTCAATTTTCGAAAGCGTAAGCAGCTGCTTAACCAACCCTTCCATCCGGTGCGTTTGCTCACGCATGGTGTGCAGTGCTTTTTCGCGCGGCGCCCCTTCCAGCGTTTGCTCCTGCATCATCTCCAGGTAGCCCTGAAGCACCGTCAGCGGCGTGCGCAGTTCGTGGCTAACGTTGGCAAAGAAGTTACGCCGCGCCCCTTCCAGCTGGTGCATCTGGGTAACATCGCGCGCCACCATCAGCCACTGCCGATCGCTGTAGGGCATCACGCGAATTTCCAGGTGGCGGCCATTATTGAGCTTCAGATTGTGCGGGCGGGTAAAGTCACGCTTTTTCAGATACAGCGTGAACTCCGGATAGCGCAGAAGGTTGAGGATGTTCTGTCCGTTATCGTCCGGCCAGCGCAGGCCAAGAAGCTGCTGTGCCAGGCCGTTACACCAGAAGATGGTCCCTTCTTCTGTGGTCAGAATGACCGCATCCGGCAGCGACTCCGCGCCGCTGCGGAAACGCTTGATCAGGCTTCCCAGCTCGCGGCGGCGCTTTTTATTACGCATCTGCATCTGGTGCAGACCGTATAAGAGCGGCTCCCAGCTCCCGCTTCCCGGCGGGGGCGTCATACTTCTGTCGACCCACAGCCACCAGGAAAGGCGCAGCAGGTTCCAGAAATGCCAGATCAGTAATCCCGTAACCGATGCCAGCAAAAACCAGGGCAGATGTCCAAGAAAGGCCCCCAGAATGAAGGCCGGAATACAGCATAAGATCAGTTCAAAGACGAGCCTTTTCCATGACAGACGTTCCAGCACGCGTCACACTCCTGTCATTGTTCAGAAACGGGTTGAGAAACGATAACCCGTGCCGCGGACCGTCTGCACCATGCGATCGTGGCCGCTCAGTTCCAGCGCTTTACGCAGGCGGCGAATATGGACGTCAACCGTCCGGTCTTCGACATAGACGTTAGTCCCCCAGACGTTATTCAGCAACTGCTCGCGGCTGTAGACGCGTTCCGGATGGGTCATGAAGAAGTGCAGAAGTTTAAATTCGGTAGGCCCCATATCGAGGGGATTTTCACCCGTCATCACCCGGTGTGAGGTGGGGTCAAGGCTCAGGCCCTGCATCTCGATCACCTCTTCCACCGCCATCGGGGAAATGCGGCGCATCACGGCTTTGATGCGGGCGACCAGCTCTTTCGGGGAGAACGGCTTGGTGATGTAATCGTCCGCGCCGGTTTCCAGACCGCGCACGCGATCTTCCTCTTCACCGCGCGCCGTGAGCATCACCACCGGAATATCGCGGGTCATCGCTTCACGCTTGATGTGTTTGATGAACTGCAGACCAGAGCCGCCGGGCAACATCCAGTCCAGCAGAATCAGGTCGGGCCAGGGTTCATTCAGCTGGTTCACCGCGCTGTCATAATCTTCCGCTTCAACCGGCTGGAAGCCATTTTGTTCGAGCACGAAGCACACCATTTCACGAATTGGAGCTTCATCTTCTACGACCAGAATACGTCTCGCCATACTTTGCCCTGTCTTATCTTATTAAGTTACAAGTTTGTAATGCGGCGTCATTATGCGTCAGATTTATGACAGATTTATGAAAAACAGTACCACTATAAATGGCAAACTGTTGTTTTATTACAGCGGTTATTTTCCGCCCCCTGAAAGTTTATAATCCCCTCCACAATTTTTTGCCACGGATCTGTTATGCGCATACTTCACACCTCGGACTGGCATCTGGGTCAAAACTTTTACAGCAAAAGCCGCGCTGCTGAGCATGAAGCGTTCCTGAACTGGCTGCTGGACACGGCTCAGTCTCGCGAGGTTGACGCGATTATCGTGGCGGGTGACATCTTTGATACCGGTTCGCCGCCAAGCTATGCGCGCGAGCTTTATAACCGCTTCGTGGTAAACCTGCAGCAAACGGGCTGTCATCTGGTTATTGTTGCCGGCAACCACGACTCCGTGGCGACGCTCAATGAGTCGCGCGACATTCTGGCCTTTCTCAATACTACCGTGGTCGCCAGCGCCGGACACGCGCCGCAGATCCTGAAAAAACGCGACGGCACGCCGGGTGCGGTGCTGTGCCCGGTTCCCTTCCTGCGCCCGCGCGATATCGTGCAAAGCCAGGCGGGGCTGTCCGGCGGCGAAAAGCAGCAGCACCTGTTGCAGAGCATTACCGACTACTATCACCAGCAGTATGCCGACGCCTGCGCGCTGCGCGGCGAACTGCCGATTCCGGTGGTTGCCACCGGGCACCTGACCACCGTGGGTGCCAGCAAAAGTGACGCGGTGCGTGACATCTATATTGGTACGCTTGACGCATTTCCGGCGCAAAACTTTCCGGCCGCCGACTATATCGCGCTCGGGCACATTCATCGGGCGCAAATCATCGGCGGCTGCGAGCACATTCGCTACTGCGGATCGCCTGTCTCGCTCAGCTTTGATGAAACCGGCAAGGCAAAATCCGTGCACCTGGTGAGCTTTAGCGAGGGCAAACTCAGCGCCGTTGAGACGCTGGAGGTGCCCGTCACCCAGCCGCTGGCGGTGCTAAAAGGCGATCTGGCGGCCATCACTGAGCAGCTTGAACAGTGGCGTGGTGCCGAGCAGGTTCCGCCCGTCTGGCTGGATATCGAAATCACGACCGACGACTACCTGCACGATATGCAGCGGAAAATTCAGGCGCTGACGGAAGACCTCCCCGTGGAGGTTTTACTGGTGCGCCGCAGCCGGGAACAGCGCGAGAAAATTCTGTTAAGCGCCCAGCGTGAAACGCTCAGCGAGCTCAGTGTTGAAGAGGTATTTGAGCGTCGGCTATCCCAGGAAGAGATTGACGACGTGAAGCGCGAAAGGCTTACCGAGCTCTTTACGCTTACCCTGCACGCGCTCAATGACGAGGAAGAAAACGCATGAAAATTCTGAGCCTGCGTCTGAAGAACCTCAACTCACTCAAGGGCGAGTGGAAGATCGACTTTACCGCCGAGCCCTTTGCCAGCAACGGTCTGTTTGCCATCACCGGCGCGACCGGGGCAGGTAAAACCACCCTGCTCGACGCCATCTGTCTGGCGCTTTATCACGAAACGCCGCGACTGCAGAAGGTGTCTCAGGCGCAAAACGACCTGATGACCCGCGACACCGCCGAGTGCCTGGCGGAAGTGGAATTTGAGGTAAAAGGCACCGCCTATCGCGCCTTCTGGAGCCAGAACCGCGCCCGCAACCAGCCGGACGGCAACTTACAGGCACCCCGCGTAGAGCTGGCGCGCTGCGAAGACGGCAAGATCCTGGCCGACAAGGTCACGGATAAACTGGAGCAAATCGCGACGCTCACCGGGCTGGACTACGGCCGCTTTACCCGCTCAATGCTGCTCTCACAGGGACAGTTTGCCGCCTTCCTTAATGCCAGGCCGAGCGATCGCGCCGAGCTGCTGGAAGAGCTGACCGGCACCGAGATCTACGGCCAGATTTCCGCCATGGTGTTTGAAAAACACAAAGCCGCACGCAGCGTGCTTGAAAAGTGCGAGGCGCAGGCGGCGGGCGTCGTGCTGTTGAGCGAAGAGCAACAGCAGCAGTTACAGCAAAGTTTGCAGGCACTTACTGACGAAGAGAAAACCCTGCTGGTTCAGCAGCAAAACCAACAGAAAGATTTTCAGTGGCTTACGCGCCATGATGAGCTCGTGCTTGAGCAACAGCGCGTCACCGCGATGCAGCAGCAGGCGCAGCAGGCGCTGACGAACGCTGCGCCAGAGCTGGCAAAGCTCCAGCTCGCTCTGCCCGCTGCCCAGCTTCGACCGCTTTGGGAGCACCATCAGGAGCAAACCGCGCGTCTGACGCAAACCCAGCAGCGAATTATCGAAGTAAATACTCGCTTACAGGCCAAAACCGCACTGCGCGCGCGGATCCGTCATACCGCCCAGCGGAATCATGAGCAGCTTCAGACCGAACTGACGGCGCTGGCGCAGTGGCTGGCGGAGCATGAGCGCTATCGCCTGCTGGGGCAGGAGATTGCCGGCTGGCGCGCCCAGCTCTCGCAGCTTAACCGCGATAAAACGCAGTTAGCCTCGCTTGCTGCGCGGATAAGTGAATTACGCAACAGGCTGGCCGAGATGCCGGAAAATGCGCTGACGCTGACGGCGGATGAGGCCAGCGCGGCCATGGAGCAGCAGTCCCGGTCACGCACGCTGCGCCAGCGGCTAACGTCGCTGCATGCCCGCTATCAGCCGCTGCAAAAGCGCCTGCGCCAGAGCGGTGAAAGCGTGCAGAAGGCCCAGACCGATCAAAATAAACTTAATGAAACGCTGGCGCTGCGCCGCCAGCAGTACAAAGAGAAAAACCAGCACTATGTGGACCTGAAGGCCCTGTGCGAAAGCGAAGCGACGATTAAAAAGCTGGAGAACTACCGTTCGCAGCTTGAGGCAGGCAAACCCTGTCCGCTGTGCGGCTCCAGCGAGCACCCCGCCGTTGAGCAATACCAGTCGCTTGAGCTGACGGATAACCAACGCCGCCGTGATGCCCTGGAAAAAGAGGTCGCCGCGCTTAAAGAGGAAGGCCTGCTGGTGCTGGGACAGGTTAATGCCCTGACTCAGCAGATCCAGCGCGAGACGGACGAAGCGCAGACTCTCTCTCAGGAAGAGCAAGCACTCACTAAAGAGTGGATAGAAGCCTGCGCTTCCCTGAACATCGCGTTGAATATTCAGGAAGATATCACGCCGTGGATGAACGAGCAGGAACAGTACGAGCGTCAGCTTTATCAGCTCAGCCAACGTCTCACCCTGCAAAACCAGTTAAACGAGCAGGAAGCGCAGGAGCGACAGTATCAGCATCAGCTGACGAACGCGCGCCGGGCGCTGGAACACACCCTGCTCTCGCTATCGCTTAACGTACCTGAAGACGGTAATGAAGCCGCCTGGCTGCACGCCCGCGAAGCGGAATTTGCGCAGTGGCAGGAGAAACAAACGCAGCACGGCGTGCTTCTGGAACGCATAAACGCATTGAAGCCGCTGCTCGACACGCTTCCGGAAACGCGCGGCGAAGAGGCCGAACCGGCCATTCCGGACGGCTGGCGCGACGTGCACGACGAATGCGTGTCGCTACAGAGCCAGCTCACCGCGCAGCATCAGCAGGAAACGCTGGAGCAAGAGCGGCTGCAGCAGTCGCAGACGCAGTTCACCGCGGCGCTCTCGGCGAGCTGCTTTGCCGATCGGGACGCATTCCTTGCCGCGCTGCTGGATGACGACGCAATTCGCCACCTCGAACAGCTTAAACAATCGCTGGAAAACCAGATACAGCAGGCCGCGGCCCTTTCCGGCCAGGCGAATCAGCAGCTGCAGGCGCATCAGGCACAGCGTCCGCACACGCTGGAGGCCGATCTGCAAACCCTGCAAAGCCAGCTGCAGCAGCTGGCACAGCGGCTTCGGGAGAACACCACTCGCCAGGGTGAGATCCGCCAGCAGCTGAAGCAGGACAGCGATAACCGTCTGCATCAGCAGGCGCTTATGCAGCAAATCGATGACGCCACCCGCCAGGCCGAAGACTGGGGCTATCTGAATTCGCTGATTGGCTCCAGCACCGGCGATCGATTCCGCAAATTTGCCCAGGGGCTGACGCTCGACAATCTGGTGTGGCTCGCCAACCAGCAGCTTAACCGCCTGCATGGCCGTTATCTGCTGCAGCGTAAGGTCAGCGACGCGCTGGAGCTGGAGGTGGTCGATACCTGGCAGGCGGATGCGGTACGCGACACCCGCACGCTTTCAGGCGGCGAGAGTTTCCTGGTGAGCCTGGCGCTGGCGCTGGCCCTTTCCGATCTGGTGAGCCATAAAACGCGGATTGATTCCCTGTTCCTGGATGAGGGTTTTGGCACGCTCGACAGCGAAACGCTGGATACGGCGCTGGATGCGCTCGACGCGCTGAACGCCACCGGGAAAACCATCGGTGTTATCAGCCACGTTGAGGCGATGAAAGAGCGCATTCCGGTGCAGATTAAGGTGAAGAAAATTAACGGGCTGGGGTACAGCAGGCTGGATAAGGAGTTTGCGGTGGGGTGAATGGTGGGGACGGTGCGGTCTGGTGCCCTCACCCTGGCCCTCTCCCACGGGGAGAGGGTACAAACATTAAAAACGGCAACGCAAGTTGCCGTTTTGCGTTTATTCCGGCCATAACCACGCTGCGCCGCGCACGCCGCTGGAATCCCCGTGCACCGCTTTGCGGATCGGGGTTTCGCACTCGCCGCCAAAGACCCACTGCGTCACCAGGTTTGGCACCGTGGCGTACAGCCGGTCAACGTTGCTCATCCCACCGCCGAGCACAATCACGTCCGGATCGAGAATGTTGACCACGTGCGCCAGGGATTTCGCCAGCCGCATTTCGTAGCGGCTAAGGGCCAGCTCGGCGACCGGGTCCTGTTCTTCGACCAGGCGCATGATTTCGTTGCCCTTGAGCGGCTGGCCGCTCAGACGGTGGTAGTCGGTGGCAAAGCCCGTGCCGGAGATAAACGTCTCGATACAGCCCTGCTTTCCACAGTAGCACGGCACTTCCGCGCGGTATTTAAGCTCATCTTCATCCATCCACGGCAGCGGGTTGTGCCCCCACTCGCCAGCGGTGCCGTTACCGCCAATGTGGGCGCGTCCGCCGAAGGCCACGCCCGCGCCGCAGCCGGTGCCGATAATCACCGCAAAAACGGTCTGCGCCCCTGCCGCCGCACCGTCGATGGCTTCCGATACCGCCAGGCAGTTAGCATCGTTTGCCAGACGCACGTCGCGGTTCAGGCGTTTGCTTAAATCCTTATCAAACGGCTGACCGTTCAGCCAGGTGGAGTTGGCGTTTTTTACCACGCCGGTATAGGGAGAAATCGAGCCGGGAATGCCCATTCCGACGGTACCCGTCTGCCCCGTCGCCTGCTCTGCCATCTCAACAAGCCGGGCAATGGTCTCGATAGTCTGGTGATAATCATCGCGCGGCGTGGGCAGGCGGTGGCGGAACAGCTGCTCTCCCCGCTCGCTCAGCGCAATGACTTCTGTTTTGGTGCCGCCCAAATCAATCCCAATACGCACAAGACTCTCCTCATTATTTTGATTATCAACAGAGTAGAAGCACGCTTCCCGATTAGCAATGCAAGCGATGCGACAATTCGTTATCATGCCCGCTGATTTAACGACAAGGCCGTGGAAATTATCATGCTGTGGTTCAAAAATTTGATGGTTTACCGTCTCAGCCGCGACGTTTCGCTGCGCGCTGAAGAGATGGAAAAACAGTTAGCCGCCTATAGCTTTTCCCCTTGCGGTAGCCAGGATATGGCGAAAACCGGCTGGGTTCCGCCAATGGGTTCACAAAGCGATGCACTGACCCACGCCAGCAGCACGGGTCAAATCATCGTTTGCGCCCGCAAGGAAGAGAAAATCCTGCCAACGCCTGTGGTTAAGCAGGCGCTTGAGGCGAAAATCTTCAAGCTGGAAGCCGAGCAGGGCCGTAAACTGAAGAAGACGGAAAAAGACTCCCTGAAGGATGAAGTGCTGCACTCGCTGCTGCCGCGCGCCTTTAGCCGCTTCAGCCAGACCATGATGTGGATCGACACCGTCAACGGGCTGATCATGGTGGACTGCGCCAGCGCCAAGAAAGCAGAAGATACGCTGGCCCTGCTGCGCAAGAGCCTCGGTTCTTTACCGGTGGTACCGCTGGCGCTGGAAACGCCGATTGAGCTGACCCTGACCGAATGGGTGCGCAGCGGAACGGCAGCGCAGGGCTTCCAGATCCTCGACGAAGCGGAGCTGAAAGCGTTGCTGGAAGACGGCGGCGTGATCCGTGCGAAGAAGCAGGATCTGGTCAGCGATGAGATCGCCGTGCACATTGAAGCGGGCAAGGTGGTCACGAAACTGGCGCTCGACTGGCAGCAGCGTATTCAGTTCGTGATGTGCGACGATGGCTCCGTGAAGCGTCTGAAATTCTGCGACGAGCTGCGCGATCAGAACGAAGATATCGATCGGGAAGATTATGCCCAGCGCTTTGACGCGGACTTTATCCTGATGACCGGGGAGCTGGCAGCGTTGATCGAGAGCCTGGTAGAAGGGCTTGGCGGCGAAGCGCAGAGATAACAGGCAAAACGTAGGCCGGGTAAGCGTTAGCGCCACCCGGCTTATTTTTTATTTCAGGTAGCGGCACAGATAAGAGGTAGGCTCAGCAACCTGCAGATGGAATTCGCTGTGAGCCGGGACGTTGAACACCTGACCGGCAGCGTAAACCGTCCATTCCGTTTCACCCGGCAGCAAGACGTTCAGCGCACCGCTGACGACCGTCATCTCTTCAGCTTCCGCGGTGCCAAAGGTGTATTCCCCTTCCGCCATCACGCCAACGCTGGCGCGGCCAGTGCTGCTGCTGGTAAAACCGATGGATTTCACTTTACCGGAAAAGTATTCGTTACTTTGAAGCATGAACTGGCCCTTATATTTATAGATAAAAATCCACTATAGGGGCCATGCTCATGACCTGTCACGCAAAATCATTACACCAGCAGCTCTGATGCCAGACGCGCCATCAAAACATTCGACAGCAGCACCGGAACATCAAGCGCCTTTTGCAGTAAATCACGATGACGCTGATGGAAACCGAGGCAGTCGAGGATAAGTACGTCCGCGCCTCTGTCCAACAGCTCCTGTCCCGCCGCGATCAGCGCTGCTTCGCTATCCCAGACGGGATTAGCCAGCGCGTAGAGCGGCGTTTTTTCCAGTACCTGCCATTTAGCCGCCTGATTATCGAGAAGTTCCTCAATAGGAACAATCACGCCCACCTGATGACCATCAACAATCGAGGCCACCAGCGGGGGAATAATCCGCATCGGCTCCAGCAGTATCGAGGTTCGTGCAATGAGTCCCTTAATCGGAGCGGTACTCATCAGTAAAATTACGTCATACCCTTGATTATCGAGGACTTCTATTACCCCCTGAAGCGAGCGCTCGATTTTCTGGCGCGATACATGCGCCAGTTTACCGTCACTTAATAACGTCGGTAGGGGATCCTCCCCCTCTTCTAAAGCGTAGTCTTCCATGACCTCTTCCCGACTCATCTTGCCCAACAGGCTAAGATGCGTGATCTGTTGTTCAGAGACATGCTCCGTCAGGAGCGGTAACACTTCGCTTACAGGGACCACACCAATAGTGAGGATCGCCAACGTCGCCTTCATTTTGATCGCCTTCCATTACTACCCCAGCCTTCACACAGGTACAGGCTCACTACGCTGCACAGTTCATTTTTTCAACAAAACAGCACCAATCGTAGCAGGCGATCCCGACATTGAAATGTAAAGATCGCAGGACCCTTTCGAATCCGCCTGTAATAACTAAATATTAACTCCTGCTTAACATTACCGGTGAGTTAAAAGTGTGATTTAAGCACGGTTGTAACGAAATCAGATTTTTATCAGGACTTTTCAGGATCCTCATAGCGCCGCTTAGCGTCCAGCGCTTCCTGCTCGGTTTCATGCTCGCTGATCAGCGAATCTGGTTTGGGGTGATCTGCGCGCAGCTGATACCAGGTGACGGTTTGATCGGCATTACCTTTTTCGACGGTAACGATACGCGCTTCACGCGGATAGGGAGGTCTGGTTGGCATAGCTCATCCTTTTTAAGTGTCTGAGCTATGAGTATAGACGGCAGCTAGCTGGCGCAAGCCAAACGGAGGGCGGTAATAATCTGAATAACCACTTCTTTCGGCGGCGCGGATGCATCCACCACGTGATGAGCCGCCTCGCGGTATAACGCATCGCGCTCCGCCAGCACTTCACTCACCTCTTCGCTGAGCGGCTTCGCGGTCAGCGCAGGGCGTTGCCCCTCTTCCGGAAACGCTTCAAGGCGCCCAACCAGGGTAGCAACCGGGGCGCAGAGGTAAATGACGATCCCTTTTTCACGCATAAAGTGGCGATTATAGTCCGCGAGAATGATACCGCCTCCGGTCGCAATCACGGTGGACGGTGCAGTCACCGCCTCCAGCGTGGCCGTTTCGCGCGCGCGAAAGCTCTCCCATCCCTCGTTTTCGACGATCCCGGCGATGCTTTGACCCGCATTTTCCTGCAGCCAGTGGTCGGTATCGACAAACTGACTGTCGCATGCGCGCGCCAGCTCCGTGCCAACGGTGGTTTTCCCACAGCCGCGAGGGCCAACTAAGAAGATGGGTGGGTTCATAACCAGGTGTTTCCCCTTGATGCCGGAAGGCTGAAGACTGTAAAGAAATGATTGCAGAAGATGTTGCGTTTACTTTACTGCAAAGCGGTACGGGATGACAACCCTGTGGAGGCCACACTGTACCACAAATTGACAATGGTTATCATTACGCCGTGCGTCGCTTGACTTCAAGCAGCCATTTATCCAGCTCGGCGGCGAACTGCTGGCGATCGCGCTGCGACAGGCTGTCGGGCCCGCCGGTCTGCACGCCGCTGGCGCGCATCGTATCCATAAAATCGCGCATCGTGAGTTTCTCCCGGATGGTCGACGGCGAATATCGCTCACCGCGCGGGTTAAGCGCTGCCGCCCCTTTCTCCAGCACTTCCGCAGCGAGAGGAATATCGGCCGTAATCACGAGATCGTCGGCGCTGCAAAGTCGGACAATTTCGTTATCCGCCACGTCAAACCCGGCAGGAACCCGCAGGGAACGAATGAACTTCGACGGCGGGACGCGAATATTCTGGTTCGCCACCAGCGTAAGCGGCATCTGCACGCGATCCGCCGCGCGGAACAGAATCTCTTTAATCACATTCGGACAGGCGTCCGCATCAACCCAAATGGCCATATTGTCTCCCCGGTTTAGCAATGATGGCTATTGTCGCCTGCTTTTCGTTGTTAAGCTATAACCCTATCAATCAGCGATAACAACGCATAATAACGGAGAGACGTGATGGAGAAGAAAATCGGGTTTATCGGCTGCGGCAACATGGGTAAAGCCATCCTGGGCGGCCTGATCGCCAGCGGGCAGGTCCTGCCTGGACAGATTTGGGTCTACACCCCGTCCCCGGACAAAGTTGCCGCACTGCGTGACGAATACGGCATCAACGCGGCAGAAAGCGCGCAGGAAGTTGCCCAGATCGCGGATATCGTCTTTGGCGCCGTTAAGCCGAACATCATGATCAAGGTATTGAGCGAGATCACCTCCAGCCTGAACAAAGAGACGCTGGTGGTATCGATAGCCGCAGGCGTGACCCTGGACCAGCTGGCGCGCGCCCTCGGCCATGACCGTAAAATCGTGCGTGCGATGCCAAACACGCCGTCACTGGTTAACGCCGGGATGACCTCCGTCACGCCTAACGCGCTGGTCACGTCAGAGGACGTGGCGGACGTGCTGAATATTTTCCGCTGCTTCGGCGAAGCGGAGGTGATTGCCGAGTCGATGATCCATCCGGTTGTCGGCGTGAGCGGCTCTGCTCCCGCGTATGTCTTTATGTTCATCGAAGCAATGGCCGATGCCGCCGTGCTCGGCGGGATGCCGCGCGCGCAGGCGTACAAGTTCGCCGCACAGGCCGTCATGGGTTCTGCCAAAATGGTGCTGGAAACCGGCAAGCATCCGGGTGAGCTGAAAGATATGGTCTGCTCGCCGGGCGGAACCACCATTGAAGCCGTGCGCGTGCTGGAAGAGCGAGGATTCCGCGCGGCGGTAATCGAAGCCATGACCAAGTGCATGGAAAAATCAGAGACGTTAAGCAAGTCCTGATCGCGATAGTCGGGCGTCAGGCGGCCACTTCAGTGCGGCCTCGCCCGGCATTTTTGGCTTTATACAGCGCGACGTCTGCCGCCTTTAGCCACTCCCGGTAGTGACCAAAATGTTCGCCCCACGGGGCCACGCCAACGCTGATACGCAGCCGCTCCGCGGGTGCGCACGGCAGGGATAATTTTTTCAGCCGCTCGTGAACGCGCGACATCGCGGCAATTGCATGTTCAGCAGGCGTACCGGACATGATGATCGCGAACTCATCCCCGCCAAAACGGCCGATACAGTCCCCTGAGCGCAGCGTCATCTGCAGCTGTCGGGTGATGGCGATAATCGCTTCATCCCCGACGTCATGTCCCCAGGTGTCGTTAATGCTTTTGAAGTGATCGATATCGATCAGCAAAATCGTTGTCTGGCGATGGCTGCGGCGACACTTTTCATATTCATCACGCAGCAGCGTCTCCCAGTGGCGTCGGTTATAGACCCCGGTCATGCCGTCCCGGGTGCTCATCTGCTCCAGCTGCCGCCTGTTTTCTACCAGCCGGATTGCCGTCCGATGGCTTACCCAGGCAAACAGCACGGGATAAAACATAAAAATGGGCAGCGTCAGCCACCACTCCAGGGGCCCCGGGGAAAGCGTTACCACGCTGTCGGTGAGCTGTAATGTCGCCAGGGCGGACACAGACGTCATTACCATCCCCGCGAAAAATAAGCGGCAGCCGCCCGCCCCCATCATATTCATGCCTATCATCATGATCAGCGCGGCCGTGGGCAGAGCGTTTGCACCCATCAGGCCAATCCACACGCCGGCAATGACGGCATCAGCCCTCAGGTTCATACGTTCCCGATGATGCGGATCGGGCGCACGAGAGGCAATCTGCCAGGCAAGATGGGGCCAGACAAACGCCCAGCCAACCAGAAATAGCCACCAGCCGCCGGGCAGAAAATGCGTCACCAGCACGTCTGCAATGGGGAAAAACATGCCCGCCAGCCCGACCACTCGCGCCAGCCGCATCCGCCGGGCAAACTGTATGCCGGTGCGGTGTGCGTCATCCTGAGAAAGGTTTTGCTGCCACTCTTCCCGAATGCTCTCTTTATTGTAAAAATTTTCGTCATTCATCATGTTTTGGGAATATTCTGAAACATTTTCCCAAATTATAGAGAGGGGGCTTTCGGGGGAAGTATGAAATTTCGGGTGAGCCAGGAGAGCGGCTCACCCGATAGGACTACGCCTGTTTTTTCAGGCAAGCGCTCATAAACTTGCTGCGATCGTCGCCCTTCAGCATCTGCTGCGTGGCCTGAGCGTTACATTCGCGCATTTTCTGCTGCTGGGGCGTCAGACTTTTCTCGCCCGGTTTAGATGCCCCATTTTTCAGGCAATCACTCATGTAGGTCTTGCGGGCATCGCCCTTCAGGGTTTGCGCCGTCGCCTGCTGATTACAGGTCGTCATACGCTGCTGTTGAGGGGTAAGAGTCTTCTCTGCTGCGTTCGCCGAGGCCATCAGGAACACGCCCGAGAGTAGGGTAACCAGAATTGTTGTTTTCATTGCACCATCCTTTATGTGAAGTTCCACGTTAAGTCTGGTTCGTTACGGGGAAAAAACCACCCGGCGGTTACGCTTTCCGCCGGGCGTTTTGCTTATTTCAGATTGAGCGCCGCTTTCATGGTGTAGAACAGATCCGTTTGATCCGTCAGCCCCACCACGTTCGCCGCATGCGGGCCGTAGGCCGCGATACGCAGCTGCGTGCCCGTGTGCTCCATAGACTCTTCTTCCGAGTTGCCATAGCTCATCACCATTACCGCACCGTCTTTAGTGTTCAGCGCCTGAGTGAGGCCAGGTGCTTTGGTATCGGACGGGATAATCTGGCTGGCGTGCGCATGGTCGGCGGTGACGACCACGAGGGTATTCCCGTCTTTCTTCGCAAATTCCAGCGCCTTTTGCACGGCTTCGTCCAGATCGACGGTTTCACCAATCTGGCCGCACGGGTTTGCCGCATGGTCTTGCTTGTCGATTGACGCGCCTTCGACCTGCAGGAAGAATCCTTTTTCGCTCTTGCTGAGCAGAGAGATGGCCTTATCCGTCATTGCCGCCAGGGTTGGCACGCTGCTGTCCCGTTTCGGATTGGGTGTACAGGTTACCGCGGGCTTATCCAGGCTGCCGTGGTAAGAGGCTTTCGGCCCTTCCCAGCGCACCGGCATGTTGCCGTCAGAGAAAAGGCCCAGCAGCGGTTTATCCTGGTTCGCCTCGGCTATCGCAGCCAGAGAGGACGCATCGCTTACCATCTGATAACCGCGAGCCTGCGCCTGCTCGCGCAGGGTTTTGCCCTGCCATTCGCCCGCCGTCGCCGTCTCTGCGAAGGTTTTTGCCCCGCCGCCCAGGGTGACGTCAGCACGCGTATTCAGCAGCTGCTCGGTAATCGACCCTTTGCCGCCTTTTTCCAGCGCGTTGGTCGGGCATTTTTCACTGGTGACGGACGGGCCGTAGCACTTTCGCGACGTCACGTGGGACACCAGCGCAGCCGGCGTCGCATCCTGAAGTTCAGCGGTAGAGACGTTGCCGGTTGCCAGCCCTGCCGCTTTTGCCATCTCCAGGATGGTTTGATGATCTTTTTCGTGGATGTCTACGCCCAGCGCGCCGTTATAGGTTTTCACGCCGGTTGACCACGCCGTTGCAGACGCCGCGGAATCCGTTACGTAATCCGGCTTTCCGGTTTTTTTATCCAGCGCATAATGGGTATATTGTCCGGTAAGCGGTAATGCATCGATGCCTTTAAAAAATCCGCCCGCGCCTTCTGCATAATTTCGCGCTGCCGTAATTTCTGAATCACCCATTCCGTCGCCGATCAGCAGAATTATATTTTTAGCCGGTTTGTCATTCAGCGAGGCGCGAATAGCTGCAGTCTGATCTTCTGACAGACGGCGTGCGCCACCGGGCTGAGTGATATCGCCCTGTGCGGCACGATTATCCAGCACGCGGGTATTCGTCGTTTCAGCCTGAATAGCAGGGGCAAATAACAGGGGGAGTAGTGCGATGAAAAGTGCGCTCTGTTTCAATTTATTTTCTCCATGTACAAATACATAAAAATAAAAACAGAGCGACTATAGGCAACCCGCATGACATTTCAATGACAGACCGTCACGTCCTGTGACAGCCTAGCTGCGGGGATGCCTTAAAAGCTTCTTTACGTATTGCTGGAGCATTTCAGCATCGCGAGCGGGGACCTGTGAATCAGGCCTGGCACCTTCCAGCGCGCCTTCGATGCTTTCAATCAGCGACTGCTGATCGTTTTCAGCCATTCGTCTGAGGAGCGCCGTCACAACAATTTCCAGCGCCTCGACCTGGGCGACCAACTCTTTTGACTCTTCTTCCTTTTGTGCAAGCTTGATCAGCAACTCAGCAATGAGATTTTTCATCGTGCTATTTCCTTATGGGATTTTCCATGAAATTAGCATTCTCATTGTTCAATGCAAAGAGAAGAAAAGTATTATCTTATGCAAAAGTGACATCGCTGCCAAAATAGATATTCAGGCCTGCGAGCGAAACGTTTTTCTATAAAAAAACAGCCGCATTTTGTTATATAAAAATGCGGCGGCCATAAGAATATATAATGTATATCGCGGCGGATTAGCGTGCTCCCTTCGCCTCGGCAATTTGTCTGCGACGACGCAGGGCAAATGCAAGCTGGATAATATTAAGCAACACCACGACGGCCGTCGCGGCAAATACCCAGCGGAAACCCGCCATAGCGGAAACAGAAGCACCAATAAGCGGACCGGCAACATTGCCTAAATACATAAAGGACTGGTTATACCCAAAAATACGTCCCGTCACCCGATCGCTGGAATACTTCACCAGCAGGGTCTGCACCGCGGGCAGCATTGCCCCATCGGCAAAGCCCAGCAGGAAGCGCAGCACGCCAAGCTGAAGCGGCGTAGTGACGAATGACATGGCGAAAAAGAGGAGTACCGCAAAAATCAGCGTGGCCATCAGGATGCGCGCCGTGCCAATTCTGTCGCCCAGCTTGCCCAGGCGCGGCGCGGAGATCAGCGCCGACACGCCGGGCACCGCCGCAATCATCCCGGCAAGAAACGCTATGTTGTTGCTGTCCGGCGCCATCGACTTAATAAACAGCGCCAGAATCGGGCCGACTGAGCCGTTGCAGAGCTGGATCACCATGGTGGTGACAAACAGGCTGATCATCAGGCCGGGATAGGGCAGCGAGGCAAACACCGCCTTTCCGCTCAGGCGTTCGGATTTACTGACGATTGGCCGGCCCCCTTCTTTGATCAGAAAGAGCGTGACCAGGAAACTGACCACCAGCAGTATTGCCGTGATAAAAAACACCGCGCGCAGGCCGACATGGTCGGCCAGGAAGCCGCCCAGCAGCGGGCCGCCGATCACGCCGCTGATCTGTGCCGTGGAGAGCGTGCTTAAGGCCCAGCCGCTTCGCTCACGCGGCACCTGCGAGGCCACCAGCGCCATCGCGTTAGGGATATACCCGGAGGTTAACCCCATAATGGCGCGGAGGATAAACAGCTGCCAGACGTTGGTGGCAAAAGCCTGCAGCAAAATAGCTATCGCCATTCCCAGCGAAGCCCGCAGCAGCATCAGCTTGCGCCCTTTGCGATCCGCCAGGCTGCCCCACATCGGCGACACGATGGCGGACACCAGAAACGTCACGCTGAACGTCAAACCGGACCACATTGAGAGTGCTTCATGGGACGTGACGCCCAGCTGCGACACGTACAGCGGCAGGAAGGGTAAAATCTGGCTGATGGCCAGGCCGGTAAAGAAGCAGCCGAACCAGACCGAGATGAGGTTTACTTTCCAGGATTCCATAAACGACACAATCTTCATTTTTAGGCGAATTCGCCTACAGATTAGCAAGTTACGTTCGCTCGCGTAGTGCCTGAGATGCGCCTTCGCTGACTTTGGTGTTTTATCTTCCCAGTCATCATATTTGTGAAACAAGTCACAATTCAACCCGCCACTGGCGGAAGATTATGCTTTTATCGACAGAGCCCGAAGCCGCGCATGCCTAAATGAAAGTGATTGGCATGCGCCGCGTTATAGTCTGGCCCCAGGCCGTTGCCATAATAGCCGCAGCTTGCGGCGAGCAGGGCCTGAAGCCAGGGCTGCGTTTTCGCTGACGTCCAGCCCTTCAGTACCGTCACGCGTTCGCCGCCGGCCAGCCGAAAGGCACTAACGTCCAGCGCCTCGGCGGAGGCGTGTTCGCTTCGTCGCGCATCCGCGCGATGGTAAATATTACGGCAGGCAAAGCTTCCCAGATGATCGATGCGCGTAAGCTCGCGTCCCATCAGGGTTTTGGTCAGCGGCCTGGCCTGCTGGCTAACAAACAGCGCCGAGCTGAGCGCCAGCGGACAGCTGGCCAGAAAGCTGCTGCTCAGGCTGACGGGCCCAAAGTCGCGAACGCGAACCACGTTAGCGAGCGGGCACGCTCCGGCACTGTCGGCAACGGGCTGCGTGTGAATAAGCTTACGCTGGTTGGCCTGAGACAGCAGCGCCCCGCAAGCCTCTGGCGTTAAACGCCGAAGCTTATACTGCGTAATTTTACCGGGCGGATCGTCAAGGGTAAGCGGTGTGAAAGGGTTGTAGTAAGACGGCAGCCAGCGATAACCCACTGTTGCGGCAGCGACAATAACGCAAACGGTCAGTAATTTTTTTCCTTTCACCTTCCCCTCCTGGCACACCAAAACATTATGGCAGAAGGCCGCGAATCCCGCCGGGCATCGTGGTATGTTATTGGCTTTTCGTCAGACTGGAAGAGAGTGAGATGGCAAAGCAGCGCGTAGGGATTGTCTTTGGGGGCAAATCAGCAGAGCACGAGGTTTCATTGCAATCGGCTAAAAATATCGTTGATGCAATTGATAAGAACCGTTTTGACGTCGTGCTGCTGGGCATTGATAAACAAGGCCAGTGGCACGTTAACGATGCCAGCCAGTATCTGTTAAACGCCGACGATCCGGCGCACATCGCCCTCAACCCTTCTGAAACCAGCGTCGCGACGGTGCCGGGCGTGCTTCAGGGTCAGTTTATCGATGCCGGTAGCGCGCACACGCTTGCTCAGATCGACGTTATCTTCCCTATTGTTCACGGCACGCTGGGCGAGGACGGTTCTCTGCAGGGCATGCTGCGCATGGCTAACCTGCCGTTTGTGGGTTCCGACGTACTGGGATCGGCCGCCTGCATGGACAAAGACGTCACCAAACGCCTGCTGCGCGATGCCGGGCTGAATATTGCGCCGTTTGTCACCCTTACGCGCGCAAATCGTGATAAGCATGGTTTCGCGCAAATCTCGGCCCTGCTGGGCCTGCCGCTGTTCGTGAAACCGGCTAACCAGGGCTCATCCGTCGGCGTCAGCAAAGTCACCACCGAAGCGCAATTTACCGACGCCGTGCGTCTGGCTTTTGAATTTGACCATAAGGTGGTGGTTGAGCAGGGTATCAAGGGCCGTGAAATTGAGTGCGCCGTATTAGGTAACGATTTTCCGCAGGCAAGCACCTGCGGTGAAGTGGTGTTAAACAGCGATTTCTACTCTTACGACACCAAATACATTGACGATAAGGGCGCGCAGGTTGTCGTACCGGCCGCGCTCGAACCTGACGTTAACGATAAGATCCGCGCGATCGCGGTTGAGGCCTATCAGGCGCTCGGGTGCAGCGGCATGGCGCGCGTGGATGTGTTCCTGACGCCGGAAAACGAGGTAGTGATCAACGAAATCAACACGCTGCCCGGCTTTACGAATATCAGCATGTATCCAAAACTGTGGCAGGCGAGCGGGATTAGCTACCCTGAGCTTATCACCCGCTTGATCGAGCTGGCGCTTGAGCGCCATGCCGCAGACCGCGCGCTGAAAAGCTCGGTTAACGGTTAATCGGCTTTCTCTACACCCTCCGCTGTCGCCTCTTCGGGGCGGCGGCGGATAATAAATCCTGCCAGCCAGAAGCTTATCACCCAGGTCACCAGCCCAACGGCGTAGGTTTGCCAGCCTTTCGCTTCAAAACCCAACAGCCCGACAACGCCGTTAAGAATAAAAATCAGCCCAATAGCAAAGGCATAGTAATGCCAGTCACGGCGTAGTTTAGACGTGAGCTTCATGACAACTCCGGCAGAGAAAAGAGACATCCTCTCACAGTTTTATCGCCAGGTCTGTGGCGCATGCGGAAATTCTGAAACGCGACGCAATTTCACTTAAGTAACAAAATTGTGATGTGCTGCAGAAATCGACAATCCAGGAGTAATCCCTGGAGAAAATTACCACGATTCTGATATTGACAAATGCTATGACCTGTCACACTTCACCTGTAAGACGCGTATGAGCAGAGTGACATTTCGGGAGGTCTTTATGGCTGATTTTACATTGTCGAAACCGATTTTTGGCGGCAAACAACCTAGAACCTCTACGGCGGGTAATATTGCCTATGCCCTGTTTGTCCTGTTCTGCTTCTGGGCCGGTTCCCAGCTTCTTAATATGCTGGTCCATGCGCCGGGCGTTTATGAACACCTGATGCAGGTGCAGGATAGCGGACGCCCCCGCGTAGAGATTGGCTTTGGCGTTAGTACCCTGTTTGGCCTGATCCCGTTCCTTACCGGCTGTACGATCCTGGGCGTTGTCGCGCTAGTACTGCGCTGGCGTCGCCGCCACTAAAGCCCCATACAGCGAGCCCGACGATCGTCCACGCGCTTAGCGAACCACGCCGTGGTCAGGTTACGCGTGATCTTCGGGCTTTCCAGCTGAATTCCCGGCAGGATTGCCCGCGGTAACGCTTTCCCGCTTTTTTGCTCAGCTAACGCAAACACCTTCTTGTACAAATCCGTTTTCTCGAACGCCAGGCTATCGCCCTTCTCCAGCTGGCGACGAATATCGCTGTCGCTCATATCAAGCTTTGCCCCAAGCTTACGCACCGCACGCTCGGTGCTCCCCGCCTCGCTGCTGCCGTAGGCAATTAGATCGCCATCCAGCGCCAGCTTCACGCCGCTTGCACGACTGACCGCACTCTGGAAGGCCGCGTTACGGCTTGCGTACCAGCCGGCGTTGAAGTCCGCAAAGCGGTACAGCGGCTCATCATAGTTCGCCGGATAGTTCAGAAGGTGGTAGGTGCCAAACCACAGGCCGCCGCGCAGAGAGAAGACTTCCTGGCGCACGGTGCCGTCGATTTTCCACGGGTAGCCGTCGGTGTGTTTCTCCGCAAAGGCGATGCTAACCTGCATCGGCCCGCCGGTGTGAACAGGGTTAAGCGAGCCGAACAGCTTCTGCCCCATCGGCACCATGTCGATGAAATCATCAAAGATGGCGCTGAGCTGTTTCTCCGTTTTTACCGTATCCAGCCGTTCGCTGTAGGTTTTGCCGTTTGGCGAAGGGATCTTCAGCGCGGTGTGGACCAGGAATACCGGGATATGCATTGATTCCGCGCGGCGGTCGATCTCCTTCCAGGCAATCTTGTTCAGCCCCGGCACGGCAGGGTCCGACTGGTACATCGACTCCTGCTGCGCGACCGCCAGCACCGAGCAGATATTCTCCTCGGTGGGGGCAATCTTCTGGCTTTCAAAGGTTTTAGCCAGCGCGTCTGCCCACGCGCTGCGATCCTTCACGGTGGAGGGCATTTTTTGCCGCACAACGCTTGCCACATCGACCGGTTTCTCACCTTTCTTGAGCGGCGCAGCGCCTTTTTCAGCACATCCCGCCAGCACAAAAGCGGCCAGCAGGGACAACGGTAAGACGCGCGGTACGGCAAAGGACATAGCAACTCCCTGTATTAACTGAATGTATTGGTCACTTCCTGCAGGTCTTTATCGTCCAGCTCACGCTCGAAGCTGCGTAAACGTTTGTAGATAGACATCAGCTCCACCAGCGTCGTCCACGAGCTGATCAGATACTGGAACGAGCCGCGAACCTGACCAAAGACGTTAGTGATCTGCGTCATCAGACCCAGCGTAATGGTACCCGCAACGATAGACGGGAACAGCAGGAACAAACCGAAAACGTTGTCCACCTGCAGGTACAGAATACGCGCGATGTTAAAATACATGTAGTGGAAATAGAGGCGGAAATAGTTACGACGCACCGCGCCGAACAGCTCGCGAACGGTTGGCGGCGACGCGCGGTTAGCATCATCTTCCCCGTACACCAGCTCTTTACGATAGGCCGCTTCGACGCGCTGATTTTTAAACTCCAGGCCCGGCAGCTTAATCCCGACAACCGCCAGCAGCCCCGTCCCCATCAGCGACCAGACAATCGCGGCAATCACCAGGCCATACGGCAGATGGCCAATAATCGGCAGCTCCGGAACGTGCGCAGAAAGCGTGACCAGCACGGGCAGGAAGGCAATCAGCGTCATAATGGCGTTGATGAAGCTCGTGCCCATATCTTCAAGGGTAGAGGCAAAACGCATGGTGTCTTCCTGCACACGCTGTGCGGCGCCTTCGATATGGCGCAGGTGCTGCCAGTGCGCCATATAATGTTCGTTCATGGCGGTGCGCCAGCGGAACACGTAGTGGCTGACGAAAAAGTTATTCATTACGCCAATCACAACAGCGATGAGGGCGATGCCGAGGAAGACGCCCACTTCCTGATAGAACTGATTAATGGTCACCTTGTGCGGCGCGCTCAGCGCGGTCTGGATCAGATCGTAGAACGGCGCATACCAGGCGTTCACCGCCACCCCGACTTCCACCAGGAACCAGGTGACAAAAATGATCAGCGACGTGCCCAGAATCGACCAGTACTGCCAGCGGTGCGGCGAATAGACAAACCAGAACAGCGCGAACAGCCCCACGCATACCGTGTAGTAGGCGTAAAACAGCAAATAGCTCAGCGACCAGAAACGTGCCGCGCTAATCGGCACGTCGCCCGTAGCGCCCGCGATACGCATTAGCCACGCGCCGCCGCCAGCCTGCCAGAAAATGACGGCAATCAGTGCCCAAATAAATGCCGACAGGAAAAATGGCCCCGGCTTTGGGAAAAAAGACTTAAACATTATGCTTCCTTCTTGTTGTTATGGCTGTTGCTGTGCTCAACACATCACCACACGAAAACCTGCCCCGGACCAGCCTCCCGGACCGGGCAAAAAAGTCAGACCTGAGGGTTTATTATTAGTTCGCTTTCCATTTTTCGAGAATTGTTTCGGTGCGTTACATCGGGCTTCGCGAAAAAGGCCTCTATCATAAGCCCGATGTCACAAAATGGGAGATGGGTCGCAGGTAAATTATTCATATTTACCCATGGTTACGTTTTTCTCGCTATCGTTATGCAATTCGGCCCATTGCGCGGCTCCGATTAGTAGTATAAATACCCCTTACTCACCTTATTGACTTGATGGATGCTTTTCGTTGAAACGTTGTCTGCTCTCTTTCGCCGCGCTGTGTGCGGTGAGCTTCTCCACCGCCCAGGCAGCACAGCCGCTGACGGCCCCGGTTTTGGCCTCTGATATCGCCGATCGCTACGCGAACCTCATCTATTACGGGAGTGGCGCAACGGGAATGGCGATGGTGGTTATCGACGGTAACCAGCGCGTTTTTCGCAGCTTCGGTGAAACGCGTCCGGGAAATAACATTCACCCACAGCTGGATTCGGTGATCCGTATCGCCTCCATCACCAAGCTGATGACCAGCGAACTGCTGGTGAAGCTGCTTGACCAGGGCGTGGTGAAGCTCGACGATCCGCTGAGTAAATATGCACCGCCTGGCGCTCGGGTGCCGACGTACCAGGGGACGCCGATCCGGCTCATCAACCTCGCAACCCATACCAGCGCCCTTCCGCGCGAACAGCCTGGCGGCGCGGCCCATCGCCCCGTCTTTGTCTGGCCAACCCGGGAACAGCGCTGGAATTACCTGAGCACCGCCACGCTGAAATCCGCGCCGGGCTCGCAGGCCTCGTATTCTAATCTGGCGTTTGACCTGCTGGCCGACGCTCTGTCTACGGCCTCCGGCAAGCCGTATACCAGGCTGTTCGAAGAGCAGATCGCCCGCCCGCTGGGTATGAAGGACACCACGTTTACCCCTTCTCCGGATCAGTGCGCCCGCCTGATGGTGGCCGAGAAAGGGGCCAGCCCGTGTAACAACACCCTCGCCGCCGTCGGCAGCGGCGGCGTGTACTCCACGCCCGGCGACATGATGCGCTGGATGCAGCAGTTCCTCTCGTCAGATTTCTACGCGCGCAGCAGCCAGGCCGATCGTATGCAGACGCTGATTTACCAGCGCACCCAGCTGCACCGCGTCATCGGTATGGATGTACCCGGTAAAGCCGATGCGCTTGGCATGGGCTGGGTGTATATGGCACCAAAAGAGGGCCGTCCGGGTATTATTCAGAAAACGGGCGGGGGCGGCGGGTTCATCACCTACATGGCAATGATCCCGCAGTCCAACGTCGGGGCGTTTGTGGTCGTCACCCGCTCGCCGAACACGCGTTTCGTCAATATGAGTGACGGGATTAATAACCTGGTTGCTGAGCTGAGCGCCAACAAAGCGCAGGTGCTCACGGCATCGAATTAGGGTTAATAGTCAGTGGGCAAACGGTTGATGCTGACCAGTTTGCCCCGGCTCATATTGATGTAATTTCCCTGCCGTAGGGCAGCCAGAACCTCCGCGACCACCGAACGCGAAATACGCGTGCTGCGCTGAATATGATTCATAACACCAATTTTTGACCGTAGCGTATCATCCCATTCGGCCATATTTAGCAGCATCGCCCTTATTTGGCTGTAGGAATTATTTCCAACCAGCTGAATATCGCGCTTCCCCAGAATATGGTTAATCCAGGACAGCCAGCAAAAAGCCTCCTGCCAGAGGGACTTTTGTTGAATAAGCTGCCGCGACATTGAGGCAGGTAAATAAAATCCGCTGCAGGAAGTGTGTGCCGTCATCTGATATTCCTGATGACTGTCATTCATCCAGGCGCTCAGGCCGTAAATATAGGGTGCCTTCGCAATCCCCACGAGGAGCTCATCTGATTTACGATGAATAGCGATAATGCCGGTCTGTATCACAAAGGTATAAGGTTCATCGCTATTGCCGGGTGATATGACATTCTGTGGCAAGGTTTTAAATGGCGTACTGGCTGCTTCCAGACACTGTACGAGCCGGCTTAATTCAGAAAGTGGTTTCGCATCGACGTTCATGCAGACCTCAAGTCATCTGTATATGTCGGTTCTTTATTATTTTTTACGTAATATAAGAAAGCGGGGGAATTCCCCCGCTTTTATCTTTTACCAGGTATATTTCACACCCAGATTTGCACCCCAGTTCTGGTCAACGTCGCCGCCGCCGAGATAGGTTGCATCAGTGTAGGCACTGAAGTTTTTCGTGAAGCTGAACTGCGTGCCGAGACCCACGCGAACCGCAGAGCCTTCAACGCCGTTATCAATGCTGTCACCGTTAATGTCGGCGCTGTTATCAGCATCGTCATACACGTAGGCCAGCTTGAAGTAAGGCGTCAACGCCTGATCGCCGCCGTAGTTGAAGGTATAACCCGCATCCACGCCCAGCTCGTAGCGCAGGCTGTCGTAAGACTGCCCATCGATACGCATGTCGTTACTCAGACGGTAGTCATCCCCGGACTGGAACAGACCGGACACCGCCGCATAAGGAGTGACGTAGCCAGACAGGTTTGGTTTCCAGTCGTAGCCCAGCTTCATGCCAAAGCCCACTGCGTCGGTTGTGGTGTTGCCATCCACATACTGACCGTTGCTCATGTTTGCAGAGAGATCGCTGTTGAAGCGGGTATAGCTCAGGGAACTGTCGAGGAAGACATCGTTCGCAAACGCCGCAGAGGCGTAGATCATTGCGGTCTGGCTATCCTGATCGACCTGACCGGTGCGATCGCTGATATCACCCTTCGCGAAGCCTGCCGCACCGCCGACAACCCACTTAGCATTGTTGCCGTCAATACGGGTATCGACACCGACCATGATGCCGCTCACGTCCTGATCGTAACTCACGTCGCCATTATCGGCGTCGAAGTTACCGCCGAAGTAGCTTACCCACGCCCCGCCGTTATCCGCCAGGCCATGACGGCTGTTGGTCAGACGCGTGCCAACGGTATCCTGCTGCAGGTTCCAGATGTTGGTATTGGCAGAAGGAATGCTCAGCGCCATGTTGGCAGAGTCGGTCAGCTCTTTCTGCTGCAGAACAACGGTGTCACCCTTCTGCTGCGCCTGATAGGTATATGCCCCTAAATCAGCTTTGTTCGCGGCGGTAAAGCTGGCAGCGGTATCCGCGTTGTTATCATAAACGCGGATAATCTCTTTGTTTTTGTAATCAGCAACGGAGCCGGCACCGGTCGCATCGTCGATACGCACCTTGTAGTTGCCCGCAACGTCACCGTTTACCGACAGATGACCGTCAGAGTTCAGAGCAACAACGCCGTAATCGTAATCGGCCTTGCTCTTGTCATTGGTGATATACCGCGCGTTGTTCAGATCGCTGTTCAGCACGTAATCGCGGCTGGCAACGTTCAGGACGCCGCCGTCGGTCAGGATCATGCTGTGGGTATCGACCTGGCCCAGACCCAGCGCCAGCTCGGCACTGTTGTCCACGGTAATGGTATTCGCATACAGCTCGGCGGTTTCTTCGGTCAGCGCCGCACGGCTATCGCTGTCGAGATACAGGCTGTCTGTTGCGACCGCGCCACTGTCGCCAATATTCAGCGATGACGCATTGGTCAGGGTAATGGAGTCCGCCAGCAGGCCCGAGTTTTCAACGTTCACCTGGGACTGATTATTCACCGTCAGGGTGTCGATGTTAGATACTTTGCGGGTATCCCACTCGGAGCCATTGTTCAGGGCAACATTGAACAGGCCGCTCTGATAGACCTCTTCACCCGCCACGTGGCCGTTGGTGTCGAAAGTGGAGTCAGGCCAGATGCTGTTTGGCGACAAGGTTCTCCAGTCAACGTCGCTGTAGCCCTCACCGTACATCTGCGCGGTGCTGATGGCCTCAACGCTGGACTGCGCCGCGCCTACCCACTTGCTGCCGTTGGTCAGGGTGACGTCCAGCTTATCCGTATCATCCCAGCCGTTGGTGGTTGGGTTGTATACGCCGTCGTCGGTGGTATCCGTTGCCGGATCGCCATTGACGTAGAAGTTGTTATCGAAGGTACTGGAGAAGAGGATATCGCCGGTCACGGTGGAGTGATCGAACGTGGCGGTCGTCTGCATTGCGTTATCAGACGCGCCGGCAGCCACGATCAGCGCCGCGTCATCCGCCGCGGTGGCATTGGTTTCGCCGTAATCGCTCGGCTTCGCCGTTTGACCGTAGAAGCCGCTGGTGCCCAGATCGCTGTATGCGCCGGAGGTCAGCACGGAGTCTTTCACCACCAGCGTGTCGGTAAAGACGTTGGTATTGTTAGCAACGCCCTCAACACCGTCGTACGGAGTATTATCCAGCTCCTGATAACCCTGCGTCAGCGTAATACCCGCCACGTGGGAGTTATTCTGGATAACAATATCAGACTCCACGTCCAGCGTAATCGCGTTACCCAGAGCATAGGTATCCTGATAATGGGTTTCGGTGGTGTCGCCATTCACAACGTCATAAGCATAATGCTCATAGGCGTCGTTAATGGTGCTGTTATCGACCGTCAGACTAAAACGATCGTACTGAGAATGCGTGGTGCCATCCGTATCCACGCCATCGGAGCAGGTCGACGTCATGCATTTTGACGTAATCATGCCGTTAACGGTGCTGTTGGAAATCGTCAGCGCATTTGCCCGGCCATTGACGCCGTCATCCAGATAGTACGTTGAAATAACGCCGTTTACCGTTGATTTATTGATCACCGGGTAAATATCACCATCGTGGGTGGCATCTGAGTAATCCCAGTCCGCGTAGCCATAATACCAGGGGGCCGTCGCGGTATTATCATATCCAAATGTATTATATGTGGTGCCGGAAATATCCTTCGCATTGGCCTGAGAAGCGATAGCCAGGGTGCAGGCTAATGCAAGTTGAGATACAACCAGTTTCTTTTTCCATGTTTGCATTGGGTCATCCCTCCTCAGGGACGTAAGCAAGTTTGTCCATCAAATAATGTTGCAACGTTTAATTGCGGAAGGAATTATGCATTTTCAATTCGAAAAGGTTCAATGAATGATTCCATTAAGTCCGTATCCAGACAAATAATACCGAAAAAACCAAGAAACATTAGCTACTCAATACAAATATTATAAAAACAGAAACTTAAAATTCTCTACCATCATCACGACAAATATAATAAAAATAAATAGATCATTTTAATCTATATATTCCATGCAATCTAAAAATCCCACCAATATTACTGCCGGGTATAAATTTAAATCTCGCCACAGTATATAAGGGTTTAAAAAGAGATAACCTGGGATATTGCACAAACTCAAAATGCCCACTTTAGTAAAACACCCTGCCGTGCTTTCAGGTACACTAGCCCTCTTTGTTCCACAAACGTCAGGCATACCATGACCGATTTAATTGCACGTCCCCGTCGCCTGCGCAAGTCACCTGCACTGCGCGCTATGTTTGAAGAGACAACACTGACCGTAAACGATCTGGTGTTGCCGATTTTTGTTGAAGAAGAGATCGATGACTACAAAGCCATTGATGCCATGCCGGGCGTGATGCGCATCCCGGAAAAGCATCTGGCGCGTGAGATCGAACGCATTGCCAACGCGGGCATCCGCTCGGTGATGACCTTCGGGATCTCCCACCACACCGATGCCACCGGCAGCGATGCGTGGAAAGAAGACGGCCTGGTTGCCCGCATGTCGCGCATCTGTAAAGAGACCGTGCCGGAGATGATCGTCATGTCCGACACCTGTTTCTGCGAATACACCTCTCACGGCCACTGCGGCGTGCTGTGCGATCGCGGCGTGGATAACGACGCCACCCTGTTAAACCTCGGCAAGCAGGCCGTTGTTGCCGCTGCTGCAGGTGCGGATTTCATCGCGCCGTCTGCCGCAATGGACGGGCAGGTTCAGGCGATTCGTCAGGCGCTGGACGCGGCGGGCTTTACCGATACCGCCATCATGTCCTACTCCACCAAATTCGCCTCCTCCTTCTACGGCCCGTTCCGTGAAGCCGCAGGCACGGCGCTGAAAGGCGACCGTAAAACCTATCAGATGAACCCGCTGAACCGTCGCGAAGCCATTCGTGAGTCTCTTCTGGATGAAGCCCAGGGCGCAGACTGCCTGATGGTTAAACCGGCTGGCGCGTATCTCGACATCCTGCGCGACATCCGCGAGCGTACCGAGCTGCCGCTGGGCGCGTATCAGGTGAGCGGTGAGTACGCGATGATCAAATTCGCCGCGCAGGCGGGTGCGATTGACGAAGAGAAAGTGGTCCTTGAAAGCCTGGGGGCGATCAAACGCGCGGGCGCGGATCTGATCTTCAGCTACTTCGCGCTGGATCTGGCCGAGAAAAAAATCCTCCGCTAATCTTCACCAAACTGCAATACAACCGACATCTGCTCCTTCTACTGTCTTCGCAAGACGGCAGGAGGAGTAACCATGTTTAGTCTCGACAGCGTTCTCGACGATCTTTGGCCCCAGGCAAGGCCCGCCCCCTGGCAAAAAAATCTGTTAAAAAGACTGTTCTACGAAGAAGAATTCCAGCAGTTTGCCGCAACCCACCGCCACCTGAAGGGGCTGGATATGGTGGAGAACGTTCTGGAACACCTCGATATTCTCTGCACCGTTTCAACCCGCGATCTCGAACACATCCCCGAACATGGCCCGCTGGTCATTATTGCCAACCACCCGACGGGTACGCTGGACGGCCTGGCGCTGATGTACGCCGTCTCCCGCGTGCGACGCGATGTGAAAGTTGTGACCAACCGGATGCTGACGCATCTGGAACCGCTCAGCTCACTGTTTATTCCGGTGGACAATATGGGCGGCAGGACGGCGAAATCATCGCTGGTGCAGATGGAACAGCATCTGCAAAACGCGGGCGTGCTGATCTTCTTCCCGGCCGGAGAAGTTTCCCGCCCCACGCGCAAAGGCATTCGCGACAAAAAGTGGCACTCTGGCTTTATCAAACTCGCCGGCAAGCTGCGCGCGCCGCTGCTGCCGGTACATATTCAGGCGCATAACAGCCTGCTCTTCTATGCCAGCACGCTGGTCTCCCCGACGCTGTCGATGCTGCTGCTGATGCAGCAGATGTTCCGTCGCCGCCATAGCCAGCTGCCGATTAAAATCGGCCAGCAAATTGCCTGGAACAGCTGGTTTAGCGCCACGCTTTCGTCGCGCGAGATGGCCGAACGGTGCCGTCAGCACGTGATACGTCTTGGCAAGGGATTGCCCGGCCTCTTCAAAACCCAGTGCGCCATCGCCCGCCCGGAAGATCGCGCCACGCTGAAGCGCGAGCTGGCGCAGGCGGAATGCCTGGGCAAAACCGGCGACGGTAAAACCATCTATCTTTGGCAGCGCAACGGTCAGGAAGACGCCCCGCTGCTGCGCGAGCTGGGCCGCCTGCGCGAGATTGCCTTTCGCGCGGTGGAGGAAGGGAGCGGCAAGCGCCGGGACACCGACTGCTACGATGATGATTATCTGCACCTGATCCTCTGGGATGATGAGGATCTGGAGATCGTCGGCGCGTACCGCTTTATGCCGACTGCCAGCCAGGTTGAACGTCGCGGTCTGGAGGGGCTGTACAGCTATAGCCTGTTCCACTACGACGACAAAATGCAGGACGTGCTTGAGCACGGCATTGAGCTGGGGCGCAGCTTTATTCAGCCGCGCTACTGGGGGCGTCGCGGTCTGGACTATTTATGGTCCGGCATTGGCGCCTATCTCGCCCGCTATCCGCACTACCGCTACCTGTTTGGCCCGGTGTCGATCTCCGGCGGCTTACCGCCTGCCGCGCGGGATCTGCTGGTGGCGTTTTATCGTCTGTGGTTCCCGGCAAGCCATCCGTTAGCCGCGTCGCGCCAGCCGTATCCGGCGTCGCTGCCGGACGTGCTCGCACAGTTTGGCGGCGTGGATTACGTGGACGACCTGACAAAGCTGAAATCCCTGCTCGGCAATCTGGGCTGCGGCATTCCGCCTCTCTACAAGCAGTATTCCGAACTGTGCGAGCCCGGCGGGGTGCAGTTTATCGATTTCGGCAGCGACCCGGCGTTTAACAACTGCGTCGACGGGCTGGTGCTGGTGGATTTGTGTTACCTGAAGGCGAACCGCTACCAGCGGTATATTGAGGCGCATTTAAGACCCTCACCCCAGCCCTCTCCCTAACAGGGAGAGGGTGAAAACCGCACCGGGCAGTCCCCTCGCCCCTTTGGGGAGAGGGTTAGGGTGAGGGGATCAAGGCGCACGATAGAACGGCTTATCCCCCAGAATCGTCGCGCGTTGCATAATCCTGCGCTGCGGAAGATAGTCCGCATTCGCGTAGTGCTGCGTTACGCGGTTATCCCAGATCGCCAGGTCGTTCTCCTGCCAGCGCCAGCGCACCTGAAACTCCGGCTTAGTGATATGCGCGAACAGGAAGCCCAGCAGCGCCTCGCTCTCTTTCTCGGACACGTCCACAATGCGCGTCGTGAACCCTTCGTTCACAAACAGCGCCTGCTTGCCCGTGACCGGATGGGTGCGCACCACCGGGTGCAGCAGCGGCGGATGTTTCGCCACAGCTTCCTGCCAGCGCCGGTGTTCCTCTTCGCTTTTGCGGTACTTGTACTCCTGGAAGGATTTCTTGAAGTCGTGCTCCGCCCGCAGGCCGCTCAGCAGCGTCTGGAACGGCGCGGACAGCGCCTCAAAGGCCGCAATGCCGCTGGCCCACAGCGTGTCCCCGCCGGTCTCCGGCAGCAGCTTCGCCGCCAGAATTGCCCCGGCGGGCGGCGTTTCGATAAAGGTCACGTCGGTATGCCAGTTGTCGTTGTCCGGCGGGTTATCGTTGTGGGTGTCCAGAACGATGATCTCCTCCACCCCTTCCGCATGCGGATAGACGGGGTGGATATGCAGATCGCCAAAGCGCAGGGCCAGCGCGCGCTGCTGCTGCGGGGTGATCGCCTGCTCCCGCAGGAACACCACCTGGTGGCGCAGCACCGCGTGGTACAGCTGCTCGAACTGGTTATCGCTCAGCGGACGGGTCACATCCAGGCCCGACACCTGCGCGCCAATGTACGGCCCCAGCGGGGTAATGGTCAGACGTTCACTCATTGTATTTCTCCATGCCAGGGCGTCAGGCGGCGCTGTAGCGCGCGCAGCCCCAGTTCTAATCCAAAGGCGATCGCGGCGATCACCGCGATCCCTGCCAGCACCACGTCAGTCGCCAGGAACTCCCCCGCCGACTGCACCATAAACCCAAGGCCGCGCGTGGCCGCAATCAGCTCCGCCGCCACCAGCGTGGACCAGCCCACGCCGAGGCCGATGCGTAGCCCGGTTAAAATTTCCGGCAGCGCGCCGGGTAAAATCACGAACAGCAGCACCTGCGTGCGGCTGGCGCCCAGAGACTGCGCCGCGCGAATGCGTACCTGCTGGGCGCTCTTCACGCCCGCCAGCGCCGACATGGCCACCGGGGCGAAAATCGCCAGGTAAATCAGCAGGATTTTTGACGTTTCACCGATGCCGAACCAAATCACCATCAGCGGCAGATAGGCCAGCGGCGGCACCGGGCGGTACAGCTCAATCAGCGGGTCGAGAATGCCGCGCACCGTCGGGCTTAAGCCCATCGCGATGCCGACCGGAACACCGATCACCACCGCCGCCAGCAGCGCCACCAGGATGCGCGCCAGGCTTGCACCTAAGTGCTGCCACAGCGTGGCATCCATAAAGCCCTGCGGCCCGGCAATGGTAATGAGTTTGGCCAGCACCTGTCCCGGCGGCGGCAGAAACAGCGGGCTGACCCACTGCTGGGCCGCAACCGCCCACCACACAGCCAGCAGCACCAGCAGCGTACCGACGCTCAACGTGATTTGGCGCGAGAAAGGCCAGCGCAGCGCCAGACGCGTGCGGCGCGTTTTTTCACTGAAGACGATGCTCATGAGAAAGCCTCCCGTTGTTCAAACACGCGGCTTAAGACGTATTCACGCTGTTCGATAAACAGCGGATCGGATTTGATGCTGCGCACCGGCTCCCCCGCCACGTAGCGACGGGCAAATTCGAGCGGCAGCCGTTTAAGCACGCGGCCCGGCCCCGGCGACAGCAGCACCAGCTCGGTTGCCATAAACACTGCCTCTTCGATGTCGTGCGTAATCAGCAGCACCTGCTTGCCCGTTTCATGCCACAGGCGCAGCAGCAGGGTTTGCATCTGCTCGCGGGTGAAGGCATCCAGCGCCCCGAACGGCTCGTCCAGCAGCAACAGCTGCGGATTGGCTGCCAGCGCGCGGGCGATCCCGACGCGCTGGCGCTGTCCGCCGGAAAGCTGCCAGATAAAGCGCTTTTCCGCCCCTTCCAGCCCGACCTTTTTCAGCATCTCCCGCGCCGTCGCCAGCCGCTGCTCACGGCCAACGCCGGCGAGCTGCAGGCCAAAGGCCACGTTTTCCTGCACGTTTCGCCACGGCAGCAGCCCTTCGTTCTGAAAGACCACGCCGCGCTCGGCGCCGGGGCCTTCCACCTTTTTGCCTTCCAGTTGAATAGCGCCATGCTGATAAGGGACAAACCCGGCGATCAGATTCAGCAGCGTGGTTTTTCCACAGCCGGACGGGCCGAGCACGACCAGCAGCTCGCCGCTGTCCAGCGTCAGGTTGATGTCCTCCAGCGCGGGCTTACCACCGTAATCGGCGTACAGGTTCGTAATATTCAGCATGGCGGACTCCTTATTTCACAAAGCGATCGGTGACGTACTGGCTGTAATCCGCCGACACCGCAGGCACTTTGCCCTGCTCTTTCAGGAAGGTGGCGGTATCCACAATCGCTTTGTTCACCGGCCCGGTCAGCTGCTGCACCTGCTGTGCGGGCGTCAGGTAGGTATTACCCTTCACCAGCCCCGGCACGTCCGCTTCCGGCACGCCGCTCAGGCGGGACAGTTTTTCCAGGTTGGCGGGCTGCTTCAGCCATTCATCCGGATTGCTGATGTACGGCTGCTGGGCGTCAATCGCGCTTTTCGCGAAGGCCTTCACCACCTCAGGATGTTTCTCGGCAAAGTCTTTGCGCACGACCCACACGTCGAGGGTCGGCGCGCCCCACTGGCCCACTTTTTCGGAGTCGGTCAGCACGGTGCCGTCCTTTTCCAGCTCGTTCACGGCCGGTGCCCAGACGTAGGCGCCGTCGATGTCGCCGCGCTGCCAGGCGGCAATAATCGCCGGCGGCTGCAGGTTAAGGATTTGCACCTGGCCCGGCTTGATGCCCCAGTGCTTAAGGGCCGCCAGCAGGCTGTAATGGGTCGTTGAAATGAACGGCACGGCGATGCGCTTGCCGATCAGATCTTCCGGTTTGGTGATGGTTTTCTTCATCACCAGCGCTTCGGAGTTGCCGAGCTGGGACGCCAGCAGGAAAACTTCAATCGGCACCTGCTGGCTGGCCGCCACCGCCAGCGGGCTTGAGCCGAGGTTGCCAATCTGCACGTCGCCGGAGGCCAGCGCCCGCACGATGGCCGCGCCGCTGTCGAACTTGCGCCAGTCGACGTTCGCCCCGCTCTCTTTGGCGAAGGTGTTGTCCGCCTGCGCGACTTTCGCCGGTTCCGCAGAGGTTTGATACGCGACGGTGACGTCCACCGCCTGCGCCTGAAATGCCCACAGCGCCAGCGCGCCGAGTAATGTGATTCGCGATGAAATTGCCATAGTGCCTGCTCCCCTTGTTGTTATGAGGGCAGTATTTCCGGCGCGGGAATTTTGATAAAGGAATAAAAATGAATCGCTCATAACGATTCGTTTTTAGATAAAAAGCGGCAAAGGATAGTTAAAAAGTGGGTTGGACCTTTATTGCAATTTTGTTACATCGGTTACATAACCGCAGCCGCAGGATTGCCAGCCCGCCGGCAACGGGCATCATAGGTCAACGAATGAGCAAAAGGTGTCGAGATGATTAAAGTGGTGCTGGTGGACGACCACGTGGTGGTACGTTCCGGTTTCGCCCAGCTGTTAAGTCTGGAAGACGATCTTGTGGTTGAGGGCCAGTTTAGCAGCGCCGCCGAGGCGTGGCCCGTACTGTCGCGCAACGCTATCGACGTGGCGGTGATGGACGTCGCGATGCCGGACGAAAACGGTCTTAGCCTGCTCAAGCGCCTGCGCCTTCAGCGGCCAACGTTTCGCGCCATCATCCTGAGCATCTACGACACCCCGGCCTTTGTGCAAAGCGCCCTCGACGCGGGCGCCAGCGGCTATCTGACCAAGCGCTGCGGCCCGGAGGAGCTGGTGCAGGCCGTGCGCTCCGTCGGCATGGGCGGACATTACCTGTGTGCCGATGCGGTAAAGGCCCTGCGCGGCGGCAAGCCGATGCCCAACGTGCTTGAGGTGCTCACCCCGCGCGAGCGCGAAGTGTTTGAGCTGCTGGTGAAAGGAGAAAGCGTGAAGGAAATCGCCTATACGCTTTCGCTGAGCCACAAGACGGTACACGTCCACCGTGCCAACGTGCTGGGCAAGCTCCAGTGCAACAGCACCATCGATCTGGTGCATTTCGCGCTGGATAACCAGCTGCTGACGGGCCACTGATGCGGCGCGCAGTCCGGCATCTAATCCTTTCTCTGTTCATTATGCTGGCCTGGGGCACCGGCTGGCTGATGCTGTGGACGCTGAGCTTCTACCTTACCCACAACGGCCAGCAGGCGGTGCTGTTTCTGCCTCAGGGGGTGTGGCTGGCGCTGATGATTTTACTTTCCCGCCGCTTCTGGCCCGCGTTAGTGCTTTCCCCCCTTGCCGCCATTCTATGGCTGCACGGTGAGCAACTTCTCACACGCTATCTGATGCTGGCCGTGCCGCTTATCGGCATCGTCAGCGCCTGGCTGGCGCAGCGCTACTGGCACCGCTTCCCGCTCTACTGGCAGCGGCTGTCGATCCTGATCGCGGCGGTGACGGTAAATGCCCTGCTGCAAACCCTGATTCTGTCGCCCTTTCTCGACAGCCCGGCCACGCTGCTATTGCTTGGCTCCTTTACCGGCGGCGTGCTCCTGACGCCGTTCGTCTATCTGGTATTCGAATTTTTACGCCAGCAGCATCGCTACCACCTGCTGGGGCTGGATACCAGCAATCCTCCGCTGCGCACCTCGCTGATCGTCTGGTGCAGCCTGTTTTTTATTATCGGCATAGGCACGCAGATGGTGCTCTCCCCGGCGCTGGAGCGGCTGCTGCTGATTATCGTGTTCCTGCCCAACGTGGTGATGGCGTGGAAATTCGGCTGGCAGGGAGGTGTCCTTTCCGGGCTGCTCGGCAGCATGATGATCACCATTGCCCGCCAGGTAGGCGTCGGGTTTAGCGACCTTCTGGAACTGGAAATTTTTCTCTCTACCCAGTCGCTGCTGGGGATTGGCCTGGGGATCGCCATCAGCCGCCAGCAGCATCTGGCGATGAACCTTGAGCGCTATCGCCATCGGCTTGAGAACGAGCTTCAGGCCAGGCGGGCGCTGGCGGAAAAACTGATCCATTCCGAAGAGGACACCCGCAAGCAGCTGGCCCGCGAGCTTCACGACGAAATCGGCCAGAACATCACCGCCATCCAGATCCAGTCCCAGCTGGTGAAGCGGGCGGGCGATACGCCGCTCGCCATTGAGGCCGCCGGGCAGATCAACGATCTCGCAAGGCGTATTCACCGCTCCACGCGCCAGCTGCTGCGCCAGCTTCGCCCGCCGGTGCTCGACGAACTGTCGCTCCAGGAGGCCCTGCATCACCTGGTCAACGAGTTTGCCTTTGCTGAACGCGGGATCCGCTGCCGCTTTGACTACCGGCTACCCACGCCGCCGGAGAGCGAAACGCTGGTCTTTACCCTGTATCGCCTGCTTCAGGAATTGCTCAACAACGTTTGCAAACACGCCAACGCCAGCGAAGTCACGATCCTGCTCTGCCAGCGGCACGCGCGGCTCCACCTTGAGGTACGCGATAACGGCAGCGGCATCAGCCCTCAGCAGCAGCCCGGCTTCGGCATTCAGGGCATGCGCGAGCGCGTCTCCGCCCTCGGCGGCGAACTGACGCTGGAATCCCACGCCGGGACGCGCGTAATTGTTAACCTGCCCACAAATTTGCAACAAACGCACCTCTAGCCAGGAAAAAGTCTTAGCCACACCAGACTTTGTCTCATCCCATTTACGCCGCGCTTGCCTACAGTCATCTCAAACGGAGAACGCCATGCACGCACTGTCTGCTGAAGAGGTTTCACAACGTTACCGGGCGCTGCGCCCCAGGCTGCTCCTTTGTATGGCGATTGGCTACGCCGCGTTTTACCTGACACGAAAAAGCCTGAACTACGTTTTACCCGCGCTACAGCTGGATTTGGGGCTGAGCAAGGGCGATATCGGGCTTATCGGGTCGCTGTTTTATCTCAGCTACGGACTGTCCAAATTCGCCGCCGGGCTCTGGCACGACAGCCATGGACAGCGCGCGTTTATGGGTATCGGGCTGCTGGCGACGGGCGTGCTGAACGTGCTGTTCAGCTTTAGCGATTCGTTCCCGCTGCTGCTGTTTATCTGGACGCTGAACGGCTTCTTTCAGGGCTGGGGCTGGCCGCCCTGCGCCAGACTGCTGACCCACTGGTATTCGCGCAACGAGCGCGGCTTCTGGTGGGGCTGCTGGAATACCTCCATCAACATGGGTGGCGCGATTATTCCATTGATTTGCGCCGTTGCCGCCCAACGCTGGGGCTGGCAGGCGGCGATGCTGACACCGGGGATCATCAGCATCGTGCTCGGCCTGTGGCTGACCACACAACTGCGGGGTACACCGCAGGAAGAGGGTCTGCCCACGGTCGGAGAGTGGCGGAGCGATCCGCTGGAGCTGCGCCAGCAGCAGCAAAGCCCGCCGATGGGGCTGTGGCAGATGTTGCGTACCACCATGTTGCAAAACCCGATGATCTGGCTGCTCGGGGCGTCGTATGTGCTGGTGTATCTCATCCGAATCGCCCTGAACGACTGGGGCAATATCTGGCTGGCGGAGAGCCACGGCGTAAATCTTCTCAGCGCCAACGCCACGGTCATGCTGTTTGAAGTGGGCGGATTGCTGGGCGCGCTGTTTGCCGGTTGGGGATCGGATCTGCTGTTCAGCGGCCAGCGCGCGCCGATGATTTTGCTGTTCACGCTGGGGCTGATGGTGTCGGTCGCCGCCCTGTGGCTGGCGCCGGTTCACCACTACGCCCTGCTGGCGATGTGCTTTTTTACGGTGGGATTTTTCGTTTTTGGTCCGCAGATGCTCATTGGCCTTGCCGCCGTTGAGTGCGGACACAAGCAGGCGGCAGGCTCGATTACCGGCTTTCTCGGCGTATTTGCCTATCTGGGCGCCTCGCTGGCCGGGTGGCCGCTGTCGCAGGTGATTGAACGCTACGGCTGGTCCGGGATGTTCAGCCTACTGTCGATAGCCGCCGTCCTGATGGGTTTATTACTGATGCCATTGCTGATGGCGGGCATCACCGCTTCTCGCAGTCACATAACGTCATAAAAAGGGCTGAATAATGAAAACAACGCTTCTCTCTACCCTCATTGCTTCCGGGATCGCGCTGGCCACCTTAACCGGTGCAGCGCAGGCTAAAGGCCGTCTGGTGGTGTACTGCAGCGCCACCAACGAAATGTGCGAAGTCGAAACCAAAGCGTTCGGCGAAAAGTACGATGTCAAAACCTCGTTTATCCGCAACGGCTCCGGCAGCACGCTGGCGAAGGTGGATGCCGAGAAGAAAAACCCGCAGGCCGACGTCTGGTACGGCGGCACGCTGGACCCGCAGTCCCAGGCCGGTGAGATGGGGCTGCTCCAGCCCTATAAATCGAAAAACCTGGAGCAGATCATGGAGAAATTCCGCGATCCGGCCAAGGTGAAGGGCAACCTCTCCTCCGCGGTCTACGTCGGGATCTTAGGCTTTGGCGTCAACACCCAGCGCCTGAAGGAGAAGAACCTGCCGGTACCAAAATGCTGGAAGGATCTGACCAAACCGGAATACAAGGGCGAGATCCAGATCGCCGATCCGCAAAGCTCCGGCACCGCCTATACCGCGCTGGCGACCTTCGTCCAGCTGTGGGGTGAAGATAAGGCCTTCGACTACCTGAAACAGCTCAACGGCAACGTCTCCCAGTACACCAAATCCGGCATTGCCCCAGCGCGTAACGCCGCGCGCGGTGAAACCGCCATCGGCATCGGCTTCCTCCACGACTACTCGCTGGAAAAAGAGCAGGGTGCGCCGCTGGAGCTGATCTCTCCGTGCGAAGGCACAGGGTATGAAATTGGCGGCGTGAGTATTCTGAAGGGCGCGCGCAACGAAGAGAACGCGAAGCTGTTCGTGGACTGGGTGCTCTCAAAAGAGGCGCAGGAGCTGGCGTGGAAGAAGGGTAAATCCTATCAAATCCTCACCAATACCACGGCGGAAACCTCGCCCAACTCGCTCAAGCTCGATGACCTGAAGCTCATCAGCTATGACATGGACAAGTACGGCTCCACCGACGTACGTAAAGCGCTGATCAATAAATGGGTCAGCGACGTGAAGATGGGTAAATAAGCCCGCGAACAGTGGTTATCGCCCGGCGGTATTCATCCGCCGGGCATCCAACACCCGGAAAACTTATGTCACAGACACTTGTTCTTCATCCCGCCAAAAAACGGGATGCGGTATTCCTGTGGGTTTTACTCGGCTGGCTGGCCTTTGCCCTGCTGCCGAGCTGGAGCCTTGATTACGGCCTGCTGGAGTCTACCGGGGATGAGATCCTCGACGCGTACGGCTGGTCCCATTTCAACGTCAGCTGGCTGTGGTACCTGCTGCCGAGCCTGCTGCTGGTGCGCCCGTTTAACGAAGCGAAGCGCGAGCAGCGCAGCCGTCACTACCTCGATGCGGGCTGGGCGCTGCTGTGCATGGCGTTCGTGGTCATCAGCGCCACTGTGGAAGGACGCGGTTTAGGCTATGCCACTATCGTGCTGTTTGTGGCGCTCGGGGCGATCATGACCCTGGCCCTGACTCGTCTGGAGTGGCTGGGCGGCGACCGCTTTGTGATTGGCTCGCTGATTACCATCGTCGCGCTGATCGGCATTTTTATCGTCTGGCCGAGCATCGCCATCTTCATTCCGATGTTCACCAACGACGCTGGCGAATTCGCCCCGCTGGCCTTCATGAGCGTGCTGTCGCAGGCGCACATTATCCAGGTCATCATCAACTCGATTCTGCTGTCGATTGCCGTGGGGATCGGCTGCACCTTCTTTGGCCTGGTGCTGGCGATATACACCACGCGCATCGCCCGGCGCAGCGCCATCATTGGCCGTATCTTCTCGATTCTGCCCATCGTTACTCCGCCGTTCGTGGTGGGCCTGGGCGTTACGCTGATGATGGGGCGCTCCGGCTATATTACCGAGCTGATGGTGGACTGGTTTGGGTTAACCAATACCAACTGGCTGTACGGCTTCACCGGCATCTGGCTGGCGCAGGTGCTGGCCTTCACGCCGATGGCCTTTATGATCCTCGACGGCGCGATCAAAACCATTCATCCGTCGCTGGAAGAGGCGTCGTACACCCTGCGCGCCAGCCGCTGGCAGACCTTTAACGGCGTCTTTGTTCCGCTGCTGAAGCCGGCGCTGGCAAATGCGTTTTTAATCGTGATTGTGCAGTCGCTGGCCGACTTCAGCAACCCGCTGGTGCTGGGCGGGAACTTCGACGTACTGGCTACGCAGATCTACTTCTACATTACCGGCTCGCAGCTGGACTATCAGGCGGCAAGCACCCTTGGGGCCTTCCTGCTGCTGTTCTCGCTGCTGGTGTTCTGCATCCAGTACATGTGGATCGGCAAGCGCTCCTACGTGACGGTGTCCGGTAAATCGTACCGCGGCGACGTTCAGCCGCTGCCGGTGACGCTGGTGTGGAGCGTGATCGCCCTGCTGGCGGTGTGGATCGCCTTTAACGCCCTGCTCTACGGCAGCATTTTCTACGGCAGCTTTACCGTCAACTGGGGCGTGGACTACACCCTGACGCTGGATAACTTTATCAAGCTGTTCGGCCAGGGCATGAGCGACGGCGCATGGCCTTCGCTGCTTGATACCCTGCTCTACGCCGGGATCGCCGCGCCGATCACCGCCGCCTTCGGCCTGCTGATCGCCTGGGTTGTGGTGCGCCAGCAGTTTAAGGGCAAAAAGACCATCGAGTTCACCACCATGCTGTGCTTTGCCGTGCCGGGCACCGTGGCGGGCGTGTCGTACATTCTGGCCTTTAACAGCGCGCCGGTGTACCTCACGGGCACCGCGGCCATCGTGATTATCTCGATGGTGATGCGCAACGTGCCGGTCGGCATTCGCGCCGGCATCGCGGGCTTAGGGCAGATCGACAAGTCGCTGGACGAGGCCTCGCTGAGCCTGCGTGCCGGGAGCCTGCGCACCATCACCCACATCCTGCTGCCGCTGCTGAGGCCCGCCATTTTGTCGGCGCTGATCTACAGCTTTGTGCGCGCCATTACCACCGTCAGCGCCATTGTGTTCCTCGTCACGCCGGATACCCGCGTGGCAACGGCCTACATTCTGAACCGCGTGGAAGACGGCGAATACGGCGTGGCGATTGCCTACGGCTCGATCCTGATTGTGGTCATGCTGGCGATCATTTTCCTCTTTGACTGGCTGATCGGCGAGGCGCGTATCTCTCGTTCAAAAGCCAAAAACCAGGCGTAACACTATGACTGAGAAACATTTTGTTGAACTGCGCAACGTGACCAAGCGCTTCGGCGCAAACACGGTGATTGAAAACATCAACCTGGCGATCCCGCAGGGACAAATGGTGACGCTGCTCGGCCCGTCCGGCTGCGGTAAAACCACCGTGCTGCGTCTGGTCGCGGGGCTGGAAAAACCAACCGAAGGACAGATCTACATCGACGGCGAGGACGTGACCCACCGCTCCATTCAGCAGCGCGATATCTGCATGGTGTTCCAGTCCTACGCCCTCTTCCCGCATATGTCGCTGGGCGAGAACGTGGGCTACGGTCTGAAGATGCTGGGCGTGTCGCGCGCTGAGATAAAAACGCGGGTTAAAGAAGCCCTGGCGATGGTGGATCTTGATGGGTTTGAGGACCGCTACGTGGACCAGATTTCCGGTGGCCAGCAGCAGCGCGTGGCGCTGGCCCGCGCCCTGATCCTCAAGCCAAAAGTATTGCTGTTCGACGAGCCGCTGAGCAACCTCGACGCCAACCTCAGGCGCAGCATGCGCGACAAAATTCGCGAGCTGCAAAAGCAGTTCAACATCACCTCGCTGTACGTGACGCACGATCAAAGCGAGGCGTTTGCGGTATCCGATACCGTGCTGGTGATGAACAAGGGCAACATCATGCAGATTGGCTCACCGCAGGATCTGTATCGCCAGCCGGCCTCTCGCTTTATGGCGAGCTTTATGGGGGATGCCAACCTGTTCCCGGCCCGCTTCAGCGAGGAAGTCGTCGAGATCTACGGCTACCGTCTGCCGCGCCCGCTGCACTTTGCCACGCAGGGCGAAGGCACCGTCGGCGTGCGTCCGGAGGCAATTACGCTGAGCCAGCGCGGGGAAGAGAGCCAGCGCTGCACAATCCGCCACGTCGCCTACATGGGGCCGCAGTATGAGGTGATTGTCGACTGGCACGGCCAGGAGATTTTACTGCAGGTGAACGCCACCCGGCTGCAGCCGGACGTGGGCGATGCGTACTATCTGGAGATCCACCCGTACGGGATGTTTGTATTGGCTGAGGCTGCGTGATCTGTGCCGGGCGGCGCTGCGCTTGCCCGGCCTACGGTTCGTGCATGTTGTTGTATTTTGTAGGCCGGGTAAGGCGCAGCCGCCACCCGGCAAAAGACTCAGCGCTGCGCGTTAAGCTCCGCAATGTCCTTCGGCGTGGTGCGACAGCACCCGCCAATCAGCTTCGCCCCTGCCGCTAACCACTGCGGCAAATACCCCGCCAGCGTCTCGCACGCTTCGCCGTGGTGGTGCCAGGTTTTGCTCACCGCGTCGTAATGCTCGCCCGAGTTCGGATAGACCACCAGCGGCAGCGCCGTCAGGCTTTGCAGGTATTTCAACGCCGCGGTGGTGTTTTCCAGCGCGATACAGTTGATGCCCAGCGCCACAATCTGCGGATAGTTTGCCAGCACGCTGACCACCTCACGCAGCGGCGTACCGTCGCTCAGGTGCTCGCTGTCGCGCAGGGTAAACGAGAACCACGCCCGGGCGCGGGGATACTCGGCCAGCAGCGCGGCCAGCGCTTTGATCTCCGCAAAGGACGGCAGGGTTTCGCAGGCCAGCAGGTCTGCCCCCGCGTCCAGCAGCGCCTCCACGCGCGGACGGTGGAATTCCGTGAATTCGTCCGCGCTACGCACATAGTCACCGCGGTACTCAGAGCCATCCGCCAGATACGCGCCGTAAGGCCCCACGGAACCCGCCACCAGCAGCGTGCCCGCGTGCGGGTTTTCGGCCAGGTACGCTTCGCGCGCCTTACGCGCCAGTTCGACGCTTTTACCAATCAGCGCACGGGATTGCGCTTCGTCCAGCCCGCGCGCGGCAAAGCCCGCAGGCGTGGCCTGATAGCTGGCGGTGATCGCAACCTGCGCCCCGGCACGGTAGTAGTCAAGATGCACTTCGCGGATAAGCTCCGGGTTTTCTACCAGCACTTTGGCAGACCAGAGGCTGTCTGCAAGGTTACAGCCGCGCGCTTCCAGCTCCGTTGCCATCGCGCCGTCCAGCACCACAAACGGCTGCGTTTCAAGGAGGGCGGTAAGCGGATTATTCTGCGACATGTTCAGGCTCCTGCGTTGTCAGATGTCGGGTCAGGTAGTAGGCACCATAACACAGGGCGACAAAGGGCAGCCCGCAATAAAGCGCAATGCGCTGGCTCGGATCAAACCACAGGCCGACGCAGGCCACCACGCAGAGGATAAAGCCCAGCACCGGCACAACCGGATACCACGGCGCACGGTACTGCAGCGCAGAAAGCGGCTGGCCGGACTGCAGATGGCGACGACGGAACATAAAATGCGACGCGCAGATGCTGATCCACACCGCCACCACCGCGAAACCGGAAATCGCCGACAGCGCGACAAACACCGTATCCGGCGCGACAACGCTGGAGAATAGCGCCAGCACGCCGCCGAGCATGGAAACGGACAGCGCCGTCAGCGGTACGCCGTTTTTATTGACGCGGGCGAAGCAGCGCGGCAGCGTTTTCTCGTTAGAGAGCGACCACAGCATCCGGCCCGAGGCGTACAGCCCGGAGTTCGCCGCCGAGAGGATCGCCGTCAGGATCACAAAGTTAAAGATATCCGCCGCGTAGGGAATGCCGACCTTTTCAAACACCAGCACGAACGGGCTTTTTTCCACCCCGGCCTGCTGCATCGGGATCAGCGCCGCCAGCACAAACACCGTGCCGATAAAGAAGATAATCAGGCGCGCAATGGTGGTGCGGATCGCCACCGGAATCACCCTGTGCGGATTCTCCGTTTCACCCGCCGCGATGCCGATAAGCTCGGTGCCGGAGAAGGCAAAGTTCACCGCCACCATGGTCATCAGAATAGGCAGGCCGCCGTGCGGGAACCAGCCCTCGGCGGTGATGTTGCTCAAGCCCGGCGCGGGGGAACCGTCCTGCATCGGGATAAACCCGAAGATCGCCGCGCCGCCGAGGATAATAAAGGCGATGATGGTGATCACTTTGACCAGCGAGAACCAGAATTCCCCTTCGGCAAAGAAGCGCGTCGAGATAACGTTGAGGCCGAAAATCACCGCGCAGAACACCATGCACCACGCCCAGACGGGCACCTGCGGGAACCAGTACTGCATGCAGAACCCGGCGGCGGTGAAGCTCGACCCGAGCGCCACCGTCCAGGTCAGCCAGTAAAGCCACGCCACGGTGTAGCCCGTCGCCGGGCCCAGGTAGCGGGCGGCGTAGACGTGAAACGCGCCGGTCTCCGGCATCGCTACGGAAAGCTCGCCCAGACACTGCATCACCAGCCAGACCACCAGCGCGCCAATCAGATACGCCAGCAGCGTGCCCGCCGCGCCGGTGGTGGAAATGATGTATCCGGTATTGAAGAATAACCCTGTACCTATCACGCCGCCCAGCGAGAGCATAATCAGGTGGCGCGTTTTCATGGTGCGCTTTAGCTGCCCATTTTCGTGTTCTGTTTGCATATTACCTTCTAAACGTATGGACATCTAAACATCCAAAGAAGGTGTTATACCGTGATTGTTAATAAAAAGCTAGCCAACCGGGTACGTCGCGCCACCCGCACATTTATTGGTAAATCCTCAAATCAGTTCTATAGTCGTCACAGTTTATTCGTTACCAGGACTCACTATGCGCTTTAATGGACTGACCAAAGGTTTCTTCATTTTTATTCTCGCCCTCGTTACCTGGGCCTTCTTTGACGTGCTGTCGCCCTATTTCTCCGCGATACTGTGGGCCGCAATCCTGACCATCATCTTTAACCCGGTGAAAAATAAGCTGCGTACGGCGCTGGGCGAGCGCAACGGGCTGGCGTCGTTCCTGACGCTCTGCATCATCTGCCTGATCGTGTTTATCCCCTTGATGGTGATCCTCTCCTCGCTCGCCATTGAGCTGAACGTGGTGTACACCAAGCTGCAGCAGAACAACACCCAGTTCCCGGAAGTTGTCGCGGGGATCTTTAACCGCCTGCCTGACTGGGCCAGCGGTTTCCTGGCGGATCATAACCTCACTAACGCCGAGCAGATCCAGAAAAAGCTTTCCGATGTGGCATTACAGGGCGGGCAGTATCTGGCGGGCAGCGCCTTCCTGATCGGTAAAGGCACGTTCGGGTTTGCCATCAGCTTCGGCATCATGCTTTATCTGCTGTTCTTCCTGCTGAAGGATGGTCCGTATCTGGTGCGTCAGATCCTCGACTCTCTGCCGCTGTCCGACTTCGCCAAGCAGCACCTGTTCGCCAAGTTCGTCGGCGTGTCCCGCGCGACGGTAAAAGGTACGGCAGTGGTCGCCGTGGTTCAGGGTACCCTCGGCGGCATCGCGTTCGCGATTGTCGGCATTGACGGCAGCGTACTCTGGGGCGCGCTGATGGCCTTCCTCTCGCTGGTGCCTGCGGTTGGCTCCGCTATCGTCTGGGTTCCGGCGGCCATCTTCCTGTTCGCTACCCACCAGCTGTGGCAAGGGCTGTTTATCGTCGGCTTCTTCGTGATTATCGTCGGGCTGGTGGATAACATCCTGCGCCCTCTGCTGGTCGGCAAAGACACCAAAATGCCGGACTACCTGATTCTGATCTCGACTCTTGGCGGGATGGAGCTGTACGGGATTAACGGTTTTGTCATTGGTCCGCTGATTGCCGCGCTGTTTATCGCCTGCTGGAACCTGTTCTCAGGCCGCGACCACGAAGGCAACGCCGAAGAGCTGGATGCCGATTTCATCGAAGAGGGGAAAAATCCGCCGGATTTGTGACGCTCCTCTTTCAGGAAGGCGGCCTCGTGCCGCCTTTTTTTTCACGCGAAATCAAACATTTTCTATAATTTGAAAAACGCTCCCCCACTTATGCCGCAGAAGGACCCCACAGGTGCGAATCGCCACGATAACCAACTGGGCCTACGGTGCCACGGTGTGCCTGACCATCGCCTCCGGCATCGTGATGCTGATGGCCTCCCACGCAGACAACGTTGAGCGCCAGGCCGTTAAGCAACGGCAGGTGTTCGATCAGCTGACGGAAGATGTAGAAACAGATGCCTGGATGCTCTCTGATTTGGCACGCCTGTTCGTTATCAAAAAAGAACCTTCTGTTCTGGAAGAGTATCAGCAGAAAGAGAGCGAACTAAAGAACGTTGAACATCGTCTGGCGCAGCTAAAAGATAACGGCGCATCGGGCGAAGAGCTGTTGCTGCTCCAGGATGGATTAAACATCATTAATGAACTGCAGGACGAGCAGAAAACCGCACTGAGCAGTATGGCACGAGGTGAAGAGCAACAGGCCGTTGCCCTGCTTTATGGCACCTATTATGAGCAAGAGCTCGAACGCGCGCAGATGCAGATCGACCATTTCCGCCAGATACTCGACAAACGCGTCATCGCCGACGTGCAGGCTGCCACGAAAACCTCGAAAAACCTGCGAACAGCCTCTGAGATCATGGTCGGCCTGACCGCCCTGCTCTTTCTGTTCGTCATGGGCTTTATTCTCAAACGACGCGTACTTCATCCGGTCGTCCGGCTGAGCGACGTAGTTCATCGTCTGGCCTCGCAGGATTACGCCGTCGAAACTCCAAACTTCACCCAGATCGACGAAATTGGCGATATGGCGCAGGCCATTCGTATCTTCCGTGAAAACGGCCTGGCGCGGCAGCGGCTGGAAAAAGAGCGCGATGCCGACTGGGCGATCCGCGAACTGCTGGCGCGAATGACCCAGCGACTGCAGGGCTGCGAAAACTTCGCCGACGTGATCAACGTGGCCGAGCTGTTCGCCCCCAATATTGCACCCGGCATCTCGGGGCGCTTGTATATTATCGATCGCGAGGCGTGGGAGATGCGCTGCGCGGCTGAATGGCTCTCGCCGGAAGGAGAGAAAAAACCGTTTCACCCTGACGCGTGCTGGGCCGTTCGTCGTGGACAAAGCCATCCGCCGGTCAGCGGTGAACCGGATATCGCGTGCTATCACCTGCCTGAATCGCAAAATCATCGAACGCTCTGCGTGCCCCTGATTGCCCAGGGCGAAGCCATCGGCCTGCTCTCCTTCCAGAACATTACGCCTGAAACCGCGCCGTCCCGCGCCTATCTGGAACTGATGGCCGAGGCGCTGGGCCTGGCGCTGGCCAACCAGCGACTGCGCGATGCCCTGCTGGAAAAAGCCCTCTTTGACCCGCTCACCGGCTTGCGTAACCGCCATCATCTGGAAGACACGCTGCGCACGCAGATGAAGCAGGCCATACGCAACGAGGAGCCGGTAAGCTGCCTGATGATCGATATCGACCACTTCAAAAGCATTAATGACCGCTTTGGTCACGAGGCTGGGGATCAGGTGATTAAAAGCGTCGCAACCATTATTCAGCGGGCGGTACATGATAACGGACTGGCCTTCCGCTACGGCGGCGAAGAGTTTCTGGCGCTGCTCACCGGCGCGGATGAGGACGCAGCGCATGCCTGCGCAACGGAGATTTACAACGGCGTGCATGCGCTATCGCTCCGCTACGGGCTGTCTGAGATTGGGCCGGTGGACGTCTCGATCGGTATCGCCTGCTATCCAGAGCACGCCCAGAGCGACAACCTGCTGCGCGCGGCGGACGTGGCGCTGTACCGGGCGAAAGAGCTGGGACGTTCGCGGATTGTGAGTTTTGGGATGCTGGAGGCGGGCTAGCGCGTTGCCGGGCGTAACCCGGCATGACTTACTGGGGGACTTCAAGCGGACATAGGATTTCATCAATAAGCGGCATCGCACTTCTTAATGTTTCAAGAACGGTATTAAGCGGTTCAAATACCGGATGTTCCACTGGAAATGCACCGTATTCCAGCCAGCACTCTGAGAGCTGGGCGATATTAAGGAACAGGGGAATGAAGAAATTCCCTTTACCCTGATCTTCAAATCCGAACGCAGCGAGTTTGTCTCGCGCTGCACGCGAACGTTCTTCCTGGGCGTAATTTTTTAAATTACGCACGCCGCCATATGCGCTGCCGTTAATCGCCAGACGAAATCCGAATGCAGTTTTCTCAGTCGCACAGCGGGTTAATACGGCTAGCAGGTAATCATTCTCCTTGCAGGGAGTCTGGTGGTTTTCAAACCAGCATTTGTAATGATCTTCTCCTATACACCACGAGGCTGGAGCTATCCAGAGAACGTCTTTGGCTTCAATGTCAGATTTCCCAAGAAAAGCGTTAGACTGGATAAATTGCGTGACGCATTGATCAAACCCCTTCCAGAACGCTGGGGCGACAACCGTTTCAAACACCACTGCCGCCTGGTTAAACATGCTCAGCTGTGAAAGCAGCATCGCTCCGGCTTTACGTTCTTCCTCGTTGTAATAACTCATCCATTTTTCCTTCGTTACAATTTGCGTATGTGGTCAATAAAATGAAGTGCTGCGCACGCAGCCATCAGCCTGGAGGGAGAAACTGGCTGAGAGGAAATGATGTCCTGATAAGGGGCCGAGACGGCGGCGCGCAATGCGTTTGAAAGCCTGCGCCAGGATATGGCCGGAACCTGTTCGGGAAGGACATCCGGCCCGGCCGTTAGCGATGCGCCACCGTGCACGGTCAGAAATACCACCGCCCACTTTCGTGCTCCGGCTCTGGCAGCGGCCTCCTCGCAGTAGCGCTGCATCTGTTCCTCCTGCTCCCCCGCGCGAATCTTTACCTCAATGAGCAGGAAAAATGCATCGGTATCGATTTCAATATCAACCCGGTTGCGACTGTCTCCGCTCGGATTTTTTTCCACTTCAATCCGGCAATAGCGCTGATATCCCAAAGGAAAATCGGCACGCTTGGCGTTGATCAGTTGCAAAAGCGCATGAAGCGGGGCTCTGCCAAAGCCATGGCTTTCCCGAGGATCAAGTAGCCAGGCCAGCAACGCTGAATTACGCACTTCGTTGTGACCTATTCCAGCGGCCTCCCAGGGATTGAAGCCTATCGTAGCGTAATGTAGCGACTGAAGCGGTTGTTCAAGCTGCGCCAAAAAGCGCGCCAGGGCTGTTGTTGATGGAAATGAGGCTGGCGAAGATCTGCTATTCCTGATTGTCAGGTTTTTAGGCCAGTTTTCGAAAAAATCCTCGAGGCGAGCGGTAAGAGTGGCTGTCGCTGTCTCCATATTGCATTAATTCCCTTTGCTGTAAATCTACCTTTATAACGGCATCCCAATGAAAAAATTGAGCTTTATCTAACGTTCTTCCCGCTATATATACGACTATACGTGGCCTGCCGGGACGATCGGGGTCACAGTTTTCACAGCTCCCCATTCCCCTACATAAACCAGGTGTTATTATTCACCACGTAAATACCTTTCAACTCTCACCGAGGCTTTGATGCTGGAGAATGTAATCATCTGATAATCAGTTTCCCGCCCTTTTCAGGACGGACTGGTTATCGCTGCGCCTAAACCTTACGCACGCACCTGCTGGTGTGGGCTTGTTTTTACGCATGATGATTAAACAGGTTTTCCGGTATGAATTTATCCCGTCAGGAACAACGTACCTTACACGTTCTCGCAAAAGGTGGACGTATTGCGCACGTCCGCAACAGCGCTGGCCGCGTCACCTCCGTTGAATGCTATACCCGCGAAGGGATGCTCCTCAGCGACTGCACGCTCGCCGTTTTTAAAAAACTCCGCACCAAGAAGCTGATCCGTTCGGTGAACGGCCAGCCTTACCGCATCAACGCCACCGGGCTGAACAACGTTCGCGCCCAGCTGGATAATCGCTAAGGAGCAGTGATGAATACACCTTATACAGACAGCTACGATCGCGCTTTTTTACTCGACACCATGATGGGTCCAAACGCCATGCGGCTAACCGAAGAGCTGGTGGCACAGCTTCCGATAACACCGGGTATGCGCATTCTGGATCTCGGCTGCGGAAAGGGGATCTCCTCTATCCTTCTCGCAGAGAAATACGGTGCGACGGTCTTTGCCGCCGACCTGTGGATTACCCCCACAGAGAATGCAGAGCGGTTCACCGCGCTGGGGCTGGACGGGAAAATTTTCCCACTTCTGGTCGATGCAACAAAAGAGATCCCCTTTGCGCATGACTACTTCGACCTGATCGTGAGCGTGGACGCGTACCAGTATTTCGGCAGCAACGACACCATGCTGGCAACGCTCCTACCCTACCTGAAGCCTGGCGGGCATTTTGCCGCTGCGGTTCCCGGATTTATCGGCGACTACAGCGAAGACAATCTGCCGGAGGTCGTGAAGCCTTTCTGGACGCCCGAGTGGTATTTCTACCCGCTCCACTGGTGGAAAGCGCTTTGGGAGAAAGAGCCGGGTATTACGCTAACCACGGTACGCGAAATGGACACCTGCCAGCAGGCCTGGGACGAGTTTATGGCGTGTGAGATCGCGCAGGAGATGATGGTGCCGATCATGGACGCCGGTGCCGGAGCGTATTTTAATATGATTCAGCTTATCGCCCAAAAACGAGAGTAACCTTTGCCCGGCGGCGCTGCGCTTGCACGGGCCTACAATGAGTGGCGTATTATTGCCGCATGTAGGCCGGGTAAGCGCAGCGCCACCCGGCAGTTCATCGCTTGCTCATCGCCAGCTTTGCGGCAAACAGCAGGAACACGACGCCGGTTGTTCGGTCCATCCACTTCACCACGGCAGGCTTTTTCAGCACATCCGCAGCATACCCCGTTGCAATAATCAGCGTGAGTGACCAGAGCGTGCCGATCAGCACATGGATCCCGACCAGCAAAAACGTCCAGGCAAAAGGCGAATGTCCTGCGGGAATAAACTGTGGGAGAAACGAAACGTAAAAGATGCCCATTTTAGGGTTCAGGACATTCCCTAACATGCCGCGCAAAAAACCGTTGCCGCTGCGGGCACGGCCCTCTGCTGAGAGGGAAAACTGCTGCCGCGGGCGAAGCAACAGCTGGAGGCCTAGCCAGCACAGATACGCTGCACCACACCACTTTAGCAGCGAGTACGCGACTTCAGAGACGGCCAGCAGCGCGCCCAGACCAAACGCCACTACTGCCCCCCAGATAAAGCAGCCGGTATCAATCCCCAGCGCGACGTGTATGGCTTTTTTACTGCCATCAGCGGCGGCGGTTCGCAGGATTA
>Ga0207655_1000408_pt1 | contig 59188 bp, 53 predicted proteins | sample KBSM44metaG_FD_184398 | JGI IMG/M metagenome (GOLD analysis project Ga0207655, IMG submission 184398) | Miscanthus rhizosphere microbial communities from Kellogg Biological Station, Michigan, USA - KBS M4-4 metaG (SPAdes) (version 2) | ecosystem: Host-associated > Plants > Roots > Rhizosphere >...
TGGGCCTGGGACACCAGGTTGGCCAGCGCTTCGGCCATTTCGTTGAAGCCGCTTTCGATGGCGCCGAACTCGTCCTTGCGGTCCAGGCTCAGGCGCATGCTCAGGTCACCCGAACGCAGCCTGTCGAGGGCGTGGACGATGCGCTGCATGGGGGCGCTGATGGCGCGCATCAGCAGCAAGCCGCAGATCCCGGCGGCAACGATTGCCAGCAGCAGCGAAACCATCATGCTGCCCTTGGCCGTGCTCACGGCGCTAACGATATCTTGAGTGGCAGCGTCGGCCGAGGCTCGGTTGTTCTCGATGACTTCGTTCAGGTGCTTGCGACCATCAACCCATGTGGGGGTGAGCACCTCGATGATAAGCCGTTCGGCTTCGGCATAGTTGTGCTGGCGATAGGTGTCCAGCACCTGGCCGACGATCTTGAGGTAGTTCTGTTCCAGCTGCACGAAGCTGTCGAAGCGGGCCTGGTCGTCGCTGTCCTTGATGGTGGTCTGGTAGCTGGCCATGTGTTGCTTGAGGCGGTCCTCGAAGCTCTTGAACAGTTCCAGGTCCGCCGAGGTGATTTCGCGGTGGTTGGACAGGCCTACCAGTTGCTGGCTGGTGACGTAGCTGTCGACCCAGGCACTGCGGATCATCGAGCTGTAGTAGACCCCGGGGATGCTGTCGGTCCCCACTGCCTCCTCGGCACTTTCGATCGCCACCAGCCGCGAGTAGGCGGCTACGATCATCAGCAGCATGATGGCGATGATCACGGCGAAACTTGCCAGGATCCGTTGGCGCAAGGTCCAGTTTTTCACATTCAGCCCTCAGGAATTCACAACGAGCGGGAAAAATCGCCGAAGTATAGCCTAGAGGCCTTACGGTTTTGCGGGTGAAGTGAAGGGTAAACAGGCAGCAGTGCTGATGGACACGCCATTTGGGCAAAGGCAATTGGGGCCGCTGCGCGGCCCCGATCACTAGCCTGCGGCAAGCCGCGCCTGGCTATCCAGCGCCTGGCGCAAGCCTGGGTCCAGGCGCAACTGACGGGCCAGCTCGTCCAGGTAGGCCCGCTCCATGAAGTTTTCCTCGTCGACCATCATCACGCTGGCCAGGTACATCTCGGCAGCCATCTCCGGCGTTTGCGCGGCGCGGGCCACTTCAGCCGGGTCCAGCGGCTTGTTCAACTCGGCATGCAGCCAGTGCTGCAATTCGCGGTCGCTGTCCAGGCGGGTGAACTCGCCCTCGATCAACGCCCGCTCGCGCTCGTCGATATGGCCATCGGACTTGGCCGCTGCCACCAGCGCCCTCAGCACCGCCTGGCTGTGCTGCTCGACCTGGGCCGGCGGTAGGCGGTCGACGGTTTGCGGCTCGCTTGCAGCTACCCGCTGATTGGCCTGCCAGTTGCCGTAAGCTTTGTAGGCCAACACGCCCAGCGCGGCCAAGCCACCGTAAGTCAGAGCCTTGCCGCCGTACTTGCGCGCCTTCTTGTTCCCCAGCAACAAGCCCAGCGCTCCCCCACCCAACAGGCCGCCGCCTGCTCCAGACAACAGCCCGCCAAGCCCGCCTGACGCGCCGCCAGGCTTGTTGGCGCCGCCTTGTTTTTCAAGCAATTGCTGGCCGGACTTGAGGAGCTGATCAAGCAAACCCCGAGTATTCATGCGCGTGTCTCCACGTAAGAAGATTCAAGCGCCAGAGTAAGGCTTGGCGCAGCACACGCCATGCAGGGATTTGCTTCCGGATGTTGCGTTAGCTGGCAAAAAGCCAACTAGACTCGATATCGCCAATACCTCGCACCCGCGCACTACGCTTATAACGATTGCTTCACCGCTTGCTTGATGACTGCCCCGAACAAGATCGCCAAGAAGAGGGAACACCATGTCAGTGCACAAGACCGCATTGCTCGGCGCCATGACTGGCGCCGTGCTGGCCAGCGCCAGCCTGCAGGCCGCCGAACCGCCCAAGGCCCTGGGGGCCGGCGAGGGGCGCCTGGACATCGTCGCCTGGCCCGGCTACATCGAGCGCGGTGAAAGCGACAAGGCCTACGACTGGGTGACCGGTTTCGAGAAGGAAACCGGCTGCAAGGTCAGCGTGAAAACCGCCGCCACCTCGGACGAAATGGTCAGCCTGATGACCAAGGGCGGCTATGACCTGGTGACCGCCTCGGGCGACGCCTCGCTGCGGCTGATCGTCGGCAAGCGCGTACAGCCGATCAACACCGCCTTGATCCCCAACTGGAAAAACATCGACCCACGCCTGCAGAACGGCGGCTGGTACGTGGTCGACAAGCAAGTGTATGGCACCCCGTATCAATGGGGGCCGAACGTGCTGCTGTACAACACCAATACCTTCAAGCAGGCGCCAACCAGCTGGAGTGTTGTGTTCCAGCCGCAGGACCTGCCTGACGGCAAACCGAACAAGGGGCGCGTGCAAGCCTATGACGGGCCGATCTACATCGCCGACGCCGCCCTGTACTTGAAGTCGGCCAAGCCCGAACTGGGTATCAAGGACCCGTACGAACTGAACGAGGAGCAATACAAGGCCGTGCTGGAACTGCTGCGCCAGCAGCAACCGCTGATCCACCGCTACTGGCATGACGCCACGGTGCAGATGAGCGACGTGAAGAACGAAGGCGTGGTCGCCTCCAGTTCATGGGGCTACATGGTCAATGGCCTGAAGGCCGAGAACCAGCCAGTGGCCTCGACCATTCCCAAGGAGGGTGCGACCGGCTGGGCCGACACCACCATGCTGCACGCCGAGGCCAAGCACCCCAACTGCGCCTACAAGTGGATGGACTGGTCGCTGCAGCCGAAGGTGCAGGGCGACGTGGCGGCCTGGTTCGGCTCGTTGCCGGCGGTGCCGGCTGCCTGTACAGGCAGCCAATTGCTGGGCGCCGAGGGCTGCAAGACCAATGGCTTCGACAATTTCGACAAGATTGCCTTCTGGAAAACCCCACAGGCCCAGGGCGGCAAGTTCGTGCCGTATAGCCGCTGGACCCAGGACTACATTGCAATCATGGGTGGGCGCTGAGGTTGCCTGAATGCCTGATCCTGCCTTTTCGCGGGTTTACCCGCGCAAAGGCAGGATCAGGAGCAAGCCCATTGCCCGGAGCCCACGCATGCCCCTAGCCGTCCAGTTCACCCAGGTTTCCCGCACCTTCGGCGAGGTCAAGGCCGTCGACCAGGTCAGCATCGATATCATCGATGGCGAGTTCTTCTCCATGCTTGGCCCTTCCGGCTCGGGCAAGACCACTTGCCTGCGCCTGATCGCCGGCTTCGAACAACCCTCCAGCGGTTCGATCCGCATCCACGGGGTGGAGGCCGCTGGCATGCCGCCCTACCAACGTGACGTCAACACCGTGTTCCAGGACTACGCACTGTTCCCGCACATGAACGTGTTGGACAACATCGCCTATGGCCTGAAGGTAAAGGGCGTGGCCAAGGCCGAACGCCATAGTCGCGCCGAAGAAGCCCTGGCCATGGTGGCCCTGGCCGGCTACGGCACGCGCAAACCAGCGCAACTGTCTGGCGGCCAGCGCCAGCGTGTGGCCCTGGCCCGTGCACTGGTCAACCGGCCGCGCGTGCTGCTGCTGGACGAGCCGCTGGGCGCACTGGACCTGAAGTTGCGCGAACAGATGCAAGGGGAGCTGAAAAAGCTGCAACGCCAGCTGGGCATCACCTTCATCTTCGTCACCCACGACCAGACCGAAGCGCTGTCGATGTCCGACCGGGTCGCGGTGTTCAACCGTGGCCGCATCGAACAGGTCGACACCCCGCGCAATCTGTACATGAAGCCCGCCACCACCTTCGTCGCCGAATTCGTCGGCACCTCCAACGTGGTACGTGGCGAGCTGGCCATGCAGCTCAACGGCAGCCCGGCCCCCTTCTCCATCCGTCCCGAGCACATCCGCCTGGGCGACCTTGTGGTCACCAGCCACGAAGTGCAGGTAAGCGGCCTGTTGCGCGATATCCAGTACCAGGGCAGCGCCACCCGCTACGAGCTGCAATTGGACAACGGCCAACTGCTGGCGGTAAGCCAGGCCAACGACCGCTGGCAGGCACAGGCACAGGCCTGGCAGACCGGGCAGCGGCTGCAGGCGCACTGGCCACGCGAGGCAATGACGGTGCTGCAGGAAACCGAGGGCCGCTGACATGAGCACACTGCGCGGCCTATCCAACCTGCTGTACCGGCGCCCCAACCTGTACCTGGCACTGCTATTGATACCGCCGCTGACCTGGTTCGGCGCAATCTACCTGGGCTCGCTGCTGAACCTGCTGTGGCAGGGTTTCTATACCTTCGACGATTTCACCATGGCGGTGACCCCGGACCTGACCCTGGGCAACTTCGCCGCGCTGTTCAACCCGTCGAACTTCGACATCATCCTGCGCACCCTGGGCATGGCAGTGGCGGTGTCGCTGGCCAGTGCGGTGCTGGCCTTCCCCATCGCCTACTACATGGCGCGCTATACCAGCGGCAAGACCAAGGCATTTTTCTACATCGCGGTGATGATGCCGATGTGGGCCAGCTATATCGTCAAAACCTATGCCTGGACCCTGCTGTTGGCCAAGGGCGGCGTGGCCCAGTGGTTCGTCCAGTTGTTGCACCTGGATGCCCTGCTGCAGGCGCTGTTGGCGGTGCCTGGCGTGGGCGGCAGCACGCTGTCGACCTCGCACCTGGGGCGCTTTCTGGTGTTCGTGTACATCTGGCTGCCGTTCATGATCCTGCCCATCCAGGCCTCGCTGGAGCGCTTGCCACCGTCGCTGCTGCAAGCTTCGGCCGACCTCGGCGCACGGCCGGGGCAAACGTTCGTGCAGGTGATCCTGCCGTTGTCGATCCCCGGCATCGCCGCCGGCTCGATCTTTACCTTCTCGCTCACCCTGGGCGACTTCATCGTGCCGCAACTGGTCGGCCCGCCCGGCTACTTCATCGGCAGCATGGTCTATGCCCAGCAGGGGGCGATTGGCAACATGCCGATGGCTGCCGCGTTCACCTTGGTGCCCATCGTGCTAATCGCGGTGTACCTGTCCATCGTCAAGCGCCTGGGGGCCTTCGATGCACTCTGAAAAAGCATCACCGGGGCTGCGCCTGGCGGCCTGGGGCGGGTTGCTGTTCCTGCACTTCCCGATCCTGATCATCTTTCTGTACGCCTTCAACACCGAAGACGCGGCGTTCAGCTTCCCGCCCAAGGGCTTCACCCTGAAGTGGATTGGCGTGGCCTTCGCCCGGCCCGATGTGCTGGAGGCAATCAAGCTGTCACTGCAGGTGGCCTGCCTCGCCACGCTGATCGCGCTGGTACTGGGCACACTAGCCTCGGCTGCGCTGTACCGGCGCAGCTTTTTCGGCAAGGAGAGCATTTCGCTGATGCTGATCCTGCCCATCGCCCTGCCCGGCATCATCACCGGCATCGCCCTGCTCTCGGCGTTCAAGACCTTGGGGATCGAGCCTGGTGTGTTCACCATCGTGGTCGGCCACGCCACGTTCTGCGTGGTGATCGTCTACAACAACGTGATCGCCCGCCTGCGGCGCACCTCGCAGAGCCTGATCGAAGCGTCGATGGACCTGGGCGCCGATGGCTGGCAGACCTTCCGCTACATCATCCTGCCCAACCTCGGTTCGGCGCTGCTGGCCGGCGGCATGCTGGCCTTTGCCCTGTCGTTCGATGAAATCATCGTCACCACCTTCACCGCCGGCCACGAACGCACGCTGCCAATCTGGCTGCTCAACCAACTCAGCCGCCCGCGTGACGTACCGGTGACCAACGTGGTCGCCATGCTGGTGATGCTGGTGACCATGCTGCCAATCCTTGGCGCCTATTACCTGACCCGTGGCGGCGAAAGCGTCGCGGGCAGTGGCAAATGACCCTGGAGGAGTCCCCGATGCAAACGCAGATGCTGATCAATGGCCAACTGGTCGCGGGCCAAGGCCCCGCCTGGACCGTGCTCGACCCGGCGCAGGGCACCGCCCTGGCGCAGATCAACGAAGCCACCGAGGCCCAGGTGGACAGCGCCGTGCGCGCCGCCGACCAGGCTTTCGACAGCTGGTCGCAAACCAGCCCCAAAGACCGCTCGCAAACCTTGCTGGCGCTGGCGGACGCCATCGAAGCCCACGGCGATGAACTGGCCCGGCTGGAATCTCAGAACTGCGGCAAGCCCCTGAGCGCCGCGCTGAACGACGAAATCCCGGCGATTGCCGATGTGTTCCGCTACTTCGCCGGTGCGGCGCGTTGCCTGGGCGGCTTGGCGGCCGGCGAATACCTGCCAGGCCACACCTCGATGATCCGCCGCGACCCGCTGGGCGTGGTGGCCTCGATTGCCCCGTGGAACTACCCATTGATGATGCTGGCCTGGAAGATCGCCCCGGCCCTGGCAGCCGGCAATACCGTGGTGATCAAACCCTCCGAAATGACTCCGCTGACGGCCCTGCGCCTGGGCGAGTTGGCCAAGGATCTGCTGCCACCGGGTGTACTGAACATTCTCTTTGGCCGCGGCCAGACCGTCGGCAACCCGCTGGTCAACCATCCAAAGGTGCGCATGGTGTCGCTGACCGGCTCGATCCCCACGGGTGCACACATCATCAGCGCCACCGCCGACAGTGTGAAGCGCATGCACATGGAGCTGGGTGGCAAGGCCCCTGTGCTGGTGTTCGACGACGCCGACATCGACGCCGCCATCGATGGCATCCGCACCTTCGGCTTCTACAACGCCGGCCAGGACTGCACCGCAGCCTGCCGCCTGTATGTGCAGGACGGTATCTACGAGCGCTTTGTCGAACGCCTGGGTGAAGCCGTAGCGAGCCTGAAACCGGGCTTGCAGGAGGCCGAGGACACCGAGCTGGGGCCGCTGATCAGTGCCCAGCACCGCGACAAGGTTGCCGGGCTGGTGCAGCGGGCCATCGCCCAGCCGCACATTCGCCTGGTAACCGGTGGCAAGGCGATTGACGGCGACGGCTTCTTCTTCGAGCCGACCGTGCTGGCGGATGCCCAGCAGGACGACGAGATCGTGCGCAACGAAGTGTTCGGCCCAGTGGTATCGGTCACCCGCTTTACCGATGAAGCGCAGGCGCTGGAATGGGCCAACGACTCCAACTACGGCCTGGCCTCATCGGTATGGACCCGCGACACAGGCCGTGCCCACCGCCTGGCGGCGCGCTTGCAGTACGGCTGCACTTGGGTGAATACCCACTTCATGCTGGTCAGTGAAATGCCCCATGGCGGGCAGAAGCACTCAGGGTATGGGAAGGACATGTCGATGTATGGGCTTGAGGATTACACCTGCGTGCGGCATGTGATGATCAAGCACTAGCCCGCTGAACATACGCGGTTGTTGTAGGTGCGCGCATGCGTTCCTACAACAACCGCGTAAAGGCCTGGATCAGTCCCGCAGATCCGACTCGTGAATCGGGTTGGCCCGGCTGGTCGCGCGCTGGTATTGCGCAGGCCAGGTCGCCTTGTTGCCGCCCAGGTCATCGTCGGCATGCAGCGGCCAGTACGGGTCGCGCAGCAGTTCACGGGCGAGGAAGATGATATCGGCCTGGCCGGTGCGCAAAATATGCTCGGCCTGGGCCGGTTCGGTGATCATGCCCACGGTGCCGGTGGCGATTTCCGATTCCTTGCGCACGCGCTCGGCGAAGCGGGTCTGATAGCCAGGGCCGGTGGGGATTTCGGCGTTTACCGAGGTCCCGCCAGAGGACACATCGATCAGGTCTACGCCCAACCCTCGCAGACGTCGGGCCAGTTCAACGGTTTCATCGGGGTTCCAGCCATCTTCGACCCAATCGGTTGCCGATACCCGCACGAACAATGGCAACTCGGCCGGCCAGACCTTGCGCACGGCCTCCACCACTTGCAAGGTCAGGCGGATGCGGTTTTCGAAGCAGCTGCCGTACTCGTCGCGGCGTTGGTTACTCAGCGGCGAGAGGAACTGGTGCAACAGGTAGCCATGGGCAGCATGAATTTCCACCACCTTGAAACCGGCCTTCAAGGCGCGCTCAGTCGAGGCAACGAAGGCGTCGATAACACCCTGGATCTCGTTCTCGGTCAGCTCGCGTGGCGCTGTGTGCTGCGGGTCGAAGGCGATCTTCGAAGGGCCCACCGGCTGCCACCCGCCGTCTTCGAGCTTCACACTACCCTGCTTGCCCAGCCATGGGCGATAGGTGCTGGCCTTGCGCCCGGCGTGTGCCAGCTGGATACCGGGCACGGCGCCTTGGGCGGTGATGAAGCGAGTGATGCGTTGCAACGGGGCGATCTGCGTGTCGTCCCACAGGCCGAGGTCTTCGGCGGTGATGCGGCCATCGGCGGTGACCGCCACGGCTTCGGTGATCACCAGGCCCGCACCACCAACGGCGCGGCTGCCTAAATGGACAAGGTGCCAATCGTTGGCCAGGCCATCGATAGCGGAATACTGGCACATCGGCGAGACGGCGATGCGGTTGGGCAGGGTCAGCTGACGCAGGGTGTAAGGCTCAAGCAGCAGGCTCATGAGGGCACCTCCCAAGGACTCCAATGGTGATCCGGCCCGGACACTCAATTGCACGTCCCTGGCCCAGGTCCGGTCATAACTTCAGACTAGACCAGAATGGGTGGGGGGGATGTTCCGTGGGATTTTGGGGTGGCTGGCGGTCGGTCAAAGGCAGATTTTAGCGGGCCCATACCTGATAGGAATTTCAGATGTTCCCTACGACTCAGATCTGGTGTATGTGATCGAGACGTACAACCGGGAAGCAGTGGAAGGCATTGTGTTCTTCTCACTGCTTGGTTTGGCCTCGTTTGTCGCAGCAGGCGTAATGCACTGGCAAAACCGGCAGCGGAAAAAACAATCCGAGATCAGTCAATAGCCGTTGCACCTGACACCGGGGGCGGGTTTACCCGTGAAGAATGTGACGCGGTGAATGGCACCGGCTTTGCCGGTGTTCGCGGGTAAACCCGCTCCCACAGGTACTGCGCAAGCCCTGAACCAGCCGCCGGCCCTCTGGGAGCGGGCATGCCCGCTCACACAGGTTTCGCGTTGGGCTCAGCGTGGCTCCATGTGGGCAATCATCAACTGCACACTTTCATTGCCACGAAACTCGTTCACATCCAGCTTGTACGCCAGTTCGACCCAGCGCACGGTCGGGTTCGGCCACACTTCGCGGTCAACGCCGAAGGCGATGCCATCCAGTCGCACCGAACCACACTCGCTCTTGAGCACCACCTTCAGGTGCCGCTCGCCCACCACGCGCTGCTCCACCAGTTGGAACACGCCGTGGAACAGCGGCTCGGGGAAATGCTGGCCCCACGGTCCGGCATGGCGCAAGGCCTTGGCCAGGTCGAGGTGGAATTCCTCCACGGCCAGGCTGCCATCAGACAACAGCCGGCCTGTCAGGTCTTCCTCGCGCAGCTGGCGCCGCACTTCTTCGTCGAACGCCTCGGCAAACGCCTGGAAATTGCCTTCAGGCAACGACAACCCCGCCGCCATGGCGTGGCCGCCGAATTTGCTGATCAGTTGCGGGTGGCGGGCCGCTACGGCATCCAGCGCGTCGCGGATATGGAACCCTGGTACCGAACGCGCCGAGCCTTTCAGCATGCCTTCGCCGGCATCGGCAAAGGCAATGGTTGGACGGTGATAACGCTCTTTAAGGCGCGACGCCAAAATACCGATTACACCCTGGTGCCAGTCGGCATCGAACAAACACAGACCATACGGCATCGACTCGACCGGCAGGTCCTTGAGCTGGGCCAGGGCTTCGCGCTGCATCCCCTGCTCGATGGACTTGCGGTCCTGGTTCAGGTCGTCTAGCTGCTGGGCCATGTCCTGGGCCAGTGCCGCGTCTTCGCACAGCAGGCATTCAATGCCCAGGCTCATGTCGTCCAGGCGACCGGCGGCGTTCAGCCGTGGGCCGAGGATGAAACCCAGGTCAGTCGAGGTGATACGCCGGTGATCGCGGCGGGCCACTTCGAGAATCGCCTTCAGCCCTGGCCGGGCACGACCGGCGCGGATGCGCTCGAGGCCCTGGTGCACCAGGATGCGGTTGTTGGCATCCAGCGGCACCACGTCGGCAACGCTGCCCAACGCGACCAGGTCGAGCAGTTCGCCTATGTTCGGCTGTGCTTGCGTCTCGTAACGGCCCAGGCTGCGCAGTCGCGCGCGCAGGGCCATCAGCACGTAGAAGATCACCCCTACCCCGGCCAACGACTTGCTGGGGAACTTACAGCCCGGCTGATTGGGGTTGATGATGGCGTCTGCGTCGGGCAACTGCTGGCCTGGCAGGTGATGGTCGGTGACCAGCACCTTGAGCCCAGCGGCCTTGGCCGCCGCCACACCCTCGACGCTGGAAATGCCATTGTCCACGGTAATCAGCAGTTGCGGCTGGCGTTGCAGCGCCACTTCGACGATTTCCGGGGTCAGGCCATAGCCATACTCGAAGCGGTTGGGTACCAGGTAATCGACATGGGCCGCACCCAGTAGGCGCAGGCCCAGCACCCCTACGGTGCTTGCGGTGGCACCGTCGGCATCGAAATCGCCAACAATGAGGATACGCTGGCGCTGGTCGAGCGCCTCGACCAGCAGGTCGACACCGGCCTCGATGCCCTTTAGCTGCTGGTACGGCAGCAGGCGCGCCAGGCTTTTGTCCAGCTCGGCCTCGCTCTGCACGCCGCGCGCGGCGTACAGACGGGTGAGCAAAGGTGGCAGATTACCCAGAAATGGCAGGGTCGGCGGCAGAGGGCGAGGTTCGATGCGCATGGGTTGCTTCAGCCACGCTCACCAAGCAGCCACTGCAGTTGTACCTCATGCTGGCCACGGTCGTCGGTGACGAATACCGTGCCTTCGCTGATCATCACGTCCCACTTGATGCTGCGCGGCATGTCGGTCGCCAAGGTTTCCAGCACCTCTTGCGGTACAGCGGCAATGCTCAGGTTCTTCAGGTTCTTGACCGCGCTCACCACTTTGCCCTCCCACACCCGCAGGCTGCCGTAGGCCAGCAGGCTGGTGCGTTCGGTACGGCGCGAGCACCAGGTCAGGCGGTCGGCGTCTGGCTGGCCCACTTCGATCCAATGCAACACGCGATCGTCCAGGCTCTTTTCCCAAAGCGCCGGCTCATCGACATCCGACAGGCCACGGCCAAACGACAAGTTCTCGTTGTACCAGAGCGCATACGCCAACAGACGAACCGCCATACGCTCTTCGGTTTCCGAAGGGTGGCGAGCGATGGTCTGCTTGACGCTTTCGTAGACGTTGCGGTCAAGGTCGGTGAGATTCAATTCGAACTTGTAGGTGGTGGACGGCTGGGCCATGGTCGACGGGCTTCGTGCAAAAGAAAAGTGGCACAGTCTACCCCATCCGCACCTTCCATGCGCCGCAGCAGTACCCGGCGAAACCGACGTGTGATAAAACCACGGCACTGCCCAACTGCCACGGATGCCCCATGTCGACGCCCAGCAAACCCCTCGCCGGCCTTAAAGTTGTCGAACTCGGCACCTTGATCGCCGGGCCGTTCGCCTCGCGTATCTGTGCCGAATTCGGCGCCGAGGTGGTCAAGGTCGAATCGCCCGATGGCGGCGACCCGTTGCGCAAGTGGCGCAAGCTGTACGAGGGCACGTCGCTATGGTGGTTCGTGCAGGCCCGCAACAAACAGTCGCTCACCCTCAACCTCAAGCACCCCGAGGGGCGCGAGATTCTCAAGCGCCTGCTGGCCGAGGCCGACATCCTGATCGAAAACTTTCGCCCAGGCGTGCTGGAAAAGCTTGGCCTGGGCTGGGATGTACTGCATGCGCTGAACCCGCGCCTGGTAATGGTGCGCCTGTCAGGCTTTGGCCAAACCGGGCCGATGAAAGACCAGCCGGGCTTCGGCGCGGTGGGCGAGTCGATGGGCGGCCTGCGCTACATCACCGGTTTCGACGACCGCCCGCCGGTGCGCACGGGCATTTCCATCGGTGATTCGATTGCCGCCCTGTGGGGGGTGATCGGCGCACTAATGGCGTTGCGCCACCGGGAAGTCAATGGCGGCCAGGGCCAGGTGGTGGACGTGGCGCTGTACGAAGCGATCTTTGCCATGATGGAAAGCATGGTCCCGGAATTCGATGTGTTCGGTTTTATCCGCGAACGCACCGGCAACATCATGCCAGGCATTACGCCCTCCTCCATCCACACCAGCGCCGACGGCAAGCATGTGCAGATCGGCGCCAACGGCGATGCGATCTTCAAGCGCTTCATGCAAGCGATCGGCCGCGACGACCTGGCCGACGACCCGACCCTGGCCAGCAACGACGGCCGCGACCTGCGTCGTGACGAGTTGTACGGGGTGATCGATCGCTGGGCCAACAGCCTGCCGCTGGAGCAATTGATGCAGGTGCTTACCACCGCCGAAGTACCGGCCAGCCGTATCTATTCAGCCGAAGACATGTTCAACGACCCGCAGTACCTGGCACGCGAGATGTTCCTGCAGGCCAAGCTGCCGGATGGCAAGCCATTTCGCATGCCCGGCATTGTGCCCAAGTTGTCGGAGACCCCCGGTTCCAGCGAATGGGTCGGCCCGGCCCTTGGCGAGCACACCGAGGCACTGCTCGCCAGCCTGGGCTATGACGCGGCGGCCATCGCCAGCCTGCGCGTAGCAGGCACGGTCTGACTCTGGCGCTGCCCGGTTTCATGCGCGCGGCCCGCTGCCTACGTCACCTGGTCCTGCTGTGCGGGCTATTGCCCGCACTGCTGCTACAGCCTGTCAGTGCCAAGGAACACATCTTCTGGCTGGTGCGCGACCTGCCGCCGTTCACCATTTTCGAAGGCCCGGAAAAAGGCCAGGGGGTGATCGACCAGTTGTTGCCACTGCTGATCGGGCAGATGCCCGAGTACGACCACACCATTTTGCGGGTCAACCGCGCCCGCGGCCTTCAGATGCTGCAAGACCGCAACAGCTTCACCTGCGACCCGACCCTGCTATGGACCCCGGAACGGGCCGAATACGTGCGTTTTTCCATGCCGTCGCTGGGTGTGGTCAGCGGCGGGCTGGTGCTGCGCAAGGAAAACCAGGCGCTGATGGCGCCCTACCTCGACGGCCAGCAGGTAGACCTGCATGGTTTGCTGAGCAACAACGCGCTGAAGCTGGGGATTGTTGCAGAACGCAGTTACGGCACGCAGATCGACGCCATTCTGCGTCAGTTGCCCGACACCGCGCTCAGCCGCCATTATGGCAACGACGCCACTGCCAACCTGCTGCAGATGCAACAACTGGGGCGTTTGCGCCTAGTGCTCGGCTACTGGCCTGAGGTGCGCTATCTCATCCAGCAACAAGGTGGTTCACTGGCTGATTACCAGTTTCATCCTGTGCAGGGGGTAGAACGCTATCAGTTTCTGCATGTGGGTTGCTCGGACAACCCTCTGGGGCGCGAAGCGATTGCGCATATCGATCAGCTGTTACCCAGGCTGCGCCAGGAAGTATTGCCGGCGCTGTATGCGCGCTGGCTGGACCCTGCGCTGCAGGAAGACTACTTGGAAGAGAGCAAGCGTTTCTTCGAAGCGCAGTAGTTGCAGCCCATCGCGCCAAAAAAAGCCGCGCCTACAGGCGACTGCGCAGAACCCGAAAAGAAACCCCGGACGCTGGGGAAGACGCCCGGGGCCAAGCGAAAGTCCTTGGAGACTTCCCGTGACAGCCCTGCCAGCGCCGGAGCAAAGCGCTGGCCGGCTGCCCCTACTGTGTCTGATAAGCCACTCAGGCAAAGGTTCCCTGGGGTTGCTGACGCTGCTGCAATGCGGCAATCACACACGGCTGCAAACGCCCTTCTGCTATTTGCAAGTCACGGTGCAAGCCATCCACCAAATCGATCAGCAGGCGTTGCTCCTGCAACTGTCGCTCGCTGACCATGCGCCGCAAGGTAATACCGGCAAGGCGGTCATGAACGGTCAATTGGCGATTGCCACTGGCATCGGCGCTGCCGAGGTGTGCCTGATAGGGGGCTAGGGCGTCGTTGAGCAGGCTGCAGATTCTTTCCATCCGGATCACTCGCTGCGTGGTGGGATCTAAAGGAACTGACCAACAGGCACAGCGGAAAGTTCGTCACACTGCGGCTGTCTCAGTGAGCATGCGGGGCCGACATGACAGCTTTACTACACCGCCCTGGGCGCACCTACAGTGTTTGCAGGGCGTGCTGCAGGCCCGGCATCGACAGCGGCCAGGGCAGCTCGGCGAGCACCCACAGGCCGCGTTTTCTGGCCTCTTGGGCAAGGTTTTGACGATTGGGCGCGGGCTGGCCGACGAACAGCAACGCGCGCGCATTGTGTTGCTGGGCGAGCAAGGCAAGACCGGCCCGCGTTGGCATGGCGTGGTCGAGGATCAGCAAATCGGGGCGATGCTCAGCGCTGAGGCAGGCATCCAGGTCACCGGTGCTCGTGCTGATGCGCACGTTGAAGACACCCTGGCTATTGAGCGCCTGGTGCAGCAGGATCTGGTGGGATGGGCGTGCCTGGTGGATCAACACGTAGGTCTGGTGCATGAGCCGCTCCGGATGGGAGGACCGGCTAATCTAGGCGTTGCGCCCAGCAGGCTGAATAGGGCTTTTCAGAGGCGATCGTGGGAAAAGTCCGAGAAGCTGGGGCCGCGTAGCGGCCCCGCAAACCCACTCGGTTACAGCGGCTTGCCGCGGTTGCCGTGCTGGCTGACAAAGCCCTGTACAGCTTTCAGGTCATTGGCCAGCACCGTGCAACGCTCTTCACGGCTGAACAGGTCGCTGAGGTGCGCCGGCAATTCCAGCGCCTTGCCCACACCGGCCTTCTCCACCGCTTCCGGGAACTTGACCGGGTGCGCGGTGCCCAGCACCACCATCGGCGTATCCAGGCTACGGCGGCACTCGCGGGCAGCCTTGACGCCGATCGCGGTATGCGGGTCGAGCACTTCACCGGTGGCGGCGAATACTTCGGTAATGGTCTCGCAGGTTTGCTCGTCGCTCACAGCCAGCGAGTCGAACAGCTTGCGCGCTTCGGTCCAGCGGTCTTGCTCGACGCTGAAGCCGCCACCTTGCTTGAAGTTGGCCATCAGCTCGGCAATCGCCCCCCCGTTGCGGCCGTGCAGGTCGAACAGCAGGCGCTCGAAGTTGGACGAGACCATGATGTCCATCGACGGCGACAAGGTCGCGTGCAGGGTTTCCTTGACGTATTGGTTGCCGCTCATGAAGCGGTGCAGGATGTCGTTGCGGTTGGTGGCGACGATCAGCTGGCTGACCGGCAGGCCCATGTTGCGCGCCAGGTAGCCGGCGAAAATGTCGCCGAAGTTGCCAGTCGGTACCGAGAACGCCACCGAGCGCGCCGGGCCGCCCAACTGCAGCGCTGCGTGGAAGTAGTAGACGATCTGGGCCATGATCCGCGCCCAGTTGATCGAGTTGACGGCTACCAGGCGGGTGCCCTTGAGGAACGACTGGTCGGCGAAGCTGGCCTTGACCATTTCCTGGCAGTCGTCGAAGTTGCCTTCGATGGCGATGTTGTGGATGTTGTCGCCGAAGATGGTGGTCATCTGCCGACGCTGCACTTCCGACACGCGCTGGTGCGGGTGCAGGATGAAGATGTCGACGTTGTCGCAACGGCGGCAGCCTTCGATGGCGGCGGAACCGGTGTCACCACTGGTGGCGCCGACGATCACCACGCGCTCGTTGCGCTTGGCCAGCACGTGGTCGAGCAGACGGCCGAGCAACTGCAGGGCAAAGTCCTTGAACGCCAGGGTCGGGCCGTGGAACAGCTCCAGCACCCATTCGTTGCTGTTCAGCTGGCGCAGCGGTGCGACCGCCGCGTGGGCGAACTCGCCGTAGGTTTCTTCGAGGATCTTCTTGAAGTCGGCGTCGGCGATGCTGCCTTCGACGAACGGGCGCATCACTCGGAAAGCCAGCTCGTGGTACGGCAGACCGGCCCACGAGGCGATTTCTTCCTGGGTGAAGCGTGGCAGGTTTTCCGGCACGTACAAGCCGCCGTCACTGGCCAGGCCAGCCAGCAGCACGTCTTCGAAATTCAGGGCCGGTGCCTGGCCGCGGGTACTGATATAGCGCATGGGTGCAAACCTTCGATGCTGGGGCCGGGGCCGCGCTGGCGGCCCGACGGCACTAATTTTGTTAGTTGAGCTGTTCGACGCGAATGCGCACAACCTTGCCGACCACGTCCTGCAGGGCTTCCAGGGCGATGATGGCATCGTTGATACGCTGCTCGACCACACCATGGGTCAGCAGGATCATCGGCACCAGGCCGTCCTGCTCCTCGGCTTCCTTCTGCATGATCGACTCGATGTTGATGCCACGCTCCGAGAGAATGCTGGCCACCTGGGCCAGTACGCCCGGGTGATCCTTGGCCTGAATGCGCAGGTAGTAGGCGCTTTCGCAGGCTTCAATCGGCAGGATCGGGTGGGCCGACAACGAGTCTGGCTGGAAGGCCAGGTGCGGCACGCGGTTTTCCGGGTCGGAGGTCATGGCACGGACCACGTCGACCAGGTCGCCGACCACCGACGAAGCGGTGGGCTCCATACCAGCGCCCGCGCCGTAGTACAGGGTAGACCCGGCCGCGTCACCGTTGACCATGACGGCGTTCATCACGCCGTTGACGTTGGCGATCAGGCGGTCGGCTGGGATCAGCGTCGGGTGCACGCGCAGCTCGATACCTTCGGCGGTGCGACGGGCAACACCCAGATGCTTGATGCGGTAGCCCAGGGCCTCGGCGTAGTTCACGTCCGCCGTGGTCAGCTGGGTGATGCCTTCGGTGTAGGCCTTGTCGAATTGCAGCGGAATGCCGAACGCGATGGACGCCAGGATGGTCAGCTTGTGCGCGGCGTCGATGCCTTCGACGTCGAACGTCGGGTCGGCTTCGGCGTAACCCAGCGCCTGCGCTTCGGCGAGCACGTCCGGGAAGGCGCGGCCCTTCTCACGCATTTCGGTGAGGATGAAGTTGCCGGTGCCGTTGATGATGCCGGCCAGCCAGTTGATGCGGTTGGCCGACAGGCCTTCGCGGATAGCCTTGATGACCGGGATGCCACCGGCCACAGCCGCTTCGAAGGCGACAATGACGCCCTTCTCGCGGGCTTTAGCGAAAATTTCGTTGCCGTGCACGGCAATCAGCGCCTTGTTGGCGGTGACCACGTGCTTGCCGTTTTCGATGGCCTTGAGCACCAGGTCGCGGGCGATGGTATAGCCACCGATCAGCTCGATGACAATGTCGATCTCCGGGTTGCTCGCAACTTCGAACACGTCAGCGGTAATGGGGGTACCGGTAATCTGGCAGTTCGGGTTCTGCGAGCGCATGGCGATCTGTGCCACTTCAATACCGCGCCCGGCACGGCGGGCAATCTCCTCGGCGTTGCGCTGAAGTACATTGAAGGTTCCGCCACCGACGGTCCCCAACCCACAGATGCCTACTTTGACCGGTTTCACTGTGAACTCCCCATTGAACGGTCGACACGCTTGCCGACCGTGAAACATGCCGTCACCCCATGACGACGGCGTACTTGATTGAATTACTTGGCAAGTGCCAGCTTGGCAACTTGCGGTGCCGGCTGGTAGCCCGGAATGACCTGGCCGCTTTCAAGGACGATGGCCGGCGTGCCATTGACACCGATCGACTGGCCCAGCTGGAACTGCTTGCTGACAGGATTGGTGCACTTGGCGGCCTTGATTTCTTCACCTTCGACCATTTTGTCCATCGCCCCACGGCGGTCGCTGGAGCACCACACCGCCTGCAACTGCTGGTCACCCGGCGAGCCGAGGCCCTGACGCGGGAACGCGACATAGCGCACTTCGATACCGCGACGGTTCAGCTCGGGCACTTCGGCATGCAGCTTGTGGCAGTACGGGCAGGTGGTATCGGTGAACACGGTGATATGCGACTTGGTCTCGCCCTTGGCAGGATAAACCACCATCTCGGCGGCTGGAATGCCGTTGATGAGCTTGGCGATGCCTTGACGTTCGGTCTTCTCGGTGAGGTTGACCGGCTTGCCGTCCTGGATCTGGAACAGGTAACCCTGCATCACGAACTGGCCGTCGGCGCTGGCGTAGAGCACGCGACCGCCCTGCAGCTTGACTTCATACAGGCCGTTGAGGGGGCTGCTGGCCACGCTTTCCACGGGCACTTCCAGCTCTAGGTTCTGCAACGATTTACGGATGGCCTGCTCGGCACCGGCGTTGCTATCGGTTGCCGCAGCAACGGCAAAGGTACTGGCCAGCGCCAAAGCGGCGGCGGCGAAAAACTGGGTCACGCGCATGGGAACTCCTGAAGGCGGACAGGGGCCGGAGGGCGCCACCTGCGGAAAATACGCGGTGACCGTGCGGCCCTTGGTGCAAACCGCCCAAGCCTACCACATCACGCTGCCGGTGAAGGGGCTGGCAAGGACCGGCTGGCGGAACATGAAAAACATTCATCCACGCGGGTGGTGCTGGGCGTGCAACTGCTGCAGGCGGGCCTTGGCGACGTGGGTATAGATCTGCGTGGTCGACAGGTCGCTGTGGCCCAGCAGCATCTGCACCACGCGCAAGTCGGCACCGTGGTTGAGCAGGTGGGTGGCGAAGGCATGCCGCAAGGTGTGCGGCGACAGCGGCTTGTCGATGCCAGCAACCCGGGCATGATGCTTGATGCGGTGCCAGAAGGTCTGGCGAGTCATCTGCTCGCCTCTCAGGCTGGGGAACAGCACGTCGCTGGGGCGGCCGTTGAGCAGTTCGGCGCGGCCATCGCGCTGGTAGCGTTCCAGCCACACCACCGCCTCTTCACCCATGGGCACCAGGCGCTCCTTGCTGCCCTTGCCCATTACCCGCAGCACACCCTGGCGCAGGTTGACCTGGTCGAGAGTCAGGCTGACCAGCTCGGTGACGCGCAGGCCGCAGGCATAGAGCACTTCGAGCATGGCACGGTCGCGCTGGCCGATGGCTTCGCCCAGGTCCGGTGCCTGCAGCAGGGCTTCGACATCGGCTTCGGAGAGTGACTTGGGCAGTGGTTTGCCCAGTTGTGGCATGTCGACCTGCAAGGTCGGGTCGATGGCCACCAGCCTTTCCCGCAGCAGGTAGCGGAAAAAACCACGCAGGCCGGACAGGAAGCGCGCCGTGGAGCGCGGCTTGTAGCCTTGGTCGAGGCGCCAGGCCAGGTGATCGAGGATAAGCTCGCGGCCGGCATCCGGCAGCGACACTGCCTGCTCCTGCAGCCAGCCATTGAACAAGGCCAGGTCACTGCGGTAGGACACTCGGGTGTTGTCGGACAGGCCTTTTTCAAGCCACAGGGCGTCGAGAAACTGGTCTATCAGGGGGTGATCGAGGGCGGGCATGAAGACTCGGTGGCAAACGGCGAATTGACGCTTAGTCTTTCATAACACTGCAGGCATAGGGAGCCCGTATGAGCGAACAGCAGATTCTTCTCAGCGTCGGCGGTATCGGTGCCGCCGCGCTTGCCTGCCAATGGCTGGCCTGGCGCCTGAAACTGCCGGCGATTCTGTTTCTGCTGCTGGCCGGGATCATCGCCGGCCCGGCACTGGGCTGGCTCGATCCCGAAGCACTGTTCGGCCCGTTGCTGATGCCGCTGGTGTCGCTGGCAGTGGCACTGATCCTGTTCGAAGGCAGCCTGACCCTGCACCTGTCGCAGTGGCGCGAGATCGGCAGCGTGGTGCATCGCCTGATCACCGTGGGTGCCCTGCTCACCTGGCTGGTGATCGCCCTGGCGACCCACTGGCTACTCGGGTTCGACTGGCCGCTGTCGATTCTGTTCGGCACCCTGACCCTAGTGACCGGGCCCACGGTGATCGTACCCATGCTTCGCGTGGTGCGGCCAAAGTCGACGATCGCCAACATCCTGCGCTGGGAAGGGATCATGATCGACCCCATCGGCGCGCTACTCGCCGTGGTGGTGTACAGCTTCATCATCGCAAGCGCCGATGGCAACGGGCTGAGCCAGAGCCTGACCACTTTTGCCGGGGTGATTTTTTGCGGCACAGCCCTGGGCGCGGCCGGCGGGTGGCTGCTGGGGCAGATCATGCGCGAGCAGTGGCTACCGGAGTACCTGCACAACCTCGCATCGCTGGCGGCGGTACTGGGCATTTTCATCGCCGCCAACCAGATCATGCATGAATCCGGGCTGCTGGCGGTGACCGTGATGGGCATGTGGCTGGCCAACATGCGCGGGGTCGATGTGCGACAAATCCTGCACTTCAAGGAAAACCTCAGCGTACTGCTGATTTCCGGCCTGTTCATCCTGCTCGCCGCGCGCCTTGACCTGCATGCCCTGCTAGGCCTTGGCCCTGCGGTGCTGGCCTTGTTGCTGGTGATCCAGCTAGTGGCACGCCCGCTCAACGTGTGGCTGTCCACGCTGGGCTCGACACTCAGCTGGCGCGAGCGCGCACTGCTGGCCTGGATTGCGCCCCGCGGCATCGTCGCAGCCGCTGTTTCCGCTATCTTTGCCATCCGCCTGCACCAGGCCGGCCACCAGGACGCCCTGCTGCTGGTGCCGCTGACCTTCGCGGTGATCATCGGCACGGTGGTACTGCAAAGCGCCACGGCCAGGCCGCTGGCACGCCTGCTCAAGGTCGCCGAACCAGCACCCAGCGGGTTTCTCATCGTCGGTGCCAACGAACCAGCCCGCGCCATCGCCAAAGCCCTGCAGCAGCTGGGCTGCCGGGTGTTGCTGACGGACTCCAGCTGGGAAAACATCCGCGCTGCGCGCATGGACGGTCTTCCGACCTATTTTGGCAACCCCGCCTCGCAGCATGCCGATGCCCACCTGGACCTGGTCGGCCTCGGGCACTTGCTGGGCCTTTCTCCCGCTGGCGAAATCAATGCCCTGGCCTGCGCAAGGTTTCGCCATGATTTCGGGCACGGGCGGCTGTTCGTGCTGGCCAGCGGCCTGGAGAAACAACGTAGCGACAAGCACCGGGCGGCCGAGGAGCATCGTGGCCATCTGCTGGGGGCCAACCCGATGACCTACCTGCAACTGGCCAACCGCCTGCATCAAGGCGCCGAGTTGTACAGCACCAACCTCACCGAAGGCTTTGGCTGGGATGCCTACCAGGCACTGCATGGCGAACGTGCACACCTGCTGTTCGCCCGCGATGGCCATGGCTGGGTGCATGTAGCCAGCCCCGACAACCCGCTGCAGCCGCAACCGGGCTGGACCCTGGTGGCGTTGATCGAGCCAGCGCCAGAACCCTGATCTTCAGGCGCTTGGCAGCACGGGCACCGGGCGCTTGTCCTCGTCGATGGCGACGAAGCTGAACACCCCATGGATCGCCCGCTCACGGCCGTCCAGGTACATGTTCTCGACAAACACATCCACCTGCACCTGCAAGCTGGTATTGCCGACCTTGATCACCGTCCCCACCAGCTCGACGATCGAGCCCGCCGGGATCGGGTGCTTGAAGTCGATGCGGTCGGTAGAAACGGTCACCAGCGGCAGGCGGCAGAAGCGCGTGGCGGCGATGAACGACACTTCGTCCATCCAGGCCAGTGCGGTGCCGCCGAACAGGGTGTTGTGGTGGTTGGTGGTGTTGGGGAACACCGCCTTGGTCACGCGGGTCACCGACAGCTCGGTGCGGCGCTGGATTTCCTGGTCTCGGGTAGTCATGGCAATCACATCTTCGGGGTTTCAAAACGCAAAAAAGCAGCCCGAAGGCTGCTTTTTTCTCGCTAGGCGGCCTCGGCCACCGGGCAAACTGTACTCAGGACAGTTTTTCCTTGATGCGAGCGGCTTTGCCGGACAGGTCGCGCAGGTAGTACAGCTTGGCTTTACGCACGTCACCACGACGTTTCACGGCCAGGCTGTCGATTTGCGGGCTGTAGGTCTGGAAGGTACGCTCTACGCCAACGCCGCTAGAGATCTTGCGCACGGTGAAGGCGCTGTTCAGACCGCGGTTACGCTTGGCGATAACGACGCCTTCGAACGCCTGCAGACGGGAACGCTCACCTTCCTTCACTTTAACCTGAACGACAACGGTGTCGCCTGGTGCGAAGGTCGGGATTTCCTTGCTCATCTGCTCGGCTTCGAGCTGCTGGATGATCTTGTTGGTCATGCTGTGCTCCTAAGATGGATACGTGATCCACCATCGATACGTTTAACTATCGTCCCGCTCGCGGAGATATTCCTCGAGCAGCTTCTTCTCTTCTCCAGAAAGCGAGCGACTTTCCAGAAGATCGGCGCGTCGTTCGAAGGTCCTACCAAGGGACTGCTTCATCCTCCAACGCCGGATATGTGCATGGTTGCCACTTAGCAACACGTCGGGAACACGCTGATCCGCATACACCTCAGGTCGGGTGTAGTGCGGGCAATCGAGCAGACCGTCGGTGAAGGAATCTTCTTCCGCCGAGTCCACATGCCCTAAAGCTCCGGGCAGCAGCCGCGTAACCGCATCGATCAGTACCATGGCCGGCAGCTCGCCACCGGAAAGCACATAGTCGCCAATCGACCACTCCTCATCGACATGAGCCTCGATAAAGCGCTCGTCGATGCCTTCATAACGACCGGCGATCAGGATCAACGATTCCTGTTCGGCCAGGCCTTTGACCGCCTGCTGAGTCAGCTTGCGGCCTTGTGGCGAAAGGTAGATCACCTTTGCCGCAGCTCCGGTCGCTTGCCTGGCGCTAACCAGGGCATCTTCCAGAGGCTTGATTTTCATCACCATGCCCGGACCACCGCCAAACGGCCGATCATCTACCGTGTGGTGACGATCTGTGGTGTAGTCCCGCGGGTTCCAGCAAGTTACCTGAAGCAACCCCTGTTTCACCGCGCGGCTGGTAATGCCGTACTCCGTGATGGCCGAGAACATCTCGGGGAACAACGTGATGACGTCTACGCGAAGGTTACCCATCGTTTAGAAGTCCGCGTCCCACTCAACCCGCATCACGCCTGCTTCCAGGTCGATTGCCAGCACGCATTGCGCCGTATAGGGCAACAGACGCTCGCGATCATCCAGGCTGCCTGCGCAGGGTTTGACCACCATTACATCGTTCGCACCGGTCTCCAACAGGTGATCGACCTTGCCGAACAGGTGTTCGTCCTGGTTGATGACCTTCAGACCGACCAACTGGTACCAGTAGTACTCGTCGGCAGCCAGGTTGGGCAAAAGGCTCCGCGCAATGCAGATTTCGTAACCGCTCAGAAGACGGGCTTCATCGCGATCTTCGAGGCCTTTGAGCTTCACGACCAGGCCCTTTTGGGAGCCACGACCGCTGACCAGCTCGACCTGCTTTACCTTGCCTTCGTGCCGAAGCGTCCAGCGCGGATAATCCAACAGGTTTTCAATCGGATCGGTAAAGGAATACACCTTCACCTCGCCGCGAACGCCGTGAACCGAAAAAATCTTGCCAACGACGATCAGGTCGTCAGCCTTTTCTGGCGTCGCGTTCATACTGTTCAGGCAGCGGCCTTGGCAGCTTCCTTCAGCAGCTGAGCAACACGCTCAGACGGCTGTGCACCCTGGCTCAGCCAGTAGGTGACGCGCTCTTGGTTGACCGACAGTTTAACTTCGGCGCCAGCAGCGATCGGGTTGAAGAAACCTACGCGCTCAACGAAACGGCCATCACGGGCGTTACGCGAGTTGGTCACGGTCAGGTGGTAGAATGGGCGCTTTTTCGAGCCGCCACGGGCCAGACGGATGGTTACCATGTGAACATCGTTCCTATAGTCGGTGCTGCAGTTGATACAGCAGCTGGTACTGCAAATCTGAATGCCAAATAGGCACACGGGTGCCCAAAAGGCCGCATATTCTCGGGGAATACACGGACATTTGCAAATGACTTTTTCGGCAAGGCCATGCCCTACCGTCCAGATTTGCCGGTTGTGCCGCGAAATCCGCGGCCGTTACCCCACTACAGCGGGGGTTCTGGGCGCCAGCCCGACGAAAGGCAGGCACCCGGAATAAGTTACAGCTTCGGCATGCCGCCGCCTGGCAGCATCCCGCCCAGGCCGCGCATCATCTTGGCCATGCCGCCTTTGGCAGAGAATTTTTTCATCATCTTCTGCATCTGCTTATGCTGCTTGATCAAGCGGCCGATGTCCTGCACCTGGGTACCGGAACCCAGGGCGATACGGCGCTTGCGCGAACCGCTGATCAGGTCAGGGTCACGGCGCTCGGCCGGGGTCATGGAGTTGATGATCGCTTCCATCTGTTTGAACTGCTTCTCGGCGGCGCCCTGGGCGTTGCCCATCTGCGACAGGTTGACCCCGCCGATGCTCGGCAGCTTGTCCATCAGGCCACCGAGGCCGCCCATGTTCTTCATTTGTTGCAGCTGGTCGCGGAAGTCTTCGAGGTCGAAGCCCTTGCCCTTCTTCAGCTTCTTGGCCAGCTTGTCGGCCTTGGCCTTGTCGATGGTCTGCTCGGCCTGCTCGATCAGGCTGAGCACGTCACCCATGCCGAGAATGCGCGAAGCGACGCGATCGGGGTGGAACGGCTCGAGAGCCTCGGTCTTCTCACCCATACCGATGAACTTGATCGGCTTGCCGGTGATGGCACGCACCGACAGCGCAGCACCACCACGGGCGTCACCGTCGACCTTGGTCAGTACCACACCGGTCAGCGGCAGCGCCTCGCCAAAGGCCTTGGCGGTGTTGGCGGCGTCCTGGCCGGTCATGGCGTCGACCACGAACAGCGTCTCGATTGGCTTGACCGCGGCGTGCAGCGCCTTGATCTCGTCCATCATGTCGGCGTCGATGTGCAAACGGCCGGCGGTGTCGACGATGACCACGTCGATGAACTTCAGCTTGGCTTCACGGATGGCCGCTTCGGCAATGGCCACCGGCTTCTGGCTGATATCGGACGGGAAGAAGGTGACACCGATGTCGTTGGCCAGGGTTTCCAGCTGTTTGATCGCCGCCGGGCGATAAACGTCGGCGGACACCACCATCACGCTCTTTTTCTTGCGCTCTTTAAGGAAGCGCGCCAGCTTGCCGGCGGTGGTGGTCTTACCGGCGCCTTGCAGGCCGGCCATCAGCACCACGGCAGGCGGGGCGGCGTTCAGTGCGAGGTCTTCGTTGGCCGCGCCCATCAGGCTTTCCAGCTCGGCCTGGACGATCTTCACGAATGCCTGGCCCGGGGTCAGGCTACGCGAGACTTCGGTGCCGACCGCACGGTCCTTGACGCTGTTGACGAAATCCTTGACCACCGGCAGGGCAACGTCGGCCTCGAGCAGGGCCATGCGCACTTCGCGCAGCGTGTCCTTGATGTTGTCTTCGGTCAGCTTGGCCTTGCCGGTGACATGGCGCAGCGTCTGTGACAGGCGGTCGGTCAGGTTTTCGAACATGGTGATCCTTTCAGGCCCAGTAAAAGCCGAGGTTTGTCAGGCGCCCAGGGGAAATACACACCCGCCGGGCACAGCAAGGCGGCGATTATAGCGAAGTGCGGCGGCGGCGCACACCTTGGGAGATATTCGGTGGCTTTACCCGCGAATGCCGCGACGCGGCCTACCAGTCTTCCTAGAGCAGCGGAATCTATGCCAAACTCCGTCTCTTTAAGGCTCGCCAACCAGGACTTATGGTCTCCTCTCCCAGCCTCATCCCCAACCTGATCGCTGCCGGCCTATATATAGCTGCGGCCATCTACCAGGGCTCGTACCTGGCCCAGGGCCGCAAGGCCGACAAGCGCCTGCTTGGCCTGCTGGGCGCCGTCGCGGTGCTGGCCCAGGCCGGCGCGCTGTTCTTCCAGTTGATCACCCCGCTGGGCCTGAGCCTGGACTTCTTCAGCGCCGCCAGCCTGATCGCCGTGGCCGTCATCACCCTGACCCTGCTGGCCTGCCTGCGCATACCGGTAGAAAACCTGCTGTTGTTGCTGTTCCCGCTGGGCGCGGTGACAGCGTTGCTGGCGCAGTTCGCACCACCCGGCACGGTGCCACTGATAAACGAAGAACCGGGCATTCTCGCCCATATCCTGTTGTCGATCCTGGCCTATGGGCTGTTCACCATCGCAGTTTTCCAGTCACTGCTGTTGCTGCTGCAGGACCGCCAGTTGAAGAACAAGCACCCGTCCGGGCTTATCCGCAACTTCCCACCGCTGCAAACCATGGAAAGCCTGCTGTTCGGCTTTCTCTGGGCCGGCTGGTGCCTGCTGTCGCTGTCGTTGATCTCCGGCTGGCTGTTCCTCGACAACCTGTTCGCCCAGCACCTGGTGCACAAGACGTTGCTGGCCTGTGTCGCCTGGGTGGTGTTCAGCGTGCTGCTGTGGGGCCGTACCCGCCTGGGCTGGCGGGGCCACAAGGCCATCCGCTGGACCCTGGCCGGTTTCTGCCTGCTGATGCTGGCCTATTTCGGCAGCAAGCTGGTTCGCGAATTCATCTTGCATATCTGACGGCCGCCCATGGACACCCTGCCGTACGCACCGCTATTCGGCACACTGGCACTGGCCCTGTTGTGGTCAGCACTGTTCACCGCCGTGGATGCCGCCCGCTTGCAACTCAATGGCACGCAACGCGCTGGCGAAGATGGCCAGCCCATGCTGCCAGCCCAGGCCCTGGTGCTGTGTGCCAGCCTGGGCAAACTGCTGGTGCTGGGCCTGGCCTGCCTGGTGGGCCAGCGCTACAGTGGCGAGCACGGCTTCTGGCTGGCCGGTCTGGCCGCCACCCTCAGCTTGCTGGTGTTCGCCGAATACCTGCCGCGGCGCCTGGCCCGGCGCAACCCGCAGGCGTTCGTCAGCCTGGGCACCAGCCTGCTGAAAGTCCCCCTCGCCCTGCTGCAGCCGCTGGCCTACCTGCTGGACGGCTTCGCCAAGCTGCTGCTGCGCCCGTTCCGCGTACAGCCCACAGCCGTGGCCTTGCATGCTCAGGAATCGGATGACTTCGACGAAGACGAGGAACACGAACCACCTCGCCACGGCCTGCTCGACGGCCTGCAGTCGCTGGACAAGGTCACCGTCAACGACATCCTGGTGCCACGTAACGAAGTGGACGGCATCAACCTCGACGAGCCGATCGGGCGCATCATCGAGCAGTTGATCGTCAGCCGCCACACCCGCCTGCCGGTCTACCACAACGACATCAACCAAGTCGAAGCCATCCTCAACACCAAGCTGATCAGCCACCTGCTGCCCAAGGCCGAGCTGACCCTGGATGCGCTGCACAGCGCCTGCTACGAACCCTATTTCGTACCCGAAAGCACGCCCCTGCAAATGCAACTGCTGAACTTCCACAAACAACAACGCCGCTTGGGCGTGGTGGTGGACGAATACGGCGAGGTACTGGGCATCGTCACCCTGGAAGACATCCTCGAAGAGATCGTCGGCGAGTTCGAGGACGAGCAAAGCCTGGAAAACCCTCACGTGCACCCGCAGCCCGATGGCACCTTCGTCATCGACGGCACGGCTTCGTTACGTGAAATCAACCGCACCTTGGGCTGGCACCTGCCCTGCGACGGTGGGCCGAAAACCCTCAACGGGCTGGTTACCGAAGCGCTGGAAAGCATCCCGGAGAGCGCCGTTTGCCTGAAGATCGGCCGCTATCGCCTGGAAATCCTCGAAACAGAGGACAATTGTGCCAGCAAGGTACTGGTGTGGACCGTGACCCGATAGCTATACTCGGGTCACGCTTACCCAGCCCCGCCGTCACGCCTGCTACCCGCACCCGGCGCTCCACGGCCAGTCCGCTCCACTGCACGCCCCGCGGTCCTGCTTCAACACCCCGAACAGTGCCCGCCCCGCCCCTATCCCCCTTGGGCTATCGTCAGTCGGGCGCGCACAACAACAAAACGCTCCGGCGCCCGCGCAACCGTGCCTGCCCTTTGCATTGCACGCCGACGCTGGCCAAGCCCATGGAGCCGGACCAGACTGTTAGGGACCTACTTAATGACAAGCAGCACCTATGCCCAAGCGCCTGCCGCGCCGGTCAACTCGCCTGCGCGGGTCGCCACCGCCAGCTTCATCGGCACCGCTATCGAGTTCTACGATTTCTACGTCTACGCCACTGCCGCAGCCCTGGTGATCGGCCCGGTGTTCTTCCCGTCCGAGTCGGGCACCGCGCAAATGCTGGCTGCCTTCCTCACCTTCGGTATCGCCTTCCTCGCCCGCCCGCTGGGCTCGGCGTTGTTCGGTCACTTTGGCGACCGCATTGGCCGCAAGTCGACGCTGGTCGCTTCGCTGCTGCTGATGGGCGTTTGCACCACGGCCATCGGCGTACTGCCGGGCTACGACAGCATTGGCATGTGGGCACCGATCATCCTTTGCCTGCTGCGTTTTGGCCAAGGCCTGGGCCTGGGCGGGGAATGGGGTGGCGCGGCCCTGCTGGCTACCGAGAATGCCCCTGAAGGCAAGCGTGCCTGGTTCGGCATGTTCCCGCAGCTAGGCCCTTCGATCGGCTTCTTGGCTGCCAACGGGCTGTTCCTGACCCTGGCCTTGGTGCTCAGTGACGAGCAGTTCCGTGAGTGGGGCTGGCGTATTCCGTTCCTGCTCAGCGCCGCGCTGGTGCTGGTGGGCCTGTATGTACGCCTGAAGCTCGAAGAAAGCCCAGTGTTCGCCAAGGCCGTTGCCCGCCATGAGCGGGTGAAAATGCCGGTGGTCGACCTGTTCTCCAAATACTGGCTGCCAACCTTGCTGGGCGCTGCGGCCATGGTGGTGTGCTACGCGCTGTTCTACATTTCCACGGTGTTCTCGCTGAGCTATGGCGTGACCACGCTGGGCTACAGCCGCGAGACGTTCCTTGGCCTGCTGTGCTTCGCAGTGGTGTTCATGGCCCTGGCCACACCGTTGTCGGCGTGGCTCAGCGACCGCTACGGGCGCAAGCCGGTGCTGATCGTGGGCGGCCTGCTGGCGATCGCTTCGGGCTTTACCATGGAACCACTGCTGACGTCGGGGTCGACCACGGGCGTGGCGCTGTTCCTGGCCATCGAGCTGTTCCTGATGGGCGTGACCTTCGCACCGATGGGGGCACTGCTGCCTGAACTGTTCCCGACTCATGTGCGTTATACCGGGGCTTCGGCGGCGTATAACCTGGGCGGCATCGTCGGCGCCTCGGCGGCACCGTTCTTTGCCCAGAAGCTGGTGAGCATGGGCGGCTTGAGTTGGGTGGGGGGTTATGTGTCGGCAGCGGCGGTGATCAGCCTGATTGCTGTGCTGTGCCTGAAAGAGACTCGCAATACCGAACTGTAAGCAATTGGGGCCGCGTTGCGGCCCCAGTCGAATCAGAACTCTACCTTGACCGCCTGCGAAGCGCGGGTCGCCTTGGCCCGCGCCAGCTCCACCGACTCGTCACGCGCCAGGCACACGCCCATACGGCGGGTACCATTGATTTCCGGCTTGCCAAACAAGCGAATGGCGGTATCGGGCTCGCTCAGCGCCGCCCCCAGGTTGGCGAAGCTGGTCTGCTGCGACTGCCCTTCCGGCAAGATCACTGCCGAGGCCGACGGACCAAACTGACGCACCACTGGAATCGGCAGGCCAAGAATGGCGCGGGCATGCAGGGCGAATTGCGACAGGTCCTGGGAAATCAGGGTTACCAGCCCGGTGTCATGCGGGCGCGGCGACACTTCGCTGAACCACACCTGGTCACCCTTCACGAACAGCTCTACGCCAAACAGGCCGCGACCACCCAAGGCATCGGTGACCGCCTTGGCCACGCGCTGCGACTCAGCCAGCGCCTTGGGGCTCATGGCCTGTGGCTGCCAGGATTCCTGATAGTCGCCCTTCTCCTGACGGTGGCCGACAGGTTCGAGGAAGGTGGTGCCCCCCACGTGGCGCACGGTCAGCAGGGTGATCTCGTATTCGAAGTCGATGAAGCCCTCGACGATCACCCGGCCTTTGCCAGCGCGGCCGCCTTCCTGGGCGTAGTCCCACGACTTCTGCAGGTCGGCATCGCTGCGCAGCAGGCTCTGGCCCTTACCCGACGAGCTCATCACCGGCTTGACCACGCACGGGTAGCCCACGTCGGCAACGGCCTTGGCGTAGTCCTCGAAGGTGTCGGCGAAGTGGTACGGCGAGGTTGGCAGGTCCAGCTCTTCGGCAGCCAGGCGGCGGATGCCTTCGCGGTTCATGGTCAGTTGGGTGGCACGCGCGGTCGGTACTACGTTGAAGCCTTCGTTTTCCAGCTCGACCAGGGTGGCGGTGGCGATGGCTTCGATTTCCGGAACGATGTAGTGCGGTTTCTCGGCCTCGATCACCGCGCGCAGGGCAACGCCATCGAGCATGTTGACCACATGGCTGCGGTGCGCCACCTGCATGGCCGGGGCATTGGCGTAACGGTCGACGGCGATTACTTCGACGCCCAGGCGCTGCAGCTCGATCACCACTTCCTTGCCCAGCTCGCCACAGCCGCAGAGCAGTACACGGGTCGCGGTGGGCGACAATGGGGTTCCGATACGGGTCATTTCAGGTCCTCGAAGGCATCCGGGGCCGCACCAGGCTTGGTGTGGCCCGCTGAAAAAGGACCGCTATTCTACACCATCAACCCGCGACGGCAGCCCGCCGGGCGCGAAATGCCATGGCCAGCCACACGGCGGTGACACCGGCGAACTTCGAGGCCATGGCCGTGCCGACCACCGCCGGGGTCAAGGCCCCGATCATGCCGAAGAAGATGAAGGTGTCCACCGGAATACTCAGCGCCGAGCTCAGCCACAGGCGATCGCGCAGCGGCCGACGGGTGATGCTGAACACCAGCCAGTCGATCAGCTCGGAGATGAAGAACGCAGTGGCACTGGCCAGCGCGATGGCCGGCTCGGAAGTGACATACGACAGCACCAGCGCCACCAGCATGGCGACCAGGGCACCGTGACCGAAGCGGGTCTGCACCATGTCGCGCAGGATGAATACCAGGCCGCCCCAGGCAGACCAGATGATGTCCAGGTGCGGGGCACTGGAGAAGGCGTAGTTGATCAGCACTACGCTGCTGATATAGGCAATCAGATAGAACATGGCGGGTCATCTGTGGGCAAGCCCTACAGAGTACCGCTAGCCCCCTCGACAGGCAACGCCGCGCCTAGAGGACGAGCCCGGCTTGTACTGCGCGCTCATGGCACAACTTCAGCACCGCCCGGCGCTCGTCATTGTCCATCCGCCCCCAGCGGCCGATTTCGGCCACGGTACGCTGGCACCCGGTGCAGATATCCTGCTCATCCAGCGCGCAAATGCTGACGCACGGCGAGGCCACCGGCCGCTCTACCCTTTCACTCATCATCAACCACCAACTCACGTGCATAACGCTGGGCATTGTGCACGTAATGCGCGGCGCTGGCTTCCAGCATGCGCTTCTGCTGCTCGGTCAATTCGCGCACGACCTTGCCCGGCGAGCCCATCACCAGCGAACCGTCTGGAATTTCCTTGCCCTCGGGGATCAGTGCATTGGCGCCGATGATGCAGTGCTTGCCAATGCGCGCACCATTAAGGATGACGGCATTGATACCCACCAGGCTGTAGTCGCCTACCGTGCAGCCATGCAACATGGCGTTGTGACCAACGGTCACCCCCTTGCCCAAGGTCAGCGGCGAGCCCATGTCGGTGTGCATTACCGTGCCATCTTGCACGTTGCTGCCCTCGCCGATGTCGATCAGCTCGTTATCGCCGCGCAGAACCGCGCCGAACCACACGCTGGCATCGGCTTGCAGGCGCACGTTGCCAATCAGCGTGGCATTGGGGGCAGCCCAACTGGTGGGGTGGGTTTCGACGCGCAGGTTACCCAGGCGGTATTTCATGAGCGCTCCTCAGGCTGCAACGCAGACGACGGGGTAGGCCCCGTTCAGTTTTTGATGTAACGCTCAGGGGGCTGGTGCAAGCTGATGCCGGCATCGAACAGCACGTTGACCAGCTCGACGATCATGATCGCCGACAACCCCCAGATCTTGTATTCACCGTAGCGATAGCTTGGCACATACCAGCTACGTCCCTGGTAATCGATACGGTGGGTATGGTCACGCGGGTCCTGCCGGAAGAACTCCAGCGGTACGGTGAATACTGCCGCGATTTCGGCGTCGTTGGCGCGGTATTCGACGAAGCCGGGGATAAGCCCGACGAATGGTGTCACTTTCAGGCCATGCAGTGAAATAAGCGGGCTGAGCGGGCCGATCACCTCTACCAGGCCAGGCGGCAGGCCGATCTCTTCCTCGGCTTCACGCAGGGCGGTAAATACCAGGTCTGGGTCTTCCGGGTCACGCCGACCACCGGGAAAGGCGACTTCACCGCCGTGGGTAGACAGCCCCTTGGCGCGCAGGGTCAATACCAGTTCGGGCGCTTCGCTGCGGGTAATGGGCAAGAGAACCGCCGCTTCGGGAAACCGTCGGTCGGTTTCCAGTGATGCGGGGTGATGGTTGCTCATTCGGCGAAGTAGCTCGTCCAGCATTGCGCACGCTCATGTCCAAGGCCTGTCTTGCATGATGCACGAAAGCCGCGAAGCACCCAAGCCCCAGCGCTTGCGGCGGCACGGTGGCCGCGCCAAGATAGCCGTGAACATAAGGATCTACACATGAAATTCTGCAGCGCGTGCGGCCAACCGGTCACTCAACAGATCCCCCAGGGCGACAGCCGCCTGCGGTATGTCTGCGAGTCTTGCCAGACCATCCACTACCAAAACCCCAATATCGTTGCCGGTGTATTGCCGACCTGGGGCAGCCAGGTGCTGCTGTGCCGGCGCGCCATCGAGCCGCGTCGGGGCTTCTGGACCCTGCCCGCCGGTTTCATGGAAAACGGCGAAACCCTCGACCAGGCCGCCCGTCGCGAAACCGTCGAGGAAGCCTGCGCCCGGGTCGGGCCAACGTCGCTGTATCAACTGTTCGATTTGCCGCACATCAACCAGGTGCATGTGTTCTTCCGCGCCGAATTGACGGACCTGGACTTCGCCGTCGGTGTCGAAAGCCTGGAGGTGCGCTTGTTCGAAGAACATGAGATACCGTGGGGCGAGCTGGCTTTCCGCACCGTCACGCGCACACTAGAATGCTACTATCGCGACCGCCTCGGGCAGCATTACCCCATAGGTCATGAATACCTGCCGCCGATGAGCGTCACGACCACCACCTCTACATAGAAGAAGCCTTCAGGGATACCGTTACATGCGCTGGTTGCTTGCCCTTTTCTGCCTTTGCGTTACCTCGGTGTCCCAAGCGGCCTTCACCGAGACCATCATCCGCAAGCCCGTGCCGGCAGCGCAAACGCCCTCGCCTTCGCAGCAGGCCATGCAGCCGTTGATCGACAAGGTGCTGGTAATCAAGTCCGAGCGCCGCCTGCAGTTGATCAGCCGTGGCGAGCCGCTGAAAACCTACCGAATCTCGCTTGGCAAGCAGCCCAAGGGCGCCAAGGAGCGCGAGGGCGACAAGAAAACCCCCGAGGGTTTGTACTGGCTGGACTGGCGCAAGCAGAGCGACCGCTTCAACCTGGCCATGCACATCAACTACCCGAACATCAGCGATGCCGCCCGCGCTACCCGTGAAGGGGTGAGTGCCGGCAGCATGATCATGATCCATGGCACGCCGATCAACGATGAATACCCGGAATGGTACTTCCATACCCTGGACTGGACCGATGGCTGCATTGCCATGCGTAACCGCGACATGCAGGAAGTATGGGAACTGGTACGCGATGGGACGCTGATCGAGATCCGGCCCTGATATAGGGCCTTCCAGCAAAGGTTGTAGGAGTTTTCCCGCAGGTTTGCGAGAACTTGCCTGACAAGCGCTTAGGCAGGGTACTGCATCCAGGCGAATGACTTAATTCTTAGCATCCACGCAGACGAGTACGAAAACCGTACATCATTTGCGGGGTGCTTCAATGCCGTGCCTGATTCACCGCATCGCCCGTTGGCTGCCAGCCTTTTGCCTGTCAGGCGTGCTGTCCATCACCCAGGCGCTGGCCGACGACCCAGCCAGCCAGCAGTTGCGCGACCAACAGCATGGGCTGCGACAGCTGGAGCAACAGCAGCGTCTTGAGCGCTGGCAGCGTATACCCGCCCCAACCGCCCCCAGCGACACCACTGCCCCCCTCCCGCACCACGCTCGCTGCTGGGCCGTCGATGGCGTGCGCGTGGCCGGCAACCAGCAGCTTTCGAACCCAGCGCTGGCGCCAACCATCCGTGCCCTCACCCCTGCCTGCATGGGCATCGCCGACATCAACCGGCTACTGAAAGCCATCACCCAGCGCTACGTGCAGGCCGGCTACCCGACCAGCCGGCCTTACCTGCGGCAACTGCCAGAAGACGGTGCACCGTTGGATATCGTCATTGTCGAAGGCTTTGTCGAGTCCATTGAACTGGCAGGCCCCGACCTGCCCTTGTCCCTCGCCAATGCATTCCCCGGCCTGCTCGGGCAGCCCCTGTACCTGCCGGACCTTGAGCAAGGCCTGGACCAACTCAACCGCCTGCGCGCCTACGAGCTGGGTGCCGCTCTGCTGCCCGGCGAACTGCAGGGCGGTACCCGCGTTGTCGTGCAGCCACACAAAGTGGCTTCACGCTGGCACCTGGACAGCCGCTTCGACAACCGTGGCAGCGAATTGACCGGCCGCCACCGCGTCAACCTCGGCATTGGCCTGGACAGCCCTTTGGGCATCAATGACGACCTGCGCCTGTCGCTGACCACAACGGTGCTCGAAGCGCCTGGGCAAAGCCAGGGTGTGTCGCTGTACTACAGCATCCCCTACGGCGCCTGGACCGTTGCGCTCAGCGCCAGCCAGCTGCGCTACCGGGCGCCACTTCCCCACAGCGACAAGGCGGCCGACGGTAGCAGCAGTTACCAGGGCCTGAGTGTCGAGCGGGTGTTGTGGCGCAACCAGCAAGGCATGCTCAGCGCCAGCATCCGCCTGGACCGCAAGCAACTGATCAACCGCAGCGCTGGCGCGGTCATCGTCCAGCAGAGCCCGACACTGGCCTCGGTAGAGGCCGGTATCAACCTGTTGTGGCTCGAAGAGGGCTTGTGGAATGGCTACTTCGGGGTTGCTCAAGGCATCGACGCACTGGGCGCTGACCGCTCGCCGCTGGGTGCGCAACGCCTGCGCCCGAACTTTCGCAAGTACCGCGCCAACCTGCTGCATTTGCGTCAGGGCCCGGCCCCTGCCCCGTGGCGCTGGCAGAGCGAGCTGGGTGTGCAGTACAGCCATGACCCCTTGCCTGCCGTCGAACAGTTGCTGGTCAGTGACGACTCGGCTGTGCGCGGCTTTCGCCAGCGCACCTACTCCGGCGCCAGCAGCGCGGTTTGGCGCAACACGCTCAGCCAACCGCTGCCCCTGGCCTGGGCCTATCCCATCGAGGTACGCCCCTACATCGGCCTGGACCTGGGCTGGGCCCGCACGGCCGAAGGCAAACCGTCACAGCGCCTGGCCGGGGCCGCCGCTGGGCTGGAACTGAGCCTGCCCGGCAGTCGCCTGCGCCTGGACTATCAACGCGCCTTGTACACCAGCGACCTGCCCCGCCCACTGCTGGAGCCCGGCTTCTGGGTAATGGACTGGACCCTGAACATCTGATTCACCCACAACAAAGAGAACGAGAAAATGCAAACACTCTCGCAGTTACCACCTATCCGCCCAAATATCTTGCGCTGGTCCATCTTCCTCACGTTGCTGGGCCCCAGCGCCGCTCTGGCCCAGAACGGCCTGGATGCAACAGCCGGCCCGGCAGGCACCCCGATCATCCACAACGGCCATGGGGTACCGGTCATCGACATCGTGCCGCCCAACGCCAGCGGGCTGTCGCACAACCAGTTCATCGACTACAACGTTGGCACCCCTGGCTTGGTGTTGAACAACGCCACCGAGGCCGGGCGGTCGCAGCTGGCCGGTGCCCTGGCGGCCAACCCGCAGTTTCAGGGCCAGGCCGCCTCGACCATCCTCAACGAAGTGGTCAGCCGCAACGCCTCGTTGATCGAAGGGCCACAGGAAATCTTCGGGCGCCCGGCCGACTACATCCTGGCCAACCCCAATGGCATCACCCTCAATGGCGGCAGCTTCATCAACACCACCCGTGCTGGCTTCGTGGTGGGAACCCCGGCTTTCGAAGAGCAGCAGCTCAAATACCTGGACACACTCACGGCCAGCGGCACCCTGCAGGTACTGGAAAATGGCCAGAGCAATGCCAGTGGCGCGCTCGAGCTGATTGCACCGCGCGTGGACAGCAAAGGCCTGCTCACGGCCGGCGAAGCGCTCAACATCACGGTTGGTCGCAACCGTGTGGACAGTCGCAGTGGCGACGTTGTGGAACACCTGCCCAGACCCTCTTCGAGCATTGATGCCAGCCTGTTCGGTGCAATGCGCGCTGGGCGTATCCGTGTGGTGAGCACTGCCGAAGGCGCGGGAGTGCGCGTGGGGGCATCACAGGTCATGGGCACCGAGGGCGTCGACATCCAATCGGCAGGCGGTTTGCATATCAGCGGCAACGTCGACAACCCCACCGAGCTACGTAGCGAGCGCGGTACACTGAAACTCACCGCTGCCGATGACCTGATACTTGATGCGGTCAACGGCCAGGCCGCAAGCATCGAAGCCCGCGCCGGCAAGAAGCTCACACTGGACGCCCAGACCCGCAAGCACATCGAGCACAACAGCGACAGCTGGAACAAGAAGTTCTTGTTCATCACCCGCGAAACCTACAGCCGCAAAACCACCACCACTCACCAACAGCAGCAGGGCAGTCAATTGCAGGGCAGCGACAGCGTGCTGTTGCAGTCTGGCGAGGACATGCGCCTGGCTGCAGCAAAGGTGGACGCAGGCAACGAGCTGACCGTCGACAGTGGCGCCGGCCTGGACATCGTGGCCGGCATCGATAGCCAGCGCACTGAAGAGCAGGTGCGCCACCGCAAGGATTTATGGCGCGGTGACAGCGATACCGACCAGCTCAAGGAAACCGCAAAGGGCAGTACGCTCGGCGCCAAGCACATGGCGATCAAGGCAAGCGGCAAGCTCGATGTGCAAGGCAGCAGCCTGCACAGCCGCGGCGATTTGGCCATCCAGGCAAAACAGGCAGACATCGGCACCACCACATTGCAGGAACGCGGAACCAAACGCGACTATCGCGGCGACCTGGTATCGGGCACCTTCTTTGGTGATCGCCAAGGCAAGGACACCGAGGGCAAGGCCGTTGCAGGCAGCACGGTCGCCAGCGAGGGCAAGCTCACCGTGGCTGCCGAGCAGGTCGCTATCACCGGCAGCAGCGTGCACGGCAAGCAGGACGCCGTGCTCTACAGCGAAAAAGGTTCGCTGGCCATCGAGGCAGACCACGCCAGCAGCACCTCCATCAACCGCTCCAGCGACAGCAAACTGTTCGGCCTGATTGGCAGCGAACACGAAGGTACAGACCGCAAACAGCAGGTGCTGGTCAGCGACGTCAGCTCGGCCAGCAACCTGCGCCTGGCCAGTGCCGAAGAATTGCGCATTCAGGGCGCCAAGGTCGAAGCGGGCAAACACCTGCAAGTGGAGGCCAAAGGCGACCTGCTGATTGGCAGTGCACAATCGGTCGATGAACGCGAAACCCGCGACCAGCAACGCGGCTTCACGGCCAGCGCCAGGCAAACCCGGGAAGCTGAGGATGGCAAGCCAGAATCCCGCCAGTACGCGGCTGGCGTGGCATATGAGGTCGCCAACAGCACCAGCAAGCAGCGCACCACCCACCAGGTTGCCAGTGAGCTCAAGGGCGCCTCGGTGGGCATGAACAGTGGCGCGCACCTGCAGGTCAAGGGCAGCAAGGTCCAGGCCACTGCCGGCGACCTCGACGTACAGGCTCAGGAAGTGACGCTGGGTGCGGCCCGTAATGAGCGTGACGCGACCACCACTACCACCCATAGCGGTGGCGGGTTGACGGTAACCGGCGGCATCGACCGCTTGGGCAGTTTGTTCGAAGGCCATCACAACCGTGAGGTGCAGACCGAGCGCGAGAGCAAGGTGCAGCGCAGCGCGTTGCAGGCCAGCGGCGATCTGAAATTGCGCAGTGATGCACTGCTCACCGAGACCGCGCACGTCGAGGCCGGCAACTCCCTGCAGGTGACCGCCGAACGCATCGATAACCGCGCGCTGCAGGATACCCAGGAACATGAGCAAAGCCGTGACAACTGGTCTGCCAGCCTGGGCGCCAGTGTCGAGTACCGCGACCTTACCCGCCCCATCGAACGCCTGGTGCTGGGTGAGGAAGCCGCACGCTTCCAGCAAGCCTCGCCCGAAGATGCCATGGCGCCACCCAGCATCGGTGCCGACATGACCGTCGAACACCTCAAGCGCCTGGAAAACCAGCGTCGCAGCTTGGCTCGGGTGAGCGAGTTTTCCGGGGCCAAGGTCGAGGTCAAGGCCGACACCCTCGCAGACCAGGGAACAGCTTGGCAGGCCAACGCCGGCGCGCTGCAGATCGAGGCGCAGCAGCACCAGATGCACGCGGCCGAGAACACCCAGGAAGTGACCGTGCAACGCCTGGCCTATGGCGGCGACGTGCGCCTGGACACCAGCACCGGCGAGGACCTGAACGTACGCGCCGCTGGCCAGGGAGGGTCGCTGGAAAGCAAGGATATCGCCAGCACCGCCGTGCCCGGCAGCCTGTACGGGCAACAGGGTATCCAGGTACAGCTGGGCAGCGATGGCCGCTACGAAGGGGCCCGCATCGATGGCGGCGAAGGTAGCGTGGTCATGCACAGTGCTGGCTCGCTAACCTTGTCACAGGCGACCGACCAGGCCGAACAACAGTCACGCCAGCTCGATGGCAATGCCTGGGCCAAAGTTGGCAACCGTCCAGGCAGCACCGGCGTCAATGGCCGTGGCTATCTCGACCACAGTCAAACGCTGAGCACGCAGAGCACGGCTCAAGTGGCACAAGTCGACGCCAAGGGCGAGGTGCGACTGACCAGCGGTGCCGACCTGCTGCTCGAAGGTACCCGCATTGGCAGCCGCGAGGCCAAGGTTGGCGACATCCTGGTGCAGAGCGGCGGCCAACTGCGGGTCAAGGCGGCCAGCAATACCCAGCAAGCCACGGGCGCCAAGCTGGGCGGCGGCCTGGAGCTGGCGGTCAAGGCAGGCACGACCAAGGGGGGAGCATTGGGTGGCCACTTCAGCCACGGCAAACAGGAAGAAAATGCACACCAGGCGATTGATGCCCAGTTTGCCAGCAACGGCGCACTGACCCTGAGCAGCAACGCCCGCGAGGATATCGCCCTGCACCTGCAAGGCCTTCAGGCCTCGGCCGAACGAATGACCCTCGACGCTTCGAACGGCGGCATGCTGGTGGAAGCCTCTTCCAACCAGGAGCGACGCGACAACCTCGACATCACCGCCGGCGCCGGTTTCGACATGGCCAAGGGCGCGCTGGATACCCGCGGCCTGCATGGCCGCCTCAAGGTAGAGTTCGACAAGCGCGACAACCTCACCTGGAATGCCAATGACCTGCGCGCCGAGCGCATCGACCTGCAAAGCCGCGGCGATACCCGCATCGAAGGCGCCACCCTGGTAGCGGGGCATATTGGTGGCGTGATCGACGGTGACCTGCGTATCGCCAGCCGCAAGGACCGCGTCGACACCCTGAGCGTCAAAGGGGATGCCAGGCTGAGCCAGGAGAAAAACCCACAGGGCTATGTCAACGCGGCCACTTCGGTGGCCGGGCCTCTGGGGGGCAAGGTCGAGAAAAAAGCCGGCTCCGCCTTGAGCAAGGCAGACCCAGGGCTCTCGCCGACCCTAAGCCTCGACGTTTCGCACGTGCAGCGTGACAGCGTGGCCCATCAGGCCACGCTCAAAGGCAGCGATGGTATCGACCTGCAGGTGGGTGGCAACGCTCATCTGGTGGGGGCACGTTTGCAGTCGGCCAGGGGCGCCGTGGGGCTCGACGCCGACTCGATCACTCAAGAAACGCTGAGCGGTAATGACTATCGCCGGGACGTATCGATCGATGCGTCCAACTCACCGGTGGACCTGGGCACGGCAATCGCCGATATGGCCAAGGGCAAAGGGGCAGCGGATGGCGAGAATGCGCTGGACCTTGGGTTGTTGAGAACCAGTGGGCATAGCCGCAGCGAGCAATGGGCTTCGAGTGTGCAGGGCAAGAAGCAATAGCCACAAGCGCGACCCAACGCAAGGTTGCTTCCGCATCGACAGTGTCGCCATGCAGTAGCAACCTTGTCGCCTACCAGCGAAGGTCTCGCTGCCCCACCAGTGCCTGTGGCCCAAGCCATTGTGCGCCCCGCAACAATGGGGTCAACGCCGCCTCTGGCTGCAGCTCGAACAGCACCTGTGCCCGGCCCCCGGGCAGGTCGGCATCCACGCTCAATTGATGCTGCCCCGGCTGCGCCAACTGCCCGCGCAGGTGCCAGCCGCTGCGGCAATCCATTTCCAGCCAACCCTGCCCCAAGCCCAGCGACCATGGCTCGCTCAGGGCAAGATCAGCCACTGTCAGCCGGCCTTCGCTGGCTTGACACTCGCTGCCCGCCCCCTGCATACGCAGCGTGCCCTGCCACTGCCCGGCCAACCGATAATCCATGTGTACAGTTGCCTGGGGGCCCATGGCTGCTGCTTCCAGCCGCCAACGCCACGGCCAACCTTCGCCGCGCAGGTGCCAGCCTTGGCCCTGCAAGCCCAACTGTGCGTTTGCCTGCAGGCGCCAAGGCTGTACTGTCCAGCGCAACGGCCCGAGTGGCCCCAACTGCTGCGCCTGGCCTTGCCACAGGCTGCCACTGACATCACGCGCGGGCAGGCCAAGCCCGCGCGCCAACCAATCGGCAGGCAGTTCCACGAGCAATGTCAGTGCGAAAACCAAACACATCCACACCACGCTGCCGCGCCTCATGGCTGCACCACCACGTCGAACTGCAACCCCTTGCCATGCTGCTCCAGCCCCCATTGCAAGGTCTGAACGCCTTCTGCACGCAAGCTCTGCAACCACCCTTGCAGCGCTTGCTCATCGGCCACCTCGCCGCGCAACTGCCAGGCGTTGCCTTGGGCATCGACGTCGGCCAGCTCGATCTGCCGCGCATGGGCCGACTGGCGCAACCGCTCCAGGCTCAACCCCGGCCCGCCGTGCAGGCCGGCGGCCTGTTCGGCCAGCCCGCGCCACAGGCTGAGCTCGCGCCACTGCTCGACGCCTGCGCGCAGGGCCAGGAAGGCCAGCAACAGGGCAATCAATGCCCAGGCAAACGTCAAGCGATGACGCTGCAGCCAGTCCCGGTTCATGAGGCCGCTCCCAGGTCGAAGATCACTTGGTCGCCTTGAATCTGCACCGTGGCACCAGCGGCAGCGGCCATGTCGCTCCATGGCGGCGTACTGCCCTCGCCTGCCAGACTCAGGTGCCAGCGTTGTCCATCGAAACGCACCGCCTGCAGGCGCCAACCGGGGTTTTCACGCATCCAGGCCTGCAAACGTACTTGCAGGTCGTCCAGCTGACGGGTGCGCAGTTGCTGTTGCAGCGCACGCTCGCGCAGGCCCTTGAGTGCCTGTGCGGCATGCCGGGGGCTGGCTTGCTCGCCAGTCACGGCAATGACCTGGCTGCGCCAGAGTTGCGCCTGGCGCCATTGCTGGCTCAACCAAAGCCCCGCCCAAACCGCTGCCAGCACCAGACAAGCCGCAAGCAGCCGCTGTTGCTGGCGGGACGGCACCGGCAAAGCGCGCGCCTTGCGGTCGCGATCGAACAGGCCAGGCAGTGAGTCGAGCGATGCAAACGCAGTTGGCCAGTTACCGCTCAGCGATGTCTTGTGCAACTCGTCCCACGGGTGCGACGGCGCGTTACCCAAGGCATCTGGCCAAGCCAGCCAGTGTTCCTGCCCGTCTTCGCTCAGCCCTTTGTACAAGGACATGCCGGGGGTGCGTTGCCATAACCAGGCGCCCCCTGCCTCGGGCAATGGCAGTAACTGCAACTCGGCCCAGCAACGCTCCACCTGCAAACCCCATTCAGCACATTGCCCGCGCCAGTCGTCCAATTGCTGACGCGCCACGACCAACAGGCGAAGGTGCCCGGGCTCACGGGCCAGGCAGGCACAGGCCACCTCATCCGTGGCCTGTAGCAGGCGGTCTTCGAGCAGCAACGGCCATTCTTCGCGCTTGAGGCCGGGCGGTGCCGGCACGCGGAAATGGCTGCAGGCCTCGGCAGGCAGGACCAACGCAATACGCGCCTGCAGGTTTGCCGGCGGCTCACCCTGCCCATCACATTGCACGATACCGCCCTTGACCAGTGCCCACTGCCAGACCCCGCCCGGCCGCAGCAATAGCCATGGCTGGGCCGACGGCCGCCGCCATTCACGTTTCATGAGCGCCCCCATGGGAGGGCGAAGGTGCAGACATAAGGGGCTCCATCACGCTGCAGTTCCAGGCGCACACCACGGCCGGGGTGCGCCGGTTGATCGGAAGGCCAGGCCAGCCAGCGGCCGCCCTGGTAGTACAGAACATTCATTGCACTGACCCGGTCGAGCCGTTCACGCTGTATCCATCGAGGGGCAGCGGCGGCGTAAAGGTCGGCCGAACTTTCCAGCAGCAGGCGCTGCTCACGGGCCTCGAAGCGCAGGCGCTGGCGTTGCAGGCGCGATCCGCCTTCGGCTGCGGGTAGGCCGGTGCTGGCGACCCACAGCAACTGGTGGCTGGCGGGCTGCCAGTCCAGCCAGCGGCTGGCAAGGGGTAGGCGCTGGTCGTAGACCCGGCGCAGTACCGGGCTGTCGAACCGCCGCTCCAGGGCCAGGCAGAACTCCAGCACCGAGCTTTCCTGCGTGGTCACCAGCAGGCGTTCGCGCACCTTGAGCCAGCCATTGACCAAGGCGGCGAGCATGATGCCAAGCAAGGCGGTCAGGGCCAGGGCGACCATCAGTTCGATCAGGGTCAGGCCCGCCTGGTAGCGTTTCATGGGCGCTCCAGAAACACGGTGTACTGGCCCAACGGCAGGCGCTGGTCGCGGTCGGCGAAAAGCCGCAGTTCACCACGGCGTAAGTCGCGCACCCCGGTACGGCGCAGTTGCAGTTGCCAATGACATGGCAAGCCGCCCTGGCTCAGCTCGCCATTCACCTGATTGGCAGCAGGCCAATACTGTTCGACGGCAAAGCGGGTTTGCAGCTCGCGCGCGCACAGCAGGCCAAGGCGGTGCTGCTGCAGGTTTTCCTGCACCGCCAGGCGCTGGCGCAGAACCTGGCTGGTGATGACGGCCAGCACGGCAGCAATCGCCAAGGCCACGGTCACTTCCAGCAAGGTGAAGCCGCACTGACGCGGCTTCATGGCGCCACCTGCAAACGACCATCGCGGTCCCACGCCCAGCGCTGGCCGCCATCAGCCCAGCGCCAACGCACGCTGCCCGGCTGAGCCCAGCCATGGGGGGTGAACATCAGGCGGGGCTGTGGGCTGACGGGCCAGTCCGGGTGCAGGCCCTTGGGCCAGTCGCCGAGCGCGACCGCTTCAACCACCCAGGCATTGCCCTCGCGCCGGACGAACTCCGGGCGCTGGCCATTCCAGCGCAGCCCGCGCAATTGCCCGGCATGCCTGGCCAGCGCGGCCTGGCTGCGGGTCTCAGCCACCAGCCGTTGCAGAGCCTGCTCGACACCGACCTGGCCACTGCCGAACCCGGCTACTGCCAGCCCGGTCATCAGCCCGGCGATGGCCAACACCACCAGCAACTCGATCAGGCTGAAACCCCGCTGACCACGCACCGGTTACAGCGCCCAGTTGCCCAGGTCGGCGTCCTGACCTTCGCCGCCTGGTTGGCCATCGGCGCCCAGCGAGTACACATCGACCCGGCCATGCTCGCCCGGCATACGGTACTGGTAAGGGGTGCCCCACGGGTCTTGCGGCAGGCGGCGTACATAGCCGTCACTGCGCCAGGCCCGTGGCAGCGGCTCCTGGGCCGGCTTTTTCACCAGCGCGGCCAGGCCCTGTTCACTGCTGGGAAAGCGCAGGTTGTCCAGCCGGTACATGTCCAGCGCTTGCTCCAGGGTAGCCAGGTCGGCCATCACCTTCTGCTTCATGGCCTTGTCCTGGTTGCCCAGCACGCTGGGTGCAACCACGGCAATCAACAGGCCGATGATGAAGATCACCACCATGATCTCCATGAGGGTAAAACCGCGTTGGCGATTACGTCGATGCTGCATGGCAATACTCCTTGTCGTCACAGTTGCAGGCCCTGGTTGAGTTGCATGATCGGCAGCAGCACCGCCAGCACGATGAACAGCACCACGGCGCCCATCACCAGAATCATCAGGGGTTCGAACAGCGCCATGGCGGTATCCACCTGGCGGGCAAAGCCGCGCTCCTGGTCGTCGGCCACACGCTCGAGCATGTCGGCCAGGGTGCCGCTGGCCTCGCCGCTGCCGACCATGTTCACCAGCAGCGGCGGGAATTGCTGGCAGGCATCCAGCGCACGGTGCAGGCTGGTGCCGCCCTGCACTTGCTGGCGTACCTGCTCCATGGCCAGGCGGATACGCCGGTTGCCGATGGTGTCGGTGGCCACGTGCAAGGCTTCGAGCAGGGCCACGCCGCTGCCACTGAGAATCGCCAGGCTGCGTGCCAGGCGTGCGCTTTCCAGCACCTGCACCAGGCCGCCGATGCGCGGCAGGCGCAACAGCAGTTGGTCGCGGCGCAGACACCAATGCGGCTTGCGCAGCAACCAGCCACCCAGCACGGCGAGCATCAGCGCCAGCCCTACCATCCACGGCCCTGCCAGCACCAAGCCCTGGCTCAGGCCAATCAGCAACGAGGTGATCAGTGGCAGGCTCTGCCCGGCATGGGCAAATTGTTCGGTGAGTTTGGGCACGACGAATGTCATCAGGCCGATGACCACGGCAAGCGACACCCCCATCAGTACCGTGGGGTAGATCAGCGCAGTGCGGGCCTTGTGCTGCTGCCGTTGCACCTGTTCCAAATGATCGGCCAAGCGGGTCAGCACCTGGGCCAGGCGCCCGGAACGTTCGCCAGCCTCGACCAGCGCGCAGTACAGGCCAGTGAAAGGTGCGCCCTGCCGGGCCAGGCTGCGAGCCAGGCCCAGGCCTTCGGCAAGCGAGCCGCGCAGGGCCACCAGCACACTGTGCAAGGCGGGCTGGCGCAGTTGCCGTTCCAGGGTGGCCAGGGCATCGACCAAGGGGATGCCGGCCCCGATCAAGGTGGCCAGTTGACGGGTCAATTCACACAGCTGGGCGCGGCTAAGCCGCTGGCGCCGGGGTCGCTGGACACCGGCTTCGTGGCGCTGCAACTGGCGGGCAAACAGGCCCTGCTCGCGCAACAGCTGGCGGGCGTGGCGCTCATTGTCAGCCTGCAGGCTGGCCTTGTGCGATTTGCCCGCGAGGTCCACGGCCTGGTAGCGATAGGTCGGCATGCCTTAGCCCTGCACCGCGCGCAGCACTTCGGCCAGGCTGGTCTCGCCACGGGCCAGGCACTCGCTGGCCATCGCCACCAGGCTTTGCCGGCGCTCACCGAGGTAGGCCTGCATGGCCAGTTCGCTGGCGCCGTCATACAACAGGCCGATCAGCCCGGCGTCCAGTTCGATGAATTCGTACAGGCCCAGGCGGCCGATGTATCCGCTGCCCTGGCACTGCTCGCAGCCGACCGCGTGGTAACTGCTGCCCAGTGCAGCCAGCTCTGGCCACAGGTCACGCTCGGCCGGTTGCAATGGGTGCGCCACGGCACAACTGCACAAGCGCCGCACCAGGCGCTGGGCCAGTACACCGCGCAGACACGAGGCAATCAGGAACGGCTCGATACCCATGTCACGTAGCCGGGTCACCGCGCCCACGGCACTGTTGGTGTGCAGGGTAGAGAGCACCAGATGGCCGGTGAGGCTGGCCTGCACGGCGATCTGTGCGGTCTCCTGGTCGCGGATTTCGCCGAGCATGATCACGTCCGGGTCCTGACGCAGGATGGCGCGCAGGCCACTGGCGAACGTCAGCCCGGCACGCGGGTTGATGGCGGTCTGGCCAATGCCTGCGATGGCATACTCCACCGGGTCCTCAACGGTGAGGATGTTGCGGCTGCCGTCGTTGAGGCTGTTGAGGCTGGCGTACAGGGTGGTGGTCTTGCCCGAACCGGTTGGCCCAGTGGACAACACGATACCGTTGGGCCGCGCCAGGCAGCTGCGCAGGCCCTGCAACACCACCGCCGGCATGCCCAGGTTTTCCAGCGCCAACAGGCTGGCCTGCTTGTCGAGTACCCGCATCACCACCCGCTCGCCATGGATGCCGGGCAAGGTCGAGACCCGCACGTCCACTTCGCGTCCCGCCGCGCGCAAAGTGATGCGCCCATCCTGGGGCTGGCGTTTTTCTGCGATGTCCAGGCGGGCCATGACCTTGATCCGTGACACCAGCATCGCCGACAACGCTCGCGGCGGGCGCAGCACTTCGCGCAGGTGGCCATCGACCCTCAGGCGCACCACCAGGCTTTGTTCGAACGTCTCGATATGAATGTCCGAGGCACGCAGGCGCAGCGCCTGGCCGAACAGGCCGTTGATCAAGCGGATTACCGGGGCTTCGTCGTCGCTTTCCAGCAAGTCTTCGATGCGCGGCATCTCGCTCATCAGGCTGTCCAGGTCGACCTGGTCGCCAATCCCTTCGATCAGCGCTGCAGTGGCCGCATCGCCGGCCTGGTACAGCTGGCCCAAGCGCTCATCGAATACTGCGGGCTCCAGGTATTCAAGCGCGCAGGGTTGGCCATGCACGCGCAACAGCTCCTGCAACTGCGCGCTGTCGGCGTCGGGCCTTAGCCACAACTGCCAACCCTGCTCCGTCGCAGCCATGGCCACCCCGCTCAGCCGTGCCTGGCGATAGGGCAGCATCACCAGTCACCGCCTTCCAGGCGCGCGCGGCTGGAGGGAAATACCTGCAACAGTGGCGTGCCCTGTGCAAGGTCTGGCAATTGCAGCGGTGTGGTCTGCTGCAAGGTGCGGTATTTGTCTTCGCTGAGCCCCGCCAGGCTGGGCCCATCGCGCAGGATGCGCGGGCGGATGAACACCATCAGGTTCTGCTTGGTGTTCTTGCTGGCATCGGAGCGGAACAACCGGCCCAGATAAGGGATGTCGCCAAGCAGCGGCACACGCTGGTTGCTGGTGCTCAGTTCGTCGCTGATCAGGCCGCCGAGAATCACCAGGCCGTTGTCCTCGACCATGACCTTGGTCTTGATCTCGCGCTTGTTGGTGATCACGTCACTGGCCGCGCTGGAGTCGGCAATCGACGACACTTCCTGGACGATGTCCAGGCGCACGCTGTTGTCGATGTTGATCTGCGGCTTGATGCGCAGCTTCACCCCGACTTCCTTGCGTTCGATGGTCTGGTACGGGTTGGCGTTGTTCTGCGTCACCGAGCCGGTGACGAAAGGCACTTCCTGGCCGACCAGGATCGACGCTTCGGCGTTGTCCAGGGTCAGCAAGGTGGGCGTGGACAGCAGGTTGAAGCCGCTTTTGCCCTTCAGCGCGTTGACCAGCATGGCGAAGTTGAAGCCGCCGCCGAAATGGCCGATGCCCGCCGTGGCACCCGCCGTGGTGGACAGCAAGTCGCCGAGGGCCTCGTTGTCACCACTGGCGGCGGCCCCGGCGATGTTGGCGATATTCACGCCATTGCTGCCGAAGTTGACGATACCGGCACCGAACTTTTCGTCGGCGAACAGCCATTGCACACCCAGCTCCTGAGCGCTGCTGTCCGATACTTCGGCGATGATCGCCTCGACCACCACCTGGGCGCGACGAATGTCCAGTTGCTCGACAATGGCACGATACGCCGCCAGCTCGCTGTCGGGGCCGACCATGACCACGGCGTTGGTGCCCTCTTCGTACTCCAAGCGGATACTTGGGCCTGCGGAGGCGGCCATCACCGGCCTGTCCTTGCTTTCTCCTTCTCCGGGCCCTTCAGCTGGCACCGCACCTTCCTGGCTGAGCCCGCGCAGCACCTTGACCACTTCACCGGCATTGGCATGGCGCAGGTAGATCACCTGGGTACTGCCGCTGCCTTGTGCCTCCTCTGGGCGGTCGAGCTGGCGCAGCAGGCTGGCGATGCGTTCCAGGTTGCTGCGCCAGTCGGTCACCACCAGCTGATGCGCCGCCGGATACGGTGTAATCACCCCAACCCGTGGGTCGATCAGCGGCTTGAGAATGCCCAGGACTTGTTCACTGGCGGCGTTACGCACGTTGAATACCCGAGTGGCCACGCTGTCGCTGCCCTCGCCCTGCTGCCCGCCCGCCTCCACCGGCACCGGCTCCAGACGTGCGGCCTGGTCGGGGACGATCTTCACGCTGCCGTTGGGCAGGTCGACGGTGGCATAACCCTGGGCGCGCAGTTGGGCCAGGAAGATGTCATAGATGGCATCGGCGTCGTGCAGGTCGACGGTGCGCACGGTGACCTTGCCCTTGACCCTGGGGTCGACGATGAAGGTGGTGCCGGTGATGCGCGACACACTGTCGATGAACTCGCCAAGCTCGGTATCGACGAAGTTCACTTCGTACATCGGCGTGCCGTTGTCATCGAACACCGGTTCTTCAGCGCAGGCCATGGACAAGGCCACGCTCAGCGCGGCCGCCACGCAGTATCTAACAGGCATCGTTCATCCTTGCCGCTTGAAGCCGGTCACGGCAGGGCGTGGCGGCCAGGGCAGGCGTTCGCGCCGCCCCTGGTTGTTGAAAATCAGGCCATCGCTGTCGATGTCCTGCAGCACGATCCCAGGTGCCAGGCGCTGGCCACGGGCTAGAGTGCGTACTTGCTCGCCGTAGCGCAGCACCACCACACTGGATGCCAATGGCTGCGCCTTGAGGCCGCCGAGGTATTGCAGTGGCAAGCGAGTAAGGGCAATGGCACCGTCGTCGATGGGCGTTTGCCAGTGGCCAACCATCAGCCCGGGCAGCGGGCTGTCGACCGCCGCAGGCGCCGTGGCGGGTTGCGGCTGGCGGCTCAGTTGCAGCACACACTGTGCAGCGAGCCAGCCGGCCAAGGTCAGGCCAGCGCCCGTGAACACGCGCGAGGCGAGGGTCACGAGGCCAACTGCCGTGGATGCCAGCCCGGGTGCCCCTGCACGTAACGCACTTCGGGCAGTTGCAGCGGCACCAGTTGCCAGTCGGCACCTTGCCGGGCCAGCCAGGCTTCGACCCGCTGCCACAGGGGCTCGCCGGCTTGACTGTCGAATTGCAGGCCAAAGGTGCGGCACAGGCCCTGCACGGGCTCCAGGCCAGTGATGCGCTTGCCTTGCGGGCTGTAGCTGACGCGCCAGGCCTGGCCCTGCCAGCGCGGCAGGTCCTGGCTGTTGTCCAGCAGCAGCGGGTCGCCGAACAATTGTTCTGCAGCGTTCTCCAGCACTTGCTCGACCTGCCGAGCCGGCGCTTCGACCACCGGCGCCGGGTAACCGCCGGTAAGGCTGATCAAGTGTTCGCGGGTGATGGACGCACCCGCCGGCAGCGGGTAGTCATAACGCAGGCCCGGCAACAGCACGGGCATGCTGCTGTCGTCAGCCAGGGCTTGATGCAGCAGGCGGTCCCAGCTGCCGCCTCGGGTATCGCGGCGCCACAAGGCCTGGGGTGCACGGGCCAACGGCTGATCGAGCCAGGCCGCGTGGCCGGCACGTTGCTGGCGCAGTTGTGCCTGAAACTGCGCGACGCGCAGCTGCGCGGCAGGCGCCAGTTGTTGTTCAAAGGCCGGGAAGAAACGCCCGTCGAACTGCCACAGCCCGGCCACACGTTGGCAGCGCAGGCGGAACGCACCGCTGCCCCGGCAGCCGGCGAACAACACCGGCACGCGGCGGCCACTGGCCTGGGTTACTTCGACCGGCGCCGGCCATAAGTCCTGGCCACGGGCGCACAGCAGCACGTCGATTTGCGGCACCCGTTCAGCCAGCCACAGGCCGGGGCCTGTGCCCACATCGGCCATGGCCACCACCAGGTCCGCCTCGCGCCGGGCCTGTTCGAATACCGGCTGCAGTGACTGGTACCACTGTTTGAGCGAAGCTTTCTGGTCCTGGGCATAAGGGTCGGTCACGCCAACCACTGCAATGCGCGCACCGCCGCGCTCGAAGACGTGCAAGGCTTCCAGGCCCAATGCCTGGCGTTGTGCGTCTGCCAGCCCGGCAGCCAAGGTAAGGGGGCTTGCCTGGCGATAGAGCCCTGGGCTGCGCTGTGGCCACAGTACCCGTTCGTCGCTGCTGACCCGCGCTTCGACGCCCAGCAGTTGGCTGCCTTGCACTCCACTTTCGCCCTGGGTCAGGTAAGCCAGGCCACTGCCATTCCAGCCTTGGCCGTTTTCCAGGGTGAGGCTGTTGCCGGCACCGGCCTCGCCGCGCAGCTGCTCCAGCAACGCCGCCAGCACCGAATAGCCGCCCAACTGGGCAGCCCCAGCCTGGTTCGCATCGAGCAGCGCCGCCAGTTGCGGGTAGGCGATGCTGGCGCTGCTGCCGGTCATCCATGGCGCGCGGCCCAGGTGGCTGACCGGCCCCAGTCGGGTAGCCGGCACCACGGCCAGGCCAGGTTGGCGGGCATCGAGGGTATCGGCTACATAGAGCAAGTCGAGGTGGGCGTTACCGCCCTGCTGCCCTGGGAAGGCAGTGCAGGCGCCGAGCAGCGGTGCCAAGGCACCGATACCCATCCAGCCGATCACTTCGCGCCTGTGCACACTGCTCGCCATCGCACCCGCCATCCTTTTCCGCGTTCATTCAGGGCCCCGGATGTTGCGGCGTTGGCATTACAGTTTGATGGCAGAAATCCGACAGACATTCCAAATTGATCTGTCAGAAGCTTTTCTAAGAGCGAGGCGTTTTAAAAACCCCTTAACATTTCTGCCAATGAATCATCATATTTTCCCCCTAAAGTCGCGGGTTCTTCTAACTCAGCCAATATAAGGACACCCTGATGAGTCGAGATACCGGCGACAACCTGGACCGGAACCAAAGCGGCAACCTGCCGATGGCCAACGTCATGGACGCCTACCTGAGCCGTCGCAGCGTGATGCGCGGTAGCCTGGGCGCCGCCATCGCCATGATCGCCGGTACCGGCCTGACAGGCTGCTTCGACGGTGGCGGCTCCGATCACGATGACCCCGTCACCGAGCCACCGGTGACCGAGCCGCCAGTCACCGAACCGGAAGTACCGAAACTGGCGTTGGGCTTCCAGTCCATCCCAGGTTCGCGCACCGACGCCTGTGTCGTCGCCGCTGGCTATAGCGCCTACGTGCTGGCGCCCTGGGGTACGCCGCTGAACAGCAACGGCAACCCGTGGAAGTCCGACGGCAGCAACACCTCGACCGACCAGGCCAACGCCATGGGCATGCACCATGACGGCATGCACTTCTTCCCCATCAACGGCAGCTCGGAAGACGGCCTGCTGGCGATCAACTTCGAATACATCGACACCGCGGCCCTGCACCCGGCCGGCCCGACCACCGATGTGAACGGCAAGCGCCCGGCCGAAGAAGTGCGTAAGGAAATCAACGCCCACGGTGCCGGCGTGGTACGCCTGCAGAAAATCAACGGCCGTTGGCAGGTGGTCGACAACGACCCGCTGAACCGCCGCTTCACCACTGCCTCGCGCATGGAAATCACCGGGCCGCTGCGCGGCACCGACCACGTCAAGACCAAGTACTCCACCGCCGGCACTCACTGCCGTGGCACCAACAACAACTGCGGCAACGGCTATACCCCGTGGGGCACCTACCTGACCTGCGAAGAGAACTGGCCGGGCATCTTCGTCAACAAAGGCACCCGCCCCGAGGACCAGCGCCGTATTGGCGTGGGCACCTCCAGTGGCCAGTACAAGTGGGAAAGCGCTGCCGGTGACAGCACCGAGGTGGCCGACGAATTCGCCCGCTTCGACGTGACCATCAAGGGCGCCAGCGCCAGCGACGACTACCGCAACGAAGCCAGCACCTACGGCTACATCGTCGAGATCGACCCCTACAACAGCAGTACCCTGGCCACCAAGCGTACCGCGCTGGGCCGTTTCCGCCACGAGGGCTGCGCCCCAGGCCTTCCCGTCGCGGGCAAGCCGCTGGTGTGGTACATGGGTGACGACTCGAACAACGAGTACCTGTACAAGTGGGTGTCCACCGCCGTGTGGGACGCCGCCGACGCCAACCCGGCCGACCGCCTGGCCACCGGCGCCAAGTACCTCGACCAGGGCAAGCTCTACGTGGCCCGCTTCAATGCCGATGGCACCGGCGTATGGCTGCTGCTGGACGTGGGCACCGCCACCAAGGCCGGCAGCACCCTGGGTGCACTGTATGGTGACCTGCCAGGCATCATCCTCAACACCCGTGGTGCCGGCGATGCCGTGGGCGCAACGCCGATGGACCGCCCGGAATGGACCACGGTCAACCCACTGAACGGCGACGTGTACCTGACCCTGACCAACAACAGCGCACGCACCCCGGAAAAGGTCGATGCAGCCAACCCACGTGGCCCGAACCGTCACGGCCACATCATTCGCTGGCACGACAGTGACGACCAGCTGAGCTTTACCTGGGACATCTTCGTGTTCGGCGCCAACGCTGCCGGCACTGCCGACATCAATCGTTCTGGCCTGACCGAGCTCAACCAGTTCGCCAGCCCCGACGGCATGAGTTTCGATAGCCGTGGCATTCTGTGGTTCGAAACCGACAACGGCGAAACCACCTTGACCGACTATACCAACGACCAACTGCTGGCGGTGATCCCCACCGACCTGGTGGATGCCAGCGGCAAGCAGGTACCGGTGAACGCACAGAACCAGGTGGCCCTGCGCCGCTTCTTTGTCGGGCCGAATGATTGCGAGGTGACCGGGATTTCCTTTACCCCGGACAACAAGACCTTGTTCGTCAACATTCAGCATCCGGGGAACTGGCCTTATACCGACAAGGCCACCGATGCTACGCCGGCTGGGGCGACTGTAAGGCCACGGGCTTCGACGGTGGTGATTCAGCGCAATGATGGCGGGGAGATCGGCACCGCCTGATCGATCTGGGGCCGCTCTGCGGCCCCAGTACTCTCAAGCTTTACCAAGCCATGGGCTCCCGGCTACGCACCCGCACCTGCTGTGCTGGCACCCGCGCATGCCATTGCACCACCCCAAGCGCCTCTACCTGAAACTCGCTGCGCATCATCCTGCCCTCCTCTTCGAACGACAGCTGCAACAGGAAGTACCCACTGTTGAGCAGCAAGCCTTCACTCAGTCGTTCGAACGTCTCGTCATCCACCGCCCCCAGCGCCTGGCGCAACGCGGCCGCATCCGCATACCCCGACGCCGGTCGCCCGGTGATGATGCGGCTGAGCAAAGAGCGCGAATAGCGCCCCTCGTACAGCGCTTCCAGCAACGGTAGGTGCTCCAGCCCCAGCGCATTGGCATTCAGGCGCCAGCCGGTGACCTGGGGCAAGGCGCACAGCATCGGATAACGAGCCTGGCGAGCGGCATCCGGCTCCAGCAACAGGTTCAGCTCGCTGGTGTCGAGCATCGGCTGATTGGCCGCCAGCCGTGCGGGTTGCTGACGCAGGTACTGGGCACTCTCGGCGCCCTGCAGACGGGTATCACTGTCGGCGTCGAGCCAGTCGGCCAGTGCATCGACCAGGCGCTCGGCAGCCATGTCGTCGCCCAGCAGATAACGCAATTGGTGCTCGGCACGTTCGCCATCGGCACCCAGCAACGCATTGACGTTGAAGCATGTGTGCTGGTCGCGCACCCGCAATTGCGCCTGGCCCGTGCCAAAATCGTAGTTCAGTGGCTGCCCGCGCAAGGCTTGCCAGAACAATGGGCTAAGCCGCCAGGCGGGGTCCCGCAGAGCCTGCTCGGCATAGGCAAGGCCCGCCTGCTCCATGGCGCGCACCTGCACCCGCTGCTGCAACAGACGCACCTCATCCACCTGGCGCCGACCATCTTCCACCAACCAAGCCATGCCCGCCGCCAGCATCGCCAGCACCACCATCACCATCAACAGGGCCGCCCCCTGCTGTTGCCTGCCACCCATCCGTGCGTGCCTCGCTCGCGAAGTAAAAACGCCAGTCAACACGCCGCTTGTTGCAGGTAGATGGCAATGCCCGTTCGTCATGCGCATGTCATCTAGGCGATGCAGGATTGCCCTTCCTTTTCATGGCCTTACAGGAGTGGTCGCAATGGGTGGCATTGGAATCTGGCAACTGGTGATCGTACTGCTGATCGTATTTCTGCTGTTTGGGACCAAGCGCCTCAAGGGCCTGGGCAGCGATGTGGGCGAGGCGATCCAGGGTTTTCGCAAGTCCATGGGCGGTGACAATGACGCCAGCACACCCGGCCAGGCGCAGATGCAGCAACAGGCCCCGCTGACCGGCCAGGCCACGCAGCAACCGCAAGCGGACCGTCAGGCCTGATGTTCGAGGTAGGCTTCAGCGAGTTGCTGCTGGCCGGCGTCGTCGCCCTGCTGGTGCTGGGCCCGGAGCGCCTGCCAGTGGCGGCACGCACCCTTGGGCGTGGCCTGGGCCAGGCGCGCCGGGCCATGCACGCCTTGCGTACGCAGGTGGAGCGCGAAATCGAGCTGCCCCACCTCGACAGCGCACCCTTGCAGCGCCTGGAACAGGAGATCCGTCAGGGCATCAGCCTGAATACAGAGCCGGCCAATGATGCGGCTACAGTCACGCTACCCAAGGAAAACGCCTCATGAGCAGTGCCATGGACCCGACGGCCAGCATGCCGTTGACTGAACACCTGCGCGACCTGCGCAAACGCCTGGTGCGTTGTCTGGGGTTGGTGGCATTGGTGTTCGCCGGCCTGTTCCCCTTCGCCCAAACGCTGTACACGCTCATCTCCGAGCCGCTTCGGCGCTTTTTGCCGGAAGGCGCGAGCATGATCGCCACCAGCGTCACCTCGCCTTTTCTGACGCCGTTCAAGCTGACCGCAATGTGCGCACTGTTCGTGGCCATGCCGCTGCTGCTGCACCAGGCCTGGGGCTTTCTGGCGCCGGGGTTGTACCGCCGTGAACGGCGCATTGCCCTGCCGCTGCTGGTGTCGAGCATCGTGCTGTTCTATGCCGGCATGGCGTTCGCGTTCTTCCTGGTGTTTCCGATGATGTTCGGCTTTTTTGCCAGCGTGACACCGGACGGTGTGGCGATGATGACTGACATCAGCCAGTACCTGGACTTTATCCTGGCGCTGTTTTTGGCATTCGGGCTGGCATTCGAGATCCCGGTGGCGACCTTCATCGTGGTCTGGGTGGGGTTGGCCGATGTGGCCACATTGCGGCGCAGCAGGCCCTACGTGATCGTCGGGTGCTTTGTGGTGGGGATGATCCTGACGCCGCCGGATGTGTTTTCGCAGACGATGCTAGCGGTGCCGATGTGGATACTGTTCGAGGTGGGATTGCTGGCTTGTGCCTGGTTGAAGCGGCCTGAGCCCGGCAAGGAGATTGTGGCCGGCTTATAGAGCCCTTTCGCGGGCTTGCCCGCGAAGGCCTTGATGCAGTCTAGAACTGGGCGAGCTGCCAGACTTCGTAGGCTGGCGTCTCGTAGGGGTGGTTCTGCTTCAGGGCAGCGACGACCTGGGCTACCAGACCGTCAGCCACCACAAGCTCCACCTTCCACTCTTCCACCACCTCGACCTGGCCGGTTTGCCCGAGGAACGGCTGGCTGCCGTCCAACGGGCGGAACTGGCCCTGGCCCAGGGTTTGCCAGGCGCAGTGGTCATAGTCACCGATGCGCCCGCCACCAGCAGCGAACACAGCGGCCTTGACCACTTCGACGTGGCTGGCGGGGACGAAGAAGGCGAGCTTGTACACGCCTTAGTTCACCCACACCCGCGCGTTGCGGAACATACGCATCAGCGCAGCATCTTCCTGCCACTCGTCTGGGCGCCAGGAGTTCTGCACGGCGCGGAATACGCGCTCCGGGTGCGGCATCATGATGGTCACACGGCCATCGCGGCTGGTCAGGCCGGTGATACCACGCGGCGAGCCGTTCGGGTTGGCCGGGTAGGCTTCGGTGACCTTGCCGTGGTTGTCGACGTAGCGCAGGGCCACGCAACCGGACAGATCGGCTTCCAGCAATGCCGCTTCGTTGGCGAATTCGGCATGGCCTTCACCGTGGGCGATGGCGATCGGCATGCGCGAACCGGCCATGCCCTGCAGGAAGATCGAGTTGGACTTCTGCACCTCGACCATGGCCACGCGTGCCTCGAACTGCTCCGAGCGGTTACGCACGAAATGCGGCCAGTACTCGGTGCCCGGGATCAGCTCGTGCAGGTTGGACATCATCTGGCAACCGTTGCACACGCCCAGGGCGAAGCTGTCGGTACGCTCGAAGAAGGCCTGGAAGGCATCACGGGCACGGGCGTTGAACAGCGCCGACTTGGCCCAGCCTTCACCCGCGCCCAGCACGTCGCCGTAGGAGAAGCCACCGCAGGCGACCAGGCCCTTGAAGGCCTCGAAGTCGACACGGCCAGCGAGGATGTCGCTCATGTGCACGTCGATGGCAGCGAAGCCTGCGCGGTCGAAGGCAGCGGCCATCTCGACCTGGCCGTTGACGCCCTGCTCGCGCAGGATGGCCACTTGCGGGCGCACGCCCTTCTTGATGTACGGTGCGGCGATGTCATCGTTGACGTCGAAGCCCAGCTTGACCGACAGGCCCGGGTTGTCTTCCTCGAGCAGCAGGTCGAATTCCTGGTCGGCGCAGTCGGCGTTGTCGCGCAGGCGCTGGATTTGGTAGCTGGTCTCGGCCCACTGGCGCTGCAGCATGCGACGGTCATCGTCGAACAGCACCTCGCCGTTCAGGCTGATGGACACTTCACCGTTGTTGACCGGCTTGCCGATCACTGCCACGCAACCTTCACCCAGGCCGGCTGCGCTGAACTGTGCCAGCACGTCCGGGGTGGCATCCTGGCGAACCTGGATGACCGCGCCCAGCTCTTCGTTGAAGAGGATGGCTGGCACGTCGCCTTTGCTGTCGGTCAGCGGGTCGAGCTGCAGGTCGAGGCCGCAGTGGCCGGCGAAGGCCATTTCCAGCACGGTGGTGAGCAGGCCGCCGTCGGAGCGGTCGTGGTAGGCCAGCAGATGGCCGTCGGCGTTCAGGCCCTGGATCACGGCGAAGAAGGCCTTGAGGTCTTCGGCGTCGTCGACGTCCGGTGCCTGGGCCGCGATCTTGCCGTAGGTCTGGGCCAGGATCGAGGCGCCCATGCGGTTCTTGCCACGGCCCAGGTCGATCAGGATCAGGTCGGTCTCGCCCTTGTCCATGCGCAGTTGCGGGGTGAGGGTCTTGCGGATGTCGGTGACCGGGGCGAAGCCGGTGATGATCAGCGACATTGGCGAGGTGACGCTCTTCTCCACGCCCTCCTCGCTCCACTTGGTCTTCATCGACATCGAGTCTTTGCCGACCGGAATGGTAATGCCCAGTTCCGGGCACAGCTCCATGCCGACGGCCTTGACGGTGTCGTACAGGCGGGCGTCTTCACCTGGGTGGCCAGCGGCGGACATCCAGTTGGCCGACAGCTTGATGTCAGACAGCTTCTCGATACGCGAAGCGGCCAGGTTGGTGATGGTCTCGCCGATGGCCATGCGGCCGGAAGCCGGGGCATCCAGCAGCGCCAGCGGGGTACGCTCGCCCATGGCCATGGCTTCACCGGTGTACACATCGAAGCTGGTGGCGGTGACGGCGCAGTCGGCTACCGGAACCTGCCACGGGCCGACCATCTGGTCGCGGGCAACCAGGCCAGTGATGGTGCGGTCGCCGATGGTGATCAGGAAGCTCTTGCTGGCCACGGCCGGGTGGTTCAGCACGCGCTGCACGGCGTTGTCCAGGTCCAGCTTGCTCGGGTCGAAGTCATCGCCCAGCTCGGCTTCGCGGGTAACCGAACGGTGCATGCGCGGTGGCTTGCCCAGCAGCACGTCCAGCGGCATGTCCACCGGGGTGTTGCCGAAGTGGCTGTCGCTCACGGTCAGATGCGGCTCTTCAGTCGCTTCGCCGACCACGGCAAACGGGCAACGCTCACGCTCGCAGATGGCCTGGAAACGCTCGAAGTCGACCGCGCTGACAGCCAGCACGTAACGCTCTTGCGATTCGTTGCTCCAGATTTCGTGCGGGGCCATGCCCGGCTCGTCGTTGGGCACGTTGCGCAGCTCGAAGCGGCCGCCACGGCCACCGTCGTTGACCAGTTCCGGGAAGGCGTTGGAGATACCCCCCGCGCCCACGTCGTGGATGAAGGCGATCGGGTTGTCGTCGCCCAGCTGCCAGCAGCGGTCGATAACTTCCTGACAGCGGCGCTCCATTTCCGGGTTTTCGCGCTGTACCGAAGCGAAGTCCAGGTCAGCCGAGCTGGCACCGGTCGCCACCGACGAAGCGGCGCCGCCGCCCAGGCCGATCAGCATGGCCGGGCCACCGAGCACGATCAGCTTGGCGCCGACGGTGATCTCGCCCTTCTGCACGTGGTCTTCACGGATGTTGCCCATGCCACCGGCGAGCATGATTGGCTTGTGGTAACCGCGTACTTCTTCACCGTGCGGGGTGTTGATGGCCTGCTCGAAGGTACGGAAGTAACCGGTCAGGGCCGGGCGACCGAATTCGTTGTTGAACGCGGCGCCGCCCAGAGGGCCTTCGATCATGATGTCGAGGGCGTCGACGATACGCTCAGGCTTGCCGTAGGCCTGCTCCCAAGGCTGTTCGAAGCCTGGGATGCCAGGTTGGACACGGTGAAGCCGGTCAGGCCCGCTTTGGGCTTGGCGCCACGGCCGGTTGCACCTTCGTCACGGATTTCACCGCCGGAGCCAGTCGATGCACCGGAGAACGGGGCGATGGCGGTCGGGTGGTTGTGGGTTTCCACCTTCATCAGGATGTGCACCGGCTCCTGCACCGCGCCGTACTGGCGGGTTTCAGGGTTCGGGAAGAAACGGCCAGCCACGTTACCGACGATGACCGAGGCGTTGTCCTTGTATGCGGACAGCACGCCTTCGTTGTGCATCTGGTAGGTGTTCTTGATCATGCCGAACAGGCTTTTTTCCTGAGCCTGGCCGTCGATGTCCCAACTGGCGTTGAAGATCTTGTGGCGGCAGTGCTCGGAGTTGGCCTGGGCGAACATCATCAGTTCGATGTCGTTCGGGTTGCGCTTGAGCCCCTGGAAGGCAGCGACCAGGTAGTCGATCTCGTCTTCGGCCAGGGCCAGGCCCAGGTCGATGTTGGCCTGGGCCAGGGCGTCACGGCCGCCGGCCAGGATGTCTACCGAGGTCATCGGCTTGGGCTGGGCGTGGCTGAACAGGTCGGCCGCCTGCTCCAGCTGAGCCAGCACACGCTGGGTCATGCGGTCGTGCAGTTCGGCGGCGATCAGTGCAGCGTCAGCGTCGCTCAGGGTGCCGGCAACGTAGTAGGCGATACCGCGCTCCAGGCGCTGGATCGACTGCAGGCCGCAGTTGTGGGCGATGTCGCTGGCCTTGCTGGCCCACGGCGAAATGGTGCCCAGGCGCGGCACGACCAGGAACAGGCGGCCGGTCGGCTCCTGTACCGGCACGCTCGGGCCGTACTTGAGCAGACGGCCCAGCACCTGCTGCTGGTCGGCGGTCAGCTC
>Ga0207655_1000410_pt1 | contig 59117 bp, 50 predicted proteins | sample KBSM44metaG_FD_184398 | JGI IMG/M metagenome (GOLD analysis project Ga0207655, IMG submission 184398) | Miscanthus rhizosphere microbial communities from Kellogg Biological Station, Michigan, USA - KBS M4-4 metaG (SPAdes) (version 2) | ecosystem: Host-associated > Plants > Roots > Rhizosphere >...
CGCCCATGAACATCGCGATCGGGATGGTCGCCATCACCGTGAAAATGCCCCACGGGCTCTCGGCCAGGGCCTTGACCACGATCAGCGCCAGCACCGCGAGGATGATGATCATGATCAGGAAGCAGCCGAACAGCGCTATGGTCCCGGGGATGCGGCCCATTTCTTCACGGACCATGTCGCCCAGGGAACGGCCGTTGCGGCGAGTGGACATGAACAGGACCATGAAGTCCTGAACCGCACCGGCCAGCACCACGCCGGCAATCAGCCACAGCGTACCGGGCAGATAGCCCATCTGCGCCGCCAACACCGGACCGACCAGCGGCCCCGCGCCGGCAATGGCTGCGAAGTGATGACCGAAGAGTACGTGTTTATTGGTCGGCACATAGTCCAGACCATCGTTGTTGAGTACGGCGGGAGTGGCCCGATTGGGGTCGAGCTGCATCACCTTGGTGGCGATGAACAGGCTGTAATAGCGGTATGCGACGAGATAAATAGCGACGGCTGCGACTACGATCCAGAGGGCGTTGATGGCTTCGCCGCGGCGCAGGGCCACGACACTTAGCGCAAACGCTCCCAAGACAGCCACGGCAAACCAGGCGAGGTGTTTAGCCAGACGGGGCATAGCGTGTCTCCTGCCGACAGTCAGTGACTGCGGCGGTAATTATTATAATTGTGTCCGCTTTGCGGAGCGGGCCCAATATCCACCCATGCTGTCGACAAATAAATCCGCGTTACTACGTACGTGGCGTCTACGTAGTTCTACGTAGACGGTTTGTCATTCTGTCCAGCACCGCTACTGGAGGCGCGTATCTTTGGCATATGATGCCGGGCCTTCGCCCTCCCTCGGTCTGGCCAGGAGTAGAGATGCAGCTCAAACACAAAATCGTCGCGCTCGGCATTCTGCCGCTGGTGTTGGCGATCGCGGTCATCTGCGCGCTGGTGATTTCCCTGAACCGCCAATTGGGTGATCAACAGGCGCAACTGATCGAAGACAGCATTCTGGCCAGCAAGCGCGCAGAGCTGAAAAACTACGTTGAAATGGCACAAAGCCTGATCGCGCCGCTGTACGACAACGGCCGTGGTGACGAACACGCACAGCAACAAGTGCTGGAAGAACTGCGCAAGCTCAGTTTTGGCATCAATGGCTACTTCTTCGTCTACGACCGCGAAGGCCGCAGCCTGATGCACGCACGCCAGTCAGAGCTGGTGGGCCAATACCTGTGGGACATGAAAGACCCTCACGGCCTGCCGGTAATCCAGGCGTTGCTCAAAAGCGCGGCATCCGGCGAAGGCTTTCAACGTTACGCCTGGAACAAACCCTCTTCCGGCCAAGTGACCGACAAGCTCGCCTACGTAGTGATGCTCGATCGTTGGGGCTGGATGCTCGGCACCGGCATCTACCTTGAAGATGTTGAGCGCGCCACCCAACAAGCGCGTGCCGAGGTGGCTCAGGGCATCCGCACAACCATGCTGGCGATTGCCGCGGTGGCGCTTGTAGCGGTGCTGTTTGTGTTCGCCAGCGGCATGACGCTGAACGTCAGCGAACATCGCCTGGCCGACAAAAAGCTGCAGCGCCTGACCCAACGTATCGTCAGCCTGCAGGAGGAGGAGCGTTCGCGGGTTTCCCGAGAGCTGCACGACGGTATCAGCCAGTTGCTGGTCTCTATCAAGTTTCAGTTCGAACTGGCCAGCCATGTACTGGAGAATGGCCAAGACAAAGGCTTGAGCATTTTAAGAGACGCCACCGAGCGCCTGGGGGAAGCGATCGGCGAGGTTCGCAGCCTCTCCCACGACCTGCGCTCATCATTGCTCGACACCCTCGGCCTGCCGGCGGCAATCGGTCAACTCGCCGCCGAGTTCGAGCAACGCAGCGGTCTTGTTGTAACCTTCAACGATAACGAATTCGACTGTCACCTGGCCGATGGCGCCGCCGCCTCGCTGTTTCGCATTGTGCAAGAAGGCCTGACCAACATCGAACGCCACGCCCAGGCAAAACACGTCATCATTACCCTGCACGGCTGCGAAAAGTCCGTACGGTTGACGGTGATCGATGACGGCATAGGTTTCAATGTCGCCCAGGTCGAACGTCGCCAGGCCGGCATTGGCCTGCGCAATATCCGTGAGCGAGTCGAGCATTTTGGCGGTCGATTCGACCTGACCTCGATGCCGGGAAGAAGTGAACTGGACGTGCTGCTGCCGATGAAGCCACCCGGTACAGAACGCTGACTCACCCCATAACAATTAGAGTGAATGCCTGCGATGAACCTGCCCTACCCGATCCGCGTCGCCCTGGTCGACGATCACTCCCTGGTCCGCGATGGAATCAAATCGCTGCTGGCGGTCATGGCGCCGCTGGAAGTGGTGGGCGAAGCCGAGAATGGCGCCGATGCCATTGAGATGGTCGGGCGCTGTCAGCCGGATCTGTTGCTGGTCGACATCAGCCTGAAGGATATCAACGGGCTCGAGCTGACCCGGCTGTTGCGCAGCCAGTACCCGTCGCTCAAGGTGCTGGTGCTGAGCATGTACGACAACTACGAATACGTCAGTGAATCGGTTCGCTCGGGGGCCAGCGGCTATGTGCTGAAGAACGCGCCTTCACGGGAAATCATTGCGGCCATCGAAGCCATTGTCAGTGGTGGGACGTTCTACAGTGCCGAAATCGCCCAACGGCTCATCGCCGATAAAAGTACCGACAACGAACTGACACCACGCGAGAGCCAGGTGCTGTACAAAATGGCTCAGGGGTTGAACAACAAGGAAATGGCTCGCGAGCTGGACATCAGCGTCCGCACAGTGGAAACCCATCGCCTGAGCATCCGCCGCAAACTCAACATCGACAAACCCGCCGCCCTCGTAAAATACGCGATCGATCACGGGATCATCTCTCGTTAGAAGCACTCACACCGTACTCACGTTGACAACACGCGCCGTGCGGATAAACAAAGCACGCACCTTGTCCCAGAAATTCCCGCCCAGTACGAAAAAGCTGCCGACCAACATGGCATCGCCCAGCGCCTGGACCTGCCAGAGGTTCGGTCTCAGCCCCGGCCACAGTGTGTCCACGTAAGGCTCGAGAAAGGATGAAATCAGTGGCAGGCAAAACATCACCAGGCCAATTCGATGGCGAGCCGGGCCTACTTCCAGTTCAGTCGGTGCGAGCGTGGAAACGTAGCCAAACACGCTGCGCTTGAGTTGCTGAAAACCAGACTTGCCCATGACGGCGATGGCGAGGATCAGCAGAATCTTGTTGCTGATAAACAAAATGCCTGTCAGTGCCGCGATCTTTGGGCCGGGCACATCCGCAGCGGCGGCGAGCGGCACCAACAGCCAGGCGAGCACTGTCAAACTGAGAATCCCGATGCCTGCTTTGAAACGCCAACCGGTAGAGCTGGGGGCAATCTCGTCCTGGGGACTGGTCATGGTCTTCGTACCCTTCTTATTCACCCGAATGAATAACTTTCAAAAGCGTAGCAGTTGCTCAATGCCCTGTTTGTCAAACATGACTTTGTGTTTGCCTTGGCTGTACTAACCTAATCAAAACCGGTTCAAACCCGCCCAACAGCCAGGGCATTCAACATTGGGGACGCTCGGATGAGGTTTTCCCGTGACCAACTTACAGTACTGCGATGCTGACGCGCCCGGGTCCGCTGCTTCTACTGAGTGCCCTCGCTCTTGGCGGTTGCGTGCGTCTGGGACCGGATTTCCAGGCCCCGGGCGAGGCCTGGACAAAACGCTGGAGCAGCCCTGCGCTTGAACAGGCCGGCCAAAGACGCGCCTATCCCGATGTGCGCCAGTGGTGGCAAGTGTTCGCTGACCCGGTCCTCGACGGGCTGATCGCCGAAGCGGATGCGCACAATTCCAACCTGAAAATTGCCGGCCTTCGTGTCATGGAAGCCCGTGCCCGGTTGGGGATTGCCCAAAGCGGACGCTATCCGCAACTGCAGCAGGCCAGCGCCGAGAGCTTGTACATCAACCGTCGGCAATACGGCGGCAACAACCCGCAAGACAGCCATTTCTGGCAACACAGCGTGGGTTTTGATGTCGGTTGGGAACTGGACTTCTGGGGACGTTTCAGTCGGGCCATCGAGTCGTCAGATGCCAGTTACTTTGCGGCTCAAGCCAATTATGAAGACGCACTGGTACTGCTGCGTGCTCAAGTGGCCGACACTTACTTCTCATTGCGCACCACCGAAGCGCGTTTACGCGTCGCCCGGGAAAACGCCGAACAGCAAAAGCGCAACTTTGAAATCACCGAGAAACTGTTCAACAGTGGCCAGAGCGCCGAGCTCGATTTGCAACAAGCCAAGACCCAGTACCTCGGCACCTTGAGCAGCATTCCGGAGCTTGAAGGGCAAGTACTGCGCACCCGCAACGCATTGGCCGTACTGATCGGACAGCCGCCCAACGCCCTGCCCCAATTGCTCGAAAACCAGGGACTGATTCCGCTGGTAGACCGTGCCGTGCTGCAAGACGTACCCGCCAGCCTGCTGTTGCGTCGACCGGACGTACGCGCCGCCGAACTCAACGTCGCCGCCCAATCGGCACTGATCGGCGTGGCAGAAACCGACTTCTATCCATCGCTGACCTTGCTCGGCAGCATCGTCTGGTCGACCGACACGCTGAAGGGCACCTCCAACAGCCTGGACCTGATCGGCGGCCCCAGTTTGCGCTGGAACCTGTTTGATCACGGTCAGATCAGCAACAACGTGCGGGTGCAGGATGCGCGATTGCAGCAGCTGATCGAGGTTTATCGCGACAAAGTCCGCGAGGCTGCACGCGAAGCCGATGATGCCGCCAGCGGCCTGAGCAAATCACTGGAACGCGAGCGCATCCTGAGTGAAGCGCAGGTCGCCGCCAAGCGCTCGCTGAGTTTGGCCAACAGCCAATACCGCGAAGGCTACTCGGACTTCCAGCGGGTGCTGGATGCCCAACGCGCATTGCTCGAACAACAGGACAATTACCTGATCAGCCGCAGCAGTGCCGTGAGCAACCTGATCGCCCTGTACAAAGCCCTCGGCGGTGGCTGGTACAGCGCCCTGCCAACCGTCGACCCAGGCACGCGCCAACAAATGGAACACCGCACCGACTGGGGCGACCTGCTGCATGAACCAGTCCCTTCGCCAGCCCCCTCTTCCACGTCAGACAAGGTCAAAGCCGATGAGTGAACCCTCACCGCCCGCCACTGAAGCGCCCTCTTCCAAGGCGCCCGAACCGGCTGCCGATCCGGCAAAAAAAGGCATCAAATGGGTGCTGCTGCTGATCGTCCTGAGCCTGGCCTGGTACCTGTTGGCTGACCGTTTCACGCCGTATACGCAACAGGCTCGGGTCGGTGCCTTTGTGATTCCGGTGACGGCCGAGGTGGCCGGTCAGGTGATCCGCGTGAATGTGCGCAACAACCAGGACGTCAAGGCCGGCGATGTGCTGTTCGAGGTCGATCAGCAGCCCTATCAAATAGCCGCCGACCGCGCACGCGCGGATCTTGAGTCTACCCGCCGGCAGATCGGTGCCAGCACTGCCGGCATTGCCTCCGCGCAAGCCTCGTTGCGGGCGGCCCAGGCCAATGAACTCAAGGCCCGGCAGGATAACGAACGCCTTGAAAGCCTGTACCGCCAAGACCGCGGAACCATTTCCGTGCGCCTGCTGGAAGCTTCGCGGGCCAGCCGTGAGCAGGCCGTCAGCCAGGTCGCCGCGGCCCGTGCTGAAGTCCAGCGAGCACGGGAACAGGAAGGCGGCAGCGAGGAAGACAACGCGTTGTTACGCAGCGCCGCCACGGCATTGTCAAAAGCCGAACTCGACATGGCCAACACCCAGGTCCGCGCGCGCTCGGCGGGTTTGATTACTGACCTGCGCACCGACGTCGGGCAATTCGCCGCGGTCGGCACGCCGGTCATGACCTTGATTGCCATTCACGATGTGTGGATCAGTGCGGACATGACCGAGAACAACCTGGGGCGGGTCAAGCCTGGAACTCCGGTGGCGATCGTGCTGGACGCGCTGCCGGGCGAGGTCTTCGAGGGGCGGGTGCGCAGCGTCGGCTACGGCGTCAGCGTGGGGCAGACGCCGGCGCCGGGCACCTTGCCCAGTGTGCAAAACAGTCGCGACTGGTTGCGTCCGGCCCAACGCTTCCCGGTGATCATCGAATTTTCTGACGAGGCGATGCAGGTGCTACGTGACAGTCGCGCCATTCGTGCCGGCGGCCAGGCCGAAGTCATGGCCTTTCCTGCGCAGAATAATCCGCTGAATCCCTTGGGACGCCTGTTTTTCTGGCTGATGAGTTGGTTGTCTTATGCCTACTGATCGCCCGCCCGGATTCCAACGGGCGCCGCGTCTGGCCGTCGGCACGGCGCTGTGCCTGGCCATCAGCTTCGGCCTGGCACTGCCGATTCCGTTTATTGCGCCGGTGCTTTGCGTGTTGCTGTTGGCCACGCTTAACAAACCCCTGCCATTCAAGGCAGGCGTGATGCTGGCAGTGGTTGCGATGCTGACCACCGGCATCGGGCTGTTACTGATCCCGGTCCTGCGTTATTACCCCCTCAGTGGCGTGCTGCTGATCGGTGTCGGTCTGTTCCTGGCCTTTGGTTTCGGGCTGCGCGGCGGCAACACCTTGGTCGTGACCTTTCTGATCATCGGCCTGACGATGATTTCCTCGGCCGGCGTTGCCGAGTTCGATCTGGCGATAATGGTCATCGGTGCCCTGGTCAAGGCCTTGCTCCTCGCCGTCATCGTCGTCGCGATCAGTCACTGGCTGTTTCCCGACCCGGCCAATGCACCCTTGCCACCTGTCGCCAGCGCTATGCCGGCGCAAGAAGTGCCAAGGATAGCGCTGCGTGCCACCCTGATCGTGATCCCAGCGTTCCTGTTGGCGCTGATCGACCCGGCCAGCTATCTGCCGATCATTTTGAAAGCGGTCAGTCTGGGCCAGCAGAGTTCGACGGTAACGACGCGCAACGCCAGTCGCGAACTGCTCGGCTCGACCTTGATGGGCGGGCTGTTGGCCATTATGTTCTGGTGCGCGCTCAGCCTGTTCGTGCACTTGTGGATGTTCTTTCTGTGGATGCTGCTGTTCGGCTTGCTGTTGGCGCGCAAGCTCTATGCCCTGAGTCCGACTCGACAAACCCCGGGGTTCTGGCTCAACAGCCTGGTCACGCTGATCATCCTGCTGGGCCAGTCGGTGCAGGACAGTCTTGCCGGCAAAGACGTCTATACCGCCTTCGCCGTGCGCATGGGGTTGTTTATCGCCCTCACGCTCTATGCCGACCTGATGGTTCACCTGATTGAACAGCGGCAGCGAACGCCCGGTGCTCAGGGCGTTACCTGATAACCCCGCCCTTGCAGGCAGCTGGTATAGGCGGTTGAACTGGTCGACGCGTTGGTCTGTTGCTGCGCCCGACGCTCCTGACGCTGGCGCGCGCCACCAACCACTGCGCCCGCCGCTGCGGTTTGCCCGGCCCGGTTCTGGCGATATTCCTGTTTCACATCGTCGTCGACCCCCTCGTAAAACTCGTCATGCTGACGCCCCCGCACCTCAGCGCCCACCGCCCCGGCAGCGGCACCCACCGCAGCACCGCGCAGTCGCCCGCCCGAGGGTGGTGGGGTTGAGGAACTCTGACTCGCCGCGACGTTGCGGCAATCGTTGATGTCCAGCTGGGTTTGTTGCGAACTCTGCCCTTTCAACGGCACAACCGCTTCGGCCTGGACCTGCGTACAGGCCATCGACACTACGACACACAGACTGAAAGACGATAACCGACTCATGATGACCTCCGACAAGGTCCACTGTGTTGGCGGGCGAGCGTCTGGCTGGGAAGCTCCTGGAACAACGCTCGATAACTGCTGGAAAACCGCCCCAAATGCCAGAACGACCAGTGCATCGCCACTTGCGCGACTGTCGTGTCGCTGGCCGTTCGGCTGAGCAACTCACGGCGCGCACTGTTGAGCCGGCGCAAGCGCAACCAATGCGAGGGCGTCATCCCGGTGTACGCCTTGAACGCGTGCTGCAACTGACGCAACGAAACCCCGGCCACCTGGGACAGTTCCAGCAAGTTGAGGGTTTCTTCCGGGGTATCGGCGGCCCATTCGGCGACGCGCTTCATGATCGTTCGCTCTTCGGCCCGACGCTGCAAGCCTGCGCGATCCAGGCACACACAGGCGTTATCGAGGATGAACAAACAGTCCTCCAGCAACTGCTGGGTCAATGCCTCTTTGCTCGGCGGATCCAGCGTCTGCTCCAGTCGCGTCAAGGTGCCGCTCAACCAGCGGCTGAACAGCGCGTTCTGCCCGCAATTGAGCGGCGACATGAACAAGCCTTCGAGCCGCGCCACGTCCAGGCCATGCCGTTGAACGAATTGCGGCCCGAACACCACGGCGATTTCCTGGTAGTTCTCCGGGGTGATCCAGATGTTGCGGCTCTCGCCGTTCAACATGTACAGCGAGTTGTCGTTGCGATCGAAACAGAACGCCAGTGAACCTTCGGGGGCGCTGAAATTCTGCTCGACCCGGGTGTTCATCTGCTCTTCGTAAATCTCCACGCCTTGCAAGTCCAGATAGCGCACCCGCCCGGCGAAATGCCCCGGTGACATCTGCTGATAGTGCTGCACCCAACCCGGTGTGGCGCGGATCTGCTCAGCCACGTCGGCGGTGTTGAAGGCTTGAACCTGTAACGGATTGCACGCTGTCATGGGGTGACCTTACGCACTCGTTTGGTGCGTTTTGGTGCTGCTTAAAGTGGATAGATGGAACGCCACGGCTCACCCAAGATAGTCGTCAACGCGCCACAGGGGAAGTGTCCGGTGGATGAAGGCGCCTTCCCCGGCGTAATTCAAACCAACAATGAGGTCTTTATGAATGTCCCTTTCGATCAGCTGTTCACGTGGCTGAAAGATCACAAGATTACCGAGGTCGAGTGTGTGGTCAGCGACTTGACCGGCATTGCTCGCGGCAAGATTGCACCCACCAACAAGTTCCTGCATGAGCGAGGCATGCGCCTGCCGGAAAGTGTGCTGTTGCAAACGGTAACCGGGGACTTTGTCGACGACGACATCTACTACGACCTGCTCGACCCGGCCGACATCGACATGGTCTGCAAACCTGTCGCCGACGCGGTTTACGTGGTGCCGTGGGCCATCGAACCCACCGCCATCGTGATCCACGACACCTTCGACAAGTTCGGCAACCCCATCGAACTGTCGCCGCGCAACGTGCTGAAGAAAGTGCTGCAGCTTTACACCGACAAAGGCTGGCAGCCGATTGTCGCGCCGGAAATGGAGTTCTACCTGACCCAGCGCTGCGAAGACCCGGACTTGCCACTCAAGGCGCCGCTGGGGCGTTCTGGCCGTGCGGAAAGCGGTCGACAGTCTTTTTCCATCGACGCCGCCAACGAGTTCGATCCACTGTTTGAAGACGTCTACGACTGGTGCGAACTGCAGGGCCTGGACCTCGACACGCTGATCCACGAAGACGGCCCGGCGCAGATGGAAATCAACTTCCGTCATGGCGATGCGCTGGACCTGGCGGACCAGATCACCGTGTTCAAACGCACCCTGCGCGAGGCGGCACTCAAGCACAACGTGACTGCGACTTTCATGGCCAAACCCATTGGTGACGAACCTGGCAGCGCCATGCACATCCATCAAAGCGTGGTCGACATCGCCAGCGGCCAGCCGATCTTCGCCGATGCCGACGGGCAGATGAGCGAGCTGTTCCGGCACCACATCGGCGGCCTGCAAAAGTACATCCCCAAAGTGCTGCCGATGTTCGCGCCCAACGTCAATTCGTTCCGCCGCTTCCTGCCCGACACCTCGGCACCGGTCAACGTCGAATGGGGCGAAGAAAACCGCACCGTCGGCCTGCGCGTGCCGACCTCGAGCCCCGACGCCATGCGCGTGGAAAACCGTTTGCCGGGTGCCGACGCCAACCCTTACCTGGCGATCGCCGCGAGCCTGTTGTGCGGCTACCTGGGCATGGTCGAAAAGGTCGAGCCGAGCGCCGCGGTGCAGGGTCGTGCCTACGAGCGACGCAACCTGCGCCTGCCGATCACCATCGAGGACGCACTCACGCGCATGGAAGAGTGCGAAACCATCAAGCGCTACCTGGGCAGCAAATTCGTCCGGGGGTATGTCGCGGTCAAGCGCGCCGAACACGAGAACTTCAAGCGCGTGATCAGCTCCTGGGAGCGCGAGTTCCTGCTGCTCAGCGTCTGAAAAACACACGCCCGCTCCCACAAAGCCAAATAACTCAAAGAGGTGTCGATATGCGTCTATTGAAATCCGTGGTTCCGGTCGCGCTGGCGGTATTGTTCAGCGCCGGGGCGCAGGCTCAGCCAAGCGTCAGCGTCTACAACTGGACCGATTACATCGGCGAGACCACCCTCGCCGACTTCCAGGCAAAAACCGGGATCAAGGTGATCTACGACGTATTCGATTCCAACGAAACCCTGGAAGGCAAACTGCTCGCCGGCCGCACCGGGTATGACGTGGTGGTGCCGTCCAACCACTTTCTCGCGCGGCAGGTGAAGGCCGGTGCGTTCCTCAAACTGGATCGCTCGCAGCTGCCCAACTTCAAAAACCTCGACCCAAAACTGCTGACACTGCTGGAGAAAAACGATCCGCAGAACGCGCATTCCGTGCCGTATCTGTGGGGCACCAACGGCATCGGCTACAACGTCGACAAGGTCAAGCAAGTGCTGGGCATTGATCACATCGATTCCTGGGCCGTGTTTTTCGAACCCGAGAACCTGAAGAAACTCAGCCAGTGTGGTGTGTCTATGATGGACTCGGCTGATGAAGTATTCCCGGCAGTCCTCAACTACATGGGCATGGACCCACGCAGCGAAAACCCTGAGGACTTTAAAAAAGCCGAAGCCAAACTCTTGAGCATCCGGCCTTACATCACCTACTTCCACTCCTCCAAGTACGTCTCGGACCTGGCCAACGGCGACATCTGCGTGGCCTTCGGTTACTCCGGCGACGTGTTCCAGGCGGCCAATCGCGCCAAGGAAGCGAAGAACGGCGTGAACATCGCCTACTCGATCCCCAAGGAAGGCAGCAACCTGTGGTTCGACCTGCTGGCAATTCCCGCCGACGCCAGCAACCCGAAAGAGGCCCACGCCTTCATCAATAACCTGCTGGACCCGCAAGTGATCGCCAAGGTCAGTGCCTCGGTGGGCTATGCCAATCCGAACCCGGCGGCCAAGGCCTACATGGATGCTGAGTTGGTCAATAATCCTGAGGTCTACCCACCCCAGGACGTCCTCGACAAACTCTACATTTCCACCACCCCGCCCCAGGCGATCATGCGTCTGATGACCCGTTCCTGGAGCAAAGTGAAGTCCAACCAATGAATCAGCATGACAAGCAACATGCCCGCTCCTATTACGCGGCATCGGCCAATGGCATGGCACCCTACCCTACGCTGGATTCGGACCTTGAAGCCGATGTCTGCGTGATCGGTGGCGGGTTCACCGGGGTCAACACCGCGATCGAACTGGCACAGCGCGGGCTCTCGGTGATTCTGCTGGAGGGCCGGCGGATCGGCTGGGGCGCCAGCGGTCGTAATGGCGGGCAGTTGATCCGTGGCATTGGCCATGACGTCAGTGGGTTCGCCCGTTATGTCGGCGAGGAAGGCGTGCGTTATCTGGAGCGTGCGGGCATCGAGTCCGTGGAGCTGGTGGGCAATCGCATCCGTGAACATGGCATCGATTGCGACCTGCGCTGGGGCTTCTGCGAACTGGCCAATACCCCGGCGCAGTTCGCTGCGTTCAAGGCAGAGCTGCATAGCCTCGCCGAGTTGGAGTACGCCCATGAAACCCGACTCGTCGGCCCCGAGCAGATCCGCCAGCAAGTGGTGGGCTCGGACCTTTATGCCGGCGGCCTGATCGACATGGGTTCGGGGCACTTGCATCCGCTGAATCTGGTGCTCGGCGAAGCGCGGCTGGCGCAATCTCTCGGGGTACGAATTTTCGAGCAGAGCCCGGTGCTGGAGTTGGTCCACGGCAGCACCGTGCAGGTTCGCTGCGCCGGCGGTACAGTGCGCGCCGGCAGCCTGGTGTTGGCCTGCAACGCACATCTGGAAGAACTCGAACCGCGCCTGAGCGGTAAGGTGCTGCCGGCGGGCAGTTACATCATCGCCACCGAACCGTTGGCACCCGAGGTGGCCGCTCAGCTGATCCCGCAGAACCTGGCGCTGTGCGACCAGAAAGTCGGTCTTGATTACTACCGGCTCTCGGCGGATCGACGTTTGTTATTCGGCGGTGCCTGCCATTATTCCGGGCGCGACCCGGTGGACATCGGCGCCTATATGCGGCCGAAAATGCTCAAGGTCTTCCCGCAATTGGCGGATGTGCGCATCGACTATCAATGGGGCGGCAAGATCGGCATCACCGCCAACCGCTTCCCCCAGGCCGGACGCTTGAGCCAGTACCCGAACGTGTTCTACGCCCAGGGTTATTCCGGCCATGGCCTGAACGTGACCCACTGGTGCGCCCGGTTGCTGGCCGAAGTGATACAGGTCGGCCACAGCCGGGGGCTGGACGTGTTCAGCGCCGTGCCGCATATGACCTTTCCCGGCGGACGAACCCTGCGCTCACCGCTGCTGGCGCTTGGCATGTTCTGGTACCGGTTGCGCGAATTGCTTGGCTGAGATTCGTGGTAATGGCTTTGCACATACCCTGAAGCCGAAGTGCAGTCTGCTACAAATGCCCTCTAGTGCCGCATTCGGGTTATCCCTGGAGTAGCCTTTAGATTTGCTCAATCGCAAGTCACTTCTATATTGAGGGAGTGCTCTGACTTTTCTGCCTCCCGGCGAGTGCTGCCCATGGCGACGACTGCTCCATTGATCATCTGCGAGCACTGCGACTGCGTGTATGAAAAAGTCACGCTCGCCAAACATCAAAAGGCCCTGTGTACACGTTGCGGCGGTGTGCTTGCGCGTTACAACGGTTTGTCGGTGCAACAACGCCTGGCGCTGAGTTTCACGGCGGCAGTGCTGTGGACTTTCGCTAATTTCTATCCGGTCATGAGCATCAGCCTCAAGGGCATGAGGAACAGCGCGACACTTTGGGATTCGGTGGTGGCGCTGAGCCAGGGGCCGATCACTTTCATCGCGTTGGTGGCGGCGATTTCCATCATCATCGCGCCGATGTTCCAGCTGCTCCTGTTGATCTGGGTATTGAGCTTCGCCCTTACCTCCCGACGCTCCCCAGGCTTCAAGCTGTGCATGCGCTGGCTGGAAACCCTCAGACCCTGGAGCATGCTGGAAGTCTGCTTGCTTGGGGCGATGGTCGCGGTGTTCAAACTCGCCGGGCTGCTGGATGTGCTGCCGGGTATCGGCATGTTTGCCCTGGCGCTCCTCAGCCTGTTGCTGATCCGCATCGCCGGGCGCGATGTACGTGATTTGTGGGACACCCTATGAACAGGCCACCGCTCGCCAGCGAACTCAACCTGTGCCTGTGCCACAGTTGTGGCATGGCCTGCGACATGACCGATCAACCTCACGAATGCGAACGCTGCGGCGCGCCGTTGCATGCCCGCAAACCTGACTCTCTGACCCGGACATGGGCCTACCTGCTGGCCTCACTGGTGTTTTATATCCCGGCCAATCTGCTGCCGGTCATGAACACCAGTCTGTTCGGCAACGGCTCCGACAGCACCATCATGAGCGGTGTGTTGGAGTTCTGGGCACACGGTGCATGGGACATTGCGCTGATCATTTTCATTGCCAGCATCGCGGTGCCGGGCATCAAGTTCGTTGCTCTCTCCCTGCTGCTGATCACGGTGCAACGCGGCAGCTTCTGGGCGCGCAAGGAACGTTCGAGGCTTTACCGTTTTGTCGAGCTGATCGGCTACTGGTCGATGCTCGACGTCATTGTCGTTGCGCTGGTGGCGGCATTGGTGAAATTCCAGGCCCTGGGCGATATCGAACCGCGCCCGGGCATTCTGTTCTTTGGTCTGGTGGTGGTGTTCACCATGCTGTCGGCGATGAGTTTCGACCCGCGGCTGATCTGGGATAACGAGCGGGATAGAGCGCTGCAAAACCCACAAGATGAGGAGCCCATGGATGAAGTCCCAAGCCACTGACGGTCCGCATGCCCCTGGCCAAGCCGCGATCAAGACCCGTCGCTTCAGCGTTTCGCTGGTATGGATCGTGCCGATCGTAGCGGTGTTGGTGGGGATTTCCCTGGTGGTGCACAGCTGGCTGCAGGAAGGCCCGACCATTACCGTCACGTTCAAGACAGGTAGCGGCCTGGTGGCCAACAAGACCGAGGTCAAATACCGCAATGTGGTCATCGGCCGCGTCTCGGAAGTGAAACTGAGCGGCGACCAGAAACGCGTCGACGCCACGATCCAGCTCGACAAACAGGCTGAAAGCTTTACTCGTGCAGACTCGCAATTCTGGGTTGTGCGGCCGCGCATCGGTGCCGGTGGCGTTTCGGGCATCGATACCTTGCTGTCGGGCGACTACATTGGTGCCGACATCGGCCAGGCCGATGCCCGCTCCAAACACTTCACCGGGCTGGAAAACCCGCCGCCCATTACCTATGGCGAGCCGGGCAAACGCTTTATGTTGCACACTCAGGACCTCGGTTCGCTGGACATCGGTTCCCCCGTCTACTACCGCAAGATCCCCGTCGGGCAAGTGGTGGCGTATGAACTGGATGCCGACGGCAAAGGGGTGAACATCGAAATCTTCGTACACGCACCCAACGATGCCTACGTTACCGAGAACACCCGGTTCTGGAACGCCAGCGGTATTGATGTGAATGTCGGCGCCAACGGTTTTTCGGTGAAGACCGAATCCCTGTCGGCCTTGTTGGTGGGCGGCGTCGCCTTTCGCGCGCCGGAATACAGTCCCAACGATGAAGTGGCCATCGAGGATAAAACCTTCGACCTGTTCGAGGATGAGCACACCGCCCTCGCCCCGCCCAACGGCAAGGCGCAGTTCCTGAGCTTGCGTTTCGATCAGGCGTTGCGCGGGCTCAAGGTTGATGCACCGGTGGAGTTTCTTGGTGTGGAGATCGGCCGGGTGGTGGCAGTCAATCTGGACTTCGACGCGAAAAAACGCAGCTTTCCAGTCAATGTCGGCATCGTGATCTACCCGCAACGTCTTGGTAAAGCTCACATCAAAATGCTCGAGGCCTTGAAGCATGACCCCAATGACGAATCTGCAACCGTGCGCCTGCTAGGCTCCTTCATCGAAAACGGCCTGCGAGCTCAGGCCCGTAGCGGCAATCTGTTGACCGGTCAGCTTTACATTGCGCTCGACTTCTATCCCAAGGCGGAGAAAGTCGCGTTCGATCCGGCTGCCCGCCCTATCTCTATTCCAACCATTCCCGGCAGTCTTGAGCAGTTGCAGGAAAAACTGGAAAGCATGGTCAACAAAATCAACCAACTGCCTATCGAACGCATAGCCGGGAACCTGGACAGCAATCTCGTCGAACTGCGCAAAGGCTTAGCGCAATTCAACGCCAAGACCCTGCCCGGCGTGCAAACCACCCTGTCGGACGTCAGCAAGACCTTGCAATCGGCCAGTTCGACCCTCGCCGAAGATTCGCCGCAACGGGAACAACTGAGCCAGACCCTAGACGAGCTTGGACGCATGTCGCGCTCGTTGCGTGAACTCTCGGACTACATGGGACGGCATCCGGAATCGCTGATTCGCGGCCGCCCCGACAATGCCGCGCCGATGGATCTGCAAGGGCCACCGCGCAACTGACCACAGGAGCTACCCATGGCATTTTCGCTGAAGATCACGCTGGTCACTGCGTTGTTGCTACTCGCCGCTTGCCGCAGTGAGCCGATTCAATTCCACACCCTGACCCCGGCTCAACCGAACGGTGCAAGCGGCGTCGCGGACATCCAGATCGAAAGCATCACCGTGCCGCCCCAGGTCGACCGTCCGCAGATCGTCATTCGTCAAGGCAACGCCGGCCTGGCAATCCTCGAAACCCAATGGTGGGGCGCAAGCCTGTCGGAAGAACTGCGCAGTGCCCTGGTCGATCAACTGGTCAACAGTAACCCGCAGCGCAAAGTGTCGTTGCGCCTGGACGTTCAGCGTTTTGATTCGATACCCGGCCAGTACGCATTGATCGACGTCAAATGGCGCCTGCGCAAACTCGGCGAAGGCGATGCTGCATTAATCACCTGCCGCAGCACCTTGCAGACGCCTTCCGGCACGAGTATCGATGAGTTGGTGGTGGCTCATCAGAACAATGTGAAGCGCTTGGCCGCCACCATCAGCCAGGCTACCGCTGGCACATCGAAAAGCTGCCCGGCAACTAAATAACAGTCATCAGACGCCTTCCAGTTCAATGGTGAAACAACTGCCGTTGGGCTGAAGGCTGCTGTGTTCCACTCGCCAATTCTGATGGGTGCAAATCCGTTGGACCAGTGAAAGCCCCAGTCCCAGGCCTTCTCCCCGGCGCTCGTCACCGCGAACGAACGGTTGAAACATCGTATGGCGTTTTTCTTCCGAAATGCCTATGCCACTGTCTTCGACGCTGAAACCGCGCGCCCGCAGGGTCAGGCGAATGTAGCCGTGATCGGTGTAATGCCAGGTATTGCGCAGCAAATTGCCCATGACCGATCGCAGGAACGTCAGGTTATGGCGATCCGACGAAACCTGTTCATTGTCGTAAATAAACTCGATGCCTTTTTCCCGGATCAGCGGTGCCCAGATATCCACGAGAGCATCGGCGACTTCTTTGAGCGTCGCACTTGCTGCGGTATCAGAGTCTTCCCGATCGCGAGCCAGCATCAGAAACGTATCGACCAATTGCCGCATTTCGTCGCTCGCGCGGGCAATTCGACTGACTTGAGCCACGGAGCGCCGGTCAAGCGAGGGATTGGCTAGCAGCAATTCGCAGGAACTGCCCAATACCATCAATGGCGTGCGCAGTTCGTGGCTGACATCGCTGGTAAAGAGTTTTTCCCGGTCCAGTGCCTCACGCAACCGGCCCAGGGTCTGATCGAAGGCAAGTGCCAGCGCTCCCACTTCGTCGGCCGCGTAGTCGGGATGAAGCTCAGGGGCCAGTTCCAGCAACTGCTCACGTTGACGCACCTGGTGCGCCAGACGAATGACCGGCGCCATCACACGCCTGGCCAGCATCCGGCCTAACAAAACCGCGAGCAGGATGCTCAAGACGAACCCGACGACCACCACTGAGAATAACGCCTGTTCACGCTGTTCGACGCTTCGCCGGTCTCGCAACAAAACGTATTTGCGACCGCCCACCAGGCTTACCATGGCGTAGTACTTAGAACCCGCGTAGAGCGTTTCCTGAAAACCTGGTGCAAGCGCCGCCAGTTCCTTATCCAGCGCCATCGCACCCGGACCTTCCTGGATGAAAAACAGTTCGTCTTTCTCCGGCTGATGGCTCCACCCGGCGCTGTTTTCCATCGACAGCAAGCGGTGCAGCCCTCCTACCAGGCGGGAAGCCGTGATATTTCGATCCACCACATGCACGGTCGCGACGATGCCCATCGCAAATACGCCCGCGACCAAGGTACTCATCAAGGCAAATACGATGACAATCCGTTTATTCAGACTCAGTTTGAAATCCATTCTGTTGCTTGGCTCCACTGCCGGTTCAAACCGCGCCATCTGCTGAATCAGGCCGATGCCGCAGAGCCGAGACGCGAACCAAAGATAGACCATAGACCACTGTACGTGGTGTTCAAGACAAGCGCTGCTACAACCAACTAAAAAAAAGTACTGAAATTTTTCTACGCAAATTTTTCACATCCCTTTCACTACTCCGACACCTCCCTTGAACTAGTGTCTTTCCAGGACCCTTCAAGCGTTGTTACGCTGGGTTGTATTTGAAAGTTGTTCTCTATTGCGTACCGACGGGTAAACAAAACATGGTTGATCATGTATCGCGCAAACAGCCAGCACGAATCGTTGCATCGCGGCTGGGCAAACTGGTCGCGGCAACGGCCGCTCTGGTTATCGCGGCACTCGTCATGGGGTTTGTCTGGTGGCCCAGATCGCCGATCAACCTGGTGACCGCCGGGTCCGAAGCGACCAACAGCCTGCTCGATCGCTGGCAAGCCGGTGAAGTGGTGGCACTGGTTCGCCATGCGGAACGCTGCGACCAGTCCAGCAATCCGTGCCTTGGCCCCGCCGACGGTATTACCCGAGTCGGCAGCGAAGCCGCCACAGCCGTGGGCCAAGGCTTTGTGCAGCTGGGCATGACCCAGACCGATGTGCTGAGCAGCCCAACCACCCGCACGGCGCAAACCTCGCGTTACATGTTCGGTAAAGACGCGGCGACCCAGGAATGGCTGGTCAGTTGTGGCAAAACCATGCGTAACGATGTGGTGGCGCACAAGCAAGCCCATCGAAATCTGGTGCTGGTCACGCACAGCGGTTGCATCAGCGACTTCGAAGCCCAGACCGGTTTCAAGCACGCGACGACCAGTAAGTATGGCAGTGCCTTGTTCGTGCAAATTGCCGCCGACGGGCAACCTCAGGTACTCGGCATTGTGAATGCCACTGACTGGCAGACGCTGTTGCACGGCAAAGCCTTGAAACAATAATCGCGGAAAAAAAAGTCGAAGCCGAGAAAGCCTTTTTGCTCGGGCAGACTATAACTAGTCCGTAACCATTAGATGGCTGACGCAACTTCTGTAGTCCACATCGCTATTGTGTTGCTTTATGTAAAAAGTTCCGCTAGTGCAAGCGTGCACCTGGCGGAGCAACATCCTTCTGCGCCAAGGTCGAGTCATGACGTCCAATAACTTGTTGCCCCACCCCGACGGCTCTTTATTGCGTGGCACCGCGCGTGCGCTGCCCATCACCGAACGCTGGATCGTGCCCGGCTTGCTGCTGGCGTACGTGGTCTTCTACCTGCTGCCGCTAGTCACCCATGGTCTATGGATTCCCGATGAAACCCGCTATGGCCAGATCAGTCAGGAAATGCTGCTGAGCGGTAACTGGGTGTCCCCGCACTTCATGGGTATCCGCTACTTCGAGAAACCCATCGCCGGTTACTGGATGATCGCCATCGGTCAAGCGGTGTTTGGCGACAACCTGTTTGGTGTGCGTATCGCTTCGGCGCTGAGCACCGGGCTGAGCGTCTGGCTGACTTACCTGATTGCTCGCCGATTCTGGAATGATCCGAGCAAGAGCTTTATCTGCGCCTTGCTCTACATGAGCTTCGGCCTGATCGCCGGGCAAGCCGGATACGCCAACCTCGATCCGCAATTCACGCTCTGGGTCAACTTGAGCCTGGTCGCGTTGTGGTTTGCCATCGATAGCCATTCCTCCCGCGGCAAACTCGGCGCTTGGGCGCTGTTGGGTTTTGCCTGTGGCATGGGCTTCATGACCAAGGGCTTTCTCGCCTGGTTGTTGCCGGTGTTGATCGCCCTGCCCTACATGATTTGGCAGCGACGCCTGGGCGAGCTGTTGCGCTACGGACCACTGGCGGTGGTCGTGGCCGCGGTGGTCTGCCTGCCGTGGGTGCTCGCCATTCACCATCAGGAACCGGATTTCTGGCGGTTTTTCTTCTGGCACGAACACATCCGCCGTTTCGCTGGCGAAGATGCGCAACACGCGCGCCCGTGGTGGTTCTATTTGCCGCTGCTGGTCGCCTCGAGCCTGCCGTGGGCTGCCTTGTTGCCAACGACACTCGTTCAGGCCTGGCAGCAAAAGCGCCAGCCCGTAATCGGCTTTCTGTTGCTCTGGATGCTGTTGCCGCTGGCATTCTTCAGCTTCAGTAGCGGCAAACTGCCGACCTACATCATGCCGTGTCTGTTGCCTCTGGCGTTGCTGATGGGACACGCAGTGATGGAGCTATTGAATCAAGGACGAGGCCGGATCATTCGCATCAACGGCGTGATCAACGTCGTCATCGCCACCAGCGCCCTGATCGCCCTGCTTTATCTGCAAGCCACCAAGGAAGTCTACGAAAACACCGAGATGTTCACCCTGTCCCTGGCGTTCATCGTGTTGCTCGGCTGGATCATCACCAACGCCTTGCAGGTGCTGCGTCCATTGATATTCTGGGCCATGCCGGCACTCGGCATCTGGCTGCTGGTAGCGTTGTTGCCGGCAGCGATGCCGGCGCAGATCGTCAATAGCCAAATGCCTGACCAGTTCATCGCCGAGCATCTGGATGCCTTGAGTCAGACGACATCGTTGCTCAGCAACGATCTGGGCGCGGCGTCAGCCTTGTCGTGGCGCCTGAAGCGACCTCAGGTCGATCTGTTCAACACTGTCGGCGAGCTGAAATATGGCCTCGACGATCCCGCCATGGCGTCACGTAAAGTCACCCTGGACAACGTCGGGCAATGGATGACCGAGGCCCGCAAAAAAGGCGCGGTCGGCGTGGTGATGCGGGTTAACAGTGTCGCGGAGATGCAGGAAGTCGAGATGTTGCCCATCGATGGCAAGCGCTATCAGCGCGGCCACCTGGAGATTCTGATATTCCCGCAGAGCCAACCCTGACACCGTTCTTCCTACAGGAAACCCGCTATGAACCTTCGGGCTAGTGACAGGGGCGCCTTGGCGCTCCTGCTCGGCGCCTCTGCGCTGATTTTGTTGTTGGGCCTGGGCACGCGGGAGTTATGGGGGCCGGAAACCCGCTGGGCCAACATCGCGTTGCAAATGCTCCAGAGCGGTGACTATTTCGATCCCTACCTCAAGGGCGGGCCGTATTACGACAAACCGCTGCCCTCCTACTGGCTGATCACGGCCACCGCCTGGCTGACCGGCGGTTTAGGGCACTGGTCACTACGCTTGTCTTCGGTGGTTGCCGCCTGGCTGAGCGTCTGGCTGGTGTACTTGATCGGCGAGCAGCTAATGCGCAAAGGCACCGGGTTGATTGCCGGGTGGATGCTGGCGACCACCTTTTATTTCGTGTTCTGGGCACGGGTCGCCACCGCCGACATCCTCACCGTCTGCGGTGTGCTGGCGGCGGTGTGGTGGTATTGGCGCGGGCCGCAAGACACGCGTTTCAGCCGTTACCTGGTGTTTTTCCTGCTGTTGTCCCTGACCTCATTGTTCAAAGGCCTGATCGGCTTCATTCTGCCGGGCTTGCTGCTATTACCGCATGTGGTGCAGGACGGTCGCTGGAAAAGCCATCTCAATCTGCGGCTGTGCGGCGCCCTGGTCATCGCCGGGGCGTTTTACATGACGCCATTCATATTGTCGCACCTCTACGGCGCGCCGACTTATGGCGAAAGTGGCCTGGGCCTGGTGCTGCGGGAAAACGTCGTGCGGTTTTTCCAGCCCTTCGACAACATCGGACCGATCTACACCTATTTGATTTACCTCCCGGTCTACACTCTGCCATGGGCGCCTTGCTGGATGCTGGGGTTGTGGTTTGCGCTGCGCCACTGGCGCAGCGTCGAACCCAATACGCGCTGGCTGGTTTGGGGGTTGGGTCTGTTGATGCTGTTTTTCACGGCCAGCGGCAGTCGACGCAGTTACTACGTATTGCCCCTGGTGCCCTTCGCCCAGTTGCTGGGCGCCTGGTGGATCACCCGGCGAATGGCCGAACGCAACGCCACAGACAGGTTCGGTAGTCGCCGATTGAAAATCGGTTTCGGCCTGACCGCTGTGTTGTTGATGGCGATACTCGGTGTGTTCTATCCCTGGACCAACGGCGGTGGCGGCGTGGTTCAGTTCGGTGAGACGGTCAGGCTTGAGGCCAGCAAACGCGCACCGCTCAATACATGGCGCATGGTGATGATCGAGGTGGACAACAAAGTGCCGATGTACCTGCAAACCGGCGGCGCCCCCTTCTATTACGTGCAGCAAAGCCAGGACTTTCCTCGCACCGGCGATACCGCCGCGCTGATGACCTGGCTGGACAACACCAGCGGCCAGCACTGGGACCCGCAACGCACCATCGTTATCACCCAGTACCGCAACGGTGATGCAGTACCGCTGGACTACCTGAGTGCCGACCATCAGGTCATCACCACCACGCCCACCAACGGCGAGCGCATATTCCACGGCCGTGAAGACCAGAGCGTGGCGTATATTCCCCGGGCCGAATAGGTGTCAGTGCAGGCGCTTGCTGTCGATCTTCGTCGCCTGGGTTTCCAGCGCCTCAGTACACGCAGTCAGATCCGGCGACCCGGTTCTGACTTGCTTCAACGCCCGGTCCAGGGACTTGTCGATGGAGGTCCAGCCTTCAGGATCAATCGGTCGCAGTTGTTCCTCGTTTTGGTCCCAGGCACTTTCCAGGTCAGTGATCCTGGCCCTTGCACCTTTCATGTCGCCACTGCCCAGTAGCTTTTTGGTGTCGGTAATGATGGCCATCAGGTAGGACAGATCGCCCATCGACCCGGCGGGAGTGGCTGCTACGGGGATGGCGGCACTGATCTGCTTGCTATCAAACTTGGCCAGCAGAGTCTTCAAGGCTTCGGCACAGGCTTGCGGATCCGGGTTGCCGGAGCGCAGTTGGGACAGTGCACGGTCAATCGATTTATCGACCGAAGTCCAGTCAGCCGGCGACTTCGGCTGCAAGGTTTCTTCGGCTTGATCCCACGCTGTTTCCAGATCGGTGATGCGAGCCTTGGCTGCTTTCAGGTCGCCGGCGTCCACTAAACGGGCAGTGTCTACGGTAATCGTCCGGAAACTCGACAAATCGCCAAGGGAACCGGTCACCGTCGAGGCGCTCACCGTCGGTTTACCGGCCGTTGCCTGAGCCGGCACCCAGAACCACCCACCGACGCCGACCGTGCAGACGAACAGCAGTGCCCCCAGGAACAGCGTGGACGCCAGATGCGGGACACGCTTGGGGCTGAGTTTCAATGTTGAACCAACCTTCGCCACCCGAAAGCTTCGCCGGGAAAGCGTCAGCCAGATAGCGCTGGACATGAAAATCGACGACACCGCGCCGGATATCAGACCCAGCACCAGAGCCAGCGAGAACATCTGCAACGGTTCGCAGGCAAACAGATACAGGCAGGTCGACGCCATCACCACTGTCAGCACGGTGTACAGCGAACGCCTCAGGGTCTGGCTGATGCTCAGGTTGATCAGGCTCCACAAGGCCAGCGCATCCACCGGCGGGGACTTTTTCACGTTTTCGACAATGCGTCCGAAGATCACGATCTTGTCGTTCAGTGAATAGCCGATGATCGTCAGCAATGCAGCGATGTAAGTGACGTCGATCTCGAACTTGAACAGCGAGAAGATCGCCGAAACGATGAGGATGTCCTGAACGATCGGCAGCAAGGTTGCCAAGGCGATGGCCCAGGAGAAACGCAGGCCGATATAGATTGCGATGCTGGCGAATGCCGCAATCACCGCATAAATGGCCCGAGTGGCAAAATCCCGTGCAACGCCCGGGTCTGCGGTGTTTTCCTCGTACTCTACGGTCTGATACTTACCCTTGAACGCAGTAATGATCTGCTTCAGATCAGCGGGCTTGAGCACTTCATCGAAGCGTACGGCGATGTGCTGATTCTGTGCACCGCCCACGGCCACGGTGGCCGGGATGGTGCCCGCCCCGGTCATGATTTGCGTGGCGGTTTCCTGAGTGATCGCACGGTCGACGTCGATGTCCAGCGCAGTGCCAGCGGTAAAATCAATGTCCAGGTTCAGGCCGTGAGCGCGGTAATACAGCGAGCCGGAAACGATGGTCAGCAACGAGACCACAATCGCCGTTTTACCCAGGCCCAAGAAGTTGAAACGGCGAGCCTTGGTGGCGCGCGGCTTGCTCTTTCCGATCAACCAACGCTGGCTGACCCACTGGGTATCGACCAGCCACAGCATCAGCTGGCGAATCAGCAAGAAGTTAGTGGCGACACTGATCACGATGCTCACCAGCATGGTCAGCGCAAATCCTTGAATCGGCCCGATGCCGGCCGCGAACAAGGCAATCATCGCCAGCGCGGTCACCAGGTTTGCATCACGTATCGTCGGCAGCGAGCCTTTGAAACCGTTATCCACGGCTTCGCGCAGAGACCGGCCAAGGTCGATTTCCTCGCGAATACGTTCCAGGCAAATGATGCTCGCATCCGCCGCCATGCCAATGCCCAGCACAAACGCGACCACCGCCGACAGCGACAAGGTGGCACCCGAGGCGGTGAATACAATCAGCAATAGCCACAGGTAGACCAGCGTACAAAACGCGGCGATCAAACCGGCAGTGCGGTACAGCCCCACCAGCAACAGGAAAATACAGGCGATGCCGATCAAACCTGCCTGAACGGTTTCCGCCAGCGCGGTTTTGCCGAGTACGCTGCCGACGGTCTGGGTGTATTTCTCGGTCAGCTGCGTGGGCAACCCCTGCGAACTTCCGAGCAGCGAGCGTGATTCTTCGGCGGACGTCAGGCCTGCCAGTTTCACCCGAATATGGTTGGCGCCCTCGACCCGGATGTCCGGTTCGGTAATACCAATGCTGTCGGCGCGTTTACTCAGGATCGCGACCGTCTGCAACAAGTCATCCTTGGCGAGCCGGGTTTTGCCCGGTGCCGGGTTCACAACGTAATAAATCTCGTAACCACCGCGAAACTCCAGCCCGAAGCGCACATGAGTGGCCAGGCTGGAAAATGTCGCAGCCACCAGACAGGCCAGCAGCCCCGTCAGGAGGATGAATGACAGGCGTCGACTGGAAAGGCTCATGGAAGAAATCCAGAAAAGGGACTGAAAAGCGAATCGAAGCCGAAGGGCTCGCTCACCACTGGCGGGCAGTCTAAAGAAGCGAAAATGAACCGCTTGTTAACGAAGTCACATGGCTGTGCGACGGCTTGCCAGTGCGTGCCGGACATGCAATGAATGCACGCCTGCAATGCCTGATCAGGAAGCGAGCGATGAAGGTTCTGGTGGCCGAAGACAATGCCCTGCTGGGTAACAGCATCAAGCGCGGGCTTGAGGAAGAAGGCTGGGTGGTGGATCTGGCCAGGGACGGCAAAGAGGCCTTGTACTATGCCGATGCCAGTGAATACGACGTGTTGGTGCTGGACTGGATGCTGCCGCAGATATCGGGTCTGGAAGTACTCAGCGTGGTGCGCGGCAAGGGCAACGACGTGCCGGTGATCATGGTCACGGCCAGAAGCGAAGTAGTGGATCGGGTGCAGGGCCTGGATCGCGGCGCCGACGATTATCTGAGCAAACCTTTCGAAATGATCGAGTTGGTGTCGCGGCTCAATGCCCTCTATCGGCGCTCGATCGCCCGTGGCTCGAAATCGCTGACACTGGGTAATCTGAACATCGAACTCGACACCTTGCGGGTCAGCATCGGCGGCCGTCCGCTGGATCTCACGGGCATGGAATACAATCTACTGGTGGCGCTGGCCGGCAAGGCGAATCAGTTGCAGACCCGCACGGTATTGCTGGGGTTGCTCTACCCTTTCGACAGCGAGCCGGACAGCAACAGCCTGGACGTGCTGCTCAATCGCCTGCGACGCAAGTTGGCTGGGGCCGACGTCGAGATTGAAACCGTTCGCGGCAAAGGGTTGATCCTTCGTGTGGCGTAACCTGGCACTGAACATCAAAATCGCGCTCACGCTGTTCGTGGTTCAGGCGTGTGTGTTGCTCGTCGGCTATGTGTGGCTGAGTCATTGGGTGCAAACCACCCGGCTCGATGAACTGCGGCACCATCTCGATACCCAGTCGGACGTCATCGAGTCGCTGATCAGCGTCGAAAACGCGCAGTTGGTCTATCAGCGCCAGGGTGAATTCGCCTCGGAACTGGATCACGATCACGACCTGTTTTTTGACTTGTCATCGATATCGGGTGAGATGCTGCAAGAATCCTGGGGACCAACGCCGTCAATGCGCAAAGCGCTTCGCGAGGCCATGAGTCAGGTTCGCGCGGGCGACGAAGAGACGTTCCTGTTCGATGTCGGTCACGAGAAATGGATCGCACAGATGGGCGACCTTGAGCGCGCCAGCCCCGAAGGCCCGCTGAAAGCCAGGCTGCTGGTGGCCACCAACGCGCAACCGGTGCTCAATGCGGTCAACGCCTTCAAACGGGTGGTGGCGCTGGCCGCGATAGGGATATTGCTGTTGACGACGCTTGGCAGTTTTATCGTGGTGTCGCTCTCCACCCGCAACCTTCGCCATTTCGCTCGACAACTGCGCACCTTGAAGCCGCCGGAATTCACCCGCCGGGTGGTGTTCGAGGCGCACTCGGCGGAAGAAAAACTGCTGTTCGACAGCTACGCGCAAATGGAAGCGGCGGTTCAGGAGGTGCTGGAACATCAACGGCTGTTTATCGCCAACGCCTCCCATGAACTGAAGACGCCGATTGCTGCCGTGACCTCTGCGCTGGAGGTCATTCTGGCGCGGCCACGGCACGCCGAAGATTACGCCCAGACCTGTCGTGATGTGCTGGCCGAAATGCAGGTGCTCAAGCGCCTGTCTCTCGGCCTGTTGGACCTTGCGCAACTGGAGGGCACCGCCGAGATTGCCGGGCAGGCAAGTGGGTTGAATGACAATGCGCTCAATGCTGTCGAGCGTTGGCGCAAGGCTGCCGAACTCAAAGGTCTCAGTCTCTCCCTGCATCTGCTGGAGGATTATCAGGCCCAAGTCGCCGGAGGACCGGAACAGTGGGAAGTGGTGTTTGGCAACCTGCTGGACAACGCCATCAAGTACACCCCGGCCGGCGGCGCCGTCGACGTCACGCTGGACGAACATCCGGGCAGCGGTTTGATCATCAGGATCACCGATAACGGTGCAGGCATGTCCGCGCAAGAAGTCCGGCAATTGGGGCAAGTGTTTTTCCGTGCCGACGCCGCACGGTCGCAATCATCGTCGTTCGGGCTTGGCTTTGCCCACTGCAAGCGGATTGTCGAAAGACTGGGTGGACATCTGACGGTTCAAAGTACGCCGCAGACAGGAACACGCGTGACCATTGCCATGATGCGTTATAAGCCTTGAGCCCCACGTCACCTCAGACCAGGCCAAAGTTCAGCCAAGGGGCCCAAAGCCACACTCCGATCGAAGATATCGTTTGAAAGTTGCCCACCACCGTGTCGGCTCAAGTTTTCCGTCGACCGTGAAATGACATCTATTTACGATTTTTTTGACGTTTTTTTCTCATTTGGCGCTCTACATTCGCGGCGACTCAAACATGCAAATGATTCGCATTGTTCCCATAATGAATCTGCGCGTGTTGACTAAAAAAACAGGAGCCGTCGACAGAATGATTTCCCGTATCCCCTCGTTCCTTAAAAACGCATTGCTGACCACTGCTTTCCTCAGCGCCGGTCACGTGTATGCCGCTGCGCAGACGGAGGGTATCGTGGTCTACAACGCTCAACACGAAAGCCTGACCAAATCCTGGGTCGAAGGTTTCACCAAGGAAACCGGCATCAAAGTGACCGTGCGCAATGGCGACGACACCGAGATGGGCAATCAGCTTGTGCAGGAAGGTGCAGCCTCCCCGGCCGACGTGTTCCTGACCGAAAACTCCCCGGCGATGGTGCTGGTCGACAACGCGGGGCTGTTTGCACCGGTTGCGCCGAGCACGCTGGAACAAGTGGGCGCGGCCTATCGTCCGGCGCATGGCAAATGGGTAGGGATTGCCGCACGCTCCACGGTGTTCGTCTACAACCCGAGCAAGCTGGCTGAAGCAGACTTGCCAAAATCGCTGATGGACCTCGCAGCACCGAACTGGAAAGGCCGCTGGGCCGCTTCGCCGGCCGGTGCCGACTTCCAGGCCATCGTCGCAGCGGTACTGGAACTCAAGGGTGAAGCCGCCACCCTCGACTGGCTGAAAGCCATGAAAACCAACTTCACCGCCTACCGGGGCAACAGCGCCGTGCTCAAGGCAGTCAATGCCGGTCAGATCGACAGCGGCGTGATCTATCACTATTACAGCTTCGTCGATCAGTCCAAGACCGGCGAGAACAGCAAGAACACCTCGCTGAGCTACTTCAAACACAAGGATCCAGGTGCCTTTGTCAGCCTGTCCGGCGGTGGCGTCCTGGCCTCCAGTCAACACAAGGAACAGGCTCAGGCATTCCTGAAATGGATTACCGGCAAAGACGGCCAGGCGATCCTCAAGAACGGCAACTCGTTTGAATACGCCGTGGGCAAGAATGCAGAGTCCAATCCAAAACTGGTGCCGCTGCAGCAACTCGACGCTCCGACTGTCGACGTCTCGAAACTCGACAGCAAAAAGGCGGTTGAGCTGATGACCCAGGCCGGGTTGCTCTAATTGTTGCCTGAAACGCTACCGGCAGAGGTCGCTGCGGCGTCCTCTGTAAACTTGCGCGCACGCTCTCGCGGCGTCTTCTCGGGCCGCGGCGGCGCCTGGGTGATTAGCCTGTCGGTGCTGATGTCGTTGCTGGCGTTGCTGCCGATTGCTTTCGTGATCGGCGTATCGGTGCAGACTGGCTGGGCGACGCTGGTGACGCTGGTATGGCGCCCACGCGTCGGCGAGTTGCTGATCAACACCGTGCTGCTGGTGGTGCTCACCATTCCCTTGTGCATCGCACTGGGTCTGGCGCTGGCCTGGTTGACGGAACGCACCAACTTGCCGGGGCGGCGCTGGTGGTCGCTGTTGGCGACGGCGCCGCTGGCGGTGCCGGCATTCGTGCACAGCTATGCGTGGGTCAGTCTGGTGCCACCGATTCATGGCCTGTTTGCCGGCGTTCTGGTGTCGGTCATCGCCTATTTCCCGTTTCTTTACCTGCCGATAGCAGCGACTTTGCGCCGGCTCGATCCGGCTATCGAAGATGTCTCCGAGTCGTTGGGGCTCAAGCCCTGGGCAGTGTTCTTTCGCGTGGTGCTGCCGCAGTTGCGCCTGGCCATCTGCGGCGGTGCCTTGCTGGTGGGGCTGCACCTGCTGGCCGAGTACGGTCTGTACGCGATGATTCGCTTCGACACCTTCACCACGGCCATCTTCGATCAGTTCAAGTCCACCTTCAACGGGCCTGCCGCCAATATGCTGGCCGGCGTCCTCGCGCTCTGCTGCCTGGCCATGCTGACGGCCGAGTCGGCTGCTCGCGGCACGGCGCGCTACGCCCGGGTCGGGTCGGGAAGCGCGCGCGAACAAAGGATTGTGCGCTTGAAGTTGCGCACCACCCTGCTCGCGCTGACGCTGCAAGGCATGACCTGTGTGCTGGCACTCGGTGTGCCGTTGATCACCCTTGGCAAGTGGCTGATCGACGGTGGCGCGCAAGTCTGGAACCTGAGCGAACTGCTGCCGGCGCTGGAGCAGACGCTGATGCTCGGGGCCGCCGGCGCGCTCATTACCACATGCGCGGCCATCCCGATCGCCTGGCTGTCGATTCGCTCACCGGGCCCGTTGCAACGTGTGCTGGAAAGCTGCAACTACATTACCAGCGCGTTGCCGGGGATTGTCGTTGCGCTGGCGCTGGTAACGCTGACGATTCATTTTGCCCGGCCGATTTACCAGACCACCATCACGGTGCTGCTGGCGTATTTACTGATGTTTTTGCCCCGCGCCCTGGTGAGTTTGCGCGCGGGCATCGCCCAGGCGCCGGTGGAACTGGAGAACATGGCGCGCAGCCTCGGCCGTTCGCCTGGTCGGGCGTTGTGGCTGATCACTCTGCGCCTGGCCGCACCCGGTGCTGCCGCCGGCGCTGCGCTGGTGTTTCTGGCGGTCAGCAATGAGTTGACCGCCACCCTGCTGCTCGCCCCCAATGGCACGCGCACCCTGGCTACCGGTTTCTGGGCAATGACCAGTGAAATCGACTATGCCGCCGCGGCGCCCTATGCCTTGCTCATGATTCTGCTGTCGCTTCCGTTAACCGGACTTCTTTACCATCAATCCAAACGCACGGCTGGCCGATGAACGCTCTTGAACTCCACTCGATCTGCAAGTCCTACGGTTCTCACCGAGCCCTGGAGAACATCAGCCTGTCGGTGCCGACGGGAAGCCGTACGGTGATCGTCGGCCCGTCCGGTTCGGGCAAGACCACCTTGCTGCGAATGATCGCCGGTTTCGAGTTCCCGGACTCGGGCAGCCTTGCGCTCAATGGTCAAATGCTGGTCGACGGCACCCGCGAGGTCCCCGCGCATCAACGCTTGATCGGCTATGTTCCGCAGGATGGTGCGCTGTTCCCGCACATGACCGTAGCCGCCAACATCGGTTTCGGGCTGGCGGCCAAGGGCGTTGCCAAACAGGAACGTGTCGCCGAGTTGATGGACAGCGTGGCACTGGACTCGAGTATGGCCAATCGTTGGCCGCATGAACTCTCCGGCGGCCAGCAACAGCGTGTCGCGCTGGCCCGGGCCCTGGCGCAACAACCACGGCTGATGTTGCTGGACGAGCCGTTTTCGGCACTCGATACCGGTTTGCGCGCCGCCATGCGCAAATTGGTCGCAAGGCTTCTGGCTGACGCCGGTGTCACGACCATTCTGGTGACTCACGATCAAAGTGAAGCGTTGTCATTCGCCGATCAGTTGGCGGTGATGCGTCAGGGCCGGCTAGTGCAATCCGGACATCCGCTGGACCTTTACCGCTATCCCGCCGATGAACAAACCGCCCTGTTTCTCGGGGATGCCGTGGTCATGCCGGCCAGAATCGAAGCGGGTTGGGCTCATTGCGATCTGGGTCGCATACCGGTCAACAACCACAGAAACAACCGATCAGCGCAAATCATGCTGCGCCCCGAGCAACTTCAGCTGATCAGCGCGCCCCACGGCCTGGAGCAACAGGACGGCTGTCGCGGCGTGGTCACCGAATGCGACTTCGGCGGTAATACCTGCACATTGACCGTGGAATTGCAGACGTTGAACGCTGATGACCGTCCGGGGCGTTCATTGCTGGTGCGCAGTTCCGGCATGCATGCGCCACCCGCTGGGAGCGAGGTTCATGTGTCGACCATCGGCCATGCTCATGTACTGAGCGAACCTTAAGCTTTTGAATCGGTAACGGGCGAGAAACGAAATCGCCCCCGAATATAACAATTCAAAAAAACAACTAAGCAATGCAGCGCAAGTCCATCAAGGCAGACACTTCTGTACGCCTTTCCCTACAAAAAATGCGATGAGCCGGTAGAAGCCTGAACAGTGCCTGTATGGGCTTGAAATAAAACGAATCACCTACCGGTTTTTCATGTTCCTTTCACAAAATCGCGCTTACCCTCAACGGATCACAGATGGCGTCTTGATAGCGTCCAACCCGTCGGGCATGACAAGCAAAGTCAACCGATGTAATTTGTCACAAATTACTGGCAACTGCTTGATGCCGCTTTTGTTTTAGCGTCTACGCTAATGTTGGATCCAACGTTCAAGCCTGATAGTCTAATTTTTTTTCAGTTCCGAGGTGCCCATGAGTCAGGCGTTTCTCCCCTTCTCTCGCCCGAGTATCGGCGATGAAGAAATTGCTGCGGTAGAGCAAGTACTGCGCTCTGGCTGGATCACTACCGGGCCGAAAAACCAGCAACTGGAAGAACACTTCGCCAACTATGTTGGCTGTCGGCATGCCGTCGCATTGTCCTCGGCCACCGGTGGCATGCACATTACTTTATTGGCCTTGGGTATCGGTCCCGGCGACGAAGTCATCACTCCGTCCCAGACCTGGGTGTCGACCGCCAACATGATCTGCCTGCTCGGTGCGACGCCGGTTTTCGTCGACGTTGACCGCGACACGTTGATGAGCGACCTGGAGAGCATCGAAGCGGCGATCACGCCTCGCACCAAGGCAATCATTCCGGTGCATTACGCCGGCGCGGCATTCGACCTCGATCCGCTCTACGCTCTGGCCGACAAACATGGCATCACCGTCATCGAAGACGCGGCTCACGCGGCGGGCACTTTCTATAAAGGTCGGCATGTCGGCGCCCAAGGCACGGCGATCTTCTCGTTCCACGCGATCAAGAACATGACCTGCGCCGAGGGCGCGATGTTCGTCAGCGACGATGAAGCCCTGGCCAATCGGGTACGCATGCTCAAGTTCCATGGCCTGGGCGTCGACGCCTACGACCGCCTCACCCACGGCCGCAAACCCCAGGCCCAGGTGATCGAACCCGGCTTCAAGTACAACCTGGCCGACATCAATGCCGCCATCGCCCTGGTTCAGCTGGAACGCCTGGACGCGATCAACGCCAAGCGCACAGAGCTGGCCCAGACCTACCTGCAACGCCTTGAAGGCCTGCCGGTGCAACCGCTGGCCATTCCGGCCCATGCGCAACAGCACGCCTGGCATCTGTTCATCCTGCGCATCGACGCCGAACGTTGCGGGCTGGATCGCGAGGCGTTCATGAAGGCGTTGCAGGAACAGAACATCGGCACAGGTATTCACTTCATCGCCACCCACCTGCACACTTACTACCGGCAGCGTTTCCCCAACATCTACCTGCCCAACACCGAATGGAACTCGGCGCGGCTGTGTTCGATCCCGTTGTTCCCCGACATGACTACCGATGATGTCGATCGTGTCGTCGGCGCCATTGAAAAAACACTGGACAGAAGCCTGTGAAACCTTATCCGATCCGTTGCGTATCAATCGTCATCCCGGTCTATAACGAGGAGGACAGTCTGCCCGAGTTGCTCCGGCGCACCGAAGCGGCGTGCCAGCAACTGCACCATGACTACGAAATTGTGCTGGTCGACGACGGCAGCCGCGACAACTCGGCGCAAATCCTCGAGGAGGCGGCCAGTCTCGACGGCAGCCCGGTGGTGGCGGTCATTCTCAACCGCAACTACGGCCAGCACGCGGCGATCATGGCAGGGTTCGAACAATGCAAGGGCGACGTGGTGATCACCCTCGACGCCGACCTGCAGAACCCGCCTGAAGAAATCCCGCGGCTGGTGGCTCAGGCCGAACTGGGCTATGACGTAGTCGCCACGGTGCGCAACAACCGTCAGGACTCGGCCTTGCGTCGCTGGCCGTCGAAGCTGATCAACCTTGCCGTGCAACGCTCCACCGGTGTTGCCATGAGCGACTACGGCTGCATGCTGCGCGCCTACCGCCGCACCATCGTCGACGCCATGCTCGCCTGCCGCGAACGCAGCACGTTCATCCCGATCCTGGCCAACAGCTTCGCCCGGCACACCACGGAAATTCTGGTGACCCACGCCGAGCGTGAACACGGCGAATCCAAATACAGCCCGATGCGCCTGATCAACCTGATGTTCGATCTGATCACCTGCATGACGACCACGCCCCTGCGATTGCTGAGCATCGTCGGCTTCGGCATGGCCGGCCTCGGCGTGCTGTTCGCCATCGCGTTGATTGTGCTGCGCATGGCTTTCGGCGCCGGTTGGGCGGGCGGCGGTACGTTCGTCCTGTTCGCCGTACTGTTCGTTTTCACCGGCGGGCAATTCATTGGCATGGGCCTGCTGGGCGAGTACCTGGGTCGCATGTACAGCGACGTCCGGGCACGTCCACGGTTCTTTATCGAAAAAGTTTTACGTAGCACCCCTTCTGCTCCTGCCCCCGTTGTCACCGTTGACGGTCTCACTTCCACTTCTTCAGATCAGGTTCTCTCATGAGTGCAAAAGCTGTTGTCTTCGCTTATCACGATATTGGCTGTGCCGGCATCGAATCCCTGCTTGCCAGCGGTTTCGAGATTGCAGCCGTGTTCACCCATCCCGATGACCCGAAGGAAAATGCGTTCTATGGCTCGGTTGCGCAACTGTGCGCCCGTAAAGGCATCCCGGTGCACGCCCCGGAAGACGCCAACCACCCGCTGTGGATCGAGCGCATCAGCAAACTCAACCCCGAGTACCTGTTTTCGTTCTACTACCGCAACCTGCTGAGCGAACCACTGTTGGCCACGGCCAGCAAAGGCGCCTTCAACCTGCACGGTTCGTTGCTGCCTCGCTACCGTGGCCGCGCACCGGCCAACTGGGTACTGGTCAACGGTGAAACCGAGACCGGCGTGACCCTGCACCGCATGGTCAAACGTGCCGATGCCGGCGCCATCATTGCCCAGGAGCGGGTAGCGATCGAGCGCGCCGACACCGCGCTGACCCTGCACGCCAAATTGCGCCAGGCCGCCAGCGATCTGCTGCGCGACACCTTGCCTGCCTTGCTTCAGGGCAAAATCAGCGAAACCCCACAGGACGAATCCAAAGCCACAGTGTTTGGCCGTCGCACCCCGGCGGACGGCAAACTGGTCTGGAGCAAGCCGGCCGAAGAACTGTTCAATCTGGTCCGCGCCGTGACCCAACCTTACCCGGGCGCGTTCTGTGCCGTGGGCGAGCACAAGTTGATTGTCTGGAGCGCGGATGTCGTCAAGGGCAACGAAGGCCAGGCACCGGGCCGGGTTATCAGCGTCGATCCGCTGCGAATCGCCTGCGGCGAAGACTCGCTGGTGGTCAACGCCGGCCAACGCAACGACAACGGCCTGTACCTCAGCGGTCCACAACTGGCCAATGAACTGGGGCTGGTCGACGGTTCTGTGCTGCGTGGCGCCGAATCGGGCCGTGCACCGCGTCGCACCCGCGTGCTGATCCTTGGCGTCAACGGCTTCATCGGCAATCACCTGTCCGAGCGCCTGCTGCGTGACGACCGCTATGAAGTGTACGGCCTGGACATCGGCTCGGACGCCATCGAGCGCCTGCGCAGCCATCCGAACTTCCACTTCGTCGAAGGCGATATCAGCATCCACTCGGAGTGGATCGAGTACCACATCAAGAAATGCGACGTGGTCCTGCCGCTGGTGGCGATCGCCACGCCGATCGAATACACCCGCAATCCGCTGCGTGTATTCGAACTGGACTTCGAAGAGAACCTGAAACTGGTTCGCTACTGCGTCAAATACAACAAGCGCGTGATCTTCCCGTCGACCTCCGAAGTCTATGGCATGTGCCAGGACGCCAACTTCGACGAAGACAGCTCCAACCTGGTGGTTGGGCCGATCAACAAGCAACGCTGGATCTACTCGATCTCCAAGCAGCTGCTTGACCGAGTGATCTGGGCTTACGGCCAGAAAGGCCTGAACTTCACCCTGTTCCGCCCTTTCAACTGGATGGGCCCACGCCTGGACCGTCTGGACTCGGCGCGTATCGGCAGCTCCCGGGCCATCACCCAGTTGATCCTGAACCTGGTGGAAGGCACGCCAATTCGCCTGTTCGACGGCGGCGAACAAAAACGCTGCTTCACCGACATCGCCGATGGCGTCGAAGCCCTGGCGCGGATCATCGACAACGACAACGATGTCTGCAACGGCCAGATCATCAACATCGGCAACCCGGACAACGAAGCCAGCATTCGTCAGCTGGGCGAAGAACTGCTGCGTCAGTTCGAAGCTCACCCGTTGCGCGACAACTTCCCGCCATTCGCCGGTTTCCGCGATATCGAAAGCAAGGCTTTCTACGGCACTGGCTATCAGGACGTGTCTCACCGCAAACCGAGCATCGCCAACGCCAAGCGTCTGCTTGACTGGGCACCCACCGTGGAGATGAAGGAAACCATCGGCAACACGCTGGACTTCTTCCTGCGCGAGGCCATGCTCGAAATCGCGGACAAAAAACGTTGATGCAGGCAGGCCTTCGAATCGATGTCGACACCTACCGAGGCACCCGTGAAGGGGTGCCGCGGTTACTCGAAATACTCGATGAAGCACAGGTCAAGGCGACGTTTTTCTTCAGCGTCGGGCCAGACAACATGGGGCGCCACTTGTGGCGCCTTATCCGTCCGCAGTTTCTCTGGAAGATGCTTCGTTCCAACGCTGCCGGCCTGTATGGCTGGGATATTTTGTTGGCAGGCACTGCGTGGCCGGGTAAACCGATCGGTCGCGACCTCGGGCACCTGATGCGTCAAGCCCAGGCGGCTGGGCATGAAGTCGGCCTGCACGCCTGGGATCACCACGGCTGGCAGGCCAATGCCGGACGCTGGAGCCAGGCGCAACTGATCGAGCAGATTCGTCGTGGCGTCGACAGCCTCAGTGACATCCTCGGTCAAAAAGTCGAATGCTCGGCATCCGCCGGTTGGCGGGCGGACGAGCGTGTGATCGAAGCCAAGCAAGGTTTCGGCTTTCGCTACAACAGCGATTGTCGAGGCCAGCATATGTTCCAGCCAATCCTGACCAATGGTAGTCTGGGCGCACCGCAGATTCCGGTGGACCTGCCGACCTTCGACGAAGTGGTTGGCCCGACCGTTGCGGCCAAAGACTTCAACACCTTCATTCTTGAGCGGTTCTCCCCGCAAAAACTCAATGTCTACACTGTCCATGCCGAAGTAGAAGGGATTCTGATGGCCAACGATTTTCGCCAATTATTGGCCGATGCTCGCCAACGTGATATTCATTTCCAGCCCTTGGGCAATTTGCTTCCCGACGCCCCCGCCATCTTGCCGAAGGGCCGGGTTGTACGCGGCACCCTTGAGGGTCGCGAAGGTTGGCTAGGGGTTCAAGGCGCATGAGCAAACCCTGGGCATTGCCGTTATTACTGGTCGTTCTGCTGCTGGCGTACTTGTTGCCACTGGGCACCCACGGCCTATGGATTCCCGACGAAACCCGTTACGCCCAGATCAGCCAGGACATGCTCCTGAGCGGTAACTGGGTGTCGCCGCATTTCATGAGCCTGCGTTATTTCGAAAAGCCCATCGCGGGCTACTGGATGATCGCTATCGGCCAGGCGCTGTTTGGCGACAATCTGTTTGGCGTACGTATTGCCTCGGTGCTGAGTACCGGGCTGAGCGTGTTGCTGTGCTACCTGATCGCTCACCGGCTGTGGAACGAGCCGCGCAAGAGTTTTGCCTGTGCGCTGCTGTACATGAGCTTTGCGATCATCGCCGGGCAAGCCGGCTACGCCAACCTCGATCCGCAATTCACCTTCTGGGTAAACCTGAGCCTGGTGGCTTTGTGGTTTGCGCTGGACAGCACCAGCCGTGGCCAGCGTCTGCTCGGCTGGACTGTACTGGGGCTGGCCTGCGGCATGGGCTTCATGACCAAAGGCTTCCTCGCCTGGGCGTTGCCGGTGTTGATCGCCCTGCCCTGGGTGCTCTGGCAGAAACGCTGGCGGGAACTGCTGACTTACGGCCCGGTGGCGATTATCGTCGCCATCGCGGTGAGCCTGCCGTGGGCCTTGGCGGTGCACGCGCAGGAACCCGATTACTGGCGGTTCTTCTTCTGGCACGAACACATTCGCCGCTTCGCCGGGGATGACGCCCAACACGATGCGCCATGGTGGTTCTACCTGCCGCTGCTGGTGGCGTTCAGCCTGCCATGGGCGGCGTTGCTGCCATCGGCGCTGAAACAGGCCTGGCAGACCCGGCGTCAGGCCAACATCGCTTTCCTGCTGCTGTGGTTGCTGATGCCCTTGCTGTTTTTCAGCCTGAGCAACGGCAAGCTGCCGACCTACATCATGCCCTGCCTGCTGCCTCTGGCGTTGTTGCTGGGCCATGCCCTGGCGGACCGACTGAAGCTGGAACAAGGCCGGGTGCTGGGGATCAATGGCCTGCTGAACATGACGCTGGGCCTGATCGTCCTGATTGCGCTGGTTTATCTGCAACTGAAAAAACCGCTGTACACCCACGAACTGCACAACCTGGTATTGGTGTTCATCGGGTTGATCGGCTGGATCATGGCCAACCTGCTGCAGGCCTTCCGTCCCTTGCAATGCTGGGCGGCACCGGCTTTTGGCAGTTTGCTGCTGATCGGCGTGCTGCCGGCCGGCATGCCGGATTCGGTGGTGGCGAACAAGATGCCCGACCAGTTCATCCTCCAGCACGCCCCGGAACTGGCGCAGACCGACAAGCTGTTGAGCAACGACCTGGGCGCTGCCTCGGCCCTGGCCTGGCGCTTGAAACGCCCGGAGGTGGCGTTGTACAACACGATAGGCGAATTGAAATACGGCCTCGACTATCCTGATCCAGATGCAATACAGCAACGGGTCGATCTCGAGCACGTGCAACAGTGGATGCGCGAAGCGCGTCAGAGTGGTTCGGTCGGCGTGGTGATGCGGGTCAAAGGGGATGACGAACTGCAAGAAATCGAACTGCTGCCCAAGGATGGCAAACGTTATGAACAAGGCAACCTGGTGATCCTGATCTTCCCCCGGGATGCGTCATGAGCCTGTTGCTGCTCCTGACCGCCTGCCTGCTGACTTGCCTTGGCCAGATCGCCCAGAAGTACGCCGTGGAAAGCTGGCGTGGCAAGACCTCGGGTTGGGGCGAGAAACTGCGTTCGCCCTGGCTGTGGCTGGCGCTCGCCTCTCTGGGGCTGGGCTTGCTGGTCTGGCTGCTGGTGTTGCAGCGCCTCGAAGTCGGTATCGCCTATCCCATGCTCAGCCTGAATTTCGTGCTGATCACACTGGTCGCCCGTTTCGTCTTTCACGAAGTCATCGACCGCCGTCACTGGTTGGGCGTGGCCCTGGTGATTGGTGGCGTGGCGTTGCTGGGGCAACACGCATGAGCCTGCGTCGCGGAATCGCCTTTACCATGGGCAGCGTAGTGCTGGGCACCGCCGCGCAGTTGGGCATGCGCTGGAGCATGACTCGCTTGCCACATCCCGAACAGTGGCTAGCGGCCTTGAGCAGCGGCAGTGTCGATATGCCCGCTGTGATTGTCGTGCTGGCCGCCATCCTCGCCTATGCCGTGTCGATGCTCACCTGGCTCGCCGCCCTGCGGGATGTGCCGCTGGGTCGGGCCTATTCGCTGCTGAGCATCAGCTACGCGCTGGTGTATGTGCTGGCCGCCAGCCTGCCGCTGTTCAACGAATCCTTCAGTCTTTCAAAAACCCTGGGAGTGGCGCTGGTCATCCTGGGGGTCATTACTATTAATTCTCGACCTGCTCGCGCGCCCGAACTTAGGAGTGCATCATGAAAATCAGTGTATTTGGTAGCGGTTACGTTGGTCTGGTGCAAGCCGCCGTCCTGGCTGAAGTCGGCCATGACGTAGTGTGCATGGACATTGACGAAAAAAAAGTTGCGTTGCTGCAACAAGGCCACGTCAGCATCTTCGAGCCGGGGCTGGCCAGCCTGGTGCGTGAAAGCCTGGATGCCAAGCGGCTGCACTTCACCTCGGACGAAAAGTTCGCGGTGCAACATGGCCAGGTGCTGTTCATCGCCGTCGGCACACCGTCCCGGGAGGATGGTTCGGCGGATCTGCAATACGTGTTGTCCGTGGGTGAAGCGGTCGCGCGTCATCGTGAACAGCCGGTGATCCTGGTGGAGAAATCCACGGTGCCGGTGGGCACCGGCGATACGCTACGCGCCCATATCGACCAGTACCTGCTCAAGGCCGGCCGTCAGCTGCAGTTCGATATCGTTTCCAACCCGGAGTTTTTGAAAGAAGGTTCGGCCGTGGCCGATTGCCGGCGCCCGGACCGCATCATCATCGGCTGTGAAGGCGATGAAGTGCGCGACGTGATGCGCGACCTCTATGCACCGTTCAACCGCAACCATGACCGCGTCATGTTCATGGACCTGCGCAGCGCCGAGCTGACCAAATACGCCGCCAACTGCATGCTGGCGACCAAAATCAGCTTCATCAACCAGATCGCCGAACTGGCCGAACACCTGGGTGCCGACATCGAATCGGTACGGCTGGGCATCGGTGCCGACTCGCGTATCGGTTACCACTTCATCTACCCCGGCTGCGGTTACGGCGGCTCGTGTTTCCCCAAGGACATGCGCGCTCTGATCCACAGTGCCGAAGAAGCCCACTGCAACAGCGACCTGCTGCAAGCGGTGGAAGCCATCAACGAGCGGCAGAAACACAAATTGTTCGAACGCATCAACGCGTTCTACAAGGGTGATTTGCGCGACAAGACCTTCGCCGTTTGGGGCCTGGCCTTCAAGCCCAACACCGACGACATGCGCGATGCGCCGAGCCGGGTGCTACTGGAATCGCTGTGGGCTGCGGGGGCCAATGTACGGGCGTTCGACCCGGAAGCCATGCAGGAAACCCAACACCTTTATCCTGACGAACCGAAGCTGATGCTCATGGGCACGCCGGAATCAGTCCTTTCGGGTGCCGACGCCTTGATCATCTGCACCGAATGGCAGCAGTTCAAGGCGCCAGACTTCGACCTGATCCAGCAACGCCTGAATGCACCGGTGATTTTCGACGGACGTAACCTGTACGACGCAGAGCGCCTGGCCCGCAGCGGCTTCCTGTATTTCCCGATGGGCCGTGGTGAATCCCGCAAATTGCCAATTCCCCTTCAGCAATGGCCATCGGCCTCAGGCGTCGCGTGAGTACGGTATCGCCCGGCATTCGTCGGCAGTCCTTAGGGTTCGGGCTGCTGACGTTCATGCTGTTCATCGCGGGGGTCTATCAGCAAACAGCAATCGGTTTCGATTCGCGGTTCGTGCTGTTCGCCCAGGAGATGCTGCGCCACGGGCCGTCGTTTTTCCCGACCACCTATGGCCAGCCCTATGCCGATTACTCGGCGCTGTCTACGGTGTTTGTCTGGCTGTTGTCCCTGCCGTTCGGTCAGGTCAATAGCCTCACCGCGTGGTTGCCGACTGCCATCGGCGCTGCGGTGATCGTCACGTTGATGTACCGGTTGGTCGCGCCCTGCTCCACACGCTGGGCGCTGCTGAGCATCGCGTTGATGTTGCTCACCAGTACATTTGTCACTGAAACCCGTGCCGTGTCCCAGGACCTGATGCTAGCGGCCGTGGCCTTTTCGGTGTTCTACCTTGGGTACGCCGCCGATCATTTCGCGATGCCCCGTCGGTGGCCGCTGATTTTTGTGCTGCTGCTGTTGGGCTTCGGGATTCGCGGGCCGATCGGGCTGGTTATCCCCACCGGTATGTTGTGCAGCTACTACCTGCTCAATCGCCAATGGTCACGGTTGTTCGGTTTTGGCCTGTTGGCGGCGGTGTTGTTGGTGGTGTGCGTCGGCGCGCTGCTGTGGCTGGCCGAAGCCAGTGGTGGAACGGCCTTCATGCATGACGTGGTGCGCATGCAGTTCATGGGGCGCATGGACGGCAGTGAAGGCGTCAGTGGCTCGCTGTATTACTTCACCGCTTCGTTTGGCAACTATGCGCTCGCTTATCCATTGGCACTGCTGGTATTGGCCGCGGTCTGGCTGACGAATCCACGGCAGGCAGGTCCGGCATTACGCTTGTTGCAATACTGCACGGCGGCCGGGTTGATCGTGATGATTGGCTTATCGATTCCCCAGGCGAAAAAGGCCCGTTACCTGCTGCCGATGCTGCCCATGGCGGCGATCATTGCGGCGTACCCGTTTCAGGTGGCGCAAGGTCGGGTATTCGGTTGGTTGCGGGGTTTGATGCAAGGGCTGTGGCTGGTGATACCGGGGGTGTTGATTGTCGCATTGCTGATCATTCAGCGGCGTCTGCCAGCACAACCTCCTGCCTTTGTGCCGGTATTGATCGTGCTTGCGGCTCTGCAAGTCATCACACTGGCGGCTTGGTTCCGCGCTCACTGGCGAGCCGAGGTACTGGCCTGTTGCGCAGTCCTGGCGCTGTGGTCGGTTTATATCCTGGTGTATGAACCGGTCGAACGTCAGCTTTACGACACGCAAGCCTTCAGTCGAGCCGCGTTCGCAGAGATTCAAAAAGCGCCGGCGCCGTTGGTGCTGCACGGCATGGGCAAAGACGCCAAGGCGATCAAGTTCATGGTCAATATCGAGCAGGACTTTCAACCGGTGTTCACCGAATCGACACAGGAACTGGAAGCCCTCTCGGGGCCGGCCTGGCTGATGATGGACCGAAACGACTACAACGCCCTGCAAGGCACTCCGCTGGGTGCCCAGCCACCGGTATTGAGCGGACGTTTCGATAAGAACGATTTCGTATTGCTGCACACGCCGCCCTTGTAGGAACTGCCGTAGGCTGCGATCTTTTGATGGTTTCGATGTTGCTGAAGAGCAAGATCAAAGATCGCAGCCTGCAGTAGCTCCTGCGTATCCATGTATTGTCCTTTAGTTACTGTTAACCACACTTGAACGCCTACGTTTGAGGTTAAACCGGCGCCTTCAAATCCACCCCCAGCGCCTGGGCAAACGCCTTCACCAACGGACTGCGCACAGTGTTGTGGCGCAGGATCAGATTGAACGGCGTGACGATGTTGATCAGGTCCGGACGCACCGCCCGAAACTGTCCCTGAGCCACCAGGTTTGCCACGTAATGCTCGGGCAGAAAACCGACGAAACGCCCCGTCTTGACCAGCAGCGCCACAGCTTCCACTTGAGTCGCCGAAGCGGAAAAGCTGTCGTAGCGGGCAAAGTTCAGTTTGTCCCGATGGATCGCGTAGCGGTGGTTGATGCACTCGTAATCCTGCAGCACATTGCCGCCCATGTCCGCCTCCGGCACCGAGAACAGTGGATGACCGACGGCGCAATACACATACGAGCGTTCTTCATACAGCGGGAAGTAATCGAACTCTTCTCTTTTTTGATAAACCGGCACGATCCCGGCCACTAACCGCCCCTCGACCACACCTCTTTCCACCTCATCTAACTGGGAGGCCTGAAGTTGAAATCTTACTTTCGGCGACTCTTCATTTATTCTTCTAAGCGCCGCAACTAACGGAGAATTCGAGTCCGTAATTGTATTATCAATGACGCCCACCCCAAGGTCGCCAATAAGTTCATTCTGCGCCGAACTAAGCCGATCACGAAAGTTATCGACCGAGGCAAATAAATCGATCGACGCCTGATACACCAGGCGCCCTTCTTCGGTCAGGTGAAACCCTTCCCGCCCCCGGGTACACAGGCGCATGCCGATGCGAATCTCAAGGTCGGAAATCTGTTTGCTGATGGCCGCCAAGCCCACGTTCAGCTCATTCTGCGCCGCACTGAAGCCGCCAGCCTCGACCACGGCCTTGAATACTTTGAGCAGTTTGAAGTCCAGGCCGCTGAGGGCCAACGGCGCCCGATGTACCGTTTTTAACGGCGGGTTTCCGGAATTGGAAAGTGGGGTTTCCATAATGCTTATTTACCTCTGGCGCCCTATTCAACAACCTGTGCCCAACAACAAAAACAGTGCTGGCTAATAATAATGAACACAGAAAACAAGGCTTGGCAACCGTTAATAAATTCCGCCGATCAGTGCCAACTCACTGATTTCGAACTATTAAAAGCTGACACTTCGATCAGCTCTCGCCCTTTAGCAACTGCCCTCTTGAACACTGCTTGGCCATGACCACACCCGAATAATTTCCGGGAAGTGTTTCAGGCTCTGCACACCGATATCAGTTCGCGTTACCGACGAGGAAAACAACAATGTCTCAAACCACCGACCGTCTCTGGGGTGCCCGCTTCAAGAGCGGCCCGTCCGAAGCCTTGGCGGCGCTGTCCCGTTGCCCCGAGCGCTACTTTCGCCTCACCCCGTACGACCTCGCCGGCTCCAAGGCGCATGCCCGGGAATTGCAGCGCGCCGGTCTTCTGAGTGAGCAGGAAACCCAGACCATGCTCGACGCCCTGCAGCGCATCGGTGATGACTTCCGTGCCGGCAGCATCGCGCCGACCCTGGATGACGAAGACGTGCATACCTTCATCGAGCGCCTGTTGACCGAACGCCTCGGCGCACTGGGCGGCAAGCTGCGCGCCGGCCGTTCGCGCAACGACCAGACCGCCAACGACCTGCGGCTGTTCCTGCGTGATCACGTCCGTACTTTGGCCGTTGAAGTGCTGGCCTTGCAGCAAGCGCTGGTGGAGCAGGCCGAGCAACACGTCGAAAGCATCTGCCCGGGCTTCACTCACCTGCAACAGGCCCAGCCGATCGTCTTCGCTCATCACTTGCTGGCCCACGCCCAATCGATGCTGCGCGATGTGCAGCGTCTGGTGGACTGGGACGCGCGCACCTCGCTGTCGCCACTGGGTGCGGCGGCCATGGCCGGTTCCGCCATCGCTCGCCTGCCCCAGCAGTCGGCCAAGGAAATGGGCTACAGCGGCGTGTGCGAAAACTCCATCGACGCCGTGGCCAGCCGCGATCACGTCGCCGAATTCCTGTTTATCGCCAGCATGCTCGGGATCAACATTTCCCGCCTCGCCGAAGAATTCTGCCTGTGGTCGTCGCGACAATTTCGCTGGGTCGCGCTGGACGATGCCTACGCCACCGGCAGTTCGATCATGCCGCAGAAGAAAAACCCGGACATCGCCGAACTGGCCCGGGGCAAGGCTGGCCGCTTGATCGGCAACCTGACCGGCCTGCTCTCGACGCTGAAATCCCTGCCGCTGTCCTACAACCGTGACTTGAGCGAAGACAAGAACGGCGTGCTCGACAGCGTCGACACCCTGCTGCTGGTGCTGCCGGCCATGGCCGGGATGGTCGCGACCATGAAGGTCAACGTCGAAGAACTGCGCCGTCAGGCACCACTGGGTTTCACCCTTGCCACCGAAGTCGCCGACTGGTTGGCGATGCGCGGCGTGCCGTTCAAGGAAGCGCATGAAATCACCGGCGCATTGGTCCAGGCCTGTGAGAAACACGACATCGAACTGTGGGAAGCCTCACCGGCGCTGCTGGCCGAGATCGATCCGCGCCTGACACCTGAGGTGCGCGACAGCCTGACCCTCGAAGCCGCCATCGCCGCCCGCAGTGGCTGGGGCGGTACCGCGCCGCAACAGGTGCGCGAGCAGATCGGCCGACTGAAAACCGCCCTTGTCGCGCAGCAAGAGTGGACCGAGAACTATCAGGGCTTCCGCCTCTGATAGACAACGCAAAACCTTGTAGGAGCCGGCTTGCTGGCGATGGTGTGTCAGCTGAATTGATGTCGACTGACACTCCATCGCCAGCAAGCCGGCTCCTACAAGGGGATTGTGCTTGATCTGAAAGAACAGTGTACGGAGAACCAACATGAGCCAGACACAGGCAGAACGACTCCAGGCGGAGCGCAAACTGGCGGAAAACCAGTTCGATATCACCCAGTACCAACACGTGCCACGGCGTTACTACGGGCGGATTTTCTTCGCCAGCGTCATCGTGATCGCGATTATTGGCCTGGTACGAGCCTTCGCCGAAGGCAAGATCGAATGGTCGTACATCGGCCAGTTCCTCACTTCGCAAGCGATCATGTGGGGCTTGCTCAACACCATCGTCATGGCGGTGCTGGCGATGGCGCTGGGCATTGTCTTCGGGGTGATCACGGCGATCATGCGCATGTCGGCCAACCCGATCCTGCGCTATGTGGCGCTGACCTACACCTGGCTGTTCCGTGGCACGCCGCTGATCCTGCAGCTGTTGCTGTGGTTCAACCTGGCGCTGATCTTCCCCACCATCGGCATTCCCGGCCTGTTCGAAATGGACACCGTGAGCCTGATGACGCCCTTCGTAGCCGCCCTCCTCGGCTTGAGCATCAACCAGGGCGCCTATACCGCCGAAGTGGTGCGTGCCGGCCTGTTGTCGGTGGACACCGGCCAGTACGAAGCCGCCAAGTCGATCGGCATGCCGCGCCTGCAAGCCTTGCGCCGGATCATCCTGCCCCAGGCCATGCGGATCATCATTCCGCCGGTCGGTAACGAGTTCATCGGCATGGTGAAAATGACCTCCCTGGCGAGCGTCATCCAGTACTCGGAGCTGCTCTACAACGCGCAGAACATCTACTACGCCAACGCCCGCGTGATGGAGCTGCTGATCGTCGCCGGTATCTGGTACCTGGCCACGGTCACCGTGCTGTCCTTTGGTCAAAGCCGTCTGGAGCGTCGTTTCGCTCGCGGCGCCGGCAAGCGTTCTTGAGGAATCCGACATGAGAAGCATCGTCAAGGCCGTGAGCCTGAACAAGTATTACGACCATTTCCACGCGCTCAAGGACATCAACATCGAAGTCGAGCAAGGCGAAGTGCTGTGCATCATCGGCCCGTCCGGCTCCGGCAAAAGTACCCTGCTGCGCTGCGTGAATCAGCTGGAAAAAATCGACAAGGGCGGCCTGTGGGTCGACGGCGAACTGGTGGGTTACCGGATCGTCGGCAACAAACTGCACGAGCTCAACGAATCGCAGATTGCCCGCCAGCGCCTGGCCACCGGCATGGTGTTCCAGCGTTTCAACCTGTTCCCGCACATGACTGTGCTGCAAAACATCATCGAAGGGCCGTGCCAGGTGCTCAAGCGTTCGCCCAAAGAGGCGCACGAAGAAGCCGTGGAACTGCTCGCTCGCGTCGGCCTGGCCGACAAGCGCAACAGCTACCCGATCGAACTGTCGGGTGGTCAGCAACAACGTGTCGCTATTGCCCGTGCATTGGCCATGCGCCCCAAGCTGATGCTGTTCGATGAACCCACTTCGGCACTCGACCCGGAACTGGTCGGAGAGGTGCTGTCGGTGATGCGCGATCTGGCGCAAACCGGCATGACCATGATCGTCGTCACCCATGAACTGGGCTTCGCTCGCGAGGTTTCCAACCGCATGGTGTTCATGGACGGCGGGCAGATCGTGGAGGCTGGAAGCCCCGAAGAAATACTAATAAGTCCGCAAAACCCACGCACCCAAAGCTTCATTTCTGCCGTTCGAACCTAAGCGCCCTTTGGCGCTCACAACACTCATAAGAGAACGACCATGAAGAACCTAGTAATCCCAGCAGTACTTGCCAGTGTCCTGGCATCCGGTTTCGCCTTCGCTGCCGAGTTGCCGGCCAGTATCAAAGACAAGGGCGAGATCGTTGTTGCGATCATGCCGAACTACCCGCCGATGGATTTCAAGGACCCGGCCACCAACACCCTCACCGGCCTTGACTATGACCTGGGCAACGCCCTGGCCGAACGTCTGGGCGTGAAGATCAAATGGCAGGAAACCGGCTTCGAGCAAATGATCAACGCGCTCACGACCGACCGCGTGGACATGGTGCTGTCGGGCATGACCGACACCGCCGAGCGTCAGGCCAGCGTGACCTTCGTCGATTACTTCACCAGTGGTCCGCAGTTCTACACCTTGCAGAAAAACAAGGACACCAACGAGATCGTCGACTTGTGCGGCAAGAAAGTCGGCACCAGCCGCCGTACCACCTTCCCGGCGGAAATCGCCGCGTGGAGCAAGGAAAACTGCGAAGCCGCCGGCAAACCCGCGATCAACGTGATCGGCACCGAAGGCTCGGCCGACGCCCGTGCGCAATTGCGTCAGAGCCGTATCGACGCGGCCATGCAAGGCAGCGAAACCCTGCCGTACCTCAAGACCCAGGAAAAGGACATGTACAAAACCGTGGGACTGCCGATCTCCAAGCAGTTCTCGGGCATGGGTGTGAGCAAGAAAAAACCTGAGCTGAGCGAAGCGGTGAAAGTCGCGTTGCAAAGCATGATCGATGACGGCAGCTACCAGGCAATCCTGAAGAAATGGGACCTGGAACTGGGCGCGATCAAGACCGTGACCATCAACGCCGGCAAGTAATGCTTGCCCTGTAGGAGCGAGGCTTGCCCGCGAAGAGGCCCTGCCAGTCAACTTTGACGTTGAATGACACACCGCTTTCGCGAGCAAGCTTCGCTCCTACAGGGTCTGTGTTTTATCTATGGATGAAGGGAGCGCCACGATGTCCTCCTCGCTGCAACCCACCTGGCCCGACCAGCACCAGGCCTGCCTCGCCCTGGCCTTCGACCTCGATGGCCCCACCGGCGATGCCATGCTTAACGGCTCGATCTGGCGCAAGCCCGAGTATTTCGGTTTCGGCGGTTACGGCCCCTATCGGGCGCTGCCGCGGATTCTCGATCTGCTGGATGAGTTCCGCATCCCGACCACGTTTTTCGTTCCGGCCTGGGTCGTGGAGAACTGGCCGAAACAGTGCCAGGCGATTGTCGAGCGCGGGCATGAGGTGGCCTATCACGGCTACAAACACGAATCTTTTTACGCCCTGACGCTGGAGCAGCAGAAGGACGTGATGCACAAATCCCGCGAGGTGTTCTGGAAGTACCTGAACATCCGCGCTGAAGGTTTCCGCACTCCATCGGGCGACTGGCGGGCCGAAACGCCGGCCATGCTGGTGGAAGCCGGCGTGACCTATTCCAGCAGCATGCGCGGCGATGACCGGCCCTACCTGGTCAAGGTGCCGGGCTTCGATACACCACTGGTGGAAATCCCCGGCCGCTGGGAAATGGACGACTACGCTTCCCTCGCCTACACCCGCGCACCGGACTTCCCTTCCGGGCTGGACCGAACCGCCAGCTACGAACTGACCCTCAATAACTGGTGCCGCGAGTTCGATGGCGCCATGGCTGAAGGCCTGTGCCTGACCACCCTGTTCCACCCCAAGATCAGCGGCAAACCGGGCCGCATCCTGTTACTGGAAAAACTCTTCGAACACATGCGCCAGCGCGACGACGTGTGGTTCGCCACCTGCCGCGATGTCGCCCACTGGTGGCTGAAGGAGCATCACCATGGCTGATTCCATTGTCTGGCCCAACGGCTACCGCTGCGCCGTGGTGCTGACTGTCGATTACAACGACATCCACGGCATCCTTACCCAGGCGCCGGAAGTCGCCGGGCGCGACAAGACCTTGTCGGTGTGGCGCTACGGCACCCAGCGCGGGGTCGAGCGTTTGCTTGGCGTGTTCGCAGAACTGGGGGTTTCCAGCTGCTGGTTCGTGCCCGGCATCGTCGCCGAGGAAAACCCGCAACACCTCCGGGCGATCCAGGCCGGCGGGCACGAGATTGCCTGCGCCGGCTACCGCCATCAGCACTACGACAACCTGACCCTGGCCGAGCAAAGCGCCGAAATCGCCAAGGGCTGCGCGGCCTTGAGCGCGCTGACCGGTCAGCGGCCGACAGGCTTTCGCATTCCCGCCGGCAATGGCGCACCGGGCTTCATCGAGGCGTTGCGCGAGCACGGTATCCGTTGGTCCTCGTCATGGCGCGGCGATGATTTGCCCTTCGCCCACCCGACGGCGCCCGAGGTAATCGAACTGCCGTTGCACTACGAACTGGAGGACGAGCCCTATTTCGCCTTCAACCTCAGCCCGGCGGTGCCACCGGCGCAATCGCGCATCGCCTCTTACAGCCACACCCTTGGCAATCTGAAGATGGACTTCGCCGGGTTTCACCGATTCGGCTTGTGTTACGTGCTGCGGCTGCACCCGGAAATCATCGCCACGCCAGGGCGGATCGGCGTGTTGCGCGAATTGCTGCAAAGCATTCAGCAGCACGATGACGTGTGGATCGCCACCGGTGCCGAAGTGGCCCAGTGGTGGGCAGAATCGGCAGCGCCGGTGACTGAGGATCACCCGGCCGCTGTGTACGAGCGTCATTATCGGGATTACGGCGTATGAGAGATCAGGATGGGGTTATGCGAATGGCGCGGCTGGCGCAGTTCTGCGTCGATACCCGTTTCGAAGATTTACCCGCCGCGTTGGTGGAGCAAGCCAAGCGGCACATTCTCGACACCTTCGGCGCAGCCCTGGCCGGAGCCGGCAGCGATGTCGCCAGACAGGCGCGTCAGGTGTTCAAGGGGGAAGCCGGCAGCACGTTGGTCTGGGGCACCGGTCAGCGAGTCGGCGCGGCGCAAGCCGCCATGCTCAACGGTATCGCCGCGCATGCCCTGGAGCTGGACGATACCGGCGGCTGCGACCATTCCGGCGCGGTGGTGCTGCCGGCGGTGATGGCAGCGTTGTCGATGTCAACGCTATCGGTTTCTGAAGCGTCAATTGATGGTCGCGAACTGATCACTGCCGTGGTGATCGGCTACGAAATCGGCCGTCGGGTGCTCGAAGCCTGCGGCAGGTACTCGGCCCACAACGGCGCCGGTTGGCACTCCACGGCGACGTGCGGAGTGTTTGGCGCGGCGGCGGCCAGTGCACGGATTCTGGGGCTGGATGCACAACAAACCTTATCGGCACTGGGCATCGCCGGCAGCTTCAGTGGTGGTCTGTGGGCGTTTATCCATGACGGCTCGCAAAGCAAAAGACTCCACAGCGGACGCGCCGCCGAAGGTGGATTGCTGGCCGCGCGGTTTGCTCAACAAGGCATCACCGGCCCGACAAAACTGTTCGATGACGTCTGGGGCGGTTTCCTCAAGACCCTCGCGGCGGACACCGCCGCGCCCGAGGCGTTGGACGCCGAACTGGGCCACGTATGGAAACTCGCGCGCTGCTCGATCAAGCCCTATGCGGCTTGCCGTGGGACCCATTCGGCGATTGATGCATTTGGCTTGTTGCTCAATCAATTGCAGATCAGCGCCGATCAGATCGAGGACGTTCAGGTGTCGCTGTGCGGATTCCTTCAGGACATGTGCGGTGGCCAGGACGTCAGCACGTTGCCGGCGGCGCAGATGAGCCTGCGTTATGCCCTGGCGGCCCGGCTGGTCCATGGGCATTGCCGGTTGGAAGCCTACGACGATGAACAACGCCGCCACCCGCGGATTGCGCACTGGATGTCGCGTATTCGCCTTGAAGTCGACCCGCAACTGTCCGAGGATGGCGAGCCTGTCGTCAGCGTGCGGACCGTGGACGGTCGGCAAGCAAGCCTGTGCGTTGAGGTGCCCTTGGGTGCTCCGGGCAATCCGCTGAGTGATGCGGCGCTGGAGGAGAAATTCTTCAGCCTGGCCGGGCGGGTGATACCGCTACAGCAGGCAAAAGAGCTGCTGGAGCAGTTGTGGCGGCTGGAAGAACTGGAGTCGGTTCGGGCGCTTGATCGGTGGCTGAGTTGAGCCTGGCGTTGCGCGTCGAACACCACAGAATCTGAATAAGGACATTTGCCCCACCGTGGCCACTTACTCCCTCGTTATCCGCCGGCTGATGATCTGCTCGCTGACCATCGTCGTCAGTCGCGCCATCACCAGCCCGTTGCTCACGCTGTTCCTGAGCACCAAGCTCGGCCTCAACCAACAGGACGTCGGCCTGCTGCTCGGGATTGCGGTGTTCATCGCCACCCTGCTCGCGCTCTATGGTGGTTACATCATCGACCGCCTCGAAAAGCGTCGGCTGTTGATCCTGGCCATGCTCTCCAGTGCCATCGGCTTCGTGCTGCTGACCTTTGCCGAAAACCTCTACCTGACCACCGCCACCCTGGTGATCACCGAAACCGCCTCGGCGCTGTTTCTGATCGGGTCCAAGGCGATTCTCAGCGACAACCTGCCCATGGGCCAACGCGCCAAGGCTTTTTCGCTGCGCTACACCCTGACCAATATCGGTTACGCCACCGGCCCGATGCTCGGCGTGGTGATCGCCGGCGTGTACCCGATTGCGCCGTTCCTGATCGCCGGCGGCATCGCGTTCTTCAGCATTTTCCTGATGAGCGGGATTCCCAAAGACCCGGCCCAGGTACCCGCCATCGGTCAGCCGCAAAACTTTCTCAAGACCCTGGTCACCCTGAAAAACGACCGCACGCTGATCATGTTCACCTGCGGCTGCCTGCTCAGCACCGTGGTCCACGGTCGTTTTACCTTGTACCTGTCGCAATACCTGCTGGTGACCCACGACTCCAAACGAGCGCTGGAAACCATGGCCGCCCTGCTCGCCTGCAACGCCATCAGCGTGATCCTGCTGCAATACCAGATCGGCCGGTTTCTCAAACGCGAACAACTGCGTTACTGGATTGTCGGCGGCAGCAGCCTGTTCATCCTCGGCTTGATCGGTTTCAGCCTGGCCGACGGCCTGGTGAGCTGGTGCATCGCAATGTTCATTTTCACCCTCGGCGAAATGATCATTTACCCGGCCGAATTCCTCTTCGTCGACACCCTGGCCCCGGAAGAACTGCGCGGCAGCTACTACGGCGCGCAGAACCTCGCAGCCCTCGGTGGTGCGATGAGCCCGGTGATCTGCGGCTTCTTGCTGATGCACACGCCCGCGCCCACCATGTTCTACGCCCTGAGCGCATTGACGGCGATGGGCGGTTTTCTCTGTTTCATGAGCGGTCGACGCGTCGCGATACTGCAAAAATAATGCATTGAAGCTGCATTAATATGAATTTGTCAGTATCGGTAATGACCGGCACACTGTTCGCCGTTCCTCCCCCAATAGTTGGAACCACTTCAAGGGCTTTCCGGGTATCCGGACAAGCCTTTTTTTTGCCCTGGTTTTTGTCAAAGGATCGATGTTCGTCATGCTCGCTCACTGGTTGCCCGCCGCCATCAACACCCGCCCCTCCGAATGGAGCCGTGCCGCCATCGGCATGGCCATGGGGACGATGTTCAGTGTCTGGTTGTGCGGCCAGGTGTTCGGCATCGACGTGGCGCTGCATCTGATAGGTCCGTTGGGCGCGTCGGCGGTATTACTGTTCGCCGTGTCCTCGGGTGCGCTGGCCCAGCCGTGGTCGATTCTTGGCGGTTACCTCTGCGCGGGGGTGATCTCGCTGCTGGTCGCTCACGTACTCGGCCGCACCCTCGGCAGCGCCTGCCTCGCGGCGGGCATGGCGCTGATTCTGATGTGCTGGCTGCGTTGCCTGCACCCACCCGCCGGGGCGCTGGCGCTGCTGATGGTGCTGGCAGACCCGGCGACCATCGCCATGGACTGGAAAGCCCTCGGCCCGGTAATGCTCAGTGGCTCGACGATGCTGCTCAGCGCGTTGGCGTACAACAACTTCACGCGCATTCGTTACCCCAAGCGTCCCGCCGAACCGGCCCCGCTTATGCCCGCGGCCGACAGCCAGGCGATCACCGCCGAAGATCTGCGACGGGCACTCGCCGACATGGAGGCCTTCTACGACGTCACCCCTGAAGACCTCGAGCAGTTGATTCATGCCAGTGAATTGCATGCCAAGCGCCGCAGTATCGGTGAAGTGCTGAGCAGCAGAACCTAAAGGCATCTTTGTGGCGAGGGGGCTTGCCCCCGTTGGGTCGCGAAGCGGCCCCAAAACCTGCTAACGAATTTTTCCAGGCATAGCTCATAGCCCTTATCTGCGGCTGCTGCGCAGTCGAACGGGACGGTGCGGCGATCCGACAAGCCCCCTCGCCACAAATTCAAGGTTGATTCAAAACGGAGTCAGTCTGCCGAAGGCTGCGATCTTTTGATTTTGCACTAAGGTAAAAATGCAGAAAGAACCTGCACGTATCTCGGTTGTACAGGGCAAATTTGCACTGTTACGATCCTGCATCGCTCGCGCGCGAGCTTCTCTATAAAGAACAATAAAAGCAGGGAGTTAGTGATGACTGCTCAGGTTTCATCCCCGGGGACACCGTCCATGGATGCCACGCAAAACGAAGTGTTGGCCGAGGTTCGCAATCACATCGGTCACCTGACCCTCAACCGCCCCGCCGGCCTCAACGCCATTACCCTGGACATGGTCCGCAGCCTGCAACAGCAACTCGATGCCTGGGCACAGGATCCGCAGGTGCATGCGGTGGTGTTGCGCGGTGCTGGCGAGAAAGCCTTCTGCGCCGGCGGCGATATCCGCTCGCTGTACGACAGCTTCAAAAGCGGCGACACGCTGCACGAAGATTTCTTCGTCGAGGAATACGCCCTCGACCTCACGATCCATCACTACCGCAAACCGGTCCTGGCCTTGATGGACGGCTTTGTCCTGGGCGGTGGCATGGGGCTGGTGCAAGGCGCCGATTTGCGGGTGGTCACCGAGCGTAGCCGTCTGGCGATGCCGGAAGTGGCCATCGGTTATTTCCCGGACGTCGGCGGCAGCTACTTCCTGCCGCGCATTCCCGGTGAGCTGGGCATCTATCTCGGCGTCAGCGGCGTGCAGATCCGCGCCGCCGATGCGCTCTATTGCGGCCTGGCCGACTGGTACCTGGAGAGCGCCAGCCTGGGCGAGCTGGACGAGCGACTCGACCATCTGGAATGGCACGATACCCCGCTCAAGGACCTGCAAGGCGCGCTGGCGAAACTCGCCGTGCAGCAACTGCCGGCAGCGCCGCTGGCGGCGCTGCGGCCGGTCATCGACCACTTCTTCGCCCTGCCCGATGTGCCGAGTATGGTGGAACAACTGCGTGCAGTGACCGTCGCCGACAGCCATGAGTGGGCCATGGCCACCGCCGACTTGCTGGAAAGCCGTTCACCGCTGGCCATGGGCGTGACCCTGGAAATGCTGCGGCGCGGTCGGCACCTGAGCCTGGAACAGTGCTTCGCCCTCGAACTGCACCTGGATCGCCAGTGGTTCGAACGCGGCGACCTGATCGAAGGCGTGCGCGCCTTGCTGATCGACAAAGACAAGAACCCGCGCTGGAACCCGCCGACCTTGCAGGCGCTGGACGCCGAGCACGTCGCGAGTTTTTTCACCGGGTTTGACCAGAGCGGGAGCTGAGCCATGCACGATATCGAATTGAGCGAAGAACAAGTGATGATCCGCGACATGGCCCGGGATTTTGCCCGCGGCGAAATCGCGCCCCACGCACAAGCCTGGGAAAAGGCCGGCTGGATCGATGACGGTCTGGTGGCGAAGATGGGGGAACTGGGTCTGCTGGGCATGGTGGTGCCCGAGGAATGGGGCGGCACCTATGTCGACTACGTGGCCTACGCGCTGGCGGTGGAAGAGATTTCCGCCGGTGACGGCGCCACCGGCGCGCTGATGAGCATCCACAACTCCGTCGGCTGCGGGCCGGTGCTGAATTACGGCACCGAAGAGCAAAAACAGCAATGGCTGCCGGACCTCGCCAGCGGCCAGGCCATCGGTTGCTTCTGCCTGACCGAACCGCAAGCCGGTTCCGAAGCCCATAACCTGCGCACCCGCGCCGAACTGCGCGACGGCCAGTGGGTGATCAACGGCGCCAAGCAATTCGTCAGCAACGGCAAACGGGCGAAGCTTGCAATCGTTTTCGCCGTGACTGATCCGGAGTTGGGCAAGCGTGGCATCTCGGCATTCCTGGTGCCGACCGAAACAGCGGGGTTCATCGTCGACCGCAGTGAACACAAGATGGGCATCCGCGCTTCCGACACCTGCGCCGTCACCCTGAACAACTGCACCGTCCCTGAAGCCAATTTGCTGGGTGAACGCGGCAAAGGCCTGGCCATCGCCCTCTCCAACCTCGAAGGCGGCCGTATCGGCATCGCTGCGCAAGCCCTGGGCATCGCCCGTGCGGCGTTCGAAGCGGCGCTGGCTTACGCGCGGGATCGGGTGCAGTTCGATAAGCCGATCATCGAACACCAGAGCATCGCCAATATGCTGGCCGACATGCAGACCCGACTGAACGCCGCGCGCCTGTTGATCCTGCACGCCGCGCGCTTGCGCAGTGCCGGCAAGCCGTGCCTGTCGGAGGCTTCACAGGCCAAGCTGTTTGCTTCGGAGATCGCGGAGAAAGTCTGTTCGTCAGCGATTCAGATTCATGGCGGGTATGGGTATCTGGAGGACTACCCGGTGGAGCGTTACTACCGGGATGCGCGGATCACGCAGATTTATGAAGGGTCGAGCGAGATACAGCGGATGGTGATTGCCCGGGAGCTCAAGAACTACCTGATCTAAAAAGATCTCTAAGAAGATCGTTCCCACGCTCTGTGTGGGAACGATCAGAAGCGCGACATCACTTGCCCTGGAATTCAGCCTCACGCTTGGCAATAAATGCCGCCATCCCTTCTTTCTGATCCTGGGTGGCAAACGCCGCATGGAATACCCGGCGTTCAAAACGCACGCCTTCCGACAGGCTGACTTCAAAGGCGCGGTTGACGCTTTCCTTGATCATCATCGCAATCGGCAGTGATTTCTTCGCAATCAGCGCCGCGACTTTCAGCGCTTCGTCCACCAGATCATCCGCCGGCACGATGCGCGCCACGATCCCGCAACGCTCGGCTTCCACCGCATCGATCAAGCGCCCGCTCAAGCACATTTCCATGGCCTTGGCCTTGCCCACGGCGCGGGTCAGGCGCTGGGTGCCGCCCATGCCCGGCAAGACGCCGAGGTTGATTTCCGGTTGGCCGAACTTTGCATTGTCGCCGGCCAGGATGAAGTCGCACATCAGCGCCAGTTCACAGCCACCGCCCAAGGCGAAACCGTTGACCGCGGCAATGATCGGCTTGCGGCGGTTAGCCACGCGATCGCTGTCGCTGAACAGATCATCGAGGTAGATCTGCGGGTAGGTCAGCTCGGCCATTTCCTTGATGTCGGCACCGGCGGCGAAGGCTTTTTTCGAGCCGGTCAGCACGATGCAACCGATGTTCGAATCGGCTTCCAGGCCATCGAGGGCGTGGTTCAGTTCACTGACGATTTGGGCATTCAACGCGTTCAAGGCTTGCGGACGGTTGAGGGTGATCAGGCCGACGCGGCCGTGGGTTTCCAGCAAAATCGTTTCGTAGTTCAGCTCTTTATTGCTCACAGACGGGACTCCTTCTCAAAGATTGCGCGAAATGACCATGCGCTGAATGTCGCTGGTGCCTTCGTAGATCTGGCACACCCGCACGTCGCGGTAGATCCGCTCCAGCGGGAAGTCGTTCAGGTAACCGTAACCGCCAAGGGTTTGCAACGCCGAGGAACAAACCTTTTCGGCCATTTCCGAGGCGAACAGTTTTGCCATCGACGCTTCGACCAGCGCCGGTTTGCCGCTGTCGCGCAATGCCGCCGCGTAATGCACCATCTGCCGGGCCACGGCGATCTGGGTGGCCATGTCGGCCAGGCGGAACGCTACCGCCTGGTGCTCGATGATCGGCTTGCCGAAGCTCTCGCGTTCGCGGGCGTAGTCGCGGGCCGCTTCGAATGCGGCGCGGGCCATGCCCACCGATTGCGAGGCGATGCCGACACGTCCGCCTTCGAGGTTAGCCAGGGCGATCTTGTAGCCTTCGCCCTCCTCACCCAGTCGATTGGCCACCGGCACTTTCACATCCTCGAAGAGGATCTGGCAGGTATCAGAGGCGTGCTGGCCGAGCTTGTCTTCGACCCGCGCGACTTTATAGCCCGGCGAATCGGTGGGCACGATCAGCGCGGTGATCCCGCGTTTGCCGGCACTCGGGTCAGTCACCGCAAACACAATCACCACTCCGGCGTTTTGCCCGGAAGTGATGAACTGCTTGCAGCCGTTGAGCACGTAGTGATCGCCTTCCAGCCGGGCACGGGTTTTCAGGCTGCTGGCATCGGAGCCGGCTTGCGGTTCGGTCAGCGCAAACGCACCGAGCATCGCGCCGGCGGCCAGCGGTTTGAGGAAACGTTCTTTCTGGTCGTCGTTGCCGAACTTGAGGATCGGCACGCAACCCACCGAGTTGTGCACGCTCATGATGGTCGAGCAGGCGCCGTCGCCGGCAGCGATTTCTTCCAGGGCCATGGCGTAAGCCAGGTATCCGGTGTCACAACCGCCCCACTGCTCCGGCACCAGCATGCCGAAGAAGCCCAGGTCAGCCATCTCGCTGATGGCTTCCTTGGGGAAGCGATGTTCGCGGTCCCATTCGGCGGCGAACGGTTTCAGCCGTTCCTGGGCAAACTGCCGGGCCGCGTCGCTGATCTGAAGTTGTTCGTCGTTGGGCAGCATGTAGATTCCTTAATGCCAAGCTTTAGTACAGGCATTCAACGGCCATGGCCGTCGCTTCGCCGCCACCGATGCAGATCGCTGCCACGCCGCGTTTCAGGCCTTTCTGGCGCAGGGCCGAGAGCAAGGTGACGAGAATCCGCGCGCCGGACGCACCAATCGGGTGGCCCAAGGCACAGGCACCGCCGTGGACGTTGATCTTCTCGTGGGAGATTTCCAGCTTGGTCATGGTCACCAGGCTCACCACGGCAAAAGCTTCGTTGACTTCAAACAACTCGACTTCGTCCAGTGACCAGCCGGTTTTCTTCATCAACTTCTTGATCGCACCCACCGGTGCCACCGGGAACAGCCCCGGGGTGTCGGCGAACGCCGCGTGGCCATGAATCACTGCCAGTGGTTTCAAGCCTTGTTTCTCGGCTTCGGAACGGCGCATCAGCACCAGTGCCGCCGCGCCGTCGGAAATCGAACTGGAGTTGGCCGCCGTCACCGTGCCGCCCTCGCGGAACGCCGGTTTCAGCGAAGCGATCTTGTCCAGTTTGGCTTTCGGCGGTTGTTCGTCGTGGCTGATCAGCACTTGCTGTTTGCCGACCGTCACGGTGAGCGGCACGATCTCGGCGTTAAAACTACCTTCCTCGATCGCCTGTTGGGCGCGGGTGGTCGACGCGATGGCAAACGCGTCCTGATCTTCACGGCTGAAGCCATTGGTCTCGGCGCAATCCTCGGCAAAGGTGCCCATCAGGCGGCCCTTGTCGTAGGCGTCTTCGAGGCCATCGAGGAACATGTGATCGAGCACCTGGCCATGGCCCATGCGGTAACCGCTGCGGGCGCGGTCCAGCAGGTACGGCGCGTTGGACATGCTTTCCATGCCGCCAGCGACCACCACGTCGGCGCTGCCGGCGATCAGCATGTCGTGGGCCAGGATCGTCGCTTCCATGCCCGAGCCGCACATTTTGTTCAGCGTCGTGCAGCGGGTCGATTTATCCAACCCGGCGCCCAGTGCCGCTTGCCGCGCCGGGGCCTGGCCGAGGCCGGCGGAGAGCACGCAGCCGAACAGCACTTCTTCGACGGATTCAGGGGCGATACCGGCGCGTTCGACCGCGGCACGAATCGCAGCAGCGCCCAGTTGCGGCGCGGTCAGGCTTTTCAGTTCGCCCTGGAAACCGCCCATCGGGGTGCGGACGGCGCTGACAATAACAATCGGATCGTTGGACAGTGTCATGACAAATACTCCTTATTTGGCGGCCATGCGCAAGGCACCGTCGAGACGGATCACCTCGCCGTTGAGCATGCTGTTTTCTATGATATGCCGGGCCAGCGCGGCGTACTCGCTCGGCTTGCCCAGGCGTGGCGGAAACGGCACCCCAGCGGCCAGTGAATCACGTACTTCCGGGGTCATGCCGGCCATCATCGGCGTTTCGAAAATGCCCGGTGCGATGGTCATCACGCGGATGCCGAAGCGCGCCAGCTCACGGGCGGCAGGCAAGGTCAGGCTGGCAATCGCGCCTTTGGACGCCGAATACGCGGCCTGGCCAATCTGGCCGTCGAAGGCCGCCACCGAGGCGGTGTTGATGATCACCCCGCGCTCGCCGTCTGCATCGGCTTCAGTCTCGGCAATCGCCGCAGCAGCCAGGCGCAGCATATTGAAACTGCCGATCAGGTTGACGTTGATCACCTGGCTGAAACTGGCCAAGGCATGAGGGCCGGTCTTGCCGAGGATCTTCTCGCCACGCACGATGCCGGCGCAATTGACCAAGCCATTAAGGCCGCCAAACGCTTTGACCGTCGCCTGCACCGCCGCTTCTGCCGCCGCTTCATTGCTGATGTCGGCCACCACGCTTTGCGCGCCGAGACATGCCGCCTGCGCCGCGACGGCTTCGGCGTTCATGTCCACCAACATCACCTTGGCGCCGGCGGCCACCAGCATTTCAGCAGTGGCGGCACCGAGGCCGGAAGCACCGCCGGTGACGAGAAAAACCTTGTTTTCGATCTGCATCATTGTTTCCTTGGATTCAAGCTGAAACGTTCTTCGCGGCGGCCTCTTGAGCCTTGGCGATTTCCTGGTTGCGCAAGATAAAGCGC